>Ga0131853_10001265_pt1 | contig 45505 bp, 41 predicted proteins | sample TergutLab28metaG_FD_92764 | JGI IMG/M metagenome (GOLD analysis project Ga0131853, IMG submission 92764) | Labiotermes labralis P1 segment gut microbial communities from Petit-Saut dam, French Guiana - Lab288 P1 (version 2) (version 2) | ecosystem: Host-associated > Arthropoda: Insects >... | reverse complement strand
CGGGTAATGGAAACGTGCTCGTTTACGTTGATGGTTCCACGAGCAATCCGCCCGATTCCGATTCGTCCGACGTAATCGTTGTAATCAAGCAGGGCAGGTTGGAATTGTAATGGTGCGTCTCCGTCCATGTTTGGAGAGGGGATGGCTTCTAAAATCGTTTCAAAGATGGCTGACATGTTGCTTTCTTGGTCGGCAGGATCGTCTGATAAACTGGCCGTTTGATTCAAGGCAGAAACGTAGACGACCGGGAAATCCAATTGATCTTCTTCGGCGCCTAAATCGATGAAAAGTTCCAATACTTCGTCTACGACTTGTTCAGGACGCGCCATGGGGCGATCGATTTTGTTAACGACCACGATGGGTGTCAACTTTTGCTCCAACGCTTTCTTTAAGACGAAGCGGGTTTGTGGCATGGTGCCTTCGTAAGCATCAACCACCAGCAGGACGCCGTCTACCATGTTCATGATTCGCTCTACTTCACCGGCAAAGTCGGCGTGACCAGGCGTATCCATGATGTTAATGCGGTGATCTTTATAATCAATCGCTGTGTTCTTAGCAAGGATCGTAATCCCGCGCTCTTTTTCAATGTCGTTGGAATCCATCATGCGCTCTTCAGTGATTGCACCATCACGGAAAATTCCAGACTGGGTTAACAACGCGTCAACAAGGGTTGTTTTTCCATGGTCGACGTGGGCGATAATAGCAATGTTTTTAATGTTCATCGTATAAACCTCTATTTCTAAAAAATTGGTTGGACTCGTGTCCTTAAGGCGATTCGTTTCTTTTACAACGGTAGCATTATAACGATATTATGCGCCATTTTCAATTTGTAAACGTACTCATTGTAAAGAAAATGTTGATTTTTAGACCGGTCTTTCGCTGGAAGACTGTTTTTGAGGTAGCAAATGAGAGGTAGAAAATAACAAACAAGCGACCCAAATAACGGAAAAGGCAAGGAGGCGTTGCGTTGAAAAGTATTCGCCTGTAATAAAAATCGCCACTAACATCTGCAAAGTCGGTCCAATGTATTGTAAGAAACCTAACATTTTAAGAGGCAACTGACCAGCAGCTTTAGCGAAAAAGTACAACGGGGAAGTAGTGATAAAACCAGCCCCGATTAATAGCAGGATGTAAGCTATATTGGGTTGCAAAAAGGTGGAGGTTCCGTCAACTAACCATGCTGTGAAGAAGAATGCCGAGACAGGGAGCATCAGGGTGGTTTCGAGGAAGAGGCTGTAAAATGCATCGATTTGAATAAGTTTTTTAGCAAGACCATAGAAACCGAAGCTGACAGCTAGAGCCAGTGAAATCCAAGGTAGGGCTCCGTGAATAACCGTGAGCAGAACCACACCAATCGTTGCGATTAGAACCGCTATTTTTTGATAGTTATCGAGTTTTTCTTTGAGGAAAACAACGCCGATTAAAATACTGAAAATGGGATTAATGTAATAACCGAGACTGGCTTCAAGAATTCGACCGGATACGATAGAATAGGTGAAAATAAACCAGTTAACACTGAGCAAAACAGTAGCAGCAACGAGAAGGGTGAGCTTCTTTTTATCGTGCCACAGCTCAATGACGACAGCTTTAAGTGGCTTGCTTAATCGCAGGAAGGCGATGACCAACAGCAAAGTAATAAAAGACCAGATCATGCGATTGATTAATATTTCAGTTGGCCCGACACTTTGCAACAGGTGCCAGTATAGAGGGTAGATTCCCCACATCGTATAAGCAATGACTGCGTTGCTGATCCCTTGTTTATGTTTATTCATGGAAGTTACCGCCTTTTGTTTATTTCAATTTTTTTATTATAACATGTTTTGGGCGGTTTATGTTATTTTTTGGCAATAGGAACGGATTTAAAGTCAAAATCATTTGGTTCAATTTTTTGATCTGTTTAATCTGATAAAAATGATATTTTTAGGACTATTTTGTGATTGAAACATGCCAAAATATTCTCACTAAATTGCGTTGATTTTCACAAATAAGTTTGCTAGAATAGACTTAGTTTGAATTGAATACTTGGTTTGAAAAACGAGGAGGTTTTACAATGGAAAAAGTATTTGCAAGTCCATCCCGTTACATTCAAGGGAAGGGAATTTTGAAAACAGGGGTTGGGCACATTGAGAAATTAGGAAAGAACGCTTTGTTATTATGTGGGAACACCACGTGGCGTGTCATCGGTGAGACGTTTCATGGAATTTTGAAAGACCATGGATTTAAGGTAACTCATGTTCCTTTTGGTGGTGAGTCTTCTATGGATGAGGTCGGACGTGTAACGGACATCGCCAAAGCAGATGGCGTTGACGTTATTTTAGGACTAGGAGGCGGAAAAGTGATTGACACAGCGAAGTTGATTGCTGACAATCTAAACGTACCAGTTGCCATTCTGCCGACCATCGCTTCGTCGGACGCTCCAACATCAGCATTATCGGTGATTTATACGGAAGATGGTGCCTTTGAGCAATACGTTTTATATAAGAAAAATCCGGAATTGGTGTTGGTTGATACGGAAATCATTTGTCAGGCACCGGTGCGTCATTTGGTTTCGGGAATGGCAGATGCCTTTGCGACCTGGATTGAAGGAAGTTCGGCAGTAAAAGCGAAAGCAACCTCGATGGCCGGTGGTCAGCCGACCTTTGCAGCGATGGCCATTGCGCAAAAGTGTGAAGAAGTTCTATTTGAGTACGGATTGGAAGCTGTGGAAGCCAATAAAGCTGGCATCGTGAACGATGCACTAGAAGCAGTGGTTGAAGCTAACACGTTGTTAAGTGGGATTGGTTTTGAAAGCTGTGGTCTCGGAGCAGCCCACTCCATTCACAATGGGTTCACGGCACTTCATGGACCGATTCATGACATGACCCACGGTGAGAAAGTGGCCTATGGGATCTTGACTCAACTGTTTCTAGAGAAGCGCCCGAAAGAAACCTTTGATAAGTACATTAAATTTTTCCAAGCGGTAGGTTTGCCGACCACATTGAAAGACTTGGGATTAGGCGATGCGACACCAGAAGACCTGTTAAAAATTGGTCAACAAGCTACCGCTGAAGGTGAGACTATCCATAATATGCCATTTGTTATTACCGCCGAAGAAGTGGCTGAAGCATTGAAAGGCGTTAACGCGTACGTATTGGCGTTGGGATAAAGTTTAGATAAGAAAATGACCGCTGTAATTACGGCGGCTTTTTTGTGCTTTTCTTTCTGTAACGATGCTGAAAAGCCAAGTAATCATCCGAAAAAACACGTCAATCTAATATGCAAGAGAGTGGATGCAAAAAGCCAAGTAATGGTCTATTTCAGGTGATTACTTGACCTTTACATGTCAACAACTGATATAATTAAAGAAAAATTCACTGAAATTAAAACTTTCCCCTTCTCCATTTCGAATGTATAAGTAAGCAGGTCAAATGCAAAGGAGCTTAAAAGATGGAACGAGAGAAGCAACTCAAAAAATACGTCACCAAAATCCAAAAGACTTCCGATAAAAAGGCGGCAAATGAGCTAGTGACGCATTACTACCATGAAATTTACTGTTACATGTACAAGCAAACCATCGATAAGGAACTGGCCATGGAGTTAACCCAAGAAATTTTTGTTAGTATGCTACAGACCATCGGAGGCTACAACGAACAAAAATCCAGTTTCCGAACGTGGTTGTATCGTATTGCTACCAATAAAGTGGTGGATCATTATCGTTCTAGAGCTTTCCAAGAAGCACGAGTAGTCGATATTTTAGAGGACGATCTGACGGATGAAGCCGACTTTAGTTTAGACATTGATCGGAAAATGGAGCTGGAACAGGTCATTGAACAGGTTAATCAATTGGACGTCACCCGGCAAAAAATTTTCAGACTAAAAATATTCGGCGACTATACCTTTGTGGAGATTGCCAACATGATGGAATTACCAGAATCTACGGTGAAGACGAAATACTACGCCACACAGAAAATGTTGAGAATGAGATTTCAAGGAGGGCTATGAAAATGAGTGATAAGAAAATGTTTATTGAACTGCCGAGCGAATTGGAAGTGAAGCGGGAAATTAAATCGATTGTAGATAAGGGATTAGGAGAAGAAAAAAGAGGGTTAAAAAAACCTTTCTTGATGACCGCCGCCACCTTGATTGTTTCCTTATTCCTACTTGGATTTGCATTTCCTACTTATGCCAGCCAAATTCCGATTATTGGTGGAATTTTTGAGATGTTTGACTCAGAAAATCATCATCGTGACTATTCCTCTATGCAGGAATTTGCTACAGAAACCGGTCTAACAGGAGAGATAAATGGATTGATCGTTACTATCGAAGAAACATTTTTTAATGGCCAGACACTCTACTTCACCTATCGAATTGAAAGTGATCGAGTGCTAAACGAAGGTTATCCAAGCTTTCAGATATCTGAACCAGAGATATGGGTAGATGGCGTTAATATTGCTGAATATAGTGGTTTCTTCAGCACGCCTGGTCTGGTACAACGCATTTCTGAAAACAACTATGTCGCAGTAGGGAGTGTTGGATTTATGCACTTGGGTGAAAATGTTGAGAGTGGAGAAGTACGTTTTATGCTTGACAATTGGCACGTAATTTTACCAGTTGAAAGAGTAGCAGGGAATATTGTATACATTAATGAATCAGTAGGAAACGAGGGCTTTGAAGCAACAATAACACAAATGGTCGTTTCGCCGGTTAATGTGCTAATTTATTTTGCTTATATACAACCAGCTGAATATGACATTCTAGGGTGGGACTTCTTTGTTAGATCGCCGGTTCCAGAAGGGGTAGAAGCACGCTTTAATATGAGGGTGATCGATGATTTAGGAAATGAATATGATTGGCAAATGAGTAGTGGTGGGATCGTGGATGATGGGGTAGGGGGCTGGCTAGAGATCATCGAACCACTCCATCCAGAAGCAAGTGAGTTAATTGTTACACCATACTTTGATATTCATCACTGGTACCTTGGTGATTGGCGCCACACTGGTAATGGATCCGTTGGATCCAATGAAGTGATCGCTAATGGTGGGAGTTGGGATCAACGAGAAGTTATCCTAGGCGAGATTATCATTCCATTGCCTTAATAAAACTTAAGACTGTCTGGATCTGATGAATAATCATTGAATTTAGACAGTTTTTCGTTGATTTTGACCCCAAACATCCCTTTTTGAAGTCGAAATACCGCTTTAAGAATTTTTAGGCCTAACTTAGGTCTAAAATTTTCTGGTTTGAGTTAAAAATTTCAAAAAACAGACAGTCGTCACCTCATAAGATTGCTGGCTCTTTGCTTTTAAACCACTTTTTTTCAGGTTATCGTCCAAATAAGTCTTTACCTGACAATTCCACTTAGAAAGGCAAGCTAAGTAGTGACTGTCCAGATCACTTCCTTTATAGAAGTGGTCTTTTTTAATTCCCTTTGTAAAATCCAGCTAGAGCTTGCTAACCTAATTCTTACACTATTTTTACGAAAATATCGGTTGGATTTGATACCATTTTACATAACAGAATGCTAAACTAGCCTCGAAGTTGCTTCAACATCGCATGGTTTCTAAACCATGACGCTACTATATTAGGAGGAATCATTTGTCGAATAAGGGCGCGTAGGGGTTGGCCACAAGGATGATGTAGATAGGTATGAAGAGAAATTTAGTTAAATCATTAGGTTCACAGGGGAAGAAAGTGCCTTTTAAAATCACGAAAGAAGCTTTGTTCTTTTTGATCACAACGGTTTTCATGATCGTCATGATTTGGTACGGTAGGAACAGTCACATTGATTTTGGCTTTAACTCCCTAGTGGGAGTCACTTTTCCAACGGGTCGAGTGGTCGAGGTAATCGCAGATGAAACGGAAGTGGATGATGAAACTGGCCTACGAATGGGGCGTCAAGTATTATCCGTTGAGTTGCATACAGGGGAGCGGCGTGGCGAGGTGGTTGAAGTTCAAAACACCCTGTTCATTGGGAACTCCGTTTACGCGGAAGTAGGGAGCAGGCTGGTTCTTTATTTCGAACAATTTGAAGGGTCAGACAGCTATTTCGTGCGTGTTCATAGCTTTGAACGGGCAACGGCCATTTATGTGATTACCTTGTCATTTATCGGATTATTAGGTGCTGTGTTTGGCAAAGCAGGCTTGCGCTCCGCTTACGGGTTGATCTTCTCCTTTGTTGTGATTATCTTTTTGTTGATTCCAATGATTGTGAGTGGTGCGCCACCTGCCATATTGACTGTTGTGTCAGCTTTGCTCATTGTGACGGTCTCTCTAATTTCTGTGATGGGCTTTGAGAGAAAGACCTACGTTAGCATTGCGGGAACGATCATTGGTATTGGATTCTATGCTTTGTTTTATGCCTTAATTAGCGGTGCCTTGAATATCACGGGGGCGAATGTTCCTGAAATGGCCTCGTTGGTTGTCATTGGCTTCAATACCAATGTACGACTGGGTGAGTTGCTCTTTTGTGGGATTCTAATTGCATCCTTAGGGGCCGTCATGGATGTTTCAGTGTCTATCGCTTCGGTTACGGCAGAGCTCAGTGAAACGAGTCCAGATGCTAAAATTAAGACGTTATTTCGCTCAGGGATGAAAATCGGACGTGATTTAATTGGATCTTCTTCTAATACCTTAATATTGGCTTTCACCGGTTCGTTCTTTATTGCCCTTATCCTGTATCGCACGAATAATTTCCCTTATGACATGCTGATTAATCAAATAGACATTGGCATTGAAGTGTTGCGAGCCATTTCGGCTTCTGCAGCTATGGTGTTAACGGCACCAGCAACAGCTGTGATAGGTTCTCATGTTTACGGTAAAAGATAATAGTTAAAACTAATTTCTTGGAGGAAAAATAATGACAAACGTTAGAAAATTCTCACAGGTAGCATTAGCTACTTCTATTTTACTAACAACTTTACTAGGTACTTCTGCACCAGTGGTTGCTGCTCATGGAAATGCTCTTCCAGCAGTAGCAAATGAAAGCGTGCAACAAGGATCAGACGTTAGAAATTTAAACTTAACCCCAGGTGGCGACGTTCACCAAATGCGTTTCACCTGGCATTCAGGCTCTTACGAAGGGAGTGTGCGTATTTGGCCACAAGGTAATCCAAGAGATTATCAGGTTTTAGAAACAGAGAACGTTCGTCCAGTTGAAGTGCACGAAGGGGAAGAATTAATGGGATCAACGGCTGTTGTGCCAACGCGTCCAGGATTTCACTATTACCTACATCAAACAGCAGTTTATGACTTAGCGGCTAACACTGTGTATGAGTATGTGATTATCACAGAAAACGGTGAGTCTGCCGTTAAATCGTTCCGTACCGGTGGAACGGACCATTTCCAATTCGGTCTTGGTGGAGATCCACAAATTGGTGTTGGTGGTCAATCGGTTGAAGCCGATGGAAGAGGTTGGACAAACACCTTAGAAGTAGCAGTACGTGACTTCAATTTAGACTTCTTCGTTTCGGTAGGAGATCAAGTTCAGACGATGAACAACAGTGCAGAAACATCTCAAATCAGACACGATCAATTATTTGGTGCTCCTCAATTAGCATCTTTACCTTTAGTGCCGGTTGTTGGAAATCACGACGGTTCTGGGCTAAGTAACACAAATAGCCGCATGTGGCCATTCCATTACAACTTACCAATGGAGTCGTCAACGGTTAGACGCTTCGATGACCAATTCTATACGCAGTTTGACTATTATTTCGTTTGGGGAGACGTCCTATTCATCACATTAGACTCAAACTTCCGTACGCAATTTGCTGGAAATGGACCGCGTCTACAATTCGTTGAAGATGCTATGGCACGTCACGAAGATGCGAACTGGGTTGTTGTGATGTTCCATCACGCCACGTATCCGGTTTACAGAGACTATGAAACAAATGTAGCGATTCAGGAGTTGGTACATCAATGGACACCAGAGCTTGAACGTTTAGGTGTTGACATTGTTTTAAATGGTCATGAGCACGTTTACTCTCGCTCTCACCACATGTTAAACAATGCGCCACAACGTGATCAGCAGTGGTTAAATGCCAATGCAGAAATCGTTAGTGATCCAACAGGATTAGAGTACAATGCTGTATTAGATCCAGAAGGATTGGTTCACATCTCCATTAACACAGCAAGCGGTAGTGGATACCGTGGTGTGCGTCGTTTCCCACGTCCATACGTTGCGGTTTACAACCAAAACTGGCGTCGTAACGTTTCCGTAGCAACGGTAACACCTTACGAATTTTCCATTGCAACTTATCAAATCAACGACGACTCATCTCGTACATTAGTTGACCTTTACACCATCGTTCGTTCAGATGAGAATGGGAATGTACCAACACATATCACGTCGATTCGTCAAGTCCAAGGTGAAGTGTTTGAGCGTGTGTATACAGAGTTGGAGCCAGTAACAGCAGCAACATTAGCAGCTGTGGAGCTTCCAGAACAAGTGGTCATTGAAACGGACATCCGTAACAACGACTTCTTAAGGAGCGGTGAAACGGGAACAAACCGTAGTACGAATAGTGCAGATTTCTCAGATCATGTGGTACCACTATGGGCAGCCGTTGAGTGGGATCTAGAAAACATTGATTTTGATCCAACCTTAGCTGAAGAACAAACGTTTACGGTAACAGGGACGATTATTTTACCACATGGTACCATTAATTCTAACAACTTATCACTAACCGTTGAAATTGAAGTAACAACTTCAGGAGTTGCGGCACCAACGCGTCCAACCCTTCCAGCGATTCCACCGATTCCAGAGCGTCCAGGATCAAATCCTCGCCCGCTCCCGGAACTTCCACCACTTCCATTTAACTCCGACTCTGATGATGAGTAGTTAAAATTCAAAAGATCTGTGTATTAGACTGCCTTACGATGGTAAGGTGGTCTTTTTCGTTTCACGACAATTTAAATGGTGCAATCTTGCGTAATTATTGTCATCAATGGGAAAAGTCATAGAAAGGCCTATTTCAAGCCCATCTATGACCCTTTTTTATCAGTATTTATACGTGGAAGCCATAGATCCGTCAATTTAAAGGCGATCTATGACTTTTTAAGACCAAAAACGAGGTAGAAGAGTCATTAATTTGTCGAAATCTAATAAATAGTGGCTCTTTTTCGGTTGTTTGCCTGTTTTAGAGCCATGAATTAACCTGTTTTTGTCAAATCCATGACTCTTGGTGGTAGAAAGGGGCTTGGAAGAGTCTGTAAATCTTTCATTTCTAGCCAATCCATGACGCTTGAGCTCTAAAAAGGAGGCTATCTCGCTATTTTCAAGACAGCCTCTTCTACAAATTAAACTATCCTTTATCTACTTTAATTACCGTGTGTTCAGTCTAAAGGCCTAAAGAGCCTGCATGTATTCATGCATGGCTTGTGCTACTTTTTTGGAGTATGCCACTGCCTCGACAACTGTTTTGGCTCCATGCACCACATCTCCGGCGCCGAATATTCCAGGAACGGTTGTTTTTCCTTCTGAATCAGTAAACAACAAGCCGCTTTCTTTGATTTTCAAACCGTCAGTGGTGTTGGCTATTTTATTTTTAGGCATTTGGCTGATGGAGATAATGATTGAATCTGCCGGCTTTAGTACCTTTTCTTCGGAAGTACCAATGGCGTTTCCTTCTTCATCTCGCAGAACCTGCTCAAATACCGGTCCTTCCGGCAAGATTTCTTGAATTTCCATGTTGTACTCAAACTCAGCCCCATCTAATTTGGCATAGGACACTTCTGAGGGATTAGCTGCCGGCTTTTGTTCGATGCCATACAAGGTACATTTTTGTACCCCATTTCTAATCGCTGTTCGTGCCACATCCATGGCAGCATTTCCCATACCGATGATCGCCAGATTTTCCCCTAAATCAAACGCGTTTGGATTTGCCAAGTAGTCGATGGCAAAATGAACATGCCCTAAACTCTCTCCTCTAACACCTAACGTTTTCGGACGCCAAACACCGGTTCCGATGAAAATGGATAAATAGCCATCTCTAAAAAGGTCATCTATTTCCAAAGCGCCTCCGATGGTGGCATTGGGACGTATTTTCACACCCATCTCCAACAGTTTTTTACGATAACGTTCCAAAACGGACTTTGGTAAACGGAAACCAGGAATGCCATATTGCAGGACACCACCTATCTTGTCTTTCGCATCAAAAATGGTGATGTCATAACCCATTTGAGCTAAAATAAAAGAAATGGTAATACCGGCAGGTCCTGAACCGATAACCGCCACCCGTTTGTTAAGTTTGGGTGCCATTTCAATTTTCATTTTATCAAAATACCAATCTGATATATAATGCTCAATAGAGCTGATGTGAACGGCACTGCTTTTTTTGGCCAGTACGCAACTTCCCTCACACTGACCGTCATGGTGACAGACCAAGGAACAAACCAAAGACATTGGATTGTTTTCAAACAAGAGCTGGCCTGCTTCATTTAGTTTCTTATCGTTGAATAGACGAACCATTTCTGGAACATCGGTGGCGATGGGACAACTAGCCTTGCAAGGAGCGTTTTTACATTGTAGGCAGCGTGCCCCTTCATCCAATATGTGAAAAGCCATAATATTCTCCTCATTTCATTAAGTTTCATGAGTGACGAAAGGTTTTGTTTCCCTAGAAGTTACTCTTGATACGATTATAGCACAAAAACAGGTACTTTTTCGACTACTGTATGATATTATGGTATAATCATCTGATATAAATTCTATGTTTTCCCATGAAGAAAGGCATAAAAACCACAAACGATTGAATAAATTTAAAGGAGCCTGAAACATGCAAATTTCTAGTGAATTGTTAGCTGCCTGCCCAGAAACAACGCTACTCTGTTTCACTTTTGAAGCGAAGGTAGAAGAAGGAAGCCCGGTACTCTGGCAAGAAATTGACGCCGTTCAAATTCCAAAGCTTGAAGCCGATTACGCCACCGATACCTTATCGGCCCATCCTCAAATCAAAGCGTCCCGTCAGGCCTATAAAAAAGCTGGCAAGGATCCAGCTCGGTACCGAGTATCAAGTGAAGCATTAATGCGTCGAATTTTACAAGGAAAGGGACTATATCGCGTTAATAATCTAGTCGATTGTAATAACTTGATCTCGATTCAGACAGGCCTCTCCTGTGGACTTTATAACTTGGATAAGATAGAGGGCGATGTGACGTTCCGTATCGGAAGGGTGGACGAGGACTACGAAGGGATTGGTCGTGGGAAATTAAACATCGATGGTCTACCGGTGTTCGCAGATGATCTAGGTGCATTCGGGAGTCCGACCAGCGACAGTGTCCGCACCATGATTACCTCAGATGCTAAGCGAGCGTTGCTCGTCATGATTTCCTTCTCGGGAGAAGGCGTGCTCACGCAGTATGGCGATGTCGCAAAGGGTCACCTAGAAACGTATTTAGATGCTAAAAATATTCAGGTGCATCTTATAAAAGATGAATAATAATGCTTAGGGTTAACCGCATATACTAAGAGATGGTTGACGAGGAGGTATCTTATGAGTGAGATACGGAATTTCTTTCACGAATTAAAGAGAAAAAGCGGGGGGATCGATGATTTTTCTTTCTTTCTTTTGGCGACCGCCCTATTCTTAGCCATCTTCATGGCCCTTTTCGGATTCAATCGGTTTCTACTTCTGACATGGATCCTTGTTTTTGTGGCTTATTGGCGAATGTTTTCAAGTAACCGAGCAAAGCGTGCACAGGAAAATCAAATGTTTATCAAGCATTTTTATCCGATAAAATCCAATGTTATAAATTTTTCTAGACGATTAAGGCGTCAGGACACCTATCTTTATTTTCCATGTAAAACTTGTAGGCAACAACTGCGCATACCAAAAAAGACAGGCCACATTAAAGTGACCTGTCCTAAATGTAAGCATGGGTTTGTTAAAAAAACGATTCGCGGACATATTAAAAGCTTCCGAAGAAGCTAAAAATGTCTATTTAACAGGATAGCCCAATTTAGTAAACGCCTCTAATAATTTATGTGGTGATCCCACATCTTCGTTGTAATGAAGAGAGACAATTTTTAAACCTAGCTCAACAGCAACTTTTTCCACTCCTGGGCGCTTCAAGAAATGATTCTCAATCTTTTGAGCGTCAGCCGTGGTTTCTAAATTTTCTAGGTTTAACACAAAGGTTTTAGCCAAAATAAAACACCTCACTGTAGAAAAATGGCGATCTACAATTGTTAATGTGACCATTTTACCACGGTTTTATTCAAAATACAATATATCCTCTTGTAATGGAAGTGCTTATTATGTTTATAGTGTCGACGTACAAGCGCCACAACGAGTTGCCTCTTGATGAACAGCGGTCATACAAAATGGACAGGTGCGTCCTGGCTCTGCTACTTTCTCCTCTTCTTTTCTAGCAAATACCTTATTGATGGACTTGACCATCAAAAAGACGACGAAGGCTAGAATAATAAAGTTAACGATCGATGTGATGAATGCACCATAATAGAGGGTGACGCCTAAAACATCAAGACTTAGGGTATTGAAATTTTGTCCAATAAACAGACCTACAATTGGAGAAAGGATGTTATCGGTTAATGAGGATACAATATCTTGGAAAGCCGCACCGATCATCACACCAACGGCTAAACTCATGACATTACCTTGTAGAGCGAAAGCTTTAAACTCGTCCATAAATTTTTTCATCAACGTCTCACCTAACTTGCAGAATTATCGGGCAACTAAGTCCGATACATTTGCTGAAAATCATATCATATTGGTAAGATAAAGTCTACTAACTGAAACAGGAAAGGAAAAGGGTATGACACCATGAATCATCATCATTTTATGAAAGAAGCTCTTGTAGAAGCAAGGGTCGCCAAAGATAAAAACGAAATTCCCATTGGGTGCGTCATTGTAAAAGACGACAAGATCATTGCTCGCGCCCATAATTTAAGGGAAATATTGCAGACGACGGCCTCTCACGCAGAAGCATTGGCCATTGCAGATGCCAACCGTGTGGTGGGGTCGTGGCGATTAGAAGATTGTACCTTATATACGACCCTTGAACCTTGCGTGATGTGCGCAGGCATCATCGTCCAAGCACGCATCCATACCGTTGTGTTCGGAGCTCACGATCCAAAAGGAGGTTGTGGAGGTACGATTTATAATTTACTGGAAGAAGAGCAGTTCAACCACAGATGTGGCGTCGTTGGTGGGGTCATGGAAGAAGCATGCAAAGAATTGTTAACCGACTTCTTTAAACAACTACGTCAAAAAAAATCAGCCAAAGAACGTTAGCTCTTTGGCTGATTTTTAAAATCCAGAAAGTCGTCTAGAACAAAAGCTCGACAAACGCAATTGAGATCAGGATGACACCCGTTAGCCAATTGAGATCAAGGCTTGCTTTTCTCGCAACAACTCTCCCCAAGAAACAACCGATGATCACAGCTAACACACCGACAATAAAGGACGTTCCAAGGATTAAAAAAGCGTTGATGGCTACCATTCCAAGCCCCAACCCAACACTTAATCCATCGAGACCAATGGCGATGGCAAGGGGAATGGACTCTTTAAGACTGAGCTCTTTAGAACGATCAAAGTCCGCCTCTTCCGGATTGGCATAAATTTTTAAGATGAAACCTAAATTAAGAAAAGAGAAGGTGAGCTTTTTATTGATTCCACGTTTTTTTTGAATGAGCCGTTTAATGGCACTTTCAAAGATTTTAGAAACACCTAGAAGAAACAAAATTATGAAGGCCATCCACTCGACCAATTCTTCAGGAAAAATACTCCCTAAAGCAGTTCCTAAAAAGAGTCCAGCACCAAGCAAGCCTGTACAAATCGCATTAATGAGCAGTGTCGACTTAAACGGAATTTTAATTTGATTGGCGCCATAAGCAAAACTACAAACAAACGCATCGATCGCTAGTGCCATAACGAGTATTAGCGTTTGAAAAATGATAATAACATCCATAAAATCACCTAGTATTATAATTAATTCCTTCTTGTTAAATTATGTACTAGATGGATCATATGTGCATGGAATGGTGGTTAGGCAGATTTAAAATACAATTTGAAGGTAGTGCCTACACCAACGCTTGACTCAACGGTCATGCTTCCATTGTGATCTCTTACCGTTTGGATCACATTGGAAAGCCCCATACCGGCATTCGCTTTTGATCCTTTCTTCGTGGTGTAAAAGGGTTGGAAAATATCATGGGTCACAGTTGGATCGATGCCACAACCGGTGTCGGTTACCGTCAAAACGGAACATTTACCGAGATGGTTGTCATTTACTAGGTCTCCTTCAAGGAACTCTACGTCCTCGCAAGTTAGATGAATGTTAATGGATCCTTTCTCGTCAATGGCCTCTTTTGCGTTGGAAAACAGGTTTAAAATAGCATTACTGATTAAGGTTTGACAACCAAAAATAAGGTGATCTTCTCCTTCGATGGCGGTGGTTACGCAAATGTTTTTTTCTGAAACTTGCTCAAAAAAGCTGGTGACGTCTTCAACTAAACAAGCGAGATCAAAGGATTCGTAGGTATTGTCTTTTGACCCGAGACGCATGATTTGCTCAATGGTTCGGTGGGCATCTTGTAATTGGCGTTTGGCATTGGCTGTGTATTTATCTACGTTATCTGACTGACTTAAATGTTCCACAAGGCTGACGTTGGCGCCGATGCAGGCTAACTGATTTTTTAAATCGTGAACAATGGCGGTGGTCAATTCTCCGAGTGCTGCCATTTGTTGCATGTGTTGCCAATCACTGGCATTGACATTTATTTGCATAAAAAATCCCCCTAACAAAATTCTGTTTTTTTCATATACTAGCTACAGGTGCCTAAGTATAAAACGTTGGAGCTGATGACATGAAAAGAAAGCGGACAAAAAGCTCTAATTTCCCTCATTCTATCAAAAAGAAACAGAGAAAGCAAGGAGAACTCTTCCATGAACGATCTTCTTTTCATCAAATTCGAGGTTATATGCTAAGTGAGGGAGAAAGCTCGCCTCCAGAACCTGAAGCTTCAAAATCCGGCTACACGTATAAAAAAGAAGAGGAAAAAACGTACTGCTACGAGTTCACTAACTACCGATTAATCTATGTCCTTGGAACGATGGAATCCAAGGTTTATTTGATTTTCATTACCGTGATTGCCCTTTTAATTGCAGAAGACTTGAATAAGACCGAACGTAAAATCATCTATGCTTTCTTCCTTAATCTAGGCGATACTTTGCAAACCATTGTCGACCAAGATGAAATTCTCAAAGGGGTTCAAGACGAAAAAGAGTCACGTGAGTTAGGAAAGGCGCTGGAGCAGGACTTGAGTACGCTGTACGAAGAAATAAAAAAATTAAAAAAGAAGATTCCAAATCTTTGATTTGGCAAATCGCCCTTTCACCCCAAGTGTACTTGTAAGACTATATGTCAGCATAGCTGTCAAGTCTTAAGGGCGCGGACAGGAACTCCACCCCAAGGGCACTTGTAAGTCTATGTCGCTCATCCTTCGCGAAGACTTAAGGGCGCACGAGGGACGAGTGAATAGTTCCGAACCTGAAAAGAAGATTAGCAAGGGCTAATCTCTTACATGAAATCTGAAATAAACTGATGAATACGTCTAAAATACTCGTCTTCCTCTTCAAGGTGAACCACACAATGGCCAGCATCAGGGAAGACCTCTAAGCGACATTTATCGTGAGTGATCGCCTCCAATAATTGACGACTACCATCTGGTGAGGTCCAATCGTCTTTGTCACCGTGAATGAGTAGAATTGGGCGGGTTGATTTACCGATGACATCGATCGGAGAAATATCGTTGTAAGAAACCCGTTCTCTTAAACGAAGAACAGCATCACCTGAAAACTTCACAAACCACGGTGGCATTTTCGTATCCTTCCCACGACGAGCAGCCAGTTCGACGGCACTAGCCATGGTGTGATATGGTGCATCCAAGATGTAGAAGTCAACTAAATTAGAGTCTTCGTTCAATTCTGAATGCATAATGGCTGTTGCTGCTCCCATGGAAAATCCATGGACACCTACTTTTCCATTTGGATAAATGCGACGTGTAACGGTAGCAATCTCTTCAAGATCAAAGCGTTCGTACAGGCCAAAGGTATTACTATTACCACCGGTTTCTCCGGATTGACGCTGGTTGTATAAAATCACATTACAACCGTCTTTTAAATAACGAAAAGCCGTTGGTAATAGGTCGTAATAATTACTGTATAAACCGTGAACTAAAATAACGGCATGATCAGAGTCGATGTTTGATTTGATGTGAAGCATGTCGATGTTATAGCCGTTTTTGCTACTTTCAATGAGCATTTTTTGATGTTGATACCCGTCGAGCTCTGCCAGCTGTTGTTCATGTCGCTCTTTATCTTTAATGTCATAAGGTTTGGCTTTAAAGGTTTTTTGATAAACGCGAGAACCTGTGATTAGCGTTAGAAGACCTCCTAATAGAGCTAACCCACCGATCAATTTTGTTAACCATGAGAATCTTTTATTTTTCATCTTTCATCACCTAGCGAGATTATACTACATAAAAAAACCTGACACAAGTCAGGTTTTAAAACTAATGATGACTTTAAACAGATCACCGTCGGTTTTTATAGAGAACGTGCCACCTTGTAATTCGACAAAACTTTTTGCAATGGCCAATCCAAGACCGGATCCTTCTGTGGATCTGGATTCGTCTCCACGAACGAAACGTTCCGACAATTCATCGATCTGATCTTTTAATTCGTGAGCGGAAATGTTTCTAAGGATAATGTCGGTTTGATAATCGCCTTTGATGATGTCAATGTAAGCACGAGTACCTGGCATGGCGTATTTTACTAGGTTGATGATTAAGTTTTCAAAGATGCGGTGGGTCCGTCCACCGTCTAAGTTGAGCATGACGGGCTCATCGGGATAACTTTCTCGGATCACCAGATCAGATTTAGCTAATAAGTCTTCTAAGCCTCGTAACGTTTGCTTCATGAGGATGGTCACATCTACTTCCTGCAATTCCATTTGGATGTTGCCGGTCGTTGCTTTGCTTACTTCGAATAAGTCTTCGATCAAGGTCTTCAAACGTTCCGTTTTTCCATCGAGTGTCGCTAAATATTGTTTGCGCTTTTCAACCGTTAAGCTGTCATCTTGGAGAAGATCCACGTAAGTAATAATCGCAGTTAAAGGGGTCTTGAGGTCGTGGGATACGTTGGTGATTAGCTCTGATTTCATGCGTTCACTTGAGATGCGGTGCTCGACCGCATGGCTTAATCCGTCCTGGATGTTGTCCAACTCGTCTTTCAAGGGATTAAAAAGACCAAAGCTTTCGGTGACTTTCCCATCCAAGGTTCCGTTTTTAATGTCCTGGGTCATCTTCAGCAATTTAGCATAATCCTGTTGCACGTTAGCAGCTTTTTTTCGGAGGTAAAGGGAGACGGCCAATAAATAAACGGCCATGATTAGCAACATAGGGGTTAATGGATTCCATGGAGAAATGAGTTGACCTAGCAGGATAATTAGAATTCCGACTAAAATCTGTCCAAAAACGAAGATAAAAATGCGTAAACTCTGATCCTTACTTAAATCAATGGTGAGATAATGATAGATGACGGAGTGTTTTTTCCAGCCTTCTGTACCAGATAGGTGAATGGCTTTGATATAGGTAACTAAATAACCTAGTAGAGAGAGGAATGGGATCAATAGCATCAAGAAAAAAATCAATTGTAAGGAGAATCCAGCTGCTGTAATCCATGCACGTTCAAGTAGAAACAACCATCCAAAGAAAGCTGCTATTGCGACAACTTCAATCTGAAATTCCATCACTTTCTTAAGAATCAAACCATCGCCAGTTTTATTGGCTTTGATGTAGTTAAGGGGAAGCATAAAACTCAAAATGATCATCCAAAGGAAAAGATCGTTAATGGCAGGTCGATGAACCCGCCCTAATAATAGTATAATGACAGTGGAGAGGGCGGCAACAGTGGGAATGGCCCAGTTAGTCTGTATGCCGGACTTTGTGTTTAAATTGTTGTGATTTTCCATTTAGGAGCAACTCCTTTCAAATTTAATCAAAGAGATTTTGTAAATGCGCGATGGCCTAACCTGTTTAATTTCTCTGTGTATCGTCATTTTGCGAAAAATCCACTTTTGACAATACAACGCAAGGTTTAAATATAGAAATGTGCTAATTAGGGCCTACTTTGCACTAAAGCATAAGTGCTACCTCCCAAGTTAACTCTTAGTTGGGATCTACTTTATACCCAACGCCCCACACGACCTTCAAGTACTGAGGATTCTTCGAATCAATCTCAATTTTCTCTCGAATTTTCCGAACGTGAACCATGATCGTGTCCGTGTTGATCGCAACCTCGTTCCAGACACGCTCGTAAATTTCATCGGCACTAAAAACCCGACCTGGATTTGATAAGAGCAGGTGTAGAATTTTATATTCAATGGGTGTTAATTTCACAGGAGCGTCATCCACGGTAAATTCATAGGTGGCTACATTCATCATTAATCCACCAACGATCAAGACGTCTTTATTTGTGACCGTCGCCTGATTTGCAGATTCCACTGTGCGACGTTGTCGTCTTAGTTGAGAGTTGACCCGAGCGAGTAATTCTAGTGGTCTAAAAGGCTTTGTGACATAGTCGTCAGCGCCCATGTTAAGACCTAATATTTTATCGGTTTCTTCTGATTTGGCTGACAACATAATGATGGGGAAGTCATACTCTTTTCTGGCGGTCATCACAAAAGCAATGCCATCCATGACCGGCATCATCACATCGACAATGGCTAAATCAATGTTTTGCCTGCCCACTACATCCAGACCTTCTTTTCCATTTGCTGCTACACTAACGGTATAGCCTTGAGAGATCAAATATTCTTTTACCGCAAATGCGATATCTTCATCGTCTTCCACGATTAAGATATGTTCTTTAACTTCTATCATCGTCTTCACCTCTTTAGCCTACTGTCTATTATATCTGTCTAATTCAACTACAGCTCATGCTTAGCTTAGCTTCATTATGAGTGGCATTAAGAATCTGTAATCATTCATTTTTCGTGAACAGCTTCTATTATAACCTCTACAACTTAATAAAAATAGGATGGATTACTTAAAATTTTCTTAAGAAAAAGGAAAAGGTCATAACAACATTAAAAATATTCTCAAACGTGGAGGAAAAAATCATCGCAAAGATGCCAAATAATTGAAAAGATGATGCCCATGCTAAAGAAGATAAAATTACTTTTACGATCAAAAAGTTTGCTTATCAAATGATTTGTGGTATAATTGATGTGTGGAAAGACTTATATTAATAGCACAGATTAAAAAAGGAGAGGAAGAGAATGTTAAAGTTACTTGTCAATAAAAAGACACTAATATTTGTTAGCGGTTTAGTAACAGCAACGGTTGGAAAAAAAGTCCTACAAAGTGAAAAAACTCGCCAATTAGCAGTGACAACAGTAGCTAAAGGGATGCAGTTTAAATCAGATGTTCAAGAAACCCTTGAAAATTTCAAAGAAGAAGCACAGGATATTTATGTGGATGCTCTTAAAGAAGCAGTTGCTGCTAACGAGGTAGACGTTGAAAAAGAAATAGCAGCAAGCCAAATAGGGCAAGACGATGAGATGTAAGGTAATTTATGACCAACCAGGTAGACTGCGTGTTCGTATGGGAAAACATGTGTTTACCAAAGAACAAGGCTATGGCATTGAACAACTCGCCAAGCCTTTTTCTGCTATATGGGACATCGAAACAAATCCAATAAATGGGGGTATTTTGATTCATTACGAATCTACTGCTCGAAATGAAATTTTCAATTTTTTAGCCACTTTAAAAAGAGAGACTATTCCTGAAACAATCCCAACGGATTTGAATGTTTTACGTGAAACGGATCGGGCTTTTTATCATAAGGTTGCTGGATTAGGTATGGGATATTTTCTTAGAAAATGGTTGCTTCCTAGACCCATTCGTGCTGGTCTGACTCTTTTTAGAGCGATACCCTATTTGAGAGAGGGTTTAAAGTCTATTCTAGTGAGTGATTTGGATGTTGAGGTTTTAGATGCAAGTGCGATTTTAGTCTGCTTAGTAATGAAAGATTACGATGCGGCAAGTGCAACCATGACGTTACTAGAACTTTCGGGTCATCTGGAAGACTATACTTATAAGAAAGCTAAACAGTCGTTAACACAAAATTTAAAACTAAACATTGACAAGGTGTGGAAATTGGATGGGGAGTCATTAACACAAGTTCCGACAAGTGCCATCGCTATTGACGATGTTTTTCGTGTTGCATCAGGATGTACCATTGCGTTAGATGGGGAAGTGATTGCAGGAGAGGCATTGGTAAATGAGTCAGCAATGACAGGGGAAAGCCAAAGTCATATGCGTCAGCGAGGTCACCGCGTTTACGCTGGAACCGTCATCGAAGAAGGAAGTATCGACATACGCGCAACAGCTCGCTATGATAACACACGCATTCATCACATCATTACTCGAATTGAAACCAATGAAAGCCTTAAAGCCGATATGCAAACTAAGGCGGAACAGCTTGCTCAAACCATTGTTCCTTGGAGTTTTTTATTTGTTGGTGCAACATTATTACTCACTCGTAATCTTACTAGAGCAGCAACTGTTTTAATGGTTGATTTTTCTTGCGCTTTTAAGTTAACAACACCGATTGCCATTATTTCAGCCATGAATGAAGCAGCTAAAAAAAGCATGATGATTAAAGGCGGTAAGTTTTTAGAAGGAGTTGCTTTAGCAGATACGATTGTCTTTGATAAAACGGGAACATTGACCGAATCGAAGCCTAGAGTCGAGAAAGTGATTCCGCTTGGTGAACTTAATCGAGAAGAAGTTCTCAAAATATCAGCTTGTTTAGAAGAACATTTTCCTCACAGCGTTGCCAAAGCGGTTGTTGCTGCTGCGGAAGATGAGGGGATTAGTCATCGTGAAGAGCATGATAAACCCGAATACATTGTGGCACATGGGATTTCTTCTAGATTGAACGGGGAAAAAGTATTGATTGGAAGTTGGCACTTCATTGTCGAAGACGAAGGAATTGTTCCAACCGCCCAGCAACAAAAAATTGTTGATGAGAACAAAGCAGGGTATACTTCCATTTACTTGGCATTGGGTGATCAACTTGTCGGAATGGTTTGTATTAAAGATAGTGTGCGACAAGAAGTCCCAGCCGTGATTAAGGGGCTTAAAGAAAATGGCATCAAGCACATTATTATGATAACTGGTGATGGTGAACCAGCAGCAGCTAGTGTGGCAGATGCACTCGGTATTGAGCGCTATTGGTCAAATGTATTACCAGAAGCAAAAGCAGATTTAATTAAAGATCTGCAAGCCTCTGGGCATACTGTTATCATGGTTGGGGATGGCATTAATGATTCGCCTGCGCTTTCTGGAGCAGATGTTTCAGTTGCCATGAAAGATGGCTCGGACATTGCTAAAGAAGTGGCCGATATTACATTGATGAGGGATGATTTATCAGGATTAATAGAGCTTAGACAACTCTCCACTCGTTTAGTGAAGCAAATTAATTACAGTTATACTGCGATCGTTGGCTTTAATACGGCACTTATTTTTCTAGGTGCTGCTGGTTTTATTCAACCTGCAACTTCGGCCTTCTTGCACAACAGCTCAACCTTTGCATTATGCACGATGAATATGAAGGTGCGATAGGTCCTGTGAGGCTTTATGCGACGATTTAATTTGAGGTAAACTTTAACTATTTTATTTGGTAGCTTGATAAACGATTAGGATAACGAATGCTCCATGAAAAAAATGCCATCACAGAAATGGCATTTTTTTCATGGTTTTACACTAGGTCTTTGAATGCGTCGCCAAACAGATCACCGATGGTTTCTGTCGTTCCTGCTTCTTCCTCGTTTTGTGTCTTCATGTAAGCATCGAAGTCAGCACGCTCTGCATCTTCAGCAATTTGACGAATACTCAACTCTAACTTGAAATTGTGAGGTTCAAAGTTCGTTACTTTAACCTGTATTTCCTCACCCATACTCAATGCTTCGTTAGCACTTGCTAGACGACGGTCAGCAATTTGTCCGATTGGCAGGAAGCCAGTCACGCCTTCGGCTACTTTAATGTTAGCACCACGTGGCTCAAGTGACTCAACAACTCCAGCAATGATATCGCCACGTTTGAAGGTTAAATCTTCCCAAGGGTTTTTCGTTACTTGGCGTAGAGATAGCCCAATACGTTTGCGATTACGATCAAGGGAAATGACTTTAATTTGTATCTCATCACCTTCTCGGATCAAATCTTCTAAGCGTTCTCCACCCCATGAAGCCTCCGAGAAATGACATAGTCCATCAATGTAAGGTGCAATGTTAATGAAGGCTCCGATGTCCGTCATGCTCTCCACTTTACCGTTAACGATGTCACCAATGGTTACAGCTAAGGCTTCCCATGGATCGTTTTCGATTTGCTTTACCGATAAGGCAATGCGCCCCGTTTCAGCGTTCATATCAATGATTTTAACTTGTGCTTTTTTACCAACGGTCAACACATCAGCTACTTTAACGCGTGCTGATTCCCAAGATAGTTCAGAAACGTGAACGAGCCCTTCAACACCAGGAGCTACTTCAACGAAGGCGCCATAATCATGTGCTGATATAACGGCTCCTGTTAGAACTTCACCAACTTGGTGTGCAGCAATAAACTCTTCGGTAGGCGTTGGTGTTGCTTTTTTGATGGATAACCCGATTTTTTCACCGTCAAGCTTGATCACTTCAGCTGGAACTTCGTCGCCAACGGTTAACACGTCTTCAATGTTTTTGAAACGTACGTGTGAGATTTCTGACGTATGGACTAACCCTTCAAGTGCTCCTGCGAACTCGATGAAAGCTCCAAAGTTCGTAATACGAACAACTTTTGCATCAAAACGGTCACCAATGTTTAAGGTTTCAAGGGCTTGAGCTTTTACTGCTTCACGCTCAGCCTGAATAATTTCTTTACGTGTAACGGCGATGCGCCCGCGTTTAATGGACTCAACTTTAACTTTGAAGGTTTGACCGACGTATTGCTCTAAATCTTCCACGTAGCGGATGTCTACTTGACTTGCTGGCAAGAAGGCTTCAACACCATCCAAATCGACAAGTAATCCACCGCGAATAGCACGCTCAACCGTCGCTTCTAATGCCGCTCCATTTTCTAAGGCTGTTTCAATTGCAGCGTGCTTTGCACGAACTGCTACAGCTTTCACCGACAGTAAAATTTGTTCGTCACTTACTTTTTTAACAACTGCTTCAATTTCAGATCCAATGCTTACAGCATCGGATACGTTATTAAGGGATTTATCTGATAACTCACTCAAGTAAACCGTCGCATCGTTTCCACCACCAATATCAACCGTTACTTCTTGTCCAGCCATTGCGATAACCGTTCCTTTTACAACGTCACCAACGGCCGGTAGTCCGATACCTTCTAAATTCATTAATTCTTCCATTGTCATTTCAGCCATGATTCTCTCTCCTTGTGATGCGCTCTTTTTGTACTTGCTCATTTGCAACATCGTCTATTTTAATACAATACTAACCATTTTGTCTACTACTTCATCAATTGATAATTGACTGGTATCAATTAAGATGGCATCTTCTGCTTGTTTAAGTGGGGCGTGGACTCGAGTGCGATCTTGTTCGTCCCGGGCCTTGATTTCCATTTCAAGCACATCGATATCAGAAGGAATTCCTTTTTCAAGGTTTTCTTTGTGACGGCGCTCTGCGCGAATGCGTGGATCTGCCACCATAAAAAATTTGAAGTCTGCATCAGGTAGGACGTTGGTCCCGATATCGCGCCCGTCCATGATAATGTTGGTGGACTGAGCAAGGGCGATTTGCCGATGTTTTAAGTCGTCTCGCACCGCTTGATAAGTTGCTACTTGTGGGACATGGTTCGTTACATCTAGTTCACGGATGGCCGTTGTGATGTTGCGGTCGTTGACGAACACCTCACCGTTAGGCGTTAGATTAATGTTGACGTTGGCAAGTAAGTCCCCAACTGCTTTTTCATTAGCAACATCAATTTGGTGATGTAGCGCAGCCCATGTGATGGCACGGTACATCGCTCCTGTATCCACGTATACGTAACTCAGTCGGCTTGCCATTAGTTTAGCGATGGTTGACTTCCCTGCAGCAGCAGGGCCATCGATAGCGATTTGTTTAAAGTTGTTCATACGATCAATTCCTAGTTTTTAGTTTAAAATCGAGCCATAATCAGATAGGCGAGAATGCCTAAGAAAATGAAAATTAAGATAAGAAGAAGGACATCGATAAAGTTGAAAGCTCCCAACTTTTCTTTTTTTCTTTTTTTGATGCTTGGTTCATCTTCCAGGAAAAAGTTCTCTTCTGGAAGATGAATTTGCTTTGGTATTTCTTTTAATTCTTCTTCTGGATCTTCATCAAATAAGTTTTGGACGTTGGCATCAAAGGTTTCAGAGCAGTAGTTTTTTGTATTGTTTTGCTCATTGTCAACAATTTCATCAAAAATATCACCAATAGAGTGAGGGGTTGTCGGGTCGGACTGAACAGGGTGATCTTTAACTAGTTTATTTAAGTATTCGAGCTCTTCAGCAGAGCCAGGATCGAAGTCTATGACCTGATCTTCTTCTACAGCGTGGCGTTTTGCCACTTCCTTTGCTACCGCCGCTTCAAAAATTTGGCCAAGCGTTCGCCCTTGAATAACTGGTAATTCAACTCGTTCTTCTATGACGTTCGTCTCTTGTTTAGGGGATGGTTTTGAAAAATCAATTGAAGAGCTAAGGTTTGACTGGGAGGTAGGCGTCGGTTGTTCTAGTTCCTCCTCGTGCGTATTAAGGGTAGGGGCCGAGGCGATGGAAGACGTTTCTTTTGGTTTACGATGATGATTGAAGATGCTTTCAAAATAAGTGATTTCATCTGCATTAAATTTTCGATAGGCGCTGTCCTTGCTCGAAGATTGACGGCCTTGCTCACGTGCAGGATCATCAGATGTGAAAGAACTTTGAGTATTAGGATGGTTAAAGTACATTTCTCTGAGTGATTTATTACTGTTTCTCTGTTCCATACGATACGACTCCTTCAAACAAATAAAAAAAGACCGGATTAAAACATCGCCCCAAATACGAATTAAACGACCGCTGCCTATCTCTTTATGATACCCTGATTTTTGAAGTTTCATCTTAACAAAAGAAGTGCATTATTTGGAATTATACCACAATTTTTCAAATTTTTGAATTTAAAATTTGATTTTTTTGAAAAAATCGTTATACTAGAAGGGTATAAAATTAAATCGTAATGAATAGGAGAGATTCAAATGGCAAAGTTTACAATTGTTATCAAAGAAGACTGTATCGCTTGTGGTGCGTGTGTAGCTGTTGCACCTGAAATTTATGATCTTGACGATGAAGGAATCGCAATCACTGTTTTCGGTGGAGACGGGAACACTGGAACCGTTGAAATTCCTGAAGATAAGCACGATGAAATGATCGATGGAGTAGAGTGCTGTCCGACAGAAGCGATCAAAGTTGCCGATACGCCATTTAACTAATTTTAATAGAAAATTAAAAAGAGTTATATCAAAACGACTAAGCGATTGGTTGCGATATAACTCTTTTTAATTTATATGAAAGGTCTGCAAAATGCTTTAAGGCTTTTCCCCTAGGTCTTGAAGGTGAAAAAATAATTTGCCAATAACTAATTTTCTTAGTGAGGAGAGCACTTCGAAAGGAAGTAAATGTCTGGCAAGATTCATTGTGCGACGATGAGGTCGCAATGTTCAGATAGTTCATTTGATTTCCAAATAGTTTGATTTCCGAACTATCTAATAGAAGTATACCTCAATTCTTCTTAAAATGCAAGTGTAAATTTACATTAATTTTAAAGAACTTCTATGAAAGTGTATGACAAAGTCTGTGCTGTTATTGCAGTAGACTCTCACCTATGTTAGAATAATCAAAATATTTAATAAAAAATGACAGAAAACGAGTTAGAGGAGACAACTGGATATGACATTAGAAGATAAAATTGCAAACACGGGTTTAACCTTTGATGATGTACTATTAATTCCAGGTAAAAGTAACGTATTACCAAAAGACGTTTCATTGAAAACGAGGTTAACCAAGAAGATTGAACTTAATATTCCCGTTGTTTCGGCAGCCATGGATACCGTAACGGAGTCTAAGTTAGCTATTGCTTTGGCCCATCAGGGTGGGATTGGCTTTATTCATAAGAACATGTCCATTGAAGCGCAGGCTGAAGAAGTGAGGCGTGTTAAACTTTATCAAAACGGAATGATTTCTGACCCTGTGACCCTTCCACCGACGGAAACGTTGGCTGGTGCTGATAAAAAGTGTGGATTTTATAAAATTTCTGGGTTTCCGGTCGTTGATGAAGCAGGTAAATTAATCGGGATCATTACCAACCGCGACATTAAATACCGAGAAAACATGGACACGCTAGTTAGTGAACTAATGACTCCTAGGGAAAAATTAATCACGGCGAAAGTGGGGACGACGCTCGAAGAAGCGAAGCAATTGTTAATGAAGCATCGCATTGAGAAGCTACCGATCGTTGACGACGGCGATTACTTGAAAGGCTTAGTGACCATTAAGGACATTGAGAAGACCATTTCTTATCCAAATAGTTGTAAGGATGAATTAGGTCGCTTGCGTGTGGGTGGCGCCGTTGGAATCGGTCCAGATACCATGGACCGCGTGCGGGCTCTTGAAACGGCAGGAGTCGATGTCATCGGTGTTGATTCGGCTCATGGCCATTCAGCTGGTGTAATGAACGTGATTAAATTAATTAAATCGGAGTTCCCTGACCTGCAAGTTATTGGTGGCAACATCGCGACGAAAGAAGCGGCAAAAGACTTAGTTGAAGCGGGAGCAGATGCGGTAAAGGTTGGGATTGGACCGGGATCGATTTGCACGACACGTGTCGTGACAGGTGTCGGGGTGCCGCAAATTACAGCCATTGCTGACGTGTTTGAATATTGCAGGACCGTTGGTGTTCCACTTATTGCCGATGGCGGCATGAAGCTAAGTGGTGACTTTGTTAAAGCCATCGCAGCAGGAGCGTCGGTGTGTATGTTTGGAAGCATGTTTGCTGGTTGCGAGGAAACGCCAGGTGAAGAAATCCTATTTAACGGTCGCAGATACAAGACCTATGTAGGAATGGGATCACTTGCAGCGATGAAGCGTGGATCTAGCGATCGTTATTTCCAAAATAATAAAGAAGGGGAAACCAATATCGAAGCAGCAAGAAAACTCGTTCCAGAAGGAATTGAGGCGCGTGTTGCTTATAAAGGAAAGCTAGAAGACGTTGTGTTTCAACTATGTGGTGGATTGCGTGCCGGTATGGGCTATTGTGGTACACCAACCATTGAAGCGTTGAATACAAAAGCAAAGTTTACTAGAATCACTGGTGCTGGACTTCGTGAAGCCCATCCACATAGTGTGGAAATCACGCAAGAAGCACCGAATTATCAGAAATAAAATGAAGTTGAAAATAATGTAGGTTAGGCCTGCGTTATTTTTTTACAAATTTCAAACTATCTACACCGCTTCAGCGAATACCATTCAAATGAAGCCATAAAAAAGGAGGTCAAATCATCATGGAAATTAATAAGTTTACGGATTATCGCGAAAAAGTGATCGACAGTTGTTCAAAAGTGATCGTTGGTAAGGAAGAGGAAATTCTGACCTTACTGATCTGTTTCGTTTGTTCAGGTCATGTTTTACTGGAAGATGTGCCTGGAACAGGAAAGACCATGTTACTAAGAGGATTTGCTAAAACCATTGGTGGCGATTTTAAGCGGGTTCAGTTTACGCCTGATTTACTTCCATCGGATTTAACGGGGATTCATTTTTTTAATCAGAAAACCACTGATTTTGAATTTCGTCCAGGACCACTGTTTACCAATATTGTACTAGCCGATGAGCTTAACCGAGCGACGCCGCGGACACAATCTAGCCTACTTGAGGCGATGGAGGAGTTCCAAATCACAGTGGATGGCGTCACTTTCCCACTAAAAGCACCTTTTATGGTGATGGCCACACAAAACCCACTGGAATCTTTCGGTACCTTTCCACTGCCAGATGCTCAGTTGGATCGCTTCTTTATGAGGCTATCCCTCGGATACATGACCCGTGAACAGGAGTTGTCTGTTCTGGGGAGAAAGTCCACGGTTGACATCATTGAAGAGTTAAAGCCCGTGGTGACGTTTGAGGAAACCGAGTATGTACGAACAAGCTTTACTCAGGTGAGAATGTCAGACGATGTGGCGAACTACATCATGGACATTGTTGAAAAAACCCGTGAAGATGACCGTTTGTCTGTTGGGATCTCAACTCGGGGTAGTAAAGCGTTGTACCGAGCCAGCCAAGCTTGTGCGGCGCTAAATGGTCGCAACTACTGCTTACCAGAAGACGTTCGCTTTGTGGCGCCTCACATCCTCGTTCACCGGTTGAACATCGGTGGTAGCGTTGGTCGTGATGATGGTTTAAAGCTAATTGAGGAATTGCTTGATCAAGTGAAGGTTCCGGTGGAGTAGAAGGCAATGATCGTGGAATCACCGACTTTTGCAAAATAACGATCATTTTGGGCTTTATTTAGGATGAAAAAAGTCGCAGAACCATTAATTTTCGTAAAACAACGATCTAGACAATTGCGAAATCACCCAGATTCATAAAATAATCAGGTTTTTGGGTGAAAAATCACCCAGATTCATGAAATAATCAGGTTCTTGGGTGAAAAATTCGACTTTCGCAATTGCCTAAAACAACGATCATCTGAAAGGAGGTTGAAGCAAAGATGCTTATTTTTCTGGCTGTTTTAATTGTGGTCGTTTATTTTGTACAGGCGCATTCCCAGAAGCGTGCTCTCAAAGACGTGGATTACGATTACAAGTTTAGTAAGCAATTGGTTGAAGCTGACGAAAGTTTTGAACTTATTAGCACGATTGTCAACCGATCTCGGCGTTTCATACCTTTTATTCGCATGGAAGAAACCTTACCGAAGGGGGTTTGTGCCATTCATCAATCGGTAGGGCTCAGAGAAGATGTGTTAGGTCATTTAAGGTACGATTCAACCATTTATATGATGCCAAGGAGCAAGCTGGAAAGACGTTTAGAAATTGTGTTTTCCGCCCGGGGTTGTTACCTGTTTCATGGCGGGAAGCTGCACGGAGGCGATTTTTTGGGGTTGAAGGAAAAAAGAGAATCTTTTCAAGAATTCCGTGAGGTAGTCGTCTATCCGAAAGGAGTAAACGTTGGTCAATTGGAACAAATGCTTAGTGGATTTTTAGGAGACATTTCCGTTCGACGTTTTATAATGGAAGATCCGATTTTGACCATTGGGACCCGGGAATATACAGGAAGTGAATCGTTGAATCGGATTTCTTGGAAGCATAGTGCCAGATCGGGAGAGTTGATGGTAAAGCAATTTGATTACACCGTGGAAACGGTGGTTACGGTTGTGCTGGATATTAACACGCCTAGTGGCACACCAGTGGATTTCCAGCACGTTGAAAACTGTTTTTCTCTTGCTAGGAGTGTTTGTCAGCTGTTTAAAGATAAACATATCGCTTTTGATTTTGTTTCTAATGGGAGAATTCAAACGTCAAAAACTCAGAAGCAGCGTCTAGATCAAAATACTCGAAACGTCTCTTTGCTCGACATCTTGGAGCGGCTAGGGAGATCTACTTATCAACCGATTGAAACCTTTGAAGAAACCATCCAGGATGTGAAGTGGAGGCAAGATAAAGGTCAAGGAACCATTGTTATTACACCACAGAAGGATGAGAATAAGGAGACGTTGGCTAACACGTATTTGGCAACAGCAGGTAGTACCGTAATCTTTATGTATGGAGAGGATGTCGATGGTTTTAACTAATGGATTAAAACGCATTTGTGACGTTAGCTTTTACTTGACGTTTGCCAGTTTTCTCGCGGCCTTTTTTTATGGAGACCCTCTGATCGCCACCTTGCCAATTTTTGCTATCGTTGCTTTTTTATCGGCCACCTTAGCATCGCAACCTTTTCTAAAATATGCGTCCACACTTTTTTTGACCCTTTGTTTTGTTGTCGTACCTATGAATATTGTTAATGTTCTTACTTTGTTGCCGGCGGTTACTTATGTCATTTATGCCGTTCCGAAGCCAGATGAAAAAGTAAGTCAGCTTGAGTATGTGGACGTGTTCAAGTTATTTTTAAAATGTTTTATCGGTTTAATTGTTGTGGCCTTTATTTTTCAATGGCAGGAGGAACTAGACAACGGCTCTCTTTTGTTAGGGTTGTCCTTTTTAGTTAATGCCACGATTTTAATGCGGATGGTGCGTCACGACGATGAAATTTTGATGCAAACACGCTTTAAGGTCATGAATAGTCTGTCTCTCGTCGGTGTGATGACTGCGGTTTTATTGTTTAGTAGTGAGGTGTTTTTAACCTTTGTAGGAGATGTGCTTTCTTTCGTTTGGACAAGGTCATTGGCACCGGCGATTTGGTTCCTGTGGATGGTGTTTGCAAGGATTCTAAGTACGTTCTTCTCTCTTTTTAATCTAAACCCTCGACGCGGTGAATTTTCAGAAGTAGAAATTTCTACGGAGCCTCTGGAGGCTATGGAGCCTGAACTGTCAGAAGTTCCAATGCTCTTTTTCGTGGTCATGGCCTTGATCATCCTTGTTCTTGTTTTTAAACTGTTTTACATGCTGTCACAAAGACATGGTTTAAGGTCAACTAATGAAGGGGTGGTGGAAACGCGTACGACACTTGATGAGAAGGGTCCTAGATCAAAAAGGCGTCGTCAATTCAACCCCATTCGGGAAATTTACGGGAAGTATTTGGCTCAATTGAAGAAGAACGAAATGGAAATAGCACCTTATATGACCACTTTGGATATTGAACGGAAGTCGATGGAAGCTTTTAACTCGGACGCTTCTAATGAATTGAGAGAAATGTACATTAACGTCCGTTATGGCGAGGAAGCTTTTGATAGAGAAGACGTTAAAGAAATGAAAAGACGTTATAAGGCGTTTAGCCAAAAGATGAAGGAAGGCCAGAAGCAGTCAACTTCCACACACGATTTTAACAAAAAGTAAAAAAGGCTAGTTAAATCTAGTTTTTTTTGATATACTAATAAAACAGCAACGTTACTTTACGTTTTTTGGTAGCTACCAAGGGACCATAAATCATTTGATCGTTTGCGAGGATATGCAGGCGAGTGACTTTGAAGTTAAGCGAAATTAAATAATGAAGGGTTTGTTTTTTTAATGTATAAAAATCGAAAATATGCAACGATTAAGCCAGAAGAAGTGGCTGTTTTTGCCCTAGGCGGGCTTGGTGAAATTGGAAAGAACATGTACTGTGTTGAGTACAACAATGAGATTATTATTGTCGATGCGGGGATTAAGTTTCCCGATGATCGGTTACTTGGCGTCGACTATGTTATTCCAGATTACCAATATTTGATCAAAAACGAAGAGAAAATCGTAGGGTTATTTATTACCCACGGTCACGAAGACCACATTGGTGGGATCTCCTTTTTACTAAAAAAGGTAAAGATTCCAAAAATTTATGCGCCGCGGTTAGCATTAGAGCTAATTAGGAACAAACTAGAAGATCGACGCATGTTAGGGCCTGCTAATTTAGTAGAGTATACGGCGGATACGATCATTAAGACAAAGAACATGGAAGTTGAATTTTTCCGTACGAATCATAGTATTCCAGATTCTTTTGGTTTTGCTATCCGAACGCCACTTGGGATTGTTATTATGACCGGTGATTTTAAGTTTGACTTTACACCTATCGGACCGGCGTCGGATTATTACAAGATGACGAAATATGGGGAAGAAGGCGTCTTGTGTTTGCTATCGGATTCGACCAATGCCGAATTACCAATTTTTACGGCATCGGAGCGTCGTGTCGGTGGTCGTCTAAACGATATTTTTAAGCAAGTAGAAGGTCGAATCATTGTGGCGACTTTTGCTTCCAATGTGTACCGTGTACAACAGATTATAGAAGCCTGTGTGGCCATGAATCGTAAGATTGCCGTTTTCGGGAGAAGTATGGCATCGGCTATTAAGATTGCCTTGGAATACGGGTACATTCAATGTCCGGAAGATACGTTCATTACCGAAGGGCAATTGAATAGTTTTCCTCAAAATGAGATTGCTATTTTATGTACGGGATCTCAGGGAGAGCCGATGGCGGCCTTGTCTCGTATCGCAAATGGAACACACAAGCACATTCAAATTATTCCAGGGGATGCGGTGATCTTCTCTTCGTCGCCGATTCCAGGCAATGCTCTAGGTATTGGAAAGACCATTAACAACCTGCAACGTGCGGGTGCGGAGGTTATTACCCATAGTCCGTTGACGGATATCCATACGTCAGGGCATGCGGGTCAAGAAGAATTGAAATTGATGATTAACTTGACAAAACCAAGGTTCTTTATGCCGGTTCACGGTGAGTATCGTATGTTGTCCATCCACAAACAATTAGGTGTTGCTTGTGGGATTCCAGAAGAGAACTGTTTTGTAATGAACAACGGAGACGTTTTAGCCTTTAATAACAAAAAATCGGCACGTATTTCCGGGCGTGTGCCAGCTTCCACCATTTATACCGATGAGAATGGCATTTCCGGATTGGGTGGCGATGTGTTGAAAACGCGCCGTATTTTATCTGAAGAAGGGCTGCTCATCGTGGTAGCAACCATTCGCAAAAAAGATAAGCGTTTAATGAATGGGCCAAACATTGTATCACGCGGCTTCGTTTATATGAAGGAATCGGAAGAATTGATTAAGGAAACTGAGCAGATTTTGCGGGCAGAAATTATCAAGGCACTTCAGGCTTCAAAGGGAGTGGACGCAGAGGCTCTTAAAGAGGCCATCGCTGATACAGCTACGCCGTATCTATTTGATAAAACAAAGCGTCGCCCGATGATTTTGCCAATTATTATGGAAATTTAAACCAAAGCACCTTCGGGTGCTTTTCAGTTATGAGAAGGGAAGTAGCGATATGCCAGAATTACCAGAAGTAGAAACGGTTAAAGAAGTACTAAAGGAGCAAATTTTAGGAAATCGAATCGCCGATGTGAAGATTCATTACGAATCCATGATTAAAACGAGCGATGCCAAAAGATTTAGACAGCTTCTTATCGGCCAGAAAGTCGTTGATATAGGCCGCCGCGGAAAGTATTTAATTTTTGAATTGGAAGACTATCATTTGCTATCTCACCTTCGCATGGAAGGAAAGTTCTTTTATGGTGAAGAGGTAGACATTAAAGACAAGCACGTTCATGCTGAATTTTTACTTTCGGACGGCCAAAGACTAAGGTACGAAGATGTACGTAAATTTGGAACGTTTCATTTGTATGAGAAATCCATGGACTTAGAGTTGACGCCTTCTTTTAAAGTTTTGGGGGTGGAACCTTTTGATAAAACGTTCACCATTGATTACGTTCAAGGCCTTTTAGCAAACAAGAAAATGCCCATTAAATCGATGTTGTTGACTCAAAAAGTGGTAACAGGATTAGGTAATATTTATGTGGACGAGGTGTTATTTGCGTCCAAGATTCACCCGCTGAAAAAAAGTGGGGATTTAACTCGCGACGACCTTGAAAATGTGGTAAACTATACACGTGAAATTTTAAGGCATGCCATTGCCTATAAAGGAACGACCATTCGAACTTTTGCTTCTGCTCATGGATCAGATGGCCAGTTTCAAAATTTCCTACAAGTTCATACGAAAAAAGATGAGCCGTGTCCATGTTGTAGGACGGTGATTCAAAAGATCAAAGTAGGTGGACGGGGGACTTATTTCTGTGAAAGCTGTCAACCTGACCCAAGCTAAAGGACGGTGTGAAAGATCATGAGGGTAATTGGATTAACCGGTGGGATTGCCACAGGAAAAAGCACGGTTTCTAAGCAGTTTGCAGCAAAAGGGTATGAGGTCGTTGATGCCGATGAAATCGTCCATGAGTTGCAAGCGCCAGGGAGTGAGGTTCTTAAGGAAATTGAGCAAGCATTTGGACCTGGTGTACTAAATGCCGATGAAAGTCTAAACCGCCAGCAATTGGCACAGATGATTTTTTCTGACGAGCAAGCACGCCAGCGATTAAATGAAATCATCCATCCGAAAGTTGTTTTAGAAATTAAGGAGCGCATTGCGACATCGCGAGCAAACCTTTTATTTTTAGATGTCCCTCTTTTATTTGAGGTGGGATTGGATCAGTTAACCGATGCAAATGTGGTGGTTTATGCGCCTCCTCACATACAGCTAGAACGGCTGATGAGGCGAGATCAAATCGATGGTCATCAAGCTCAAGCAAAAGTAGATAGCCAACTTTCCATCGATGCAAAGGTGAAAAGGGCAGATTTTGTCATCGATAATGGGGGAACATTAGCAGAATTAGATGCCAATGTAGAGGAGATTTTGGAAACGATGATAGGCGGTGAAGATAGTGGAAACAATGAAGCCAAGTGTTAAATTCCAAATTCAAACGGGTTTTTCTTTGAATGAGGAAGCTTTACGATCTTTGACGCTGCTCTATCAACCGATCATTGGAGCTAAGGCACTTAGTTTATTTTTGACGTTACAGTCTCTTGCTCCAAAAGAAGAGGCCCACCATCTACTTATCCAGATGTTAAACGTAAATATGAGTGAATTGATTGAATTGCGCCACCGCTTAGAGGCCTGTGGTTTACTTGATGTTTACGAGAAAGATGGCTTTTTAAGTTATGTGATTAAAACACCTTTAACGCCACAACAGTTTTTAAGTGATGGGATCATGAATGCTTTTTTATACGTCAAAGTTGGTGAACGAGACTTTGTAACGATAAAAGAGTCTCTGATCTGTGCGATTCCCAATATTCAAGGTGATCGAATGACAAAAAAAATTGACGACGTTTTTGATGTGCGGGTGTTAGGTAAAGTAGATTTTGATCAGGAACATTTGCCAAATGAGCGTTTGGCAGCTTCGATAGGAATTGAAATGGGAAGCTTTTTTGATGAAGAGATTTTGATTCTCACCTTAAAGCACAAAGGCATTTGTTCTAGTGTGCTGACGCCTAGTCTTCTAAGGACACTAAATAAGTTAGCCTATCTTTACAAATTTGATGTTCACGAAATGGCTCACTTGATTCACGATTCTATCGATCCTTGTGGCGAGGTAGACGTGGCAACGTTAAGGGGGCGGGCTAGGAAACAATTCCAATTGATTAACGCAAGGAGTCATGTGGAAGTGGTTGTCAAAGAGAGAAAAAGTAACGTTGACATCACCAAGGTGGAGGATGGACCTGAAGGGGATGGATTGAGAGATTTTCTTGCACAGAGCCCGATGGACTTTTTGCGATTTAAATCAGAAGGTAAACCACCTGTTCCAGCAGATATGAAACTAGTGGAATGGCTAACTGTAGATCAACAAATGCCAGCGGGGGTTATTAATGTATTAGTAGAGTATGTGTTGGATTATACCGATGGAAACTTGCCAAAGCAATTGGTAGAAAAGTTGGCTGGTCAGTGGCAACGCAAAGGGATTAAAACAGTGGAAGCAGCCACTGCTCAGGTCGAGCAAGTGCTGAAGAAAAGCGATGCTTACAAGAAAGAAAAGCAGACACCTCAAGCAACGGCTCGTCAATTAAAACATGTGACTCGCTCTGAACCGATTCCGGAGTGGTTTGGTAAGAATCACAATCAAGAAGATCGTAAAGAAGACGCGGAAGTTAAAGCACGTTTTGAATCCATGAAGCGTTCCATGCTTGAGCAGACGAGGTGAGAAAGATGCAAAAAATTGGCTCCTTTATTAATGAAATAGCAGGGATTGATGAGGCTTATCAAGAATTATTAACAACGCCTAGTATTAAAGCGTTGTTAGAAAAGCATGCGTCAGAAATTGACCTCAAGTTATTGCCAAGTTTTATAACGGCACTGGACGAATATGAGAAAGGACATAAGAAGTGTGACGATTGTTTGAAATTAACAAATTGTGAACAACCGGTCAGGGGGTATCTCCCAATGATGACGCCCCATTTAGGACGGTTGAAATTAAGCTATGGCCCGTGCCCTTATTTAATCAGTCAATCTCATTTAGAGAACATCCAAAATTTTCATATGCCAAAATCCATGGAGCAAGCAAATTTTGATACCATCTATGCAGATGCAAATCGCGAGGAATTGTTTCGGCTAGCTCTTGATTTTGTTCTTCATTATGAGAAAGGCGAGTATAGAAAAGGGTTGTTTCTCTATGGTTCCATGGGATCAGGAAAAACCTATGCCATCTCCGCCATTGCTAATGAATTGGCAAAGCGAGGCGTAGGCTGTGCCACGGTTTACTTCCCAGAGCTCATCGCCCAGATTAAGGCAAGTTTTTCAAATCCAAACGAAACAGGAAACGACGTTGTAGAAAAGTTAAAGACGATACCTGTTCTTATGTTAGATGACATTGGAAGCGAATCGGTCACCAGTTGGATGCGAGATGAAATATTGGGTCGTATTTTAAATCACCGCATGGCCCATGAATTGCCAACCTTTTTCACGTCAAATTTCAACTTTGAACAGTTGCAATCTCATTACGAGCAAACCAACCGTAACGAGTACGAACCAATTAAAGCAGCGCGCATTGTTGAGCGAATCAAAACACTTAGTGTTCCTGTGGAGTTAACAGGAAAAAATTATCGAGATCACTAATTTACTTAGCAACGAGGAGAGATAATCATGTCTGGGGTTTCTAATATCGAATCATTTTTGAAAAAACAAAAGATTGCTTATAAAAACGTTGACCTTTACGTGGAAGCTTTTACTCATTCATCTTATACAAATGAGCATCGCCACGTGGGAGCACTTCCTCACAACGAGCGTTTAGAATTTTTAGGGGATGCTGCCTTGGAATTGTGTTGTTCTACTTATTTGTTTGAGAAGTCGCCTGAACTGCCGGAAGGGGAGATGACTATTACACGGTCCAATTTAGTGCGAGAAGAAGCGCTGGTTAAGTATGCGGACTTTTTAGGATTTTCGTCTCTTTTAAGAATGGGGCGTGGGGAAGAAAAAATGGGTGGAAGAGACCGCGCCTCTTTAAAAGCGAATGCCTTTGAAGCTCTACTAGGAGCCATTTATGTGGATTTGGGATTTGAAGCAGTTTGGAAGTTTGCTATGCCTATCTTAGAGCGAGAATACGCCAGTGGTGAAGAGAAAAACGACCGGGATTTTAAAAGTAAGCTACAAGAATTCGTTCAGGCTGATTCCAAACGTGCCATTAGTTATGAGCTCTTAAGTGCTGAAGGGCCAGCGCATGCACGGGTTTTCGAAACGGCGGTTAAGCTAGACGATGTTACCTTAGGGTATGGGTCGGCCATGTCTAAAAAAGAATCAGAACAACGTGCCGCTGAGGAGGCACTAACAAAATTAGCATTGATCAGTGAAAAATAAGTGTTTTCTTTTAGCAGAAGATCGATTATAATAGAAGGACTTCTTGCTTTAGCAAGACTTAGCCCTTCTCTATGCCACATAGGTATAATGGATGCAAGAGATTCAATGCTAATCGAGATGAGTATAAAGTTTTGAGGTGAAATTTGTGCCAAAGTACAATTTAAATAAGAGAAAAGGAACAAAATATATTTTATTGTTTTTAGCCTTAACGTTCGTTGCTGTTCCAGTTATAGGTGTCGTCGTGCATCTGATTTTTTTACTGGCTAACTAGACTAAATTTGCGATCTTATCCGGCGGGATGGGATCGAATTTTTGTATGTGTTTCATAAGGAGTTGACCCTTTGTGGAGTATGCCTTTTGGTATATATTATTAGTTGTATTAATTATTCTATCGTCGTTTTTTAGTGCGTCTGAAACGGCTTTTTCTAGTGCCAATGTGATTAGATTGCGAGGCTACATGGAAGATGGTAGAAAAGGGGCAAAAGTCGCTTGTGAGCTTTCAGAACGGTTTGAAGATGTTCTACTTGTTATTTTAGTGTTGAATAATGTGGTTAATTTTTCTGCTGCAGGGGTAGCGACTGCTGTAGCCATGGCAACGTTTGGTGAGGGAGCAGCCGTTATTGCTACTTTGATTTTGACGGTGGTTATGATTATCTTTGGGGAGATCATTCCTAAGTCTTATGCTCGCGCTAATGCAGAGTCGATTGTGTTACATATCGGTGGGATTTATCGCTTTCTGACGGTTGTTTTAAAACCTGTTGTAGAGGCGGTCAGATGGTTAAAGAATATCTTTAGCAAAGAAGGGGACGATAAAGAAGAAGATCCTTCCGTTACGGAAGAAGACCTAGATGTTATCATCAACACCATGGAAGAAGAAGGGGTTTTGGAAGATTCTGAAGCAAATATGATTCAAGGGGTTCTTGATTTGAGTGAAACCTATGTAAAGAACATTATGACCCCTCGAATCGATGTCATCTCCCTTAACGTGGAAGCAGAAACGGAAGAAGCAAAAGAAGTTTTTCTAGAGCATAAATTTTCACGCATTCCAATTTTTGAAGACGCTCACGATAACGTGGTTGGAATTTTATATGAACGTGAACTTTTGACTGCTATTATTAACGAGGGTTCCCAAGTATGCATCAAAAAGCTAATGAAAGAACCAATCTACGTTTCAAACTCGATGCGGGTATCTAGTTTGCTTACGAAGCTTCAATCAGAAAAACACCACATGGCCATCGTTATTGATGAACATGGGGCAGCGGCTGGTGTTGTAACGCTTGAGGATATCTTTGAAGAAGTGGTGGGGGAAATTTACGACGAACACGACAAAGAGGAGCACTTAATCACAAAAAAATCAGACACTGAATACGAAGTCAGTGCTGATTTTGCCCTAGATGAGTTATGTGATTTATTTGACGTCAACATCAATGAAGAGGATGACGTTGTACCAGTAGGAAGTTGGCTATATGAGAAACTGGAAGACATTCCAAACGTTGGGGATAAATATGTACATCAGAATTTGCAATTTAAAGTAACATTGGTTGAGAATCGTCGGATCATGCGTATCATCGTCAAGAAATTAGAGGAAGGAGAAGCAGACTAATTGAAGTCGTCTGGAAATTCAATCACCACGTCGTTAATGCTGACGATTTCCATTTCTATGGTTAACTCAACGGTTTCGAAGCTGTTGTTTTGAGGCCTTAAATGAGTTAACGTGATGTGAAGAAAAACATGTGTTTGTTGGTAGTCTTCATCTAAATAAACGGTTAAGCGAAATTGACCGTTGCGCATGGCTGTGGTGTCAATTTCTTCGCCTTGAAGGGCTAAAGTGCGAACAATTGCCGCATCGTTTAGTTCAAATCTAAGTCTAAAACCATCTTCATCTAGATTTTCAAAAGAGGACGTTAAAACCTCCTCTTCGTCAATCTCTGTATCGATGAGATTGCTAGAGAAGTCATTCAAAAATTCATCTTGACTAATTTGAGATTGATAGATGTTTTCTGTGGTATGGTCGATGACATACAAGTGGTTGTTTCGGAAATAAGCGGTGGATTGATGTGTCGTTTCCATGAAATCAGCAGAGATTTCTGTTCTTATATAAACATCTCTTCGATTGGGTTTTTGGATGTAAGCGACACCTTCCATGTCAACGTTGGTTCCAAAGCCAAAAGCAGAAATGAACATATCGCGGGAGAAATTAATGTGAAGAGAGTCAGCTGAACCCATTATATCGTTGGAACGCTGTAATAAACCAAACTCATTAAGCTCCTCTTCTTCCTGTGATGTACATCCTAAAAACAGCAAAATCATCGTTAGACTTGTGATGATTAGTAATACTTTTTTCATTCAAGGTCAACCTTTCAACAACTGATTTGTTAGGTAATTGTATCATAGATCGACTAGAAAATTCAAATTATGTGGAGGAATAGACATGCTACCATACAATAAAAATTTAGATTTAACCTTCGATGAGAAGGATTTGCGTGTGATCTACTTAGCGGGAGGTTGTTTTTGGGGAACGGATGCCTACATGGCTCGTGTCATCGGCGTAGCCAACACCGAGAGTGGTTATGCTAACGGAGACGTAGCACTTCCTGTTACGTACGAAGAAGTCTGCACCGAAGAAACAGGATATGCTGAAACAGTGAAGGTCATTTACGATGTGACAAAAGTATCCTTAACCACTGTTTTGGAAGAATTTTTTAGTATTACGAATCCAACCACATTAAACAGACAGGCGATGGACGTTGGAACACGTTATCGTAGCGGGATCTATTACGTGAACGAAGAAGATGTAGAAGCCATCGAGGCGGTCATTGTTAACGTTCAAACGCGATTTGAAAAGCCGGTTGTGACGGAAGTAAAGCCGTTAAAAATTTATCAACCAGCTGAGGAATACCATCAAAACTACCTTGATAAAAATCCAAATGGGTATTGTCACGTAAAGTTTTAGGAGAAATAATCATGGAAAAATTTGATTTAATTGTAACGACTACCTTTGGCATCGAGGCGGTCACCAAACGAGAAATTGAAAAATTAGGCTACAAAAATCTTAAAGTTGAAAATGGGAAAATCGAGTTAAAAGGCGATGTCCGGGACGTTGCGATGTTGAACACGTGGCTTCGGACCGGAGAACGTGTTTTTATTAAGATGGCTGAATTTACGGCGACTAGTTTTGAGGAGCTTTTTGAACGGACAACTTCCATAAACTGGCCTGCTTTGATTCCTGCAGATGGCAAAATGCACGTGGTAGGAAAATCCGTTAATTCAAAGCTTTATAGCGTACCGGATTGCCAATCCATCGTCAAAAAGGCCATCGTCAAAGCGATGACCAACCACTATGATATTGACTATTTTGAAGAGGATGGCCCAGTTTATAAGATCGAAGTAGCGATTTTAAAGGATGTGGTTACTCTATCAATCGATACATCGGGCGCGGGTCTGCATAAACGAGGTTACCGTGTTCATGCTGGAGCGGCGCCACTTAAGGAAACGTTAGCTGCTGCTCTTGTTATGCTAGGTCGTTGGAAATTCAAAGAACCAATGATTGATCCGTTCTGTGGATCAGGCACCATTTTAATTGAAGCCGCTATGTTTGCCAGAAATATGGCTCCGGGATTAAACCGCTCCTTCGCTTGTGAAGAATGGCCCGGCTTTGATGCAAAAATTTTCTCTAGGGTACGTGAAGAGGCCAACGAGAAAGCCTTTATGGACAAAGAGTATAAACTGATCGGTTACGACATGGATGCTGGTGTCTTAAAACAAGCAAAATCTAATGCCAAAGCCGCAGGAGTAGGAGTGGACATCGCCTTCTTACAGCGAGACTTTGAAGGTTTCGAGTCCAATTTTTCGGCAGCTTGTCTTATTACGAACCCACCTTACGGCGAGCGTCTTTCTGAAGAAGAGGAGGTTAGGAAACTAAATGAAATGCTAGGTGACCTCCGCGACGAGTACCCACATTGGGGGATTAACGTCTTCACTGCCTTCGGTGGTTTTGAACGGGACTTTGGTGAGGAAGCGAGTAAGAATCGTAAGTTGTATAACGGGCGGATTTTGACCCGGTATTATCAATATTACCCGATGTAAAAGGAACTATCTCGTTGAGATAATTCCTCTTTTTGTTAGTTCAGCACTTCAGAAACAGCAAAAATTAAACTCGTTCTATTCCTCGCATTAAACTTTTTAAATAATGCTTGAATGTGTTTTTTAACCGTATGGATACTAATGTATAGTTCATCTGCTATTTCTCGATTACTATTTCCTTGGATGATTAAATCTAAAATCTGCCTCTCCCTGATTGAGAGAGGTTTAAATTGCTTTTGCTCAATATGACCAAAGTTATTTTTTGGTTTGACATCTTGATAGGAGAGCATAACGATAAAGAAATCTTTACCACTGGTAATATTGTATTCCAATGTTGTTGGCACCATAGTAATGTTTACTTTTTTTAAAGAGGGAGTGTAGAAATAGTTCTTATGACCTGTTTTCCAAAGTAAACGTGATTCGGCTAAGACAGTACTCAGAAAACTTTCAATAGGCTTTTTTGTGCTGCTTACAAGCTCACTGCAGATTTCAAACGATGATTTGTTAGAATAATGGATATTCAGTTGTGCATCACAAATAAGGAATCCCGTGGCGGATTCGTCTGCAAACATTTCAAATATTTTTTTCTCATATTCTTTATTATAAAAAAGCTGATTGTTGTAAAGACCTCGGGAAATATACTTTGATAACTGGGACAGTAAAGCTACTTCTTTGGAGCTGAAATCATCTTCACATTCCGTTCGTCCGATACCCAAACAACCAATCAGTTTATTACCATGAGAAAGATAGACAACTGCTTCACGAAAATATCCATATTCACACATAAAATCGTGATAGTCTTTTTGTTCGTGAATCACTGCTGTGGTAGAGAAGTTATTATATAGGACTCGCTTTCCAACGGCATGCGCAATACCTACATTTTGGGGATTTAAGCTGTGGATTTCACTCAAGTTTTGATCAAGATATGCATTAACAAAGTGACCACCCTCTGTTGACGCTGGATTATGCACATTGCCAAATTCGTCTGACAACCAGAAGCTAATTTTACTAAATCCAAATATTTTTTCTAACAAAGATAAAACGTGCATTTGAAAATAATCACTTGATACTTGCATTTCATCCATAAATTGTAAAATCTTTGAATGGTCATCGTAACATAAATGTTTGTCTGACATTTCTCTCATTCCTCCCTGCTATGCGATTTTATCAGTGTGATTTATTATTCCAATACAATTATAACATCTCAAAGATGAGTTCACAATGCAGAATGAAAAGTTTCAGGGTCAAAAAATGTATCCTTTTGGCTACCCCCCTATGTATGACAGAGTATACTTCTAGTTAATTACATTTAATTCTTTAATTTGAGATAATTAACTTATAACCCTTTGTAGCAAGGGAGCCAGAATAAAGAGGAGGAATTATTGTGTCACGTTTGTTAGGTATTGCCGTTGTTCAAAGAACTATTTTGGAGGGAGGGGCAGAAGCAAATCTTGGTGAAGTTGAGATCACTCTGGACAAAATTGCATTTCAATATCCATGGGTCGACCTTGTTGTTATGCCCGAATTAACGTTACAAGGTTTTGGAGGTGCCCCTGTTGAGGAGCAGGCTGAAGCTATTCCTGGTCCTATCACGTATCGAATAGGGAAAAAAGCAAAGGAAATTAAGAAGTGGATTGTAGCAGGTTCTATGCTAGAAAAGGATGGAGAAAGGGTATATAATACTATTCCTGTTTTCTCGCCTGAAGGAGAGATTGTAGCAACTTATAGAAAAATGAATCCATATTCGCCACTTGAGCCGACCACTGAAGGTACAGAATGCGTTGTGTTCGAAATTCCTGGATTGGGGAAAATTGGTTTAGCGAACTGTTATGACCTTTGGTTCCCTGAGTTGAGCAGATCACTGGTTTCGATGGGAGCGGATGTTATCCTTCACCCATCACTGACACCTTCTACCTTAATTGGTCGCGAGACTCTTACTCGAAGCTCAATGGCTATGCTTAATCAGGTTTATGTGGTTGGAGCAAGTTGTTGTGGACCATGTAATGGACTTGCAACCGCCGGTCGCTCGATTATTGTTGATCCAGACGGTACGGTTATGCAAGAAGCTGGAGATGCCCCTTCTATTATGATAGATATGCTAGATCTAGATCGTGTTAAAGCTGCTAGAGAGGTCGGTATCAAAGGAATTGCGCCTGTGTATAAGCACATCAATCACTACAAGCAAAAGTGGCCTGTATATGGAAACCAAATGGCGACAAGTCCGTACATCAGTAGCTTTGGCTCACCGTATGAACTAGTAGATGATTTGAATAAAATTGAAGATAAAGAAGTGTAATCATCATTATGGTAGGAAGAGCTGTCTCACAGAGAGATGGCTCTTTTTTACACGTAAAATGTTTGTATCTATCTTAGAGAAAGTCAATTTCGTAAAATAATTGATGAATCAAACGAATAAAAACCATCGAGCCTTTCATTGCCCGATGATTTTCAATTCCTACAGCATGATGGCAATTAATCCACCGTTGCCTTGGTTAACAATTTTAATTAACGTTTCTTGTAACTTCATACGTGCCGATTCTGGCATGGAGTACAGTTTCGCTGAAATGCCGTCTCTCACAATGTCACTTAAGCAACGTCCGAAGATCTCAGTGTTCCAAACTGCTAATGGATCAACGCCAGCGTCTTTTAAGATGTAGTCGATCAAGTCTTGAGATTGTTGTTCGCTACCAATGATTGGTTCGAAAGTTGATTCCACATCAACGCGGATCATGTGAATGGACGGTGCGATGGCATTTAGTCTAACACCATAACGCGATCCTTGTTTTACCACGCTCGGCTCTTGCAAGGTCATGTCGTCAATAGCAGGTGTTGCAATACCATATCCGACTTGTTTTACCATTTGTAAGGCACTAGCAATTGGATCGAATTCTTTTTTAATACGGGAGTATTCTGTTAAAATACGCATTAAGTCGGCTTTATCAGCAATCGGTCCGACTAATTCTTCTAAGATTTTATCGTAAAGCTCGTCTGGTACTTTGATTTCAAGCTCTGCCAAACCTGTACCGGCATCTAAAGCTGAAATGTGGCATTCTTCAACGACTTCTAATTCCTTTAGCTCGTCGGCTAGGTAACTGATGTCGCGTAGTTTATAGAACTCTGTGCTACTTTGTTGCATGATGTCAACAAATTGTGCTTTTAACCAGTTTTCGTGATCCAAAGCGTCAACCCAAGAAGGGATTTTTACATCTAGCTCTGACACTGGGAATTCGTAAAGTGCTTCTTTTAAAATACGGTTGATATCTGTTGTTGTCATGCTATCTACGGACATTGGAATTACCGGTACGCCGTAATTCATTTCAAGATCACCACATAATGTTTGAGCTGTCTCAGAATGTGGATGGGTTGAGTTTAGCACAATAATAAATGGTTTGTTAATGGTCTTTAACTGCTCAACAACTAGTGCTTCTGCTTCTAAATAATCTTCACGGTTAAAGTTACCGATTGATCCATCGGTGGTCATAACAATTCCGATGTGAGAGTGGTCTTCAATGACTTTTTGGGTTCCAATGGCAGCCGCTTCTACAAATGGAATTGGTTCGTCGTACCAAGGTGTATTCACCATACGTGGGCCATCTTCACTTTCGTAACCAACGGCACCGTCAATGACATAGCCAACACAGTCAATCAAACGAATATTAGCTGACACATCGCCACCAGCTGACACGCTAACGGCTTGTGCTGGCACAAATTTCGGTTCGGTTGTCATGATGGTTTTGCCGTTGGCACTTTGTGGCAATTCATCAATCATACGCGCCTTTATGTTTTCGTCTTCTACCATCGGAATAACAAGGTTTTCCATAAATTTTTTAATAAACGTTGATTTTCCTGTGCGGACGGCACCAACGACGCCTAAGTAAACCTCACCGTTTGTTCGCGCGAACACATCGCGGATTAATTCTTGATTCTCCATATCCTTTCCCCCTGTGAATTTAGCTTACTTTCAACCTATGCTAAACCTTCGCAAGCTTATGACATTTTTTAATTAAAGTGCATAAGAATTGACCGCATCAATAGTGGCACTCGACATAGTGTATGGG
>Ga0131853_10001264_pt1 | contig 45576 bp, 36 predicted proteins | sample TergutLab28metaG_FD_92764 | JGI IMG/M metagenome (GOLD analysis project Ga0131853, IMG submission 92764) | Labiotermes labralis P1 segment gut microbial communities from Petit-Saut dam, French Guiana - Lab288 P1 (version 2) (version 2) | ecosystem: Host-associated > Arthropoda: Insects >... | reverse complement strand
GTTTGTTAGACCTTCAAGTTTTCCCCGAAATGGGGGTTGCTATATTTTTTTTGTTTGAAACGTGAGTATATCAAGGTTTTTTAGCAATAATCTATAAATTTATAAGGTGGTTTGTACACTACCGATATAGGATAGGAGATGAAATCATGAGAATAACTCCTTTGAAAAATTACAACGCACCGAATTTTCCAACGCTGGAAACCGCCCGGGAAAACCCCGCACTGTTAAAAAATTTACCGCGCAGATGGCAGAAAAAAGCGACGATGGCGGCATGTCTCGGGATTATTGGAATTGCGGGGTTTACAGGTTGCTATAACAGAATGCACCACGGCGGCGCAGGTTTTATGCCGGAATACGTTGTGTATCAAACGGAGCAGGAATTTTACTGTCCGCAGATTATCGAAGCAGATTATACCGAACACAACGAAATCGTACAGAACGCATACGCGGCAGCCCGCGAACAACTTGAAACCACGCCGCTTGAAGCGCGGGCGCATTTTGGCGGCGGAGGATTCGGGCCGTTTTATGTTGTATATTTCACGGAACAAGAAGCATTGGGATTTATACGTGCAAAACTGGAAGAGGCGGGGCTTGATTTTTCCGCAGAACCGCCCGATTATTCTGTTGATATTCCTAACGCTTGGTTTTCCAATGCGTTCGGGCTACGTTTATATGATGCGGAAAAAGGCGTTGCGATTTCCTATATGCCCGACGGTGAAGACACTTTTTCACCCGGAGAAGATGTGTTTGCCCATGATATTTCACAAGAATTTGCGCAACAACATGAAAATCTTTCCGTTGGTGTGTTTTATAACCCGGGCGAAACGGTTTTTAGTATGCAAGACCGTTTCGAGATGTTTGAACATTTATGGGAAGAATCCGGTGACGGTGGCAGAGATGAATGGATATGGTTGGAATCCATACGCGAGTATCTTCCCGACGGTGAATATGAAGCACTGCGGGACGCTGTTATAACAGAGCGAAAATCCGAAGCGCGGCAAGCGTTAATAGATAATCTCACCGCGCAAGTACAAGAATTTATCGATCGCTTAAAAACCGAAGGAATTTTATAAAAGGGGAATTCTTATGGAGAATTCAAAAAATAATCAACTAAACGTAACTCCTTTAAAAAATTATAACGCGCCGAACCTTCCGACGCTGGAAAACGCCCGGGAAAAACCCGCATTGTTAAAAAATTTACCGCGCAGATGGCAGAAAAAAGCGGCGATGGCGGCTTGTGCCGGGATTATCGGGATTGTGGGGTTTTTTGCAACAAGCACCGTTTCATACGCAAATCAGCCGGCGGTTTTCGTGCAATTAGAAGCCGCAGAACTTAACATCAGTCAGCGAGCGCATGGCGGCGGTTCACCCCCTTTACCGTTTTATGTTGTACATTTTACAGAGCAGGATGCATGGGGTTATATTCTTGAAAAACTTGAAGCCGCCGGGTTTAATTTTAATGCCGCTCCGCCTGAGGCAACGGTTGATGTTCAACCTTTTGGACATCAGGAATGGTTTATAAACGTCGGGCTTGATATGTTTGACGCGGAAAAACAAGTTGCAATTTCATATATTAATGAAGTATTATCCACTTCTCCCGCACGTGTAGCAACGCTGGCTGCGAAAGCGTTTTCGGAACAGGTGAACTTCCCTGTTGGTGTGTTTTATAATCCGGAAAATCGTGTTGTTGGTGAAGGACGGGGTTTAATAATAAATGAAATAACCGACGAAGAAAAAGAAGAAGCCCGCACGGCTTTAATTAAAAATCTTAACGCGCAAACGCAAGATTTTATTGACAGTCTGCACGCCGATGAAAACCAAATTCGCGTTACACTAAACGGAACGCTGCTTGAATTTGACGTTGCCCCGATAATTATAAACGGCAGAACGCTTGTCCCTGTCCGCACAATTTTTGAAGCACTAGGAATGGAAGTGGAGTGGCGCGATGATTGGATACTTTCCGAAGGCGGCGAAAAAAGTGTTGTGTTTCATATTGGAAGGAATATAATGTATATTTATGTTGGAGATGACGAAAGAACAATTGAACTGGATGTTCCGCCGCAAATAATAAACGGAAGAACACTCGTTCCGCTCCGTGCAATAGCCGAAGCTACAGGCGCAATCGTAGAATGGGACGCGGCAACACAAACCGTTAAAATAACTTCATAAGGAGAAATGTTATGAAAAAAGGTCAATTAATGCTAATGAAAAAAGCGGCGATTACGGCTTGTGTTGTGATTATTTGCATATTTTCGGGTTGCAACAGAAATGCCGAAGAGGAGGAACCTCCTGTCCTAACCCGGTCATTTGATGATGTTCTCGCAATACAAGCAACCGCGCAGGGAAGATATGCGGCGGCAATCGAGCACATAGAATCTGCTGAACTTAATATGCAGATAGATAACGGCGTTTATGTTGTGCATTTTTCGGACCATATAGTGACAGGTTATATCCGCTCAAAGTTGGAGGCAGCCGGGCTTGATTTTTCCGATACTCCGCCTGAATATTCCGTTGACCTTGACGGGTGGCATGAATTCACACTTAGTTTATTTGACGAGGAAATACGCGTCGGTGCTTCCCATATCAGTTATGTGGTAAATAACACGCCGGATTTTTCCGAAGGCGGAGGTAATCTTGCAAACGAGGTCACACGGAAATTCGCGGAAGAACATAAACATATTACCGTTGGCGTTTTTTTTAACCCCGACGAAAGAGTGCTTAGTGATTTAGAGGTTCTGCAAGCATTAGGCTTCGACCCAATGAGCGAGGATTTCGACCACGAAGAATACGAAGCTAATTTCAACCACGAAGAATACGAAGCTCTGCACGGCGAAATGCTTGCCGAACGAAAAGAAATGGGACGACAGGCTTTAATAGAACATCTAAACGTGCAAGCACAGGAATTTATTGACCGCTTGTACGTAAAAGGTATTTTGCCGTCCGGTTATTTGCCCGATTCGGGAATCCGCGTTACGCTTAACGGAGTTCCCATAGATTTTCATGTATCCCCGGAAATAATAGATGGAAGAACGATGGTTCCTATGCGGGTAATCTTTGAAGCGATGGGTTTTGAAGTTCTTTGGGAACCCGGATTTATTTCTGCCTACACGGAAGCAAAGTTTATTGAATTCCGAGTCGGCAGCAACGAAATGAATCTTTTTCAGTTCGGTACGCATCGCAGCATCGAACTGGATGTTCCCTCGCAAATAGTAAACGGCAGAATCTTTGTTCCTGTGCGCGCAATTGCCGAAGCAACCGGCGCAGAGGTTTTATGGGATCCGTTTGACCAAACAATCATTATTTACACACAGTGAGGTTTTAATTATTGACCGCTTAAAAAACGAAGGAGTTCTATAAATGAAAACATTAGTTCTCGCGGAAAAACCGTCCGTAGGAAAGGACATCGCGCGTGTTTTAGGTTGCCGCAGCGGCGGCGGGTTTATGGAGGGTTCGCAGTACATTGTTACGTGGGCGTTGGGGCATCTTGTGACGCTTGCAGACCCCGAAGGTTATGACAAAGCGTACAAAAGCTGGGATATAAATCATCTGCCGATTATGCCGGAAAAATTAAAGCTTGTTGTAATTCCGCAAACATCGAAGCAATTTAAAATAGTAAAGGATTTGCTTTTGCGCAAAGACGTCGGCGGCATTGTGGTTGCCACGGACGCGGGCCGAGAGGGCGAACTTGTTGCGCGTTGGATTATCGAAATGTCGAAGTGTACCAAACCAATTAAACGCCTATGGATATCGTCGGTGACGGACAAGGCAATTCGAGAAGGCTTTGCGAATTTGAAGGACGGTAAGCAGTATCAGGCACTTTGCGATTCCGCAAAAGCCCGCGCCGAAGCGGATTGGCTTGTTGGAATAAACGCCACGCGTTGTCTTACAACGAAATATAATTCGTCGCTTTCATGCGGGCGTGTACAAACGCCAACGGTTGCGATAATTGCGAAACGCGAGGAAGAAATCCGCAAGTTTCAACCCACACCGTTTTACGGACTTTCCGCCGACATGGGCGGTTTTAAAATGAATTGGATTGACAAAAACGGTTCAACCCGTTGTTTCGATAAACAAAAAGCAGAAAATTTATTATCACAATTGCAAAATAAAAAAGACGGTGTTGTCGCGGAAATTGAAAAAACAATTAAGCGAAAAATGCCGCCGAAACTCTACGATTTAACGGAATTGCAACGCGATGCAAGTAAAAAATTTGGTTACTCACCGAAAGAAACATTGTCCATCATGCAAAAACTTTACGAAGAACACAAAGTTTTAACATATCCGCGTACAGATTCGCGTTTTATTTCCGACGATATTGTACCGACGCTCCCCGAGCGTTTGAAGGCATGTTCTGTTCAGCCGTATCAGAAAATCGCGGGGCAAATATTGCGTGCGGGCATAAAACCGAATAAAAATTTCGTTGATAATTCAAAAGTAAGCGACCACCACGCGATTATTCCAACAGAATCATATGTAAATTTCAGCAATTTCAATGACAAAGAGCGCAAAATTTACAACTTGGTAATCACGCGGTTTCTTTCGGTTTTTTTGCCGCCGTTTGAATATGAGCAGGTTGTGGTAAAAATAAAAATAGATACCGAAATGTTCCGCGCGGGCGGCAGACGGGTTATATCCGAGGGATATCAAGCTGTGTTCAGCGGTGCGGACGATGACGACGAAGACGAAACCGCCGAAGAAAAATCCACGCAACGCCTGCCCGAAATGAGACGCGGCGAAAAAATTCCGGTAAAGTCAATAAAACTGACCGAAGGAAAAACGACTCCGCCGCCGCCTTTCAACGAAGCAACGCTTCTTTCCGCGATGGAAAACCCCGCGAAATATATGGATTCAAAAGACAAAGCTCTTGCCGATACGCTTTCAAAAACAGGTGGACTTGGCACGGTTGCAACACGCGCCGATATCATCGAGAAACTTTTTGATAATTTTTTAATCGAGAAAAAGGGTAAAGAAATTTTTACAACTTCAAAGGCGCGCCAGCTATTAACCATCGTTCCGAAAGACTTGAAATCCCCGGAATTAACCGGCTCATGGGAACAAAAACTCTCGGTGATTGCCTCCGGAAAGATGAACAAAAACGAATTCCTAAAAGAAATACGCACATACACGCGCGAAATTATTATCGAAATAAAAAATAGCACACAGGCATTCAAACACGATAATTTATCCACAACAAAATGCACCGAGTGTGGTCTTTTTATGTTACAAGTCACGGGCAAAAAAGGCGAAATGTTGGTTTGCCAAGACAGGGAATGTAACACACGTGTTAGCCTGTCGCAAGAAATTCGTTCGCAATGTCCTAATTGCCGTAAATTCGTAAAAATCGTAGGCACAGGCGAAAAACGCCAGGTAATCTGCTCTTGCGGTCATAAAGAAAAATATGAAAACTTTGAGAAACGTAAAAAAGAAGAAAAAAATGCTATGTCAAATCGCGAAGTACAAGCCTATCTTGATAACGCAAAGAAAAAAGAAAAAACCGACCCGAAAAACAGCCCGTTCGCCGCGCTGAGTGGGATTAAATTTGATAAGAAATAAATCGGGTAAAAGGAAGTGCTTAATGAAATCCGTTCCGGTGCCGTATTTTTTGTTTTGTGTTGTAAATTTTATTTGGTTGGTTGCGTTTTCGAGTTTTAGCCTTTTTAGAGGCGTCGGTGCTTCGATGCTTTTTGCGTCAGGTTTTCTTGGTTTATATTTTTTATTTATGGTTTTGTGTGCGGTTTTTGCGTTGCAATTGGAAGAAAAATCCGAGTTTCAAAAATGGTTTTATGTTGTTGCTGTAATTTTAATCGGGTTGATTTTACGGATTATTGCTCGTCAAATTTTTCAGACAGCCCAAATGCAAGACTTCGGCAGGGCGCACGATGTCTATTTATATTTAACGCAGTATGGTCCGTTGCAAGCGGGAAACTGGGCGGAGCTTAACTGGTATCAGCTTTACTATTCGCGTTTTCCCGGATGGTTCCCGCATTTTGCGGTTACGCGGCTTGTTTATGATATCTTTGGTGCCCACGTTCGTTATATGATTTTCTTGAATTATATTTTATATGTACTATCTGCGGGTTTGCTTTATATCACTGTAAAGCGGCTTTTTTCTTTTGCTGTAGCGTTTTGCGCTACCGCTTTTTTTATTTTTAACCCGAATCTTGTTGTGTGGGCGAATATTACCTCACCCGACCCGATTTTTATTTTTTTGTTTCTATGCATGTTTTATTTTATTTCGCGGTTTTATTCGGGAGAAAGCGGTTACAAATTTCTTTGCGCCGCCGCCGTTTTTGCCGCACTTACGGATTTCTTTAAACCTATTGGATTGATATTTTTAATCGCGTTTTTCTGCGTGGAGATTTTTATGCAGATTATTTCAAAAGAAATATGGCGAAAAAAATTCAAACAATGGGTGGCATTTCTTTTTGTTTTTCTTGCAGTTTACGGCGTGGGCCACGCGCTTGTCAGTGCGGAAATCCGCCGTGTTTTTCATGTTGAAACCGTAAGTTCAACGGGAATGTATATGGCGTTTGCGTGGTCAACAGACGGCGCGGGGAATTATACGCTTAACCCCGTGTTTGAAAAATTCGACCGTTTAATGGAAGAGCACGAAAATAATCAAATAATTGTAATGGAAGAAATGTCGCAATACGCACGTGAACTGTTTAATGAAACGCGTCACAATTTGCGTTCGATTCTGCGCCAAAAAGCGCGGCTCACTTTCGCGGACGAGGGCGTTTTGGGGTGGGTAATCCATAGCGACGACGCGGAATATTCCGCAAGCACTTATCGCGTTTTAGCTTGGCCGCTTTGGATTGGCTTTACCGTTTTTATTTTTGTAATAATGTTTTTCGCCGCAGCAGGAACTGTTTTCGCTTTGTTTGAAAAAAACAAAGCCGTGTTTATTTTTCTGCTTACAACCGTGATTGGTTATACGATGGTACTTCTTTTAGGCGTTGTTCAGGCGCGTTATCGCATTTTATTGTATCCGCAGCTTTCGATTTTAGCGGCGGTTGGGTTGGTTGGACTACTTCGGGCGTGTGAAGGAAAAAAACTCTACAACTTCTTAAAATATCACGGGCGCAAAATAGTTTTGCCCGTAGACGAAATGAAAACCGCAATTAAACCTGCCGTAACAAACATTTCTCAAATAGTAGACTTCGGCGCGGGAACGCTTTTCTGGAGCGAATATTTCGCCAATGAACTTGGCCTGAAAGTTTTCGCCGCGGATATAAGTTACTCCGACCTTTTGCCGAAAAACGAAAACCCCAATATTTCCCTTCACGCGGATATTCTTAAAGCGTTAGCGTATATTGAGAAAACCAAATGTAACGCAATTTTTATTTGCGATGTAATCCATCACTTACAACCTGAATTTTGGCAGGAAATTCTGCCGCAAATTATCGAAATGTTTGATGTGGTAATAATAAAAGATATAGACTCTAAACATAAATTCGGCAACTTTTGCAGCGCAATGCACGACCGCGTTGTAAATAACACAAATTTTGAAAATGTATATCCGAACGAAATAGAAAAATTTTTGAAAGAAGCGGGCTTCACCGTGGATATCGCCGCCATGCCGAAATTATGGTATCCTCACTTTATGTTGGTGGCATCACGTGTAAAAATCTAAAACAAGGACAAATATTAAATGCATCTGAAAAAATTAGAGCTTGCGGGTTTCAAATCTTTTGCCGATAGAATTTCACTTGATTTCGGGCCGGGGCTTAATGCCGTTGTGGGGCCCAACGGAAGCGGAAAATCAAATATAGCGGACGCACTCCGTTGGGTGCTTGGAGAACAAAGCGCGAAACAACTTCGCGGCGGAAAAATGGAAGATATTATTTTCGCGGGAACGGCACACCGCAAGCCGCTGGGATACGCGGAAATTACCATGCGCATTGATAATTCCGACGGCGCGTTACAGCCGCAGGAGTTCAAGGAAATTTGTGTAACACGGCGTGTTTATCGTTCGGGCGAAAGCGAATATCTGATTAACGGCGAAGCCTGCCGTTTAAAGGATATTACTCTGCTTTTTATGGACACGGGTGTTGGGCGAGACGGGTATTCGATTATCGGGCAAGGGCGCATTGACGAAATTTTAAGCTTGCGCTCCGAAGACAGGCGGCATGTTTTTGAAGAAGCGGCGGGAATAAGCAAGTACAAATCGCGCCGCACAGAAGCGTTGAATAAACTGGAGCGCGAAAAACAAAACCGCGAACGTGTAGACGATATTATTTCGGAATTGGAAGAGCAGCTTGAGCCGCTTGAAGCGCAATCCGAAGAGGCTCGCAAATTTCTCGAACTTCGAGACGAATATAAAAGCGTTCACTTAAATATTTTTCTTGCGGATATCTGCAAAATAAATGACGACATGGAACATACGAAAAAATCCCTCGAAAGCATTATGGCGCAATCCGGCGACGGAAAGCGTCTTTTGTCGGAAGCGCGTTCGGCGGGGGAAGAATTGAAAAACCGTTCGGTTGCGGCAGACGCGAAGTATCGCCGCGCAACGGAAGCTTTGCTTGAAACAACAACAGCAATTGAACAAAGGCAAGGTGATATAAAACTTGCCGAAAGCCGTAGTGAACAGCTTGAAACGGATAATGCGCGGTTAAAAAATGAAGCGCGAAAACGCGATACGGTTATTTCGGGCAAGCAAGAAGAAATTTCCACGGAAGAAAAAATTATTTCCGCAACGCAAGACGGGCTATTAATTTTAAATCATGCATTATTGGAGCAACTGGAAATTTCCGCGCAACACGAAAACGCAATGCGCGAAGGCGCGGCGGAAACAGACGCGCTTAATCAAAACGTAATGAACGCAATGAACGCCGCAACGGACAGCCGCGCGGCAGTGCTTGAAGCGGAAAATTTGTACCGCCGACTTGAAGATGACAAAGAGCGGTTAGACACAGAAATTGAACGCCATGAAGATAAATCGGAAGAAGAAACCGCCGCGCATTCTCAGTGTGAATCGGCGTTAAAGTCGTGCGAAAACGCGCTTTCTTCCGCGCTAAAAAGCCAAGAATCCTACGTCGCCGCGTACAATCAACTTCGCACGGAATCCGACGCATTACAAAGAGAACTTCGCATGACTTCGGAAGAATTAACGGCAAAACGCGGGCGTTTTCGCGCGTTATCCGATTTGGAATCGAATCACGAAGGATATTATCGCAGTGTAAAGGCAATTTTGGCGAAAAATTTCCCGGGAATTTGCGGTGCGGTTGGCGAATTAATTGGCGTGGAGCGCGAATTTGAAACAGCAATTGAAATCGCGCTGGGCGGTGCGGCGCAAAACATCATCACGGAAACCGAGGACGACGCAAAACACGCAATCGAATTTTTGAAACGCTCGAGGGAAGGTCGCGCAACATTTCTGCCGTTGACCGCAGTAAAGGGCAGAAACATTGACGCAGACCGCTTACTTAGCGAAACGGGTTTTATCGGTATTGCCGCAGAACTTGTTGACTGCGAAGATATTTACGCGCCTGTAATTTCACAGCTTCTTGGCGATATCGTAATCGTGGACACATTGGAAAACGCGCTTGTGCTTCACAAAAAATACAGATATTCGTATAAAATCGTAACCAAAGAAGGCGAGCGTTTAAGCCCGGGCGGAGCAATCACGGGCGGAAGTGTGGCACGTCAAAGTGCGGGAATAATAGGGCGTGCGCGTCAGTTGGAGCAATTGAAAATCGAAGTTACCGAATTACAGCGCGATGTGGAAATCCTAACGGAACGCGAGCACAAACTGAACGAAAAACGTACTGCAACACGCGAAGTATTAACCCGCACAAACGAAAAAGTTAGTGAGTTGCAAATTGAAGAAAAAAATCTTCGCGTAAAATTGGAAAATGCGAACGAAATAATAAAAAAGCTGAATGAAAATGCGTTGAACTACAATGAAGAAAATGAAAAAATAATGTCGCGTATCATTGAAGCAAACGGCGCGGTTCGCGCGGCAAAAACGGAACTTGTGCAGAAGGAAGAACTCTTGGAAAAAGCCCGCGCAGAACTGGAAAATTATCAGCGCGAAACGGAACAAAACCGCAAAAACATTACAGAGGAAGCCGACGCGGTAACTGAACTTCGCGTGGAAATAACCCGCAAAACAGACAGTATAACTCACGCAAAGTCAAATATTTCGCGCTTGCAAAGGGAAATAGAGACGCTTACGCAGGAAAAACAAATAATTCTTGCGGAAATTTCCGCGAACGAAGCCGCGATAAAAAAATCCGCGCAAAGCCGCGAAGAAATTTTCGCACAGCTTGAAAAAATCCAATCGCGTTTGGAAGAATCACGCAAAGAACTAACCGCAAGTGAAGCCGAAAAAACTGCGTTGGATGCGGCAATTTCCAAAGCCGAAGCCGACGAGCGCGTTCAATCGGATGCAACAAACTTGCTCGAACGCGAAATCGCCCGCCTTGAAGCGCGAAAAGAAAGCCTTGATGCGTCCAGCCATCGCTTACACAACGAAATTTGGGAAGAATACGGTTTAACATATCAGAACGCGTTGCAATTCAAGCGCGACGACCTTAGCGAAACCACCCTTCGCAAAACCGGCTCCCGCCTAAAATCCCAGCTTGCGGGCATGACAGACGTAAACCTTGGCGCGATTGAACAGTTTAAGCAAATAAAAACGCGCCACGGTTTTCTTATAACCCAGCGCGACGATATATTAAACGCGGAATCAGCTCTTGACGAGTTAATCGCCAATTTAACAACTGAAATGGAAAACCGCTTCACGGAAAAATTTGCGGTAATAGCGGAACATTTTTCCGAGGTTTTCAAAGAGATGTTCGAGGGCGGTAACGCAAAACTCCGCCTTTTGGATACGGAAAACGTACTTGAATCCGGCATTGAAATTATCGCACAACCGCCGGGCAAGTCACTTCAAAATTTAATGCTACTTTCCGGAGGCGAACGCGCACTTACCGCAATCACTTTGCTTTTTTCCATTCTGCGAATGAAGCCGTCGCCCTTCTGCGTTCTTGATGAAATAGAATCCGCTTTGGATGACGCAAACGTAACCCGCTTCGCTAATTTCCTTAAGCAATACGCGACGGGAACGCAATTTATAATAATTACCCACCGCAAAGGCACAATGGAAGCCGCCGATAATTTATACGGTGTAACAATGGAAGAGCAAGGCGTCTCCAAAATGGTCAGCGTAAAGTTGATAGATGAATAATACCGGTATTTAGATTGATGCTCGTTCTGCTTATATCGTGTATTTCATGTGTCCTACCGTAAATTGTAAGCCATCATAATTTTTTGTGCCTGTATGTATAAACCCATTTTTTGCGTACCAATTCTTAACAATATTGTTTTCCTCAATTATACCGATTGTTATAGCGTTACCACCAAGCTCGGTAACCTTTGCTTTGCAAAAGTCCAACAATGCCTTTCCATACTTGAGATGGCGGTATTTCGGTAAAATAGACACATCGTTCATTTCGTATGTTCCGTTACGATTTTCGGTTAGAGAAGCGAAACCGATAATTTTTTCGTCGATAAAACAACCGAATGCATGATAACCGTCTTTAATTTTACTTCCTAATCGCTCGTTCGTTATAAAACTCGTATGTCCGGGGCAGTTTTCGCGTGTATAACCGAAATCTTGTGCGACAGTAGCAAAACTGTTTCGTATGACTTCGGCATACTCAGATAATTGCTTCGAAGATACTGATTTTATCTCCATTTTGAACCTCAAATTATATAATACCCTGAAATTAGTTAAACACCGAATTATACTTATAATGGGTATCTATTAAACAACGTTTTCACCCAAATAAATCTTAGGCATCGTGGTTAAACAACGATTCTAACGCTTATAAAATTTTTCTAACGCAACGGTACATAACCTTGCATGGGCTTCTTCATTTTCTAAAACCATATAAAGCAAATAAGTAATTTTACCGACATATCAAGTTAATCTAATCGGTGTTTCACCGTTTTTAACTGCGTTAAAATCTTTTTGGCGGTGAGTGCGTTTAATATACTTTACATCAATTACCCCTGGTTGAGTTAGATAAAATTCGGCAACTTCTTTCATAAGTGTTTCAATTTCATCTTGTTTTTCTATTTTTGCTTCATATACGCAAATTTCATTGAACATTACTTTTTACCTTCCCATTATATGGATAAAACTATGTTACTAAATGAATTTACTTATATTTCCAGATGCACTGCGTAGTTTCTATCAAAAAGTGCAAGGTTTTTGCCACTTTTTGCTTAAAAGGGTTTCTTTGTAGGTATCTTTTAAGTCATCATAACCACTGTCGGGAAATAGTAATACCACTAAAGAAACCAGTTCATTCAAGTTTTTTGTGTCTGCATTGACTATGCTCATTTTACATACCTCGCGTACTTACTATGGGCAGTTCATTTCACAATTTCATATTGCTTGAGTTATAGTTATTGTGTCAGAGACTTACTAATTATGCACACCCGTGATGAAGAAATCATTGGGAAGACATAGCATAATGTCGTCAACATCTGTTGTGACACATGACAATTCACATACACAATCAATGCAAATAGTAATCCCTACCCGCTTTTGATTGCACACCAATGCCTCTATTCAGTTGATTGTTGCGTTCTAATATTTTGAATTATACCGCCTTTATTTTCGTAGATGACATCGGTAGTATGATTGTATAAGTCACTGCTACTGTTTTCATCGCCTCGTGCAGTATTATCTGTAAATTTACCATTATACATGGTAAAGCTACCGTTATTACTTACTCCGCCACCTAATCTGGCTTCATTATTGTAAATTCTACCGTTTTTCATAACAAAACTTCCATTTGGATTTATATACACACCACCGCCATAACCATATCTGATGAGGTTGCCTTTTGTAATATTGCTGGAAATATTTCCTCCCTCCATCTCAAATGCTCCCCCACTAATAAAGATACCTCCGCCAAAACCATGACTTACAGTGTTTTTTGAAATAAGTCCACCATCCATAGTTAATAGTGCATTACGACTAGTATACACACCTCCACCATCCGTAGTGCCTGAGTTATGGTATATCAATCCATCCATAATAGTAAGTGAGCCATGATTACATATGCCGCCCCCATACTCTGCAACATTGTGTGAAATTATACCATTATTCATTGTAAAGTTTGCATTAGTTCTATTAATCACGCCACCACCATATCCATTGTCAATAGTTAAAATATTCATATGCCCGGATATCTGTCCCCCATTCATTATAGTAGTTCCATCGTTATCAATTCCGCGTCCGGACGTACCGCCTATACGAGTAATCATAATATTATTAATTGTCAGCGTAGCTCCGGACTCAACAACTACGGCATCAAAATCACCCATAGCTATTAAACTAAAAGTCTCTGTGTCTGTACTGGTTAATTCAATATTTTTTCCGCTATATATGCGTAGGCTCCTAGATAAATGAATATCGGCTGGAATTTCTATTACAGCTTCGTTTGATTCAATCCTGTCTCTTAGGTCTTTTTCGGTGTAAATTATAGAAGGTATCCCTTCTGCAATGTCATTTAACTCGGATTCAGAAGAATTACTTTCAACTCCATCATTAAATCCGGTATGATATGCATTTTGTACGCGACTATCCATATAGCGAGAAAAAACAAACACAATACCCACAAACACTAAACAGATAACAGCAACCATAATTATGTGTTTTTTTTGTACGCGATTTTTAATCCAACGAGGAAACGCAAACACAATACCCGCAAACACTAAACAAATAACAGTAACCATAATTCTGTGTTTTATTTCTAATTCTCCTCCAATCACCCAAGGTAATAATCCAATAGCTACTGGAATGAGGTATAGCCACATTTGCCACATTAATACCATCTCCTATCACCCATTATCTCGAACAAATGATGCCAATTTTTGTTTTTTATTGATTTTATGCGTATTAATTTACCCATCTTTGTTGTTACTTTCGATTATGCAAATAACTCATTTTGCATTCTTGCGTATCAAACTTTCGCAAATGTTTACAATGAAAATAACTTACACGGTATTGTCAAAAACGCAGAATTATTAATTTCAAACCCTTTAAAAAAGGCGCAACTGCACCCAAAAAAACATAATGAGCGATTTTTATGACAAAACAAGAGGTTTTGAACAAGCTGTTGCAAGACGCAAAATTACGAAGTTTGAGCAAGCACACACAGGATGAGTATTACACGAACGCAAAGCAGTTTCAAGATTATTATGACAAAACTGCTACCGAAATGGGCATTGATGAAGTCAGGGGCTATCGGCTGAACCTTTCGGAGGAAAAGCATTTATCGTCTGGCTCTGTGAACACTTACAACAGCGGACTGAGGTTTCTTCATAACTAAGGAACTGTAAAACAATAAGTTGAACAACTTCGCGAGTTAAAATGCGGCAGTTAAGCATGAAAGCTTCTAAATTATGTCCATGTTATTTGTTTACAGTTCCTAAAGATGTTCCCGACAGTATTGAAATAGATTTTATGATTTTTTCGCACACGATAAGATACTCCCTTTCGTTTATCTTTGCGATAAAGATACTATTTGCATTGCGGGATAACTAAAAAAAGCGATTCAATGACCTTTAATAAAGGTTCGCATTATAGCCATGACCTTCCGCTTAAGCCTAAAAACTCAACGTCGCATTATTATAATAACCTGTATTTTCTTTTCGGTTTTCAATTATTTCGCGGGCGCGGTTCGTACATTCCCACTAAAAGACGATTGCCCGTTGTGTTAAATTCATAAAATTCATCGGAATAAGCCTTTGCCGCCGCAACACCTTCAAGATGATTTTCCGGCGGTTTGGCTACTGAATAGAAGCGTTTCTCGACATCATACTTATCGTAGTAATATCCAATATCACTAAAAACGCTTGCCCAGTGCTTTGCAAGGGTGCTTACTTTGTTCCTTTTCGGCATTTCAACAAGTAAACCTTTTTGCAAGCGCGGCATATATTCGGCCCACTCTTTATCGGATACAATGGGTTTATTAATACATTTACGAAGATAATTAAGTATATGGCGACTGCATTCCAAAAAGGTTTCTGTATTATTACGTTCATATTTTTCGCTGTAGCCTTTTTCGCCTTCCTTGGTTTTGTACTCCATTTCAAAGCTGACATGGCTAAGGTCGGGGGTATGACCCGCCCATGCATGGGCAATTGGCGGAACTATGTCCTCTATTCCCTCTATTGCTATGCTGTGGTTTATTTGCGGTAGTATATCCTTTTTATCCAGAATTTCCGTGTGAACATTCCGGATTTCTTCCAAAACCGCGCGTGTTATATCAGCGTTAGTGATATTGCTAACCACTTTTGTTACTTTGACCTTGTTCACCCAAGAATTAAAGCCATTAAACAATTGGTGAGCATAAGTGTCTGCGAAGGTGTGCAAAAGCATACCAACCCGCATCAGTCGAATGTCGTGTTGCTCTGTACGTTGTATTGCATCATTCAACATACTGTCAATCAACGAGCCGTCTCCAAATTTAGCGGGTACAACCCTATAATTTTTATTTCCTGCTTCCTCCTTGCTCAGCGGCACAAGATGAAAAGGTGAAACAACCAAACGCTGATTCCTTTCAACCACGAGCAAGGCAAAATGCAGCCAATCGGTAAACCCCGTTTGGTTAGGGAGAAAATTGCCAAACAAAGATGGCGCGTACAAGTCCAGCTCGTCCGATTCTTTAATATATTGAGGTATGTTTAAGCATTTCCGATGAAACGACCAAGAATAGTCATCAACAAATTGCGAATAATTCGCAATTTGCTGTGCATCTGCATCATTTAAACCCGCGTAATGCGCAATGCTTTTTACAGCAAAATAATGAAAATTAATGTCCATGAGAATATCCTCCCATATTTTGTGATTTGTCATTAAAACCAACGCAATTAAAACCAAGAAATTATTCAGAAACAAATAATAACATACGCAAATAAAAAAAATCAATGCTTTTGTCACAATCGGGCGAAATATGTAAAAGTATTGCAAAATTAATATAATTATGATATGCTTGATTTGCGGCAACGGAATCAAAAAGCAAACAAAAAGCCGCAGTGTTTCTGAAAGGTGTCTCGCAAACACCCCAGAAAATACGTAGGAGATGGCGTCACTCCATCACTTACGCATACAGGCATAAACCCGCCACCACGGTTTCCCGATTTTACACCATCCTTCCGATTTCTTCAAGCATGCAAATCCTCCATGTTTTCGGGCGTGTATTTTGGTATGGCAAAGTCTGTATGGCTTGTGATTACATATGCAAGCGTGTAGGTGATGGCCCTCCCTCCTGCGCGCTTATTTTTTTGCAATCGGAGGTGCAATTTTGATCATTGATAAAAACCACACAGCCTTTTTCAGCGGATTAGATTTGGAGAATTTTTCATTTTCATTGGAAGATAAAACCGACATAGAATATACAAAACTGTTTATCTCCATTGAAGCCGCAATAAAAAATTCCCGGCATGTTGGATACAGTACATTTTTATGTAGTATGAGCAGGGGTTTTGATTTAGTCTGTGCCCAAGCCGTACTTAAAATCCGACAAGAGCAGAACGACATAAAATTAATTTGCGTTCTGCCGTATAAAAATCATTCATATGCCGGTGAATGGGGTAGAATACATAAGGCAGTAAGAAATGCCGCCGACGGGGAAGTTATTACTTCATCAAAAGATGATTTCACACGCGATTGCTACCACTTTCGCGACCTCTTTATGCTTAAAAACTCTTCACGTATAATTTGTTATTGGGACGGTCAACAAGCAAACACATCTCATATAGTCCACATGGCGGAAAAGCAAGGGCTTAGCATTTATAACCTGCGCTGGTTAGTGTGCTCTTTTTGACGAGGATTTGAAAATTAAATAAAATATGTATTTCGGTTATACGCCGAATTGTCATTGCATACAGCGGTTTACGATTTTTACTCGTAAACCACTGTATACGGGCAGTTCTTATTAACTTGATGTAAGTTCACGAATATGCTTGTACAAGCGGCATATAAGCCAAGAATTCTTCATACCGTGAACCCTGTGGAGCGAAACATCACTTGCACCGCCGCGCGCGATAAAAATGCGGTGAAGAGTACCTGACATTTTGCTCCGTTGTAAAACACGTTAAGCTTTGAGGAAGTTAATATCCCATTACTTACACGTATTGTACAAGCAACTATGTTCGCTGTCAAGCGTTTTATAAAAAATATTTAACTCACAAAAAATGGGCTACCCTGAAATTTTCAGAGAAGCCCATTTTTTATTCCTTTTCATTAATAGAGCGGGTGGGGTGAAGGTTTATCAGCCCTTTTATTACGTGTATAAGGAATTCCGATTCGTTTTCGTTAAGGCGTGTTATCATGCTTGTAATTTTGCGTCGATTGCTTTCTAAACTGCTACTGTTTCCTTCGTTAAGCTTAATTTTTCCTCTTTCCGGTTCGGAAAAAAGGGCGTCGATTTTTATATCGAATACATATGCAAGCTTTTCAAGTGTAACTGCGGTCGCGCCGCGTTCACCCCTTTCGATTAGACCCATGTGCGAAACGGTCAAGTCTAATGCTTCCGCTAATTCCTCGCGGGACATTTTGCGCATTTCCCGCTCGGTGCGTATGTTTTGACCGATTCTGCTGTCCAAGCGGTCTTTTCTTTTTCTTGTTGCTACTCTGTCCAAGGTTATCCCCTCTTTTAATGGTTTTTTTAACAATCGCTTTTGTACGTTTGTATTCGACATTCTACCCGCATATTTCAAATCGCGGAAGCAATAAAATGAACTTATCATAATGTACATATTGTAGTAATGCATTCTTTGATTATTGCCATTCTTTGCGGTTAATGCTATACTTCGACATGTCTGATAATAATTCTTGGCAAAAATTACAAAGGTGTGTTTTTATGCCGCGAAGAAGTTCACCGCGTTCGTCCAACAAGGTTCCGGAAAAGTCTTCCGCATTGCAGAAAGAAGTTGTTAATCTTTCGCTTGCGGCGGTTGGAGTTTTGCTTTTACTTGCAATTGTCGGAGTATTGGGGCCTGTTGGTTCTTTTCTTCGTGGTTTTTTATTTGGATTTTTCGGCGTTGGTGCTTTTGTTTTGCCAATCGGAATTTTGGTGATTGCTGTTTGCAGGCTTATTGTGCGCGATATAAGGGTGCCTGTTGTTAAAATTATTGCCCTTTTTTGGCTTATATTATCCCTGTTACATATTATTATTTTTACACGCACAGAAGACACAAATATTTTTGCCGATGTTTACGAAGCAGGGGTTTCCGGCGGAGGAGTTTTCGGAATGCTTATCGGAGGGCCGGCAAGAACCATGTTTGACACCATCGGCGCGTCGATTGCGATTATTTCGGCGATTATTATTTTACTTGTTCTGATTACAAAGCGTTCGCTCATTCAAATTGTTGGGAAGGGTGTTGAAAAGGCGCGTGATTATTACGAAGAATCGAAGCAATACGAATATGAACACGAAGAAGAAAGCAATGTGATTCCCATTAACACAGGCTACCGCCCGAAAAAACCGGTTGAAACTAATATAAAGAAGAAAAGTAATTTAATCGAAATAGACGAACAAGAAGAATCCGAACCGTCCGCGAAAATTCTTCTTGTAAGCGAAGACCGTGATATAAAATACAGAGACAAGCAAGCTGCGAATCCGCTGTTTGCGCCGCGTACATCTATGCCGGATGTTCCCGAAGTGAAGCGGCCTGCGAATGTATCTTTTCCCGAATCATTTATAATTCGCGGAGACAATGAGCCGCAAGAAAGTAACGACGACGATTACTATTACGAAGAGGATGACGAGCCGGTTATTTTACCCGTTCCGGTGGACGACGTGGACTATGGAGCGGGACCTATAGTGAAAGGTATGGTTGAAGGCGCGTCGCAAGAAACAGAGAAACTTGACCCGCTGTTTGCCGACGATGATGATATGCTTCAATACGATGAATACGCTATTGCAAGCGGAACAAAAAGCAAGAACGAGCACGCGCCTAGTATACCCACGCTAACGCATACATTCGAGAATTATGTGTTGCCATCGTTGAATCTTTTGGCGAAAAACGAACGTCCCGCCATCAGCGCGGAGTCTCGCACGCAAGTTTTGGAAAATTCACGTATTCTTGAAGAAACACTTCGCAGTTTTAAGATTGAATCGAAAGTGGTTGAAGTAAGTGTTGGCCCCACGGTTACGCGTTACGACCTTGCGCCCGGCTCGGGAGTAAAGGTTAGTTCAATTACAAACTTAAGTAATGACTTGGCACTTTCACTTGCGGCACAGGGTTTGCGTATCGAAGCTCCTGTTCCGGGGAAATCCGCCGTTGGCATTGAAATTCCTAACAAAGAAGCTCAGGGCGTTTTTCTTCGTGAAATTCTTGAAGATGAAAGGTTTTTGAATTTTCCATCAAAGTTGGCGTTTGCCGTGGGAAAAGATATCGCGGGTAGCCCCGTTATCACGGATGTTGCAAGAATGCCGCATTTATTAATCGCCGGCGCGACGGGAAGCGGAAAAAGCGTTTGTATTAATACTTTAATTGCGAGCCTCTTGTATAAGGCGCGTCCCGACGAGGTAAAACTTCTGATGATTGACCCGAAAGTGGTTGAGTTAAGCGTGTACAACGGCATTCCGCATTTGCTAATCCCCGTTGTTACCGACCCGAAAAAAGCATCGGGTGCGTTAAGTTGGGCTGTTGCGGAAATGGAAACGCGTTACGGTATGTTTGCGGAATCAGGTTGCCGCGATTTGAAGGGCTATAATAAAGTTGCGGCAGAAAATGGTGACCCGGAATTACCGCTGATTGTTATAATTATCGACGAACTTGCAGACCTTATGATGACCTGCAAGGGAGAAGTTGAGGAATCCATTTGCCGTCTTGCCCAAAAAGCGCGCGCGGCGGGAATTCATCTTGTTGTGGCAACTCAGCGGCCTTCGGTTGACGTTATAACCGGGCTGATTAAGGCGAATATACCTTCGCGGCTTGCCTTTGCCGTTTCAAGCGGAACGGACAGCCGCACGGTTTTGGATATGTATGGCGCGGAAAAATTACTTGGCAAGGGTGATATGTTGTTTCTGCCGATGGGGCAGAACAAGCCCCTTCGCGTGCAGGGCGGATTTATTTCCGACAAAGAAGTTGAACATCTTGTGGCGTTTTTGAAAGCACAAGCCCCCGTTGTTCATTCCGTTGAGGAAATTCAAAAAGTGACCATGCCGGGCAAAGCTGTAATAGAAGGCGAAGTTGACGAATTTTTCCATGACGCGGTTGAGTTCCTGCTTTCAAAAGGAAAAGGCTCCACAAGTATGCTTCAGCGGCAATTCAGAATAGGATACAATCGCGCTTCGCGTTTAATGGACGACCTTCAAAAACGCGGTATTGTAGGCCCGGAAGACGGCGTAAAACCCAGAAAAGTTACAATCACACGAGAGGAGTACAATGAATTATATGGCTAAAATTATTTGCGGAAAGACACACGCGGCGGCGATTCGCAGTGAGGTGAAAACGAAGGCGGCGGGGAAAAATTGCAAGTTGGTTGCGGTTTTGGTTGGCGATAACCCCGCTTCTGTTGTGTATATCGGAATGAAAGAAAAAGCCTGCGCCGAAGTCGGTCTTGGTTTTGAATTAAAAAAATTGCCAGAAGAGGCAACGCAAAAAGAAGTTTTAGAATTAATTGACTCGCTTAATAATGATACGAGTGTCACCGGGGTTTTGGTTCAGCAACCATTCCCGCCGCAGTTAAATAAAGACGAAATTCTTTCTCATCTTGACCCGCGAAAAGATGTCGATTGCCTTCACCCGTACAATGTCGGGCTTGCGGCAACGGGACAAGGGCGGCTCCTTCCCTGTACTCCGGCTGGTTGCGTGGAATTACTGAAACGCGAAGGCATTGAAATTTCCGGCAAAAACGCTGTAATCGTTGGGCGAAGTGATATTGTGGGTAAGCCGCTTTCGTTGTTGCTTCTTGCGGAAAATGCGACGGTTACGATTTGCCACAGCCGTACAAAGAATTTGGCGGAAGAATGCCGCCGCGCGGATATTCTTGTAGCCGCGTTAGGCCGCCCGAAATTTATCACGGCGGACATGGTAAAACCTGACGCGGTAATCATTGACGTTGGTGTAAATCGTCTTGAAGGAAAAAAAATCTGCGGCGACGTTGATTACGAAAACTGCGAAAAAATTGCTTCATATATAACTCCTGTACCGGGCGGTGTTGGCCCCATGACCGTTGCAACATTAATGGAAAACTGCGTAAAAGCATGGGAATTGCAAAATGGCTGAGGTTTATTTAATCTCCCTCGGCTGCGATAAAAACCGCGTTGACGGCGAGGTAATGGTTGGTGCGTTACGCATTGCGGGTTATGATATTGTGAATGACCCCGAAAACGCGGCGGCAATAATAATAAATACTTGCGGTTTTATCAGTGACGCCGTACAAGAAAGCTTGGACATGGTTTTTGAACTTGCCGAATACAAAAACATCGGCAAATGCCGCGCACTCGTAATCGTGGGTTGTATGGCAGAACGCTACAAAAATGAAATAAAGGAAAAAATCCCCGAAGCGGACGCTTTTGTTGGGGTAGGGGAGTATGAGAAAATCGCGGAAGTAATTGAGAATTTAATAGGTGCGCCAGTCGGAAACAGCGGGAATACGGCTCACTCAAGAATCCTTGCAAGGCGTGACTCAGAAATTCCGCATATCGCGTATGTAAAAATTGCGGAAGGTTGTGACAATCGTTGCTCATATTGTACGATTCCGCAAATTCGCGGCACGTATAAAAGCCGCCCGATGGAAGAAATTGTAGAGGAATGTAAGTTACTTGTTGAAGCGGGCGCGGCAGAGCTTGTTTTGGTCGCGCAAGACACCGCATATTACGGCACGGATATTTACGGAGCGAAAAAATTACACGAACTTCTCCAAAAAATCGCAGAAAAATCCGGCGTAAGCTGGATTCGTTTAATGTACGCATACCCCGAGCATATAACCGCTTCGTTAATTGACGTAATGGCGGAAACCCCGCAAATTTGCAAATATATTGATATGCCAATCCAGCATAGCGAAGATGCGATTCTTTCACGTATGGGACGCAAGGGCGGCAAGCGCGAACTTGAACAGCTAATTCGCGTACTGCGCGACAGAATTCCCGGCATAAGCATTCGCACAACTTTAATTGTCGGCTTTCCCGGCGAAACGGAAGAAGATTTTCGCGGCCTTTGCGATTTTGTAAAGGAAATGGAATTCGACAGAATGGGCGTGTTTCCGTATTCCCAAGAAGAAGGAACACCCGCCGCAGAAATGCTAAACCAAACAGATGAAGAAACAAAACAGGAACGCCTGAATAAATTAATGGCATTACAACAAAAAATTCATTTCAAAAAGCAACGCGAATATATAGGGAGAATCCTTCCTGTAATTCTTGACACGCAATCCGAAGAAATTTGCACAGGCCGCACTCAATACGACGCATACGAATCAGACTCCGTTGTAGAATTTATTTGTCAAAATCAATTATCGCCGGGAGACATTGTTCCCGTAAAAATAACCGCTACCGACGGTTACGACCTTCGCGGGCAAGCACAGGAGTAATCCATGAACCTTCCAAATAAAATAACCCTTTTGCGGGTAATTCTAATACCCGCGTTTTTAATTATGTACCTTTCGCAACCGTTAAGTGGAATTGGCGAAGTAGGAGTAATTTTAAACGCGTGGTTTGCGTTGGCATTATTTGTAATCGCCGCCGTTACAGACGCAGTTGACGGATACCTTGCGCGTAAACTGGGTCTTGTAACAAATTTTGGAAAATTAATGGACCCTCTTGCAGATAAAATGCTTGTATGCGCCGCGTTCATAGCATTCACAGCAACAGGCAATTTACCCGCGTGGGCTACAATCATTCTAATCAGCCGCGAATTCTATGTTTCCGGCTTGCGTCAGCTTGCCCTTGAACAAAAAATCGTTTTAGCCGCAAGCACCAGCGCGAAAATAAAAACGACAGCACAGATAACTTTAATCATTTACCTTATGCTGCCGTTCCCATTCACATATCTTTTTTTTCAACCCGTTGCGCTCGTGTTAATCATAATCACAACGATAATAAGCATCTACTCCGCCGTGGAGTATACGTATAAAAACAGAATTATTTTTAAGGAACAAAAACAATAAAACCATTAGAAGATTTATTGGCAAGCCCACGGAAGTGTCATCGTAATATAATATGAAATCTCTTTATGTTCCGCAGATTCCGCAGTTAGTATTCGGGCAACGGCTGGATAAGTGACCCACCAGCCATCTTGCCAAGTGTATTACGTCTGCTATGTCTACATAACCGTCGCAGTTTATGTCCGCGGCGCGGTAGTCAATTTCAATTGATTCAGGGCCACCCAAATCTCTTGTAATCAGATATCTTGCCAGTACAGTTGCGTCGGTACTGGTTATTCGACCGTTGCCGGTTAAGTCGCCGATAGTTACACCGGTTAAATCCGGTCTCCATCGCGCCGTGATTGTTCTGTCACTTATGACATTTGTGTAAACGCCGTCCCAACCATTAAATATCCAACCGTCGCGTTCAACATCAGGAGGGTTTGCGCCGTTGCCGTTAATTACGGTTTGCTCAAGGTTACCGCTTACAAGCCTTCCGCCGTTAAGCTCAAATGTTACAGTGCGGTACACCGGAGACGTCATTGACCAATTTGCCTTTACGTTTACGTCGTTTTCGGGCATAACAAAGGTGGTAATCGAGTTGGCGGCATTGGTAAAGCTTACACCGGGGGAGTCTGATGTCCAGCCTGTGAAAACAAACAGCCCTGAGGGTTTACCCGCATTAATTGCCACGGTGCGCCCTGCGGGGAAATTGCCCGCGCCTGTTACGCTGGCATTGGAGTCGGTTATGGTTACTTGGAAGGTATCCACCGCGCCTGATGGCGGCGAGCCGGGCGTGTGTCCGGAAGGATAGCCTTCACCGTAAGAAATATATACATCATCGGAACCGGAACTCGTTGATACCCGTCCAAATCCCGTTTCATAATAAACTCCGTCAAATGTTCCGCCGCTTGTGGGCACAATGGAAACATATCCGTCGGCATCAACGGTTACATGCACCACTCTGCCGCCTGTGGCAAAATTAGGGATAAACTCAGGCCAGTGCGAAGAAGCTGTACCCGCTTGTATATTCCAAAGTGAACCCACCGTGAGAATAAGTGTGAAATCCCCCGGTTCAGTAACCGTTTGGTGAAGGGCTTCATGGTTTCCTGTAAGCGCCTCGGTCGGTCTGTTGGGACTTGGTGAACCGTCTTGCGCATGACCGTTCGCGAATCTTGCGTGGGTAAGGCGCGTGTCATTCACCGCCGCCCTAAGTGTCATTGGGAATGTGTCACCTCCGCCGATTCTCACCCATGTGGCAGTAAGATTCACTTCGCGTGCGGGCATGGTGAAATACGTTATAGAAGCGTTGGAGTTTGCAAGCAATTGCGCGTCTGCACCGCTCCAACCATTAAAGAAGTAGCTGTCGTCGCGGGTTCCGGCGGAGACTTCAACGCGTGCGCCCTCGGGGTATTCGCCTTCGCCGGATTGTCCGGCAGGGGCATGACCGTCCGTTATTGTTACGGCAAAATGGGGTACATACCCATACAGCCCGTGTGTTCTATCGTTTTTAAACGCGGATATTGCGGTATTTAAATCGTTTAAAGCATTGGTTAACTCTAAAGCTGTCGCGTTGGATTCGTTATAAACAACGTAAGCGTTGGCGATTGCGGCGTGAAAATTACTCATGACTGACGGTGTTACCCAGTCCAAAGTGTACGGTACGTCGGCACCGTTCACGCTTACTACGGTTTCATCAGCACGTTCGTTTGCATAGGCAATTCTGTCGCGCAACGCATTGCGAATCACTGTGGGGTCTTGCAGTAAAAGCACTGTCGGATTAAATGTTACAGTTGCGGATGCCACGCCGTAGGTAAGTGTCGCCACAAGCGTTCCCGTTGCGTCGGACGTTTGCCGGGTGACAACGCCTGTGTTGCTGATTGCGGGATTGTTCGACACCCACGAAACAGCAACATCACCGATGTTTGCCGGTAAAGTTAGGTTTATCGTTACTTCATCTTGAGGTCCGTTGGAAATTGCAGACCATGTCAGCGCGGCTCTTGCCGTGTTTAGCTTCGCGAAATCGCCGCCGCCAAGCAGTAGCTCCGGTCGGAAGTCACCCGGTATTGCGGAAGGCGGGTCGGGCTGATGGGATTTATGCCGCATCCAAAGCCCTGCCGCCGCGCCTGCTAAACTCGCGTTAAAGTCAATGGCAACCTCGGTATAAGTGTAATCGCGTATATGATTCGAGTATACCTGGTTAATGGGACCGCCAACCAATGCGCCGGTAAGCAAATGTTCATGAACTTCGTTTGCTTCAAACCGCGCCCACCCGTTACCGTTCGGCTCCGTGTTACCTCCAAAACCGGTGGCGGCTCTGTGGTGGGGGCGCGTGGGGTTGTTAGCGGGGTTAGGGCCTATTCCGATTACAAAGCTACGTCCGTGCGGGTTGTTTCCCAGTATAAAGTCCATCTGCCTTGCCGCCCAATCCGAATACACATTTTGTCCCCTACGGGCATCATGAATAAGCCCAAGCATTTGGAATCCGGAGTTATAGCGTGTATTTCCCCAGCTTGCCGGCTCAAAGAAATCTAAATTTATGTTATCTCTGACCCGTGCAAGGTTTGACCTGTTCGCTTCCCAATCTTCCCTTAATACGTTCACTATCTGCCACACGCCGTCCCAAGCCAACTGCCAATTGGTATGATGAGCCCAACCGGAGGGGATAAGGGAAGTTGCGTTATTTCTAAAAGTTTGTTCGCCTGTGGCTATAAACAGTAACTGGGCGGCAAGGGCGAGCTTATCATCCCAGCGTGATGACGTATAGAACGGTGAGGTTCCGCGTGTTGCCAAGCCCCTGTGACCGTCCCAGGCAAAACGGTACAACGCGAGGGAGTGCCTTAAATCTTCCGGGTTTTTGAAATTCAAATAGTTCATAGCCAACGCCGCTGCCGCAAAGGCAATTTGGTCGGTGCCGGGGTTTTGGGAGGTTGCGTCTGTCCAATAGGCTCTTCTGTTTCCGCCTGTTTTGCCTACTGTCTGGTATTGAGGAGGCCCCCAAAAGCCGTGGTCATCACCGCCGCCACCGTCACCGACTTGATAGAAGAAACGCGTAACAGCGGTGCCCCCTGTGTTCCAATGAGTGCTACGTCTGAAATACTCGGCAAAGTGGTCAAGAATTCGTTGCGCGTGAGGAGTAAGACCGTTTTCTTCAAAAGCTTCTCTGAATTCATATACCGCCCAGCCCAGCGTCACCGCAGAATACGATTGCGGCAATCCGAATTTTACGTGGTCGCCCGCATCGTGGAACCCGCCGGAAACATCAACGGTGGGCATTTCCGAAATTGCCGGGTAGGGCGAGGCGGTCATGTCTTGAAGGTGGCAATTATGCCGCCAAGCAAAAACAGCCCGGGAATTCACTTCCGGCCCGCACATATTGGAGTCAAAGAAGAAAAGTGAATACTGTAAGAGTTGCGCGAAATTCACCCCGGTTGATGCTGGCTCAACAACAAACTCTTCCTCCCATGCGGGAACAAAAGTGATACTGCCTGTTGCCAGTACAAAGACAAGCACCATAGAAATAAATCCTAATAATTTTCTTTTCAAAGAGAAAACCCCCCGACCTAAAAAATTTTCTTACATATAATAGAGTAACACGGAAGGCTTTGGTAATCAAGGATTTTTCAAGAAAGTGCCGCGCCGACTGCCGTTGCAAAAATTGCTTCTTTTGGAATGTGAAATTTCACGGGGTGAATTTTCGCCAAGTTTTCAAAAACGATTGCGGCGTGTTCCGTACCGGAAAGTGCGCCGATTAAAACAACATCTTTTACATCGCTGCCGAGTGTCGCGAAAACCGCCATCATACCAATGCTTTCAAACATCATGTTCATAAAACCCAGCACAATGTCTGCGGGTTTTGCGTTATCGCGAAGGTTGCCGAAATTGGAAACCGTAGTGTCCGAAGGCAGATTGCCGATTTTTTCGCGCGATATATCGCACAGGCGAAGGTCTATGGCGGAAAGGTCGCCTTCTTTTGCAATTTCGGTAATGCTTGCGAAGGAATGGACACCCGCAAAACGTTCGCAAAGATTAAGCAACATTCCGCCGCCAACGCCGCTTCCGCCGAGATGTGTGATTTTATCTTTGCTTGCCTTCACCAACGCTGTTCCCGTTCCCGCGCTTATGATAAATGCGTCCGAAAGCGCGGCAAGTTTAAGCCCGCCTATTCCGATTGCAATAAATTCATCAACGCGGGTTGTGGGAATATCGTACATACCTTTTTCAAGATAAGACGCGCCGACACCCGTTACCATAATTTTTTTTATGTCGCCCATGCGAATATTATATTCTGCGCAAAATTTTCCGAACGCGCCGAACGCAGATGTAATTTGGTCGTCTGCCGCTACCTGCATCATTCCAATGCATTCGGTTTTTTCAAACCCTACAATTTTTGTGGTTGAACCGCCTACGTCAATTCCTAAGACCATTACTGTCTCCTTTTTTTGACAACTTCTATAATCCGTACAATTGCCGACGCAAGAACAATATTGAAAATTAATTCGATTAGAAAGTTAACAGCAATTATGAAGCCGGAAGCATATTGAAGAATTGTTCGCCCTGCGCCTTCTTCCGCCAAAACTTCGAGAAAAAGAAAAAATACGATTGTAAAAATACCGGTATTTACAAACGGCACGGCAATGGCGGCAGATATAACGCCTAAATATGTGCTTTTTTTCTTGAGCAAGTTATATAAAATTCCGGCGGTAAAACCTACTGCTAAACCCCTTCCAAGTGTGCCGACCGTCATAATTACAGGGCTTACGCTCCACATCATTGCAGATGTTGGCGCAAACCCGAAAATTCCGCTGCCCAATACAACCAAACCGAAGCAAAATCCCAATATCATGCCTGCTTTTACGCCAAACATAGCCGCTCCTATAATTATCGGCGGTAGAACAAGGACAATCGGAATTGTACCCGGTGTTACAAAATTTATGGCTGTGGCAAAAACCTGTAAAACAATTACGATTGCAACCATTATTGCAATTCCCGTTGTCTGTCTAGTTTGCATTTTCATTCTCCTTTTTTTGTATCATCTCATTTAAAATCGCAAATTGCCCGTCTATTAGTTCTTCTGTAAGGGCTTCCGCAAGCGCGAGTATGCTTAGGCCGTCTATCGTTACAATAAAATGATTCGCAAGCCGTTGGAGTTTTTCTTTGCCGTCGTTGGCAACAACGCCTTGAAGAACCCCCAAAAGTAAAATTGATTCAACGGTTTTTTGCAATTGCGAAAATTGAATATCGCGAAAAGCTTGAACCGCTGGCTTTGGTTTCGAGAAAATATATTCGCAGTATGCGCGAAACAGACTATTCTCAAAATTTAAAAGACGTTCTTTTTGCCGCGCAAAATAATCGGAAATAACCTGCCCGAATGGTTGAAAATTTTGCACCGCCTTGTTTACCTCTGAAAATTTTTCTTTGCTCCGCTGCTTCATTACTTCAAGAAAAATTTCATCCACAGACGCGAAATAAATGTAGATTCCGCCGCGTGAAATGCCGCATTCGTCAATGATGTCCTGCATTGTAACCGCAAGAAATCCCTTTCGGCAAAAAACCCGGCGTGCCGCATCTAAAATTTTTTTCATTTTGATTTTGCTTTGCCGCTCTCGATGCACATTTGAAATTGTTATCACCTCACTATAAAAGAATGACACTCACGTCATTGACACCGATGTCAGTGACGTGAGTGTCATTTTATGACATTGATGTCATTTTGTCAAACAAGAATTTTTGAAGTATAATTATCAAACACAACGAAGGGAGAAATTTTTTATGAACATCATCGTGAGAAAAGCAACAGAGGATGACATTGCAAAATTAAAAAACAAACCGACATGGGGCTGTGAAGTTTCCGAGTTTGATTGGCATTATGGCAATGAAGAAATTTGCTGGCTTACCGAAGGCGAAGTGACTTTAACTTACGACGGTGGCAGTGTTTCGTTCGGCGCGGGCGATTATGTAGAGTTTCCCAAAGGATTAACCTGTGTGTGGAAAGTGACGAAGCCTGTGAGAAAACATTACGAATTTAGATAGAGGAAAATTTTATGTCAAAACCGATAGTAGCAATCGTGGGCAGGCCGAATGTTGGCAAGTCTACGCTTTTTAACAGGCTTGTTGGGGAGCGCGTGGCAATTGTTGACGACAAGCCCGGCGTTACAAGAGACAGGCTTTACGCCGACGCGGAATGGCTTGGGCGAAATTTCACGCTAATTGACACGGGCGGGCTTGACCCCGATACCGATGATTTTATTACGAAGCATATTTTCCGCCAAGCGGAAGCGGCAATTGAAAACGCAGATGTTGTGTTATTTCTTACAGACATTAAATCGGGCGTTCTTGACGCGGACAGGCAGGTTGCGGATATGCTTCGCCGCGCAAAAAAACAAGTTGTTCTTGTTGTGAACAAAGTGGACGTTCCTACAAGAGACAACCACGAATTATACGAATTCTACGAGCTTGGAATAGGCGACCCCGTGCCTGTATCGGCGGGACAGGCGTTGGGGCTTGGCGATATGCTGGATGAAATCGCCGCGTTTTTCCCGCCTGCCAATGAAAGCGAAGAAGAAGACGACAGAATCCGCGTGGCAATCGTAGGAAAACCGAACGTGGGGAAATCGTCGTTAATAAATAAAATTCTGGGTGAGGAACGTCTTATCGTAAGCGACATCCCCGGCACAACACGCGATGCTGTTGACACTTTTTTAACCCACAACGAACGCGAGTTTCTTTTTATAGACACCGCAGGCTTGAGGCGTAAAAGCAAAATTAAAGAGAACATCGAAAAATACAGCATAGTCCGCACGCTTGCCGCAGTGGAACGTTGCGACGTTTGCGTTTTACTAATTGACGCGGAGGAAGGCATAACCGAGCAGGACACAAAAATCGCAGGCATAGCCCACGAACGCGGCCGCGCCGCAATTATCGCCGTAAACAAGTGGGACAAAATAGAAAAAAACACCAAGACCATGAAGGAATTTACCGAAAAACTTGAAACCGAACTCGCATATATGCCATATGCGCCGAAACTTTTTATCAGCGCACTGACGGGTCAGCGAATCGGGAAGCTTTTCGAGTTAATCTACACCGTCTACCAAAACCATGCCCTTCGTGTGCAAACGGGCGTGCTTAACGATGTGATTCTTGACGCAACCGCAATGCACTCGCCGCCCACTGACAAGGGCAAAGCCCTTCGCATTTACTACGCAACCCAAGCTTCCGTAAAACCGCCGACCTTTGTGCTTTTCGTAAACGACAGCAAGCTGATGCACTTTTCATACACGCGTTATCTTGAGAATAATATTCGGGAAGCATTCGGCTTCGACGGAACGCCCGTGCATTTTGTTGTGCGTGACAAAAAGGAGTAAAATATGTACAGATTAATTGCTTTGCTGATTGGTTACGCGATTGGCTGTATTCAGACGGCATATTTTATTGGGAAGCTACACGGCATTGATATCCGTGAGCATGGCAGCAAAAACGCAGGCATGACAAACGTAACGCGCACAATCGGGAAAAGAGCGGGGGCCTTTGTTTTTGCTGTGGATATTTTAAAAGGTGTAGCGGCGTTTATAATTCCAATGATTATTTTTCGCAACGAAGCGTTTATTTTCTGCGCACACAGAGGATGTGTTTACATTTCGCATATACATCAGATTAGCTCCGCTCTCCCCGGAATGTACGGTACCTTTGGCGCGATTTTAGGGCATTGTTTTCCCGTTATGTTAAAATTTCGCGGGGGCAAGGGCGTTTCATGTTTTCTTTTGCTTCCTTTTTTAATTGACTGGCGCGTGGGTTTGGTTGCCTTAGTTATAGGTTTGATTGGATTTATTCCTACGCGTTATATTTCACTTGGTTCGCTTATTTACACGTTTATGGCAGTTGTTGCTATGGTACTTTTCGGACACCAATTTGAAGCAATTATTTTAATGACGGTAATCACCGTGTTGATTTGGTTCCTTCACAGAGAAAATATCAAGCGTCTGTTAAGCGGTACGGAACGAAAATTTCTCTCGAAGAAATAAATTCTCTCAAAGCATTTTGCTCACTAAGCCTGCTAAAATTAAATCCCATCACGGGATTTTCTTTTATTCTACATAAGAAGCAACAACAAATTGGAACAAAATTGCGACAAGTAATAAATCCGGCATTTGAAATGATATAATTTGCACAAGGAGGTCGCGTAATATGAGTAAACTGATTTATATAGCCGAGGACGAAAAAAACATTCGCCGCCTAATCCAATCATTTTTGGAGAAGGAAGGTTACAAAGTAAAAGCATTTGAAAACGGCGACCAATTATACGAAGCATTTTTGCAACAAAGCTGCGACCTTATGATACTTGACATAATGATGCCGGGCAGCAGCGGTTTAATAATATGTACAAAAATTAGGGCGGTTTCAAATGTGCCAATCATAATGCTCACTGCGCGAGACACAGATGAAGATTATATTTCCGGAATTTCTCTGGGCAGTGATGATTATTTCACCAAACCGTTCAGCCCGGTAAAATTAATAATGCGCGTAAAAGCTATGTTCCGCAGAATAGAAATGGATACAAAAGCAAGCAACGAGACTTTAACATTTTCAGATATAGCAATTCATTCGGGAAAACTGATGGCTTATTGCAAAGGAATAGAGCTTGGTCTTACAAACACCGAGTTTAATTTGCTTTCTTACTTGTTGGAAAACCGTGACAAAGCAGTTTCCAGAGAAGAATTATTAAACAAAATTTGGGGATACGATAACGCGGTGGAAACACGCGCCACAGATGCTACTGTAAAGCGTCTACGTAAAAAACTTTTAGAAGTAGGCAGTAATGTTTCTATCGACACGGTATGGGGGCATGGTTTTAGAATAAGCGCGAAAACGGAGGACTAGTATGAAGAGTTTTACAAAAAAGCTGATTCTAAACTGCACGGGGGTAATATTTTTAAGTTTTTTGGTGGTGTACATTTTATTTAACGCTATGGTGCATTCATATATCCGGGCGGAAGCGGAGCAAGAGCTTAGTCTTGGAATACGCGACGCGGAAGACATATCTCAGCGCATATATCTTTCCATGACAACAAGAACCATAAACGAAAACGGACAACAATTTGATTTGGTTTATGCGCCCCGTATCAGAATAAGGGAACCTCATCCCGATTACCACATTTGGTCAATTGAAACACTTGAACCCAACGAAGACTTTCATATGGGCCAATTTACGGTTAGGCTTGGACAGGCATATAATTTTCGTCCTATGAGACGTTCGATAATAAGCACCGGCACAATAATGCTCAACACCGATTCGGGCGAAATAATAATGCCGCAGCCGGAGTTTATGCCCGATAACCAAAGCGATAAAGTTGAATTTTTAGCAAACTTTTATTTAACCAACAGAGAACTTTTTGCAAACGAAGAAATGGTGATTGCGACCAGCGCAAACAGCACCCATTATTTGCGTGCCGTAGACCAAGTTATAGAAAGTGAACCTATATCAATTCTTCTTTATACAGACATTAGCTCCGCGATAGCCTTTATGAACGGCATGAATTACAGGCTGATTCTTATGTTGGTTTTATCCGGGCTTGCAAGCCTTACCATTGCTGCGCTGATGTCCGCAAGATTCAAAAAAGCAATAAACCGCCTTTGCTTATACGCTGAAACCATAGGCCGCGGAAATTTCAACGAAAAAGCGGGAACTTTTCACGACACAGAATTTGTGCAACTTTCAAAAAGCATGGATAATATGTCCAAGATGCTTCAAGCTTACGAAAATAATCAAAAACAATTTTTCCAAAACGCCTCGCATGAACTTCGCACCCCGCTGATGTCCATACAAGGCTACGCGGAAGGCATTATCGGCGATATTTTCAACAAAGACGAAGCGGCTTCAATTATTGTGTCGGAAGGACAAAAAATGGCGGACTTGGTAAGCGAACTCCTTTTTGTATCCCGAATGGACAGAGAAACACCCTGCACTATATCGTCAGCAGAAATTAATAATCTATTGTACGACTGCCATGAACGCATAAGACCCATAGCCGCAAAAGCCGGCATAAATGTTTCCGTAAACGCGCCGTACACGGTAACAATCGCAACCGACGAAGAAAAATTGGAACGCGCGGTTATTAATATACTGTCAAACGCAATACGTTACGCGAAAAGCGAAGTTATTGTCAACTGCTATGTAAAAGAAGATACCGTTGAAATTGAAATAAAAGATGACGGTAAAGGAATTGCCCCCGCAGATTTGCCGCATATATTCGAGCGGTTTTACAAAGGCGAAAACGGAAACTTTGGGCTGGGGCTTGCCATAAGCAAAGATATAATCAAGAGTTTGCAAGGTGATATTGTTGCAAAAAACAGCACAAAAAACGGGGCTGTGTTTGTAATTACGTTACGGATTAACACAGACCGCTAATCCACTTGAATTCATCTTCATCGCCCGTGAAAACCGTTTTTACCGGCGGGGATTTCAAGCTACTATAAAAACGCGAAAACTCATCTTCCCTGTGCAAAGGATTGTTACTTATGTAATGCGCGGCGATGGGCAAATTTTCGGCAATGTGAAGAATACGAATGCCGCTTTCCTGCGGAAGAAAAATCAGCGCAGGCTCACTTATTTCGGCGGCATATTTTCTAAACAAAATATACTCCGCTGTATCTAACCGCGCAACACGACGAATGCTTCCCGTAAGCGCAACACCGATTTTCGCAATCGCATCCGAAATAAAAACGGGCAGTGCGGCCATAAAAAACCGTGACTGCCCATTGTTATTTTTAAAAACACAACCATCAAAAATGTGCGTGTCCTCATTCATTTTTTCGCCAAGCGGAAAATTATCTTCAACAAATGACCATTGCTTTTCCGTTGAAAGAACCGATCCCTCTGAAAGCTCTGCAATACGAATAACCGTTTTGCGTATATTCGCTACAAGCACAAGAGAATTCGTTTTTATTTTCGGCAAAGCGGAAAAATCAAACTCGCCCGAAAAAGTCTCCGGCGGCAAAGGAATGCGCATATCACCAACCGTCACAGTATTGTCGGAAACCTCTGCGAATATTTCTTTTACCTTACGCATACCGGCCCCCGTATCTAACCCCGAACTTCCATCCCTTTTGTAACCACAGCGGGGGATTCCGGTGTACCTATAATTCGTGAACCGTTGTGCAGAATTACATCCTTGTCAAGTATTGCGTGTTCGACTACGCAGTTGTTTCCTATATAAGTTCCTTCCATCAGGATAGCGTTTGAAACATGGGAATGTTCTCCCGTGTATACTCTGCGGAAGATTACGGCACGGTGTGCGCTTCCGTTAAGGATTGCACCGCTTCCCACCAAGCAGTTTGTGATATGCGCCATGTTATTGAATTTCGCGGGCGGTTCGTCTTTTGGTTTTGTTTTAATATATGGCGATTGCACCATGAAATCGTTGCGGATATCTCGGCGCAAAAAATCCATGTTGCAATCGAAATAGGAATGCACACTGCCTAAATTACGCCAGTAACCATCGTAACGATAGCCATAAATGCGCAAACGCTTGCGGTAACGCGAAAGAAGGTCGCGCACAAGGTCATGCCGCCCCTCGCTTACGATTGTTTCAACAAGTTCTATAAGAAGCGGGCGCGAAATTACATACACGCCGATTGATGCCAAATCCGATTGCGGCTCAAGCGGTTTTTCTTCAAGGTCGGTCAAGCGTTCCGCCGCGTCAAGCTCCATTACGCCGTATTGCCTGATGTCGTCGTTGTCGGGAACTTGACGGTAGGCAATTGTAATGTCGGCGTTTTTTCGTTCGTGATAGGCAATAATTTCGTTGTAATCCATTTTGTACACGCAGTCACCGGAAGAAATTACAACGTATGGCTCATTGCTTCGGCGAAGATATGTTAAATTTTGAAATATGCAGTCGGCAGTGCCTCGAAACCACATCGAATTTTCGCCGCTTTGATAAGGCGAAAAAACAAACATTCCGCCTTGTTTGCTTCCCAAATCCCACCACTTCGAGCTGGATAAATGGTCATGCAAAGAACGCGAATTATACTGCGTTATAATAGCAACTTTTTGTATGCCCGAATTTGTCATATTGCTAAGCGGAAAATCAATTGCGCGATAACAACTTCCCACGGGAAGTGCCGATGTAGCACGGCTTCTCGTAAGTTCGCTCAAACGTTCGCTTTTTCCACCGGCTAAAATTATACCAACCGCTCTCATGCCCTCACTCCGTTCGCGTTCACTTTTTTCACTATGCTTTTGCCGCTTTCAAGCTTGCCGTCAGGATAATCCTCCGGCTCGGTTTTACCGAAAATTACGCAGTTCTTGCCTATTTTTACTTTGTCGGGAACGTTTGACTGCTCACCGATTACGGTAATTCCTGTGTCGTAAATATGTGGGCGCGACTCGTTCGGGATATTATCTCCGAACCCGATGTGTACACCGTCTCCGATGGTGCATTCCGTATCAACTATACAACGCTCGATTGTTGTGTTTCTGCCGATGTAACAGCCTTTCATTAAAATTGAATCGCGAACGACTGCGCCGTCCTCAACGATTACTTCCGGCCCTAAAATAGAATTGTAGACCCTTCCCAAAACCTCGCTGCCTTCGGAAATTATGCTTGCCTTCACTTCGGAGTTTTGCCCCGTGTAAAGCGGCGGCTGATGGTCGGAATCCGTGTAAATTTTATCGAAATTTTCGTATAAATTAAATTCGGGAACGGTCTGGATTAAATCCATGTTCGCCATCCAATAGGACTCAATTGTTCCAACGTCTTTCCAGTATCCGCTGAACGGATACGCGAACATTCGCTTGCCTTCCGACAAAAGCATTGGTAAAACATGCTTTCCGAAGTCCGAATCATCATGGATTTTATTGTCGCGTTCCAATGCGTCGCGCAATAAATCCCAGCGGAAAATATAAATTCCCATGTTAATAAAATTACTTTTCGGTTCGGGCGGTTTTTCTTCAAATTCATAAATTCTATTGTCATCATGAACGTTTATTACTCCGAAGCGGTTTGCTTCTTCCCACGGCACACTAAGAGCGGCGATTGTTACATCGCATTTGTTCTGCTTGTGAAACGCAAGCATTCTGGAATAATCCATTTTGTAAATATGGTCGCCGCCAAGAACTAACACATACTCGGGGTTGTATTGCTCGATGTAATCCACATTGCGGTAAATTGCGTCTGCGGTGCCGCTGTACCAGTCTCCTTTTTGTGTTTTCATATGCGGCGCAAGAGTCATCACACCGCCACTACGCCTGTCCAAATCCCACGGCGTTCCAATCCCGATGTGTTGATTCAATTGCAACGGCTGATACTGCGTCAACACGCCAACAGTGTCAACGCCCGAGTTTACACAATTTGACATGGCAAAATCTATTATTCGGTATTTTCCGCCGAACGGAACAGCCGGTTTTGCTTTGCTAGAGGTAAGCACCCCCAAGCGACTTCCTTGTCCACCTGCCAACAACATGGCAATCATTTCCTTTTTGCGCATGCTGCTCACCTCACTTTTTCTTAGAATTGTTCTTAGAAATTTTCACTTCCAATTATTTCACCAAAATTCTTTATAGTCAATATGCAAACTTGCCGATTTTATGATAAATTTTGCGGAAGAGATAGTATAAAATGTATGCGACTATGGGAGGTTTTGCAGATGCGTGAAAAAGTTTGTTTAAACGGCGCGAAAATTGTTCATTTTATCGGAATCGGCGGAATTAGCATGAGCGGACTTGCGGAAATTTTACACCGCGACGGTTTCGTTGTGAGCGGTTCCGACGATGTTGCTTCGGAGATTACGAAACGGCTTGAAAGTCTGGGAATAAAAATTTCCGTTCCAAACGCAGCGGAAAATATTTCATCTTCGATTGATTTGGCGGTTTACACCGCCGCTGTTAAGCCCGAAAATGCCGAATTCCGCGCCGCGAAAGAATTGGGCATTCCCCTGATGGAACGCGCCGCATTTATCGGAAAAATTTTGCATGGCTACGACCCTGTTTGTGTTGCAGGTTCGCACGGGAAAACCACAACCACTTCGATGGTTGCGGAAGTCGCGCTTGCGGCAGGGCTTGACCCTACAATTTCAATCGGTGGACATATGAATCGCGGCGGCATGAATTATCGCGTTGGGAATTCAACATGCTTTGTGCTTGAAGCCTGCGAATACAGCAATAGTTTTCATCATTGGCATCCGCAAACGGGAATTATTTTGAACATAGACGCAGACCATCTGGATTTTTTCGGAAGCTTTGAAAATTTAATTGAATCATTTGCGAAGTTCGCGAGAAATATTCGACCGTCGGGTGCGTTGGTTATTCAAGCGGGATTGCGGGGATTTGAGAAAATTATCGAAGGCTTGGAGTGTAAGGTTATTACATTTGGATTGGAAAATTCACGGTTTTGGCCACGGAACATTAGTTATAACGCGGAAAAACCGTCCTTCGATGTGATGGACGGAAAAAATTTTCTTGCGCGGGTGAATTTGCCGCTACCGGGCGAATATAATATGTTAAACGCGCTTGCATGTTTTGCGGCGGCTTCGGCGATGGGAATTCCGCCGAAAGTGACTGCGGACGCGCTAAGCGGAGCGCAGGGAACAAAACGTCGCTTCGAGTTTAAAGGGATATATAACGGCGCGAAAATAATCGACGACTACGCGCATCATCCGACGGAAGTAAAATCATGTTTGGCGGCGGCGCGGCGATTACGTGGCACGGGCAAAATAATCTGCCTGTTCCAGCCGCACACATATACTCGTACAAAAAATTTATTTCACGAATTTGCAGAATCATTTTCTTATGCGGACAAAATAATTCTTCTGCCGATTTATGCCGCAAGAGAGCCTTTCGACCCGAAAATTTCCTCTGATATCCTTGCCGAAGCAATAAAAAAGAGCGGCGGAGATGTAATTTCCCTTGATAATTTTGACAAAGCGGGAAACTATTTGAAGCAGCTTCTTCGCCCGGACGACTTGCTTATAACAATGGGTGCGGGTGATGTTTATAAAATTGGCGACGACTTGGTGAAATAAAGTTATCCACATTATCCACAGAGTCTGATATGTAGCGGGGTTGCGTTTGTCAAGCCCCAAATAAGCCTGCAATCATCGGGGGTGAGCGAAGAAGCCCAGTGATTGCGGGCTTTTTCTCATATTAGAATACTAAACTGTTAATAAAGTATTACAATTAGACTATTGACATTTAATAATTGCTCCACAAAGCCAGTAAAAATCACGTGCAAGAAAACCGCGAGTTATCCACAGGTTTATCCACAGAAATTTATAATTTTGTTGATAAAAAACAGTGTTCAAGCACCCAAAAATAGGTTATTATACGCGGGCGAAAATAATAAAACAGACGAGGCGAAAATATGTGCGCTATAAAAATGAAGCTAGGATACAAATGTTCGACACTGGAGCTTCCCTACATTTTTATTGATGATTATTTTACGGATTGTTTGCCTGTGTATCCGCTAATTTACATATGGAGTTTACGCCGTCTTTTAGACGGCTGTTCGGCAAGCCTGCAAGAAATCGGCGAGCGTTTTCAGCTTACCGAGGGCGATGTCATTAAGGCGTGGCAACACTGGGAAAAAGTAAATCTTGTAAAAATTTCCTCAGATAATCAGGATATGGAAATCACTTTTTTGCCCGTAACACCCCGAAACTTGGTTGCTCCGCCCTTAACGCTGCTAATGGTTCCCGAGGAAAAAACCGAGCCGCTTCCGCGTCCTGAAATGCCGAAATATTCCCCGCCCGAACTTGAATGTTACAGCAACGAAAGCCCCGATGTAAAGCGGCTTTTCAAGTGCGCGGAAAGAACACTTGGAATGATTAACCACAGCATAATGAATACAGTTTTCAGTTTCTACGACTGGCTTCGTCTGCCGATTGATGTGATTGAGTATCTTTTAGAATACTGCGCGGAAAACGACCACCGCAGTCTTCGATATATTGAAAAATGCGCAATCGACTGGGCAGACAATGAAATAAATGATATCGAAAAAGCGTTATTATATGTACAAAAATTTAATCGGAATTACCAAACAATTTTGCAACACATGGGTCAAATTTCTTCGTACCCCACGAAAGTTCAGCGCAAATTCATGGATAAATGGCTACACGAATGGAATATGCCGCTTGAACTAATCACCGAAGCCTGCGACAGATGCGTTTTGAAAATAAATAAATTTGATAAAAAATACACCGAAGCCATCTTGAAAAAGTGGCACGAAAAAGGCATTACAACGCTGGAAGATGCTGCCGCCGCAGACGATGAATTCTCACAGGAAGTAAAAACTCCGCGCCCTTCCGCGGCAAAGCCAAAGCCCAACCGCTTTATAAATTTCAACCAGCGTGAAATTGATTTTGACAAATACGAAAAACTCGAACGTGCATATCTTGAACAAAGATTAAAGGTAAGCGAGTGATATAGTTGAAGTATAAAAACGCGTACCGCGAAGTGATGCGGGAATTTGAAGCTTCAAGAACCCGCGCCGAAGAATTGCAAGATGCGCGGCGCGAGGAAATTTACAAAAAAACCCCAAGGCTTAACATAATCGACAAAAAATTGGGTGAATTGGGGCTTTCACTTGCGCGGCTCGCCCTTTCGGGGGATGAAAACAGTGCGCGGGAAGCACGGGAAAAATCGGACGCTTTAAAAAATGAGCGTCTTTCTTTGCTTGCAAAAAAGGGTATAAGTGAAAATTATTTGCACCCTGCGTACAATTGCAAAAATTGCGCTGATACCGGTTACATAACTCACTCGCCCGGGCTTCCCGTTACACCCTGCGTCTGCTTGAAACAGCGGTTAATTGAAGAATATTATTCGCTGTCGAATATGCGCGATGTCTTGCGAGACGAAAATTTTGATACGTTCGATATTCGGCTTTTCAGTACGGAAATTATTGAAAATGAAGGGCTTTCGCCGCGCACCAACATCGAAGCAAATTACAGATACGCAATTAATTTTGTGCAAAGTTTCGGAAATGATTTTCAAAATCTTCTTTTATACGGAGAAACGGGGCTTGGAAAAACTTTTTTAAGTCACTGCATAGCCAAAGATTTGCTGGACGCGGGATATACCGTGCTGTATCTTACCGTGCCGCGTCTTTGTAAGGTTATAGAAGATTCACGCTTTAACCGTGAGTCGCTTGCCGCGCCCGATGAAATGCTTGAAACGGTTGACGAAACAGACCTTCTTGTTCTTGACGACCTTGGCGCGGAAGTTTCAACAATTGTTACATCTTCCGCGCTTTTTGATATAATCAACCAGAGACTTCTAATGCGTAAACCCACTGTAATTTCAACAAATTTATCCCCGAACGGGCTTGCTTCACAGTATTCCGAGCGGATAGTTTCTCGATTTTTAGGCAATTATCAAATGTTGAAATTTTTCGGCGAAGACATTCGCGTGAAGAAAAAGTACGGGGGAGTGCGTATGTATTAATTGAAGGAGGTTTTTGAAAATGAATGAAAAATTGCGAATACTTCAAATGATTGAAAACGGACAAATTTCCGCTGCGGAAGCGGCGCAGTTGTTGCAAGCGGTTGATTCGGGCGGTTCGGGATACTCACTGCCCCCGGTTCCTCCACCGCCGCCGGTTGGGCATTCTTCTTCCGGGAAAAAATATGAGGGATACACAAATAACGGCAGACCAAGCGGAGATTCTCATTCAAGCTTTGACGATATAGGGCAGAAATTCGAGAGCTTTGTGCGAGATGCCGCGCCGAAAGTGGAAAAATTCGCAGAGGTTGTCGCGTCGCAAATAGCGGGTGTGGCGGGACGGGTTTCGGACGCGTTTGTTTCCCCCGCGCCGTCGCATACTTCGCAAGCTCACCGCCCCGAGCCGCCAAAGCCTTCCGCGCCGAAAAGTTCGGGCGGTATGTGCGAAAAGCAAATTGAAATTCCGGTTGAGACGAGCGGTTACAACGAATTAAATATATCCGGATTTAACGGCGATATCCGGCTAAAAGGCTACAATGGCGATAAAATTACGGCGCGCCTTACGTATCGCGCAAAAAAAGCCAACTCTTACATTGAGCTTGTAAAGCTTGGCGGAAAATATTTCTTAAAATACGAACCGGACGATTTTGGGATGGTGTCAATTGACGCATATGTGCCGGAGCGGGCATTCGGCGTTATAAAAGTAGACGGAATGAACGGACACTTAGATGCGTCTTCGCTTTCCGCAAGCGAAATGCGTTTTTCCAACGCAAACGGAAGCACCGCGTTATCCGGGCTTGCCGCCGGAAATCTTTACGCGGAATCGAGTAACGGGCGTTTTTCCGTCTCGAACATTGCCGCTGAAAGCGCGACAATCGAAAATCTGAATGCCCCCCTCGAAACCGATGAGCTGGACATTGCAAAGTTAAAACTTTCCAATTACAACAGCCCGCTTTCAATTATAATTTCAAAATTTGAACGCTATTCGGAATATATTTGGAGCGTGGAAACAGGTAACGCAAAGTTAAATATAAACCTTCCGACCGCGCCGAACCTTGGATACCACATAAAAGCCCATGCCGCAATGGGTGAAATCCGACTGGGACTAACGGGCTTACAGTATTTAATCAACGAGCCTTCGCTGGTGGAAGCGCGAAGCACAAGTTTCGACGGCTCTGCGAAAAAAGTAAAGCTCGGGGTCGAGACTTCCAACGCGCCGCTGCTGATAAATTAATAGAATATAATGCCCGTTGCTTCGTCCTTTTGATGGGGTTAGCGGGGATACATAGCAATCTTAATAAATAAGTATTGACATGATACACATTGCGTGATAGCATGGGTTCGCAATGGTCGAACAGACGTTTTATGTCATGAACGGGTTTTGCCATCTCCGGAAGGGGCTTCGCGCCTTGAAACGGACCGCACCGATTCCGCATTAACCTCTGCATTATGTTGCAACTGCATTACCCGCCGCACCGCACATATAAGGGGATAGCGCACCGGGCTCCGGTACCAGCCCGGCTTCGCCACCCATGCATGCACCTTTAATGCGCGTTGCGGCACCCGCCGGGGGCACGTGACCTCGGCTTTACTTAAAAAAGAATCGAAAACATAAAAATCGCAGTCTTGCAGTATGGATAATGGCTATTTTTCCCCAATTGTAACATTTAATTGCGGGTTAAGTCTTGAAACCATCCCGGCCTGCGCTACATAATATTGCAACATTTTCTCAATCATTGTAAAATCCTGTATTATACTGACTATCCATTGGCAGGAGATGTGTTTTAATGGCGAAAAAAACCTTGGGAGATTCGTCACACTTGAGGAAGCCGCTGCGGTAAGAAAAGCGGCGGAAGAAAAACTGATTATTCCTTTTCTGGAGCAGTACAACACTGATAAACTATTGACAAAGGATTGATGATCGTTGCGGCTTGGGCGGCTTGAAATAAAAAGGACGCAAGCCCCCCGCAAGCGTCCCGTTTTTTTACATGATATTGGTTCAGTATTTTGGTATCCAAATCTCAATTAGAAAAGTTAATTGATGAAGGAAAGCTTTAAGTTGAATCTCAAAGGAGCCTGAATATTTGAACGGCATTAAACAAAACCTACTTCTTTTTGTTTACAAAGAGTAAATTGTATGTCGAATTCCCTAAATACAATTTAACTATTATCAAAACAGAAGCTTTGATAGCAAATATTGTACGAGAAATACCTTCACTCATTTCTTTGTAATTTGTATTACGAAAGAGTACATATATACAAGGGTAAGCAATCATTGCTAAAATAATAAATGAATATAAACTTAATTTTATAGGGTAACTAAAAAACAATATGATTGAAATTATACAGCTGGCAGAAAAAGATATGAAACGATTTTTATTTGAGGAAAAGACACAGGACAATGATAATAAACCCCATAAAATAGTCATATGTATACTGAACTCATTCGATTGTACCGTAAGCCAAAAAGCTGCTAAGGCAAGCGATAAAACTGTTGCAATATAAGCCCAATTCCACCATGTATGGATATAACCTTTTTCTCTAAGGGGGTATGTATGCTCTATATCTTTAAGTTTACGCCCCAAGAGTAAAATATGAGGTTTCTTAGTAGTATTACGGCAAGCAGCACATTCCAACGCCCAAGTTAATGTAACAAATACCCAGCCAAATGTAAGTGTGGCTAACAATAGCAGTAATAATGGGATTAGATTTTCATCATATATACCTATGTGCGTAAATAAATCCGGGCGAGCCAACCAATATCCAAAAAACAAGCGCATTGGATAACCAAAGCCAACAAAGAAAATAGCGAGCAACCCCATTTTACAACTTCTCACTATTTCATAACAGAAACTAAGCAAAAATATGAATAAGATTCCCCATCTTAAAGGAACGCCGGAATTAAACCAGTTTGGCAACGTAAATATTATCGCAAAGGTTAATTTGCAGAAAATAACAATGGAAGAAACACTAACAGCAAGTTTAATTTCTTTGCAGACGTTATTAAGACGGTTTCGTTCTTTTGATTGTTTATTATTATCATCCTCAACGTATCCACGAATGTCATTCCATTGATAACGTGCTTGATAACTAAAAAATTCAAATACCAAAAATACAAGTACAAAGTGGATAATCTTGCTTATAAGTCCGGTGGATTGTTCTTCTGTATGGGATAATACAGACCCAATAATAAAACCATATAAAATAAAAAATACCTTAATAGTATCCGAAGGGCGCGGATAAATTAGGTATTTAATAAAAGAAATTGATAATTTACTTTCTATTTGATAAGAATTTTTATTTGTAGTTAAAAATAATTTGCTTACATTTTTATACCTTTTTTCCATTGCCCGTTCTTTTGCGTATTCGTAAACATTTTGTGATTTGCTTGTGCCAAAATACCAGCTTGAAATAAAAAGAACGGGCAATAGAGGAATCATCATTTTCATGATAGATTTGCCTATTTCTATATCAATCACCGGAAATAAAAAATTGCACATAAGTAAAATGCAAATGATAGCAGTAAGCAAATTAGAAAAGTGTAACAATGAATATGGGGAACGAACAACGTTAGTTAATTTCAGTGTTACAATTGGTGAATTCAATTCTGTCCAACAAAAAAAATCTTTTTCCGTCTCATGACTGCTTGTAGTCAAGCTATTCTCCAAATCACGCAAATAATGATATCTTAATGCAGAAATAAGACCAATGTTAAAAATATAGGATGCAACTACGCCTATTATTGAAAAGAAAACCCAAATAGTAGTTTCCACGCTCAAGTTTAAAATTGTACTGCTCTCAATAGAGGAAACACCCAATACTCCAATTGCAGTTATACCAACAAGAATGGCTGTAACAATAGAATTTCTACCGTTGCGCTCATCCTCCCGGCATTGATTTAACTCAAGAAGAATCCTTTCTAAATCAGTATTCGACACAAATACCTCCAAAAATTCCAATTGAACAATTATGGCTTTTAGTTGAGTGTATCAGAATTCGCCGAAATAATCAAAAAAACAAATAAGCTACCCCATTTCGACATTTTTCCGCAAATTTTCCAAATACAAGGTATTGTGAACGAAAATTTGCCTGGAAATACACCGAAAGTGGTTAGCCGTTAACATTTAACTGTCTACAACACCCCTTTTTCGGAAATACTTTCCGTAAAAGGGGTGTTTTTTTATGCGATACATGAAAATTAAAATTTTGGTAATCATAGGATTGTTGTTCTTTGCATTGGCGGCGGCATTATTTTTTTATGCGACGCGAGAGCAGGAACGGGAATATAACGGGATGTTTGTAAACGGAGGATTCTTCAATGGAAATATATATCAAACCCAAGAAGAAAGCGGCTTTACTTAACCGCGAAGACATTTTAATCGGCGATGTTGCGGATGTTGTTGCACCGGCGGCATCGGAGACGAAAATAATTCGTATGAAGCTTAGAGATATTGACGGCGGCAAAGGCGCGAAAAATTACTTGGTTTCTATTACGGATATTATAAAAAAAATCAGCAAGGAATACCCGGACGCAACAATTAATAATGTAGGCGAAATGGATACTTGGGTGCATACGACTACGCGTAAAAGGAGTGAAGTTCCGCTGTTTTTGTGGCTGCGAGTGGCGTTTATTTCGTTGGTTTTGTTTATTGGCGCGGCGACCGCGATTATGAGTTTTCACACAGACGGGCAAATTCCTAAAATTTTTGAAAAATATCACTCAATGTTTTTCGGAACGGAAAAGAAAAATCCGCCGATTATCGCGGTTCCGTATGCGATTGGTCTTGCGCTTGGAATAATGGTTTTCTATAACCATTTTATGGGAAGGAAAATCACCGATGACCCCACGCCCATCGAAGTGGAAATAGAAGCATACGAAAAAGAAGTGACCGAAGCAATGATCGAATTAATAGAAAAACGCGAGGGCAGATTGAATGAGTAATTTCGTTTTAAATTTGCTGTCGGTGGTAATCGGGCTTGGTTCGGGAATGTTTGTATCCGGTGCGGTTTTTGCGTTTAT
>Ga0131853_10001263_pt1 | contig 45582 bp, 54 predicted proteins | sample TergutLab28metaG_FD_92764 | JGI IMG/M metagenome (GOLD analysis project Ga0131853, IMG submission 92764) | Labiotermes labralis P1 segment gut microbial communities from Petit-Saut dam, French Guiana - Lab288 P1 (version 2) (version 2) | ecosystem: Host-associated > Arthropoda: Insects >... | reverse complement strand
GCATATCCTTTAACCTTGCGTTCATAGGGGAACTTGGGTCAAAGCACATTTCCACGAACTCCCGCATTTGCTCGTTATCCTCTATTTTCGGTTTGAACTCGTATAGCTTGCCCTGTGGCTCGTCACACCTACCGAAGATGTAATCCATTGATACGTCAAAATGATCGGCATACCAGAGTAGTATCTTTTGAGGTGGCTCGCTGGCATCAGTTTCATAGCGATGGAGACTAGATTGTGTGATACCGAGGATATTCGCCATTTTTATTTGGGAGTAGTTGAGTGTTTTCCGTAGATGTCTCAAGCGGTTAGATACGATTTCCATATATAGCACCCCTCCTTGTCTAGGACAGTATATCTCAAAATAAGAATTGTGTCAATCCGAAAAATGAAATAAATTTATTCGGACACATACGCATAGCAAAGGTAGACTTTGGAGTAGTCTTATGGTACAATTCTTTTGTTCGTTACCTGCTTTTTCGACGGATATCGTATCGACTTTATATGTGCACACCTGCACATATGAGGTGAATTTTTGAGTATGGCTAAAATGCTATTTTCAATTTAGGGTAAAAAGGGGGGAATAAAGCATGAATACATCCAAGGAAAAATCAGAACCCTTTCAGGAAGAGGATACGGTAAATATACAGAACTTCGAAAACTCCAAGCAAGAAGTTGAAAAAAAGCGTTATCAGACGATTGAAGAGCTTAAACAGAGGGTAGATACACTGGGCTCCAGAGACTCTAATCAAGAAGTTGAAAGGCGAAAAGAGACGAAAAAGGCACTGCAGAAAAAGGCTGTGTTTTGGTCAACGATTGCTGGCACTACTCTGGGCATAATACTACCCTTAGTCGCTATGCTGGTGCCGGATGTCTATGCAAGAGATCTTGATTCCCAAGAACTTGCTGTTGTTGTTGCTAGTGTAGCCGTGTTTTTAACTGCTTTTTCTCTAGTACTTGCCATGCGAAAGCAGAGATTAGTTGAAAGGGATCAGGCAGATATTGAGCTCAAAGTAGCAGAGTTCAACCAACGAATTGGGAAGAAAGGTTTGTCTAAAATAATTGCTGATTCCATTGAGCAGGATTCAAGCGATTCGAGTACATATTCAAAGACCTTCAAAAAAATGCAGCCACTATATGACCCACTTGACCTCCATAAAACAGCGTTGAGTGAAATGAAAAGGTATTACGAAATAAGTAGAACTCAGGCAGAATCTTCATTTAATTTAGCAAAAAGAATGTGTGTTGCAGGCTTTGTGCTATTAGTTGTTGCAGTACTTATTCCTCTACTGCCTATTGATGTTGGAATTGAAGTGGCAATCATTGCAGCAGCTACAGGTGCAGTTGTAGAGTTATTCGCTGGAACTACAATGCTTGTATATAAAAAATCGCTTGAACAACTGAATTACTACTACAGCGCCATCCATCAAATCGAACGATATCTTTCGTGTGTAAACCTTGTTTCGTTGCTAAGTCCTGAGAGACAAGATTCCATGCTTGAACAAATTATTCGTGAAGAAATAAAAAAACCACAATCGTGGGCAGTGGATGCACCCAAAGGAAAGTCAAGGCGAAACCAAGAGAATCTTGAATAGTCTGACCCTTAGTCGAAATGAAAAGAAACTGTCAATAATAAGCAAATTCCTCAGAACCGTTTAGCCTTGACTTAACGCATGAAAACTGAGACTTTGCACATTGAACCAATCGGGGCGAATTAAGCCGTTTCTTTGGCTTAATTCGCCCCGATTGGTCTGCCGGGGTTTGCAGGGGCGGCAAGCGCCCTGCGGTCTGTTTTTCGGCTGGTAATGTTCTTTTTTCGCCCCTAATGTATACTTTCTTTTCAGACTGGGAAAAATATTTGGTTTGGGTATTGACAAGCATGATATAATATGATTGTGAAGATATTTAATCGACGAACCCGACGAAAACCAAATAACATCCACCACATAAATTCGCAAAACCCTTACCTAACCAACAAGGAGCCACCTTGTTAGCTAGGTAAGGGTTTTCACTTTCACCGACCGAAAGGAGGGAAATAATCGCCCCACAAAAACTAAATGACCGTCCGAATGGGATACCAAAGCCCAAGAATGTGCCACGAGGCCACAAAAGCGGCGAAGCGCATCAGGGGTACGACAACGCCGCTACGGAAATCGGGGGCAGGAACGACATTCGGAGAGAACGGCACAAGAGCTAAAGCTCAACCGCAAAGCCCTTGAACTTTCCAAAACCAGGCGGCGACTAGCCTGGTTTTGGAGCGCACGATAGTGCGCCGGGGAGCCGTCCGCAGACGGCGGGGCGAAGCCCCAAGCCTCCCCGAAGGGCGCAATGCGCTTTTGACGTGTAGCCGCTAGGCGGAATGTCAAAAGTGCTTTTGCGTTACTTTTGACAAAAGTAACAAAACCTTGATGGGTGCTGACGCACCAAATTTAGACGATTTAGGAGGACTATGAAACGAACCATCAGCGTCATGGTTGGCAAAGGCTCGGTCAACCATAACACACGGAAATTCCATGCACACAACACCGATCCACAGCGGGCGCACCTCAACCGCTCCTATTGCAATGATGATATTCGAGAAGTGTATCAAGAGTTGTTTGGAGCGGCGGTAGAGCGGTATAACGCCAAGCAGACGAGGGCTGACAGGTGTATCTCTGACTACTACGAGAAGATCCGCTCTGGCAAACAGGAAAAGCCATTCCATGAGATTATCCTGCAAGTTGGGAACCGTGATGACATGAACGCCCAGACGGATAAAGGGCGACTGGCGGAGCGGATTTTGGACGAGTATTATCAGTCGTTCCAAAGTCGCAATCCGAATATGCGGGTATTCTCGGTTCATCTGCACATGGATGAGGCCACGCCGCACATCCACATTGATTTTGTGCCTTTCACCACTGGCAGCAGTCGTGGGCTCGATACGAGGGTTTCCCTCAAACAAGCCCTAGCCACACAGGGTTTCAAAGGTGGTAGCCGACAGGAAACCGAGTGGAATCAATGGGTACAAGCCGAAAAAGAACAGATCGCCCAAGTCATGGAGCGACATGGCATCGAATGGGAGCAGTTGGGAACGCACGAAAAACACTTGTCCGTGCTGGACTACACCAAGAAAGTCCGATCGGAAGAAGTGGCACAGCTTGAGGTCAAAGTTGAGGACTTGCAAGGGGCGTTGGAAAGCGGAAAAGGTAGGATAAAAAATCTCAATGAACACCGAGCCAAATTTGAGAAATTAGTCCACGAGTACGACACTTCCCCTAAGTGGCAACTACCAGAGCCACAACCTTTGCAGAGCGCAAAGGCTTACAAATCCAAGATTGCGCCACTGTTTAAGGCACTAAAGGCGATGGTGCAAAAGGTGCTTTCTCACCACAAATGGGCGTTGGACAGGGTGGCAAGCCTAGAGCACCAGTTAGACAGAGCGCAAAATCAACTAGAGCCGCTGAAAAATCAAGTGTTAGACCTCAAAAAAGAAAATTATCAACTGAAACAGCAATCACAAAAAGTCCAAAACCGATTCAACAGAATCCGCAAACTTCTTGGAAAGGAAGCGGTAGATGAGATTTTGAGCAGAACCCAAAGACGAGAACGAACGAGAGGGGGTCACGATTTAGAGCGATAAAGCCGCATTGTAGCTTGAAAATTCAATAGCTGGAGGGCGCATGGCAAAAAAGAAGAAAGAGGACGACTTCCAAATTCCGAAAGAAGCCTTAGAACGACTGGCACGGCGGTTGCTCCCAGAGATTCAAAAATTCTTTGATTCAGAAGAGGGCAAGCGGGAGTTTGAGGAATGGAAAAAGAATAAAGAACAAAAAGGAGAATAACGCCCAAGGAGTGGGTGGCATTTCGCCACCCACTCCTTGGGTTTTACATAGTGCTACAGTTTGGACACAAACACGATGACATTCCCAATTATGACGGGGTTCGTATTTGTTCCACTTGGCGGAGAGAAGAGGATTCGAACCTCCGGTACCTTGCGGTACACAACATTTCCAATGTTGCACCTTCGACCACTCGGACATCTCTCCACAGTCGCTGAGCCATTATAATAGATTCCGCGCGCAAAGTCAATAGACAGAAATAGACACCCAGCCCTAAAACTGGGTGTCTATTTTGCAAAGTCTTTATACGTTATGCTTCACACGATCGCGCTCTTCCGCCCGTTTCGCGTTATTAAACCGCTCCAACGTACCGACCAAATACCCCGTGATCCGGCGGATGCGCTCAAAGGGCACACCGCCCTTCTCCTCTCGTCTCCCACAGCCCGGACATTGATCCTTGATAATCCCCGAGAACCCACAGATCGGGTCGCGGTCAATCGGATGGTTGATCGACCCATAGCCCACACCAGACTGCTGCATAAAGCGTACAATCTTCTCAAACGCTTCCAAGTTCTCGCTGGGATCGCCATCCATTTCAACATAGCTGATGTGCCCCGCGTTCGTCAGCGCATGGTAAGGCGCCTCCAGACGAATCTTTTCAAACGCCGCAATCGGATATCCCACCGGCACATGGAACCCGTTGGTATAATAATCCTTATCCGTCACACCCGGAATGCTGCCGAACAGACCGGTGTCCATCTTCACAAAGCGGCCCGCAAGCCCCTCGGCGGGGGTAGAAATCAGGGTAAAGTTCATCTTCATCTGCTGCGTCCGCTCATCCAGTTTCGTCCGCATATGGCTGATGATCTCAAGCCCCAAATTCTGCGCCTGCTCACTCTCCGCATGATGCTTCCCGAGAAGTGCCGTGAGCGTCTCCGCCAGCCCGATAAAACCAACCGCGAGCGTCCCGTGCTTGAGCACCTCACGCACATTGTCTTCCCAACCCAGCTTCTCACTGTCGAGCCAGACCCCTTGCCCCATCAAGAAGGGGAAGTTAAACACCTTCTTGTTCGCCTGAATCTCAAACCGCTCCAACAGCTGCGCGCAAACCAGATCAATCCGCTGATCCAAATCTTCAAAGAAGCGTGGAATATCGCCCTTCGCCCGAATCGCAAGCCGCGGCAGATTGATTGAAGTAAAGCTCAAATTCCCCCGTCCATTGCCGATCTGCTGCTTCGGATCGTGAACGTTCGCAATCACGCGCGTCCGGCAGCCCATATAGGCAATCTCCGTCTCCGGGCGGCCATCGTAATATTTGATGTTAAATGGCGCGTCCACAAAAGCAAAGTTCGGAAACAGCCGCTTGGCACTCACGCGGCAAGCCAGTTTAAACAGATCATAGTTCGGCTCACCCTCATTCAGGTTGATCCCATCTTTCACGCGGAACACCTGAATCGGGAAAATCGGTGTCTCTCCGCCGCCAAGCCCCTGTTCGGTAGTCAGAAGAAGATTCTTCATCACCATCCGCCCCTCAGGCGAGGTGTCCATCCCATAGTTGATCGACGAAAACGGCGTCTGCGCCCCCGCGCGGGAATGCATGGTATTGAGATTATGGATAAACGCCTCCATCGCCTGAAACGTCGCCCGGTCCGTCTCCTTGGTTGCATGATAAACGGCGACGTTCTGGGCCTTCTTCAGCCCCTCCACATCGTCATACCGCTCCGTCAAGACTTTCAGCTCTTCCGCCAGATAAGCCTCATACCCCTCCAACGTAGGCCGCAGACCCGTCCGCTCGTAGATCTCCGCGACCATAGCCTTGAGCTCTTGATCCGGATCTTCCATCTCCCGCCAAAGCATCAGCGCCTTGGCCAGATTTTGCCGATACAACCGCACAAAGGTCTTCGCAACACCCTGCGCCATACCATAGTCAAAGTTGATGATGCTCTGCCCGCCGTGCTGGTCATTCTGGTTTGATTGAATCGCAATACACGCCAACGCCGCGTAAGAAGCGATGTCATTCGGCTCGCGGAGCGTCCCATGTCCCGTAGAGAACCCGCCCTTGAACAGTTTGATAATATCAATTTGACAGCAAGTAGTCGTCAGCGTAAGAAAATCGAGATCGTGAATATGAATGTCCCCGTCCGAATGCGCCTTTGCATGCGTCTGGTTAAGCACATGCCCGTGGTAAAACTGCTTCGCGCCCTCAGAGCCAAACTTGAGCATAACCCCCATCGCCGTGTCCCCATCGATGTTGGCGTTCTCTCGCTTAATGTCCGAATCTCTCGAATCCGCAAAGGTGATCTCCGCATAGCTCTGCATGAGCCGCGTCTTCTTCTCCCGCTGCCGGCTCCGCTCCGCGCGATACAGGATATAGGCCTTCGCCGTTGTGACGTAGCCGTTATCCATCAACACCCGCTCTACTATATCTTGTATATGTTCCACGTCCGGCTGTGCATCGCCCTCCGCTTCGAGGATGGCCAGCACCTCCTCCGCCAGTTTCAGAGCAACCGCCTCACTATCCGGCTTATAAGTGGCCTTAAACGCCTGTGTGATCGCATGCGCGATCTTGTCCGTATGAAACGGCACCAGCCGTCCGTCGCGTTTTTTAATCATGGTGACTGTCGTTGTACTCATGTCGCTTCTCCTTTTCAGACGTCCTCTTCCCACATTTCACACTATATCTTGTGCTACCATTTTTTGGAGAGTAGATATATAGTACTCTACAAGCCATTTTCTGTCAAGTAGCTTTTCGCACTTCCCGCAGTTATTAGAATTATTTACTAAATATTCACGCTCTTCCAATTTACACAGGCCCGGATTTTTGGTACAATGGTATGCCTTGCATGATAAAATGCGTCAAACTGTTCCCGGAGAGGAGGAGAGGTCTTTGTCTTTTTCAGAACTCAAGCGGCAGGCCAGAACGCATATTCTCGCACCGCGCCGCCCTAACTTGTTCCTGGTCACCGCGCTTTATTACATCCTCACGTTCCTGCTCTGGATCCTCGTCGTGAACCTCTCCGACTTCGGTCAATTCCTCCAAGAAATGACCGCCTCCGCAGACGCCTTTGTCCGCTCAGGCGGTGTCCTGCCGCTCGAACTGCCCCCCTTCTATCTCACCTTGCTCGGCAGTGTCTTTTTCGTCATCCCCTGGCTCTTCATCTGGACCTTAGACCTCGGCTACCTGTTCTACGCCCGCGGTATCGTCCAGGGCGAAACCATGTCCTTCTGGAGCCTGATGGAGGGCTTTAACTATCTTATCGACACCATCCTCATAAGAGCGATCCGCTCCGCACCCATCGTCGCCGGGCTGTCTTTCTCCCTCATCTTAGACCAAAGCCTCGTCGGCCTCTTCTTCCTCACGCTTGGCCTCGTTGCCGTCTGCGCCTTTTCTCAATCCTGCCTCCTCCTGCTCGACCATCCGGGCAAAGGAGTACTTTGGTGCCTTACAGCATCCGCAAGACTCATGCACGGACGTAAGCTGCAATATTGCTTCCTCATGGCCAGTTTCCTCGGCTGGTACTTCCTCACTCAACTCCCCTTCATCTTTGTCGCCGCCAGCTTTTGGTTTGTGACCTACACCAACTTCACCTACGTCGGCTACTACAACAAAATAACCGGCCGCGGCCCCGAAGAAGAACCCCAATGGCGCCGCCCGGGTATGTTTTAGAATCTTCCTTAACGCACGACAACGCAAGAACTTCAGGAGCGGCGATGGAAACTATAAACACAAGAGTTACCCCCATATTCCTGCTGACAAGCATACTATTTCTGCACATTTTCGCAGACCAATTGCATCTGTCCCTGCGGCAGCATCCTCAGTTTCTGACCTGGTCATTTATCTATGCCTTATTCTATTTGTGCATCTGGTGCATGTTTTTGTGGCACAGTGTAAACACACAGTCCCCGGGTTTATTGCGACTCTATCAAATATTTTGGGGCCTCCTCGCAGCGATTGTCACACTGATTTTCGGAGCAGAACTAACCGACATTTTAGCCCTATTCGCCATCCTGCTCTTTTTTCTCACATACGGTACCTTCTTTTCCCTTATAGAATTCCTAGGCGCTCCATTTATAAATGGACTCTTAGTATTCGGGCTGTCAGACACTGTATCTATGTTCCTTCCGCCGTGGTTCATGTTTTTCTTAGGCATCCTTGCACGGCGAAAATTGACAGCATAGTCCACCCCTCCATCCCCCCACACTACATCATCACACCCACAATAAATAGCGAGGTTTTTACATGATCACAGTCAACAATCTAGGCCTGCACTACGGCTCCCACAAGCTCTTCGACAAGGTAGATCTCCAATTCACCCCTGGCAACTGCTACGGCATCATCGGCGCAAACGGCGCGGGGAAATCAACGCTCTTGAAGCTCATCAGCGGCGAGATTGAATCCACCAGCGGCAGTGTCTTCATCGCCCCCAATACGCGCCTCTCGGTCCTCAAGCAAAACCAAGAACTTTACAACGACTACTCCGTCCTAGAGACAGTCCTCATGGGCAACGGCCCCCTCTACGCCTGCGGCAAAGAGAAGGACGCGCTCTACGAAAAAGAAGACTTCTCCGATGAAGACGGCCTCAGAGCCGCCGAACTCGAAGACCTCTTCGCCGAACTCGGCGGCTGGGAAGCCGAGAGCGAAGCCGCCCAAATGCTCTCCGGCCTCGGCCTCCCCGTCGACCTGCACGACAAGCAAATGTCCGAACTCACCGGTCGGCAAAAAGTCAAAGTCCTCCTCGCTCAAGCCCTCTTCGGACGCCCAGACATCATCCTGCTCGACGAGCCCACCAACAACCTAGATATCGACTCCGTCGTCTGGCTCGAAGAGTTTTTGCTCGACTATCCCGGCACCGTCCTCGTCGTCTCCCACGACCGTTACTTCCTCAACACCGTCTGTACTCACATCGTAGACATCGACTACGGCAAAATCAAACTCTACGTCGGTAACTACGACTTCTGGTATGAATCCTCCCAGCTCATCCAGCGCCTGCTCCGCGACCAGAACAAGAAAAACGAAGACAAAATCAAAGCCCTGCAAGACTTTATCCAGCGCTTCAGCGCGAATAAATCCAAAAGCCGCCAAGCCACAAGCCGGAAAAAACTCATCGACAAACTCACCGTCGAAGAACTCCCCGCCTCCTCCCGCCGCTACCCCTGGGTCGGCTTCGAGCCCAAGCGCGAAACCGGCAAAGATATCCTCACCGTAGACGGCATTTCCAAAACGGTCGACGGCGTAGAGCTCCTCAACAACGTCAGCTTCATCCTCAGCAAAGACGACAAAGTCGCCTTCATCGGCGACAACGAACTCGCCATCACCACCCTCTTCCAGATTTTAGCCGGCGAAGTCGAGCCAGACAAAGGCGAGTATAAATGGGGCGTCACCACCACCCAAACCTACTTCCCCCGCGACCACGGCTCCTACTTCGAGGACAACTTCGACCTCATCGAATGGATGCGTCAATTCAGCGACGATAAGCGCGAAAGTTTCGTCCGCCAATTCCTCGGCCGCATGCTCTTCTCGGGTGATGACGTCTACAAACAAGTCAGCGTCCTCTCCGGCGGCGAAAAAGTCCGCTGTATGCTCAGCAAAATGATGCTCTCCGGCGCCAACGTCCTCCTCCTAGACCAACCCACCAACCACCTAGACATGGAAAGCATCGCCGCCCTCAACAACGGCCTGGAGGCCTTCAACGAACCCATCCTCCTCGCCACCCACGACCATCAAATGATCCAAACCGTCGCCAACCGCATCATCGAATTTCTGCCAGACGGCCAAATCCGCGATCGCCGCATGACCTACGACGAATACGTAGCGGCAAGACGCGAAGGCAAGTAAGGCCTTGTTTTCTTGTGACAGCTAGCCCTATGGCCCTAAAAGCCTCCTTTGAAAAAGGAGCCTAAAACCAAAAAAATCCGCCCCATTTGGGGCGGATTTTGCCATAATTCCCCTCCTTGGAGGGGTGGCGCGAAGCGCCGGGGCGGTACCCGTACCTAATCTAAAAGCCCATGATCTGGGTTCACATTCATCGTACGAAATAGCGGTGCCTCCAATTCAACCTTGGGAGGTTCCCCTCCCGCCGCCAGCCACCCCGCCTTGAACGCCATGCGCAAAATTAAATGCACGGTCCCCTGCGCTTGCCCAATTTCCTCACAACCAATGAAGTCGTGGAATGATACTTCAAAATCTTGCATAATAGGAACCACCTTATTTTCGTTTCAGAGTATATTTGCTCTGGTTCTAGCATAAAAAAATGGAAAAATCAATAAGAGCATATATACTCTGAAAGGATTTTCCATATGCCCTCCAAATTGAAGCAAGATATCTCCATTGGAACAAATCTAAAAAAATATAGAACGGCCTTGCGCCTCTCTCAAGCAACTGTTGCGGCTAGACTACAGACGCAAGGGCTAGATATTCACGAAAAGATTATCTCCGAAATGGAATTAGGCCGATACAGCATTCGGATCAGCGTCCTGCTCGCATTAGCAGAAATGTACCATGTCCCCATTCAAGATTTTTTCGCAGATTTAAATCGTTACGAGGAAAGCAAAATCTAAAGTAGCGAGGTGTTGTCATGGCAACAAACAAAACACAAACAGGAATCCGTTTTGAAGCCGAAATGCTTGCCAAAATAACACATATCGCGAAAAAGAACCGCCGCTCCTTAAATACCCAACTAGAATTTCTCGCCCAAGAATGCATAGAAAAATATGAGCTAGAAAATGGCGAAATCCCAGTCAGCGATGACGAAAGGTATATTCCATAACCCCCCGTCTAAACCCCCTCCAAATCGGCAATACTTCAGGTAGACCTCCCCACGAGGTCTGCCTGATTTTATTCCCCAAAGGAGGCCCCCATGAAATCCATCATCCTAGCCGGCGGCGAAGGCACCCGCCTCCGCCCCATCAGCCTCAACATCCCCAAACCCATGGTCCGCCTCTTCGACCAACCCATTCTCACCCACACCCTAAACCTCCTCAAACAAAACGGCATCGAAGACGCCTGCCTCACCCTCGGCTTCCTCCCCCACATCATCACCGACCATTTCGGCGACGGCTCCGCCCATGGCATGCGCCTCACCCACCACATCGAAGAAAACCCCCTCGGCACCGCCGGCAGCGTCGCCGCCTGCGCCGATTTCATCGGCCAAGACCCCATCCTCATCCTCAGCGGCGACGCCGTCTGCGATTTTGACCTCCGACAATGTATCCAGTTCCACCAAAACAAAGGGGCCGACGTCACCATCGTCCTCTACGCCCACCCCGCCCCCCTAGAATACGGCCTCGTGATGACCGACAGCGACGGCCGCATCGAACGCTTCATCGAAAAACCCCCCTGGAACCAAGTCTTTACTAACCGCATCAACACCGGAATCTACATCCTCTCCCCAAGCGTCCTCCAAGAGATTCCCGCAAACACCAGCTACGACTTCGCCCGCGACCTCTTCCCCCAACTTCTCGCCAGCGGCCAGAAGCTCTACGGCTTCGAAGCCACCGGCTACTGGTGCGACATTGGCAGCCCCGAAGCCTACCTCCAATGCGCCATCGACGCCCTAGACAACCGCCTCACCCTCAATCTCGGCTCAGAGCAACAGCGCCAAGGCCTCTGGTCCCACACCCCCATTCCCCCCGGCGTGACGATATTAGAGCCCTGTTACATTGGCAAACACGTCACCTTAGAGCCCGGCGCCCGCATCGGCCCCCACGCCATCCTCGGCGCAAACACCCATATCTCCGCCGGTGCCGCCGTCGCCCGCTCCATGGTAGACGGCGCCACCCTCGGCCCCGACACCCGTCTAGACGGCGTCATCGTCGGCCAAAACGCCTCCCTCCGCCGCGGCTCCCTCCTCCACGAAGGCAGCGTCATCGGCGACGGGACGATTCTCGGCGAATGCAGCGTGGTCGACCCCAAAGTCCGCATCTGGCCCGGAAAAGAACTCCCCTCCGGCAGCCGGATCAAAGAGAACCTCGTCGCCGGCCAACCCCGCAGCGGCCTCCGTTTCTCCGGCGGCGGCGCGATCCGCGGCGAAACCGATCTCGTCATCACCCCCGAAGCCTGCCTCGCCATCGGCTCCGCCATCGGCATCGAAGGCCGCGTTGGCGTCAGCTATTCTGGCGAAGCCGCCGCCCATCTGGCGGCCCGCGCCATCGCCTGCGGCGTCTCTGCCGTCGGCGGACACACGCTAGAGCTCGACGCCCCCTTCGAAGCCGCCGCCAGCTACGCCGCCGACCTTTACGACCTCCCTCGCACCGTCTTCGTTCGAGAACAAGACGGCACGCTCCACCTCAAGGTCTACGGTCCCCGCGGCCTCCCCATCACCCGGACCGAAGAGCGTAAAATTGAATCCGCCCTCACCGCCGGCGACCTCCACAGAGCCAAAGGCAAATCCATCGGTCACAGCACCGCCGCAACCGGCACACTCGAAGCCTATATCGCCTCCGCCGCAAGCTGGGGTATCCCACCCGGGACCCCCATCCCCTTCGCCGTAGAGGTCACAGGCCCCGGCGCGGCCAATCGCGCCCTCAAACGAACTTTAGAGCGCATGAACGTCCCCCTCGCCACCCACGGTTGGGGCGTCCCCGTCTTCGAAACCGCAGGCGGCGGCATGACCCTCCGCGCCGAAGACGAAGAAGGCCACACCCTAGAGCCGGAACGCCTCCTCGCCATCCTCGTCCTCCTCGAACTCGAATCCGGCGCAAAAGCCGTCGCCGTCCCCTATGCCGCCCCCAAAGCCCTCGACCACCTCGCCCAGGGGTTCAACGCCAAACTCCTCCGCCTCGGCCGCGACAAAGGCGCCGAAGACCTCTATTACCGCCTCCCCCACCTGCGCGACGGCGTATTCGCCGCCTGCCGCCTCGTAGGCGCGATGGCGACCTTAGGCCAAAGCCTCCACACCATCAGCCAGCGCGCCCCCCATTTCCGCACCGCCCGCCGAGAAGTCCCCATCCAAGGCGACCGCGCCGCCCTCATGCAAGCCCTCGCCACCACCGCCCCACCCGACCAAACCGAGTTGATCGAAGGCCTGCGCATCCCCGTCGCCAGCGGCTGGGTCCACGTCTCCCCCGCCACAGGCCGCCCGGTGCTAAAGATTCACAGCGAAAGCATCAGCATGGAAGCGGCGGAAGAAATTTGCCTAGACTTCGCAAAGCGGCTGGAGGCACTGGACCAGATATAACGCGTCCACATGGGCGGGGTTCCATCCCCGCCCGCCAATTCCGCTCCATTGACAAAAAAACAGCAATATGCTATGATCCAATTGTAGAAATTTGTCCCATTTTATGAAACATCTACAAATCAACAACTTAGGAGGGCAAGAATATGGAACTCACACGTACCGCCAAAGCTACAATCGCCGCCGCACTCGCCGCAAACGCGTCGGACGAAATGGCCGCACAACACGGGTACATCGAATTAGCCGAACTGATGGAGAGCCTCGGCGCCCCCGCAGACCACGTCGCCAAAATCCGCGAAATCGCGGGAGACGAGCGCAACCACATCATCAACGAACTCGCCCTCCTCGCCTATTATGATCCCGACACCAAAATCGCAAGCGACGATATCGAAGACGCGCTCGGAACCCTGAAAAAACAGCTTGATTCAGACCCTACATAACGTGCAACGCTTTACAACGACCCACCCGCTCCGCTATAATGACAATCGTGGAAAAGGCAAAGCCTTTTCCACGATTGTCCCTTATGTCAGACCTTCAGGAGGCTCCCATGCGCATCCACCACACCATGCACGACTCCATCGTAGACGGCCCAGGCCTGCGCTATGTAGTCTTCACCCAAGGCTGTCCACACCGCTGCCCCGGCTGCCATAACCCAGCCACACACGACACAGACGGCGGCAGAGAAATGCCCGTCGAGGACATTATTCGGGATATGCTCCGCAACCCCCTCACCGACGGCCTAACTCTCACCGGCGGCGAACCCTTCCTCCAAGCGGAAGACTGCGCAAAAATCGCAAGAGCCGCGCACGAGGCCGGCCTAAACGTCTGGTGCTACTCCGGCTATACGCTCGAACAACTCAGAGAAATACCCGAGGCCGAAGTCCTGCTCAAGGAAATCGACGTCCTGGTGGACGGCCCTTATCTCGAAGCACAACGAAGCCTCTCCCTACAATGGAGAGGCAGCGAAAATCAAAGAATAATCGAACTCGGATGACAGAAGCTGTCATCCGAGTTTCGTTTCATCCGTATCGTCCGGCTCTATCCCGCCTGATTCTTGGAGCCGTTGATGCTCGTAATAGTCCAGCACCGTCTCTACCATATCCTTAATCACACCGGCAATCGGAATTGCGGCGATCATGCCAAGAATCCCGGCAATCGCTCCGCCAATGGTAATGGCGATTATGACAAGCAACGGACTCATCTTAAACGAACCGCTCATCAGCCTCGGCTGGATGATATTCGCGTCAATCTGCTGGGTGATAAAGAGTGTCACTGTAGCAATCACGGCAATAGGCCAAATCCCTTCCGTAAACGCCACAACCAACACCGCGACAATCGTGCCGAAAATGGAGCCGAAATAGGGGATGTAATTGACAATACCAAGCATAATCCCAAGCAAAAGCGCAAACGGCGACCCGATGATCCAAAGCTGAATGGTCGCCATAGTGCCGAGAATCAGCCCGTCTATCGTCTGCGTATAAATATAGCGTTTGAAGTTATCGTTGAGGCTCTCGCTATATTTCAGCGTACCTCTATAAAAGCGTGGAGACATCGCAACCCGCAGCACACGGGCCAGATACCCCTTAAACGCATCTTTCCACAGCAACATATAAATCGCCGATACAAGGGCCAAAAAGAAAGTAAATAACCCGCCGAAAATCGCCGTTGAAAATCCGATCAGCGTATGGATGGAGTTCATAAAAAACCCATCCTCCCCCACATTTTGGAACCAGTCCCAAATGGATGCGGAGAGAGCGTCTATATCAATATAAAGCCCGAAGATATCGAGGCTGTTGAGCTGCGCGACCCACCCAAGCGCATTCTCATAATAGGCCTGGAAGTTCGATGCAAAGAGCGCAACGCTGGATACAATGGCCGGAATCACTAAGATCAAAACAACGGCCACAAAAATGAGGAGCAAGAGAAACACCAGCACAACGCCCAATGTCCGTCCGCGCCGGACCACCCAGGGCACCTTCGCCTGTTCAAACAGCCGCTGAAACGCGCTCGCCGGAATATTGAGAATATACGCGATCAAAAAACCATAGAAAAACGGCGCGAGAACTCCCCAAACCCACCAAATAACCTCCAGAAACGCGCTCACATTCGCAACCACATGAAATGCCACGATGATGGCGAGCGCGAGGAAAAAGAAGGGCAAGAGCGATCTATAGTTTTTCGTGTTAAATCTCCCTATCATGCCCTGTCCTTCTTTCTCTTGTTTATTGCATCAGCAGCACCATTACAGCCTTCTGCGCATGGAGCCGGTTTTCCGCCTCATCAAAAATCTCCGTCGCATGGGCCGCAAACACGGCCTCTGTAATCTCCTGCCCCTTCTTCGCGGGCAAACAGTGTTGCACCATGCACCCCGGATTCGCCAAAGCCATCAGTTCGTCATTGACCTGATACCCCGCAAACGCAATCCGCCGCGCCTCGGCCTCGTCTTCCTGCCCCATGCTGGCCCAGACGTCAGTGATAATCACATCCGCGCCAACAGCCGCTTCCTTCGGGTCCGTAACAAGCGAAAACTTCGCGTCTGTCACTGTTGCGGCAAAGTCCAAAGCCTCCTGATGCGGCCCATAGCCCTCGGGGCAAGCGACAGAGACATCCATCCCCATCTTCAGCCCACCCACGATAAGCGAGTTCGCCATATTATTCCCATCGCCAATGTAGCAGAGCTTCAGCCCTTCAAGCCGGCTTTTATGCTCCCGAATCGTCATCAAATCCGCCAACACCTGGCAAGGATGATAGCGATCCGTCAACCCATTAATCACCGGCACATCAGACCACTTCGCCAGTTCCTCCACGATCTCATGCCCATAAGTACGGATCATGATGCAATCGCAATACCGCGCCAAGGTCCGCGCCGTGTCCGCAATCGGCTCCCCGCGCCCCATCTGGCTCGTCGCGCTCGAAAGAAAAACCCCATGTCCCCCCAGCTGGAAAATACCCACCTCAAAGGACACCCGCGTACGGGTCGAATTCTTCTCAAAAATCATCGCAAGGGTCTTACCCTTCGGAAAACTGTGCGGAATCCCATTCTTCTGCTCATACTTAAGTTGATCCGCCACGTTCAAAATCTCCTCGATCTCCGCACGCGAATAATCGAGTAGTTTCAACAAATGCTTCGGCATGATGTAGTCCTCCTAATTCTATACTCTTTTTCACAAAACGTCAAATCATCTTTGTAGGGGGCGGCGTCCTCGACGCCCCGTTCCCCAATTGTGCACTGCCCAAAAGCAGACGGGACGTCGAGGACGCCGTCCTTTACAATGGGCAACCCAAAAGTCCTACACCACCAACCGCCTCGCCAAAATCCCCAGTCCCTTATCAATCTCCGCATACGAAATCGTCAGCGGCGGCAAAAACCGGAGTGTCTCCGTCCCCGCCGTCAAGGCCAACAGTCCGTCTTCATTGAGTTGCTTCGCCAAGTCCTTATGCCCAATGTCCTTCAGCACAACCCCAATCATCAGCCCTAAGCCCCGCACCTCGGAGACATACGGACTGTCCATCGCCAATACCTTCTCTTGGATATATTGCCCCTTCCGGACAACCTCTTCCAACTCCGCCTCCGTCAACGTCTCCAACACCACCGAAGCCGCAGCCGCCGCGATCGGGTTCCCCCCAAACGTCGTAGCATGCTGCCCCGGCCCCAGCACCCGGCTGCACTTCTCAGACGCCAAGAATCCCCCAAACGGCAATCCCCCGGCGATCCCTTTCGCAAAACTAACCGCATCCGGAGTTATCCCATACTGCTCAAACGCAAACAAACTCCCCGTCCGCCCGATACCTGTCTGCACCTCATCGAGCAGCAGCAAAATATCCCGCTCCGCACAAAACGCCGCTACCTGCTGGATATAAGCCGGATCCATCGGCAACACCCCGCCCTCCCCTTGGATCAACTCCAAAAGCACAGCCGCCGTGTCGCCCCCCGACGCCGCCGCAACCAGCGCATCCAAATCCCCGGCCGGCACATGCACAAAGCCCTCCGTAAACGGGAAAAAGTGCTGCTGAAACACCTCCTGCCCCGTCGCCGAAAGCGTCGTCACCGTACGCCCATGGAACGATTGCACCAGCGTCACAACCTTGCTCCGTCCCGCGCCATATTTGTCGCGGCTATACTTCCGGGCCAACTTAATCAGCCCCTCATTGCTCTCCGCCCCGGAGTTCGCAAAAAACGCCTGATCCATCCCCGTCCGCTCACAAAGCGCCTTCGCCACCCGCATCGCAGGCTCCGAATAATACAAATTCGAAGTATGCCCAATCCGCATCGCCTGCTCCGTAATCGCCCGCACCCACGCCGGATGCGCACACCCCAGCGAGTTCACGCCGACCCCCGAAGCAAAATCAATATACTGCTTCCCGTCAAAATCATACAGCGTCGCCCCACTGCCATGCGAGAGCGCAATCGGAAACCGCCCATAGGTCCCCATCACATACTGGTCATAGTCCTTGATTAGCTCCTGATTCGTCAAATCCTTCGCCTCCCTATGATACAATCATCGTCCCCGCGCCCTTGTCGGTGAGCATCTCAATCAAAATCGAATGCGGTACACGCCCGTCCAAAATCAGCGCGTCCGTCACACCCTGCCGCACAGACTCCACACAACAATCAATCTTCGGAATCATCCCGCCCGAGACAATCCCATCCTTAATCAACCGCGGCACCTCGCTCACCTGCACCTTCGGAATCAAGGTCCCCTCATCCCTCGGGTCCCGCAAAAGACCCCGGACATCTGTCAGCAAAATCAACTTCGTAGCCTTCAAGGCCGCCGCCAACTTGCTCGCCGCCGTATCCGCGTTGATATTATAAGCGCTCGGCCCGTCCATCCCCTGCGCCACCGTCGCGACGATGGGCACATACCCATTCTCCAACGCATCCACCACAGGCCGCGGGTCCACCTCGACGATATCCCCCACCAGCCCAAGGTCCACCCCGTCCGCGCGTTTGAGTTGCTTGGCCTTAAACATCCCGCCATCCAACCCGCAAAGCCCAATCGCCCTGCCGCCCATCCGGCCCATCTGATCCACGAGGTTCTTATTAATCTTCCCACAGAGCACCATCTGCACAATCTCCATGGTTTCCGCGTCCGTATACCGAAGCCCGTCCACAAAGCGAGACACCTTGCCGACCTTTTCCAAAGCCTCGTTAATCTCCGGCCCGCCACCGTGGACGACAACGACTTTCACTCCCACCAGCCGCAACAGCACCACATCGCCCATCACAGCCTCAAGCAAAGCCGGCGAGGTCATCGCGTTCCCGCCGTATTTGATGACAATCGTCTTCCCGCTATACTTCCGAATATAAGGCAGCGCCTCCGCCAAAACCGTCGCCCGATCTAGATGTTCGCACATATTGCCACACTCCTCGTAAATGGTTCGCTCCGGTATCCATGCGCGGGCGAACACAGTTCGCCCCTACAACTAACTCCGATAAGACCCATTAATCTTCACATAATCATAAGTGAGGTCACAGCCCCAGCAAACGCTGCCCTCCGACCCCTGCCCCATGTCAATCCGAATCTCAACCTCATGCGGCTCCAACACGCGGAGCGCCAGTTCCTCATCAAACCCAAGCCCGCGCCCATCCTTGCAAACCTGGACTTCTCCCGCCACACTCACAAAGGAAACAGCAACCAACTCCGGATCAAACTCGGCTCCCGAATACCCCATCGCGCAGAGAATCCGGCCCCAGTTCGCATCCCTGCCAAAAAACGCGCTTTTGACCAACGAAGACCCAATCACGCTCTTCGCCACCGTCGTCGCAACTTGCTCACTCGGCGCGTTTTGGACGGTACAAGTGAGCAAATGCGTCGCCCCCTCCCCATCCGCCGCAATCTCCCGCGCCAGATAGATGCAGAGCTCCGTCAAAGCTGCCAAAAACGCCGCATACTCCGCGTCCTCCGCCTGAATCTCCGCATTCCCCGCCAGCCCGTTCGCCAGAATCACACAAAAATCATTCGTCGAACAATCTCCGTCCACAGAAATGCGGTTAAAACTAACATCCACCGCCCGCCGCAGCGCCTGCTGGAGTAGATCAGACGAAATCGCCGCGTCCGTCGTCAAAAAGCAGAGCATGGTCCCCATATTAGGGTGTATCATCCCGCTCCCCTTCGCAATCCCGCCGATATGTACCGCCTTCCCACCCAAAGTAAGCGCAATAGCCGCCTCTTTCTGCGTCAAATCCGTCGTCATAATCGCCTTCGCCGCCCGGTCTGAACCGTCGGCATCCACTGTCAACGACACCGCTAAGGCCTCTATCCCGGCCTCAACCTGCCCCATTTTCGGCGTCATAGACTGCCCAATCACACCCGTTGAAGACACCGCAACCTGCTCCGTCGCGATCCCCAACGCCTTCGCTGTATACTCACACATCAACAGCGCATTCTGCTCCCCATCCGGCGCGCAAGCGTTCGCGTTCCCCGCGTTGACGATCACCGCCTGCAAGGTCCCATCCGCCAAATGCCGCTTCGACACATGGATCGGCGCCGCCTGCACTACATTCCGCGTATAGGTCGCCGCCGCCTTCGCCGGCACAGACGAGACAACCAACGCAAGATCCGGCTGCTCCTTCTTCTTCAACCCACAGCGCACACCCCCAGCCGAAAACCCTTGCGCCGCACAAACTCCACCCGATATCTGTTGCATAATAGTACCCTCCTATTCATATCTGTCGAAAACGTCCTTCGTATCCCTCGTCCTTTTCGCCTCCGGCAAAAAATCAAATGCAAGCATTTGATTTTTATAGTCCCGCCGTCTCCGACAGCCCCAACATCAAATTCATATTCTGCACCGCCGCGCCCGATGCGCCCTTACCGAGGTTATCAAGCCGCGCCGTAATGAGCGTCTGCGCCCCATTCCCAAACACCAACAATTCCAGCTGATTCGTCCCCACAAAGGCATTCGCCTCAATAAACCCGGGACTCGCCAGCGTATCCTCGCCACCAAAGGGCGGCACTGTGACAAACGTCTCCCCACCATAGTGCCCCGCTAAAATCTCCCGAATCTCCGCCGACGAAGTCCCCCCGGCAAGCTGCCCACCATGGAGCAGCACCGAAACAGCCATCCCCGCGTAATAGTCAGACACAATCGGCGTAAACAGCGGCGGCACCAAAAGCCCCGCCTCCGCCACCATCTCCGGCAGATGCTTATGCTGCAGCCCCAGCCCATAAATCCGCGGCGCGTCCAAGGCCAAAGGCCGATCCGCCGCCTCATACTGCGCAATCATCGCCTTCCCGCCTCCGGAATACCCCGTCAACGAATGACAAGGAACCACCGTATCCTTAGGCAGCACCCCCGCGCTTACAAGCGGCGCGACAATCGCCAAAAACCCCGTAGCATGACACCCCGGATTCGCCACCCGCCGCGCATCTCGTATCCCACTTCGCCGCGTAGATGTCAATTCCGGAAACCCATACACCCACCCCGGCGCCGTCCGATGCGCTGTAGATGCGTCAATCACGCGTGTATTGGGATTCTCAATCAACCCAACCGCCTCCCGCGCCGCCACGTCCGGCAAACAGAGAAACACAAGGTCCGCCGCATTCAACCGCTCCCGCCGCGCCTCCGTATCCTTCCGAAGCGCCTCCGGAATAATAATCTGCTCAATATCAGTCCGACCCCGAAGCCGCTCCTCAATCTGCAGCCCCGTCGTCCCTTCTCTTCCATCAATAAAAATGCTCGGTTTCATATCGCCCCTCCTCGCATACCGACCAATATAACACAACGCGCATTTTTATGCAATAGTTTCGCATAAAAATGCGCGATAATTCGCAACATTTGGATTACCCTAGCATCCGCTCCGCCGTCTTGATCCCATCCACCGCCGCAGACACGATCCCCCCGGCATACCCCGCGCCCTCTCCCGCCGGATAGAGTCCGGGCACACTGATGCTACACCCGTCCTCTCCCCGTAGAATCCGCACAGGACTAGAAGTCCGCGTCTCTGGCCCAGTGAGCGCCGCACCGGGATCATCAAATCCCCGGAGCTTCTTGCCCAACATCGGCAGCCCTTCCAAAATCGCCTCTGTGACAAACGAAGGCAAATACGCCCCCGGCAGCGCAGACGTCACGCCCGGCTGATAGCTCGGCCGCACATCCGAAAACGCGCCGCCAACACGTCCACTCTGAAACTCTCCCACCGTACACGACGGGGCCAAGTACTGCCCTGACATCGCAAACGCCCGCGCCTCAATCTCCCGCTGAAACGCGACCCCCGCCAAGGGATGCGCCGACCCAAAATCAGGGCCCCCAACACCAACCAGCACCGCACTGTTCGCATTCTCCGCGTCCCGCGCGTGATAACTCATCCCATTCGTCACCACACCGCCCGGCTCCGAACTCGCTGCCACCACAACGCCGCCGGGACACATGCAAAAGGTATATACTCCCCGCCCCGAGGCCGTACGCACCGCCAACTTATAGTCCGCCGCGGGCAAAACCCCAAGCTCCGCCGCGTCCCCATACATCGCCCGGTCAATCATCGCCTGCTTATGCTCAATCCGCAGCCCCACCGCAAACGGCTTCTGCTGCATCGACACACCTTTCCCGTGCAAATGCGCAAACACATCCCGCGCGCTATGCCCGGTCGCCAATATAATATGCTCGGTCGGCACCGTAATTGTCTCGCCGCCCCGCTCATAAACCGCATGGCTCACCCGGCCCTGTTCCATACGAAAATCTATAAATTTTGCATAAAATTCAACCCGCCCACCGAGCGTTCGAATCTTCTCCCGCAGCTTCCGCACAACGGAGCCCAGCAAATCCGTCCCAATATGAGGCCGCGCCTCATACAAAATCTCCTCCGGCGCGCCGCATTCGCAAAACGCCCGAAGCACCTCATCCACACGGGGGTCGGATATCCCCGTGGTCAATTTCCCATCCGAAAACGTCCCCGCCCCGCCCTCGCCGAACTGGACGTTGCACTCGGGGTCGAGCTCGCCCCCGGCCCAAAACCGCTCCACCGCCGCACGACGCTCCTCCACAGGCCCGCCCCGCTCCAAGACGAGGGGTCGCGCCCCGGCTTTCGCCAAGGTCAATGCTGCAAATAAGCCTGCCGGCCCTGCGCCTACGATTACCGGCGATTGGGCAGTGGACCATTCCGGCAGCACACGGAACGGTTGCTCCGGGGCCGCGCTGACGGAGGCATCCTTGCATCTCGCAAGGATGCCTGCCTCATCTGCGATTTCGACGCCGACGGTTAGCACGTAGTGGATGTTGGTGCGCCGCCGCGCGTCGAGAGATTTGCGCAGGAGGCGCACGGAGACAAGGGTGTCTTCCGGGACCGAAAGCCGCCGCGCCGCAATCTCTCCCCGAACCCACTCAATTGTGAAATCCAATGGGGCCTTGATGTCTGTAATTCGAATCATAGTTTCATCTCCTCATAGGGGAAACACTATCGCGTTTTTTACAGCCAAGGTGAACTGTTTTAAGCCCTCATCATTAAAAGCCAGCGCTAACCTTTCATGCGAATACCTCGCATAGTCGAAAGAGCCACTTATCTCTCCCAAAACTTGAAAAACCTCGCTTTCAGGTAAATTCATTTCACACACTATCCGTTTTTTAATCCTCTCATCAAGTTGATCGTAAAGGTCTTTTAATTCATGTGTTTGCTTAGGTGTTTCACCAGAACTATAAATCAAAGATTTTATATACAATTCACACGCAAATGCCAAGTTCGCAATGAAAGTAATGAGCCTCCTTCTATCGCGTCTCTCTAAAAAAATCGCTACGGCAAAAAATTCATCTGCATTCTTATAAGCAGACTTTGCTAAGCTGGCACTATCTATTTGTATGTTACCGATTTCATCATTTAGCTTCTTATCATTTGAAAGTGGCGCAAAACCACCAATAGGTATCGCCAGTCCACGAGTAGATGGAGATGGATTTGATGAGTTCATTGAAATGAGACGAATTGCCCAAGTATGAAATTGTTGAACACGAATATGCTCCTTCCGCTTTGCCTTATCAGATTTTATCCGATCTGCTATTTTGGAAAGGACTTCCAGATTATAGTATTTCTCATTTTGCAGTATACCACTAATATCAGAAGAAAATCCTCTAACAGTTAAATTCTGGTCAAGTTCTTTTGCCGCAAAGATACCTTGGATGTATTTACTAATGATAGCTTTATCCAGACCTGCTAGCTCTGCCATTTGTACTCTTGCCAGCCAGACAGAGTTATATCTTAACACAACATCTATCTCTCGGGCATAGTTAATAACTTTTAATTCATTCGAAACCATTTTCCACACCTCACAGTCACTTCAACGAACCCGCCGCCCCACACCCCGCCACAACTCCACTCGCCCACGCCCACCGCAAATTAACCCCCCCGGTATCCCCATGCACGTCAAGTACCTCCCCCGCAAAAAACAAGCCCGGCACAATCGGAGATTCCAACGTCGCCCCAACGCCCGTCACACCCCCCGCCGTCACCTGCGCCGCCTCCCAATCCACACGCGGCACCACCGCAAACCGCCAGTCCTTCATCAAACCCGCAAGCGCGGTCAATTCCTTCTCCGAAAGCGCCGACACCGAGGTCGAAAGCGGTTTCTCCGTCACAGCCTGCAAAAGCACCTGTCCCACCCGCTTCGGCACGAGGCCGGTGAGGAAATCCTCCAACAAAAACTCCGCCCGCCGCGACGCAATCTCCCGCAAAAGCCCCACCGCATCCGCACACCAAGGCACCAAATCAAGGCTCAACGCCTCCGGCCGATACCCCGCCAAATTGAACACACAAATCCCCGACAAAACCCCGTCGCCGAACTGGACTTGTCCTTCCTCCGTAGGGGCGGCATCCGGCCGCCCGTTCAAGACCGCCGTGACTTTCGCCTGCACCCGCAAGCCCTTCAACGCCCGCACAGCCTTCGGCTCCACAGCCACTGGCCCCAACGCCGGATAAACCACCGTCACCGAATGCCCCAACGCCTCCGCCAACTGCAGCCCTTCACCGGATGTCCCATACTGCGGTCCAGCCATACCCCCACAGGCCAAAACCACCCGCCGCGCGCGTACCGTATCGCCAGAGCTCGACCGGATCAAAAACCCACCGTCTTCGGGCCGAATCTCCCGCACAGCAAAGTCACAAACCTCTCGCACCCCAAGCGCGGCGCACTGGAGGCGCAAGGCATCGAGCACAGATGTGGCCTGTCCACTCGCCGGATATAGCCGTCCCGCCTCATCCGGTCTTACAACCAACCCCAGCTCCGCAAAAAACGCCTCTTCCCCCGGAAACCGCGCCAATACAGAAGAGACGTCCACGCTTCCGTGATACGCCCCCAAATCCGCAGACAGATTCCCCAAATTGCACCGCCCATTTCCCGTAGCCAGCAATTTCTTGCCCACGCGAGGTAATTTCTCCAAAACAGCAACCGCCGCCCCAAGCCGGGCGGCGGAAAGCGCGGCAACAAGCCCCGAGGCCCCGCCGCCAATAATCGCGATGTCAGTGTGCTGTAATTTACTCATATCACACATCCTTGTAATAGATAGGCTCCTTTTTCAAAGGAGCTGTCAGCGAAGCTGACTGAGGATTGCTCTTTATCGACATTCGCCCGCATCCAACAAATCCTCCGTCAGGCTTCGCCTGCCACCTCCTTTGGAAAAGGAGGCTTTCACCGCTATCCTCTACTTCCGCTTAAAAAACCCAGCCTTCTTCGTCGCCTTCTGCCCCATACTCTCGCCCAGCTTCGCGACCAACTCCCGCTGTTCCGCGTTCAGCCCGCCTGGAATATCCACCACAACCGTCACAAACTGATCCCCGCGCCCATTCGCGTTGAGATAAGGAATCCCCTTGCCCTTGAGCCGAAACACCGTGCCCGACTGCGTCCCCTCCGGCATGGTGTATTTCACCTTGCCGTCGAGCGTATCCACCTCCAGCTCATCCCCAAGGATCGCCTGAACGACAGACACATGGATCTTACTATAGACCCGCGCGCCCTCCCGCTCAAACACAGGATGCGGCCGAACCTGCACCGTCACCAGCAAATCCCCCGCCGGGCCGCCGTTCACCCCCGCGTTCCCCTTGCCGCGCACAGAGATCGTCTGCCCGTCATCAATCCCCGCCGGAATCTTCACGGAAATCTTCTGATGCTTCCGCACCTTCCCCTTGCCCTTACAAGTCTCACAGGGCTTCGGAATAATCTTTCCCGCCCCATGGCACTTCGGACAGGGCGAAGCCGTATTCATCACCCCAAAGGCCGTCCGTCTCTGCGTCTGCACAGACCCCGTCCCATGGCATTGCGAACAGACCTCCGGCGTCGTCCCCGGCGCGGCGCCGGTCCCCTTACAAGTCTCGCAATCCACAATCGTCGGGACATTCAACTCCCGCTCACAGCCAAAGGCCGCCTCTTCAAAAGAGATAATTTCATCCAGATGGATGGATTCTCCCTTCCGCGGCCCATTGCGGTTCGCCGTGCTCCCGCCAAACCCGCCGCCAAAGAAGGACCCGAAGATATCTCCCAGATCAAACTCCATCCCATTGAACCCGCCGCCAAAGCCACCGCCGTACCCACCGGCCCCAGGCCCAGCCCCGTAGTTCGGATCAACCCCCGCGTGCCCAAACTGGTCATATTTCGACTTCTTATCGGCATCCGAAAGAATCTCATACGCCTCGTTGATCTCCTTAAACCGCGCCTCAGCCGCGTCGTTGTCGGGGTTGACGTCCGGATGGTTCTGCTTCGCAAGCTTGCGAAACGCCTTCTTTATCTCAGAGTCGCTGGCGCCCTTCTTGAGTCCCAGCACCTCGTAATAATCTCGTTTTTGTCCCGCCATGTAACTATTCTCCTGACTAACAGACTATGGGACGCTGTCCCCAGCGTCCCGTTTTTTGCTTAAACCTTATGCGTAACTCGATGTCCCACAGTGCAAAGGCCCCTTTTCAAAGGAGCCTTTGCACCCTCACACAATCCTATTTCTGTTCCTGATCGTCTACAACCTCATAATCCGCATCCACAAAGTCACCCTCCGGCGGCGTCTGCCCACCGAAATCGCCCTCCGGACCGCCGTGCTGATGACCGCTTTGGCTATACAGCTTCTCACTCGCCGTCTGCAAGGCCTTTGTCAAGGCCTCCGTCGCCAGACGAACCAGCTCAATCTCCTCGCCCTTGAGGGCCTCCTGCACCTTCGTCATGCCGTCTTGGATGGCAGTCTTGTCCGCTTCTTCCAGCTTGTCGCCGACATCCGCCAGCATCTTCTCAGACTGATATACCATCTGATCCGCCTGATTGCGCAGCTCAACCTCTTCTTTGCGCTTGGCGTCTTCCGCGGCATACAGTTCGGCTTCTTTCACAGCCTTTTCAATATCGTCCTTGCTCAGGTTCGAAGACGCCGTGATCGTAATTTTCTGCTCTTTCCCCGTACCCAGATCCTTCGCCGACACGTTCACAATCCCGTTCGCGTCCACGTCAAATGTAACTTCAATCTGCGGCACACCGCGCGGCGCCATCGGAATGTCCGACAGATGGAACTTGCCGAGACTCTTGTTATACTGCGCCATCTCGCGCTCGCCCTGCAGCACATTGACTTCCACGCTCGTCTGATTATTCGCCGCCGTGGAGAAAATCTGGCTTTTCTTCGTCGGAATCGTCGTATTCCGCTCGATGAGCTTCGTGCAAATCCCGCCCTGCGTCTCAATCCCCAGCGACAACGGTGTGACATCGAGGAGCAAAATCCCCTCCACATCGCCGCCGAGCACACCGCCTTGGATCGCCGCGCCAGCCGCGACACACTCATCCGGGTTAATCCCCTTAAACGGCTCCTGTCCCGTGATCTTCTTCACAGCCTCCTGCACCGCCGGAATCCGTGTCGATCCGCCGACCAAGAGCACTTTGGACAAATCTTTCGCCGTCAGCCCGGAATCCGAAAGCGCCTGATTCACCGGCCCAACCGTCTTCTCCACTAGATCATGCGTCAGTTCATTAAACTTCGCCCGCGTCAATGTAATATCGAGGTGCTTCGGCCCCGTCGCGTCCGCCGTGACGTAAGGCAGGTTGATATTCGTCGAAGTCACGCTTGAAAGCTCAACCTTCGCCTTCTCCGCCGCCTCACGCAAACGTTGCATCGCAACCTTATCGTTCCGCAGATCAATCCCGCTGTCCTTCTTAAACTCAGCTTCGAGATAGCGCATGACCGCCTCATCAAAGTCGTCGCCGCCCAGCCGGTTATTTCCCGCCGTCGCCAATACTTCAATGACCCCGTCGCCGATCTCAAGCACCGAAACGTCAAAGGTCCCGCCGCCGAGGTCATACACCATGATCTTCTGATCCTGTTCCTTGTCCAGCCCGTAAGCCAACGCCGCCGCCGTAGGCTCGTTGATGATCCGCTTGACATCCAGCCCCGCAATCGTCCCCGCATCCTTCGTCGCCTGCCGCTGACTGTCCGAGAAGTAAGCCGGCACCGTGATGACAGCACCGCTCACCGGCTGCCCAAGATAAGCCTCCGCGTCCGCTTTCAATTTCTGCAAAATCATCGCCGAAATCTCCTGCGGCGTATACTGCTTCCCGTCGATGTCCACCTTATGTGATGTACCCATCTCCCGCTTAATCGAAGCAATCGTCCGATCCGGATTCGTGATCGCTTGGCGTTTCGCCACCTGACCCACCATCCGCTGTCCGTCCTTCGCAAACGCAACCACAGACGGCGTCGTCCGGTTGCCTTCCGCGTTTGGAACAATCTCCGGCTGTCCGCCCTCAATGACGGCTACGCAAGAGTTCGTCGTACCAAGGTCAATCCCAATAATTTTTCCCATACTAAAGTGCCTCCATTTTCTCTGTAGGGGCGAACTGTGTTCGCCCGTCTGTTTTTTATTTTATCCCGGTCCGCGCCTTGCGCGTCCGTTAATACCTGTTTTGTCCCGCAGGACACAGCCTAATTCGCCACCTTCACCATCGAATGCCGAATCACCTTGTCCCCCAGCATAAACCCAGCCATAAACTGCTCTACAATCTCGTTCTCACCATAGGCTTCGTCCTCTATATGATACACCGCGTTGTGGAGTTCCGGATCAAACCGCTCCCCCACCGCCGGAATCTCCCGGACACCCAGTTGCGCAAAGATTTCCCTGAGTTGCGTCATAGTCATCTCCACGCCCTTGGCATAGGCCTCATCTTCCGTCTCCTGCTTGAGCGCCCGCTCCAAATTGTCATAGACCGGCAAAAACGCCGCCACAACATTGGTCTTCACATCCACATAGAGCGCCTCGCGCTCCTTCTGGCTGCGCTTACGGAAATTGTCATACTCCGCCGCAAGTCGCAGATAGCGGTTTTGCTCCTCTCGCAAGGCCGCCTCCAACTGCTCCTGCAGGGATCCCACACCGGGCGGCCCATCTTCCGCGAGCAACACGTCCGCCTCTTCCGGGGGCCCCGTACCCTCCTCAATTTCTATGTCAATCTCCGCCGGATCCGGCTCTGTATGTTTCTTGCTCATCGCTCCTCATCTCCTTTTCCCTGTGTAATCTCGCCCGGCCCAATGGGTACCCCCATCGCCAGCACTTTCGCCAGACCGCCCGCAATATAACTTAGCTTCGCGGCTACTTTCGCATAATCCATCCGCGTCGGACCTACCACGCCAATGATCCCCTGCAAATTGTCCCCGGCGTCATATTTCGCCACGACAACGCTGGAATCCCGCAGTGCCTCCGCCACATTCTCCGGCCCGATCAAAATCTTCACCCCGTCCGAATCCGGTGCTGGCAAGCGGAGCAGCTCCTGCTCGTTAGATAAATACCCAAGCACCCGCCGCGCCTTCTCCACATCCTGAAATTCCGGATGTTCCAAAAGACTCGAAGTCCCAGACACAACCGTATGCTGCACCCGGCTTTTCAGGAGAATCTCCATCACAAAGCCAGCAATCACAGCCGTGACCCCCGTCACATCCCCCGCCGCCCGTTCGGTGGCGGTAATCAGTTCCGGTGTCATCTCACTCTCCGGCTTCCCCGTAAAACTCGCGTTAAACAAGGCCGAAAGCCGCATGAGTTGCTCCGACCGCGTCACCGTCGGCAAGGTTACCAGCCGGTTCTGCACACTCTTATTCGAGAGCAGCACCACAATGATAAACGTCCGGTCATCCACATGCACCAGCTCAAACCGCTGCGCCGTGACCTCCAAAGACACCGTCTGCATCGCATAGCTCGGCAAAGCCGTAATCTGGCTCGTCAGCTTCGAAGCGTCCGACACAACCTGCTCCAGCGCGTCGGGCCGCCGAAACTTGCCTTCTATCGTCTCCGCCTCAACCGAAGACACATCGCCGCGCCCCATGAGCTCATTGACGTATATCCGATACCCCTGCGCCGTCGGCGTCCGCCCGGCGGAGGTGTGCGGCTGTTCCAAAAGGCCCATCTGCTCCAGATCGTTCATCTCGTTCCGGATCGTCGCCGAAGACACCCCAAGATCAGCCCGCCCTTGCAAAGCCTTAGAACTGACCGGTTCCGCAGAGTCAATATAATCCTCCACAACAGCTTTCAATATCTGCTTTTTCCGACTAGAAAGCTCCATCGAACCGCCCGTCCCTTCTTTTAGCACTCTACGACTTCGAGTGCTAATTCCAGTGTACCAAAACCCGTCCCCAATGTCAAGAGGTAGGTGGAAAATGATAGAAAAACCCCACAAACCAAGGCCGGATCTGCCCTAGCTTGTGGGATTTCGATACCTTTGTAAAGATAGCCACCGCACACTCAATTTTGCCCACCGCATGAGAGCGCGTGTGCCCTAAAGCGAAAAACCCTCCGCCGGCAGGCGGAACCACAAGACTCGAATGCGCAAGGGCAAAAATCAAAAGGGGGTTGTCAGGGGGCGAAGCCCCTCTGACGCGCATTTTTTGCTTGCTTTTAACGATAAGACCAAAAAAGTATGTCGCCTCAGCGAAACGAGCGCAGCGAGCCGCAGGCTCAAAAAATATAATATAGTAAAAAGAAAAGCATCAGCCTGACCACCACCCCCGCACCCCATCCATAACCTCGAGCACCCGAAACCGCACCGAATACCCCGCGCTGTCCCCCACAATCAAAGCCACCTCGCCCTCCGAGAGCCCCATCGCCTCAAACGCCACCGGACCCCGCGCCGCCTCCAAACAAAGCGGCGGAAACACCACACACCACCAATTCTGCCCCTCCGCCTCACCAATCTCCACCCGCAGCGAACTATACCACCCCGCCGGCAAAGCAAACCCCGCATACACCCGCGTCGGATACCGCTCCCAATGGAGCCTCACCCGCACCGCATATTCCCCACCGAACTCCGCTACAGCCCCCTCCGCAACCTCCAAAATCCACGGCAAACGCGCCAATATCTCCGCCTCCGCCTCCGCCCGGCAAGACACCCCCACCAACAAAGGCTCCACCTCCGCCCGCACCCGGTCCCGCACATCCAACTTCAACGCTTGATCCACGTCCGCGTCCGAATGCGCCACCACATGCAGCCGCACCAACCGCTCCGCCAGCCCCGCCTGCCGCTGTTCCAACAGCAACCCCCAAACAACCGCAACCACCAAAGCCACAAACAGCGACAATTCCCAAATCTTCAACTTCATACAAAAACGCACCGCCTTACTATGTAATACCCATAGTATCGCCGGTGCGCTTCCATTTTAAACCAATCTAGATCAAAGTTTCTCGCCGATTTCTCGTCAAAAACGTCTCCCGATAACTCTTCGAAAGCCTGAGATGCGCCTCTCGCGCCAAAGCTTCATCGTCGAACAAGCCAAACACCGAAGGCCCCGTCCCGCTCATCGCGGCCCCCAGCGCTCCGGCGTCAATGAGCGCACGCTTAATCGCCATGATCTCCTTGGCCCGTCCATCCAGCACATCCTCAAACACGTTATACAGCCGAACCGCCACCTGATCCAAGGCCCCCGCCCGGAGCGCCTCACAAATCCCCGCCGTATCCGGCCGATGTCGAATCTTTCCACAATCAATCCGCTGAAACAAACTCGGCGTGCTAATCGAAAAATTCGGCTTACAAATCACGATATGACAGCCAGGCAGCGGATCCAGCGACGTCAAGATCTCCCCCCGCCCTTCCGCCAACACCGTCCCGCCAACCACACAATACGGCACATCCGACCCGAGAAGCAGCGCCATCGGCATCAATTCCTCACGCGAAAGCCCCATCCCCAACAGCTCGTTGAGCCCTCGGAGTACCGCCGCCGCGTTCGAACTGCCCCCCGCAAGCCCCGCCGAAACCGGAATCCGCTTAAAAATCCGAATCGTCACCCGCTTCGGCGGCAAATTCAACTCCCGGAAAAACACCTCCGCCGCGCGGACCGCGAGATTCTGCCCATCCATCGGCAAAAACGGCAAATTCGTCGTAAGCTCTATCCCCGTACCTTCCGAAACCTCAATGGAAATATCATCACAAAGCTCCACCGTCTCCATGACCATCTTCATGTCATGATAGCCCGAAGCCTGCCGCCGAATCACATCCAGCGAAAGATTCAATTTCCCAAAGGCCAGCACTTGGATTCCCATACGCAAAGGACTTCCTTATTCCGCAAATAACAGATCCAGCACCTTCGTCCCATCCGCGACATACTGCCCCATCGCCGCGTTCGCCTCCGAGAAGTCAAGTCCAAGCCCCGTATCCTTCCGGCTGTCATACAGCAAAAACGGCACCGGCGCCTCATCATGCCCTCGCGTAGACATCAAGGTTCTATGGTCAGACATATAGAGGATCCGATACTCATGAATCCCCGCCGCCTCTAACCCCGGCAGCAAGTTCGCCAGCACCCGGCTGTCAATCCACTCAATCGCCTGCAGCTTCCCTTCGAGGTCGCCGTTATGCGTACACTCGTCCGGCGCTTCCACATGAAGGCAAACAAAATCCCCATTCTCGAGCAACGATTGAATCGAAGCCGCTACTTTCCCCTCATAATTGGTATGCAGTTTCCCCGTCGCCCCCGGCACCGAGATTGGCCGAAGCCCCGCCAAAGCCGCAATCCCATGGCAAAGCGGCACCGCGCTAATCGCCCCGCCCGTATGCCCGAACACTTCGGCAAACTGCGGCAGCTGCACCGCCGTCCCCTCAGCCCAGAACCAAATCCCATTGGCCGGCAATACGCCCCGCGCACGCCGCGCCTCATTCACCGGATGCTGATCTAAAATCTCATGCGCCAATTCCATCAACCCGAGGAGCGTCACCGCCACATCGCTCCCCTTCGGCAAAATCGGAGCGATCACCTCATCCAAATGCTGGTGCGGCGGCGCCGCCCAAAATCCCGCCAGATCCACGCCAGACTGAATCGCAATCTGCCGGAAACTCGGAAACACGTGGATCAACAAATTCGCCCGCTCCACGCCTTCCTGAAACCGCGCGTCCGCAAACAGCGCCGCCATCAGATCAAGCGCCTCTTGCCCATCCACATCTCCGCCGCTGTGCGACAAAATTTTCTTCTCGGCAAATCCCATCGGCCCATCTTCCAAGGCCACCATATTACAGCGATACGCCACATTCCCCGGCGGCACGGAAACCCCGGCCCCCGCGGCCTCCAACGGCGCGCGCCCCTTGTTATACACCCGGGGATCACATCCAAAGATCGACAAAAACGCCGTATCGCTCCCGGCAACTTCCCCCGGCGGAATCGTCAGCGCAGTCCCGAGCACGCCTTTTCTAGCCAGACTGTCCGCCACAGGGATATTCGCATACTCCAGCGGCGTCTTCCCGCCCAGAGCCTCGATCGGATCGTCCGCCATACCGTCTCCGATGACTAAAATATATTTCATAACCATCTCTCCCGCCTTCGTAAAAGTTACGTCTTGCCCGATAGTATACCATACTTTTCCCCCAGAGCAAAGCCCCTCCACAAAGAAGTGTTGCAATTTGGTTTCAGCAGTTTACATAAAATTATGTTTTTCTTTATAAATGTTTTAGACAAAAATTTTACTCTTCTTATTGACAAATCATAATCAAACCTTTATAATGCGAGTATATCATTGCGACATCCCGCATACACTGCGGTTTTTGCCGTTCTATAAATGCACATGGAGGGACATATATGCAAATTCAAATTTCAACCGACTACGCAATCCGGATTCTTCAATATCTTCATCGAAACAAGGAAGACCTCCCCACCGCGATGACGATTTCGCAATCCATCGGCATTACATATCCCTTCTTCATCAAAATCGCCAACCAACTTAAACAAAAAGGCCTGCTCACCGCCGTCCAAGGGCGCAACGGAGGCTATCGTTTAGCACGCCCCGCCAACCAAATCAGTGTCTACGATGTATTTTTATCCATTGAAGGCGCCCTCTCAATCAACCGCTGCCTTCAAGACGGCCACACCTGCAGCCGCGGCGAATCAGCCGGCTGCACCGTGCAGCATTTCTTCCGCAGCGTCCAAGACTCCCTCGTCGCCGAGATGTCCAGCAAAAGCATCGCAGATTTTGTTCACTAAATTTTGCATCAAACCCCACCGTAGGCACATGCCTCCGGTGGGGTTTTTGTTTTTCGCTAGACGAATTCCCTAACGCATTGTACAATATATCCACCAAGAATTTGTCATTTGACGGGGAGGTTCGCCTATGGCTGTCAAAATCCGTCTACAGGAAATACTAGCCCCCGCTGTTACCGCCCTTACATCTGGCATTCTTCTAGCGCAAGGTGCTCCACCGCACCTTGCACTGCCTGCGGGTGGCGCCATTGGCGGCGCGGTAAAAGGCTTTGAGTTCAAGCAGAAAGCCACGCCAGAACGCCAACGTCTAACCGCCGCACTTCGAAAGGCGATGTCTCATGCCTTGGCTTCTCCAGATTTTGAACTATCCCAGGACACAAAAGACGCCCTTCTTGATCTCTTTACGCCCGAAAACGCGGCGTCCTATTTGTCAACAAAGGATACCGCAGGGCAACTAGAGCATTCCATGCGCACCATACTTGCCTATTTCGACGACTGTGACCTCGATACACTCCCCATGGAATCAATTCCCCGCAACATAGTAGACCTCCTCGAGCAAGCCATTCAAGATGACCACGGCCTGGCAGGATTGGCCACCTATTTCAACACAAAAGAACTTCTCCGTGAAATACAAATTCTCAAGCAAATGCTCCTCGACCCTCCATCTAACACCCCCGCCCGCCCCTTCTACAACCTCCCCCGAAAAAATGAAGATTTCGCCGGGCGCGAAGCGATATTAGAAGCCATTTCCAACGCATTTCAAAACGCCGACATTGTAACCCTCACCGGCCTAGGCGGCTTTGGCAAATCACAGATTGCGTTTGAGTATCTCAACAGGCACAAAGAGAAATACGACGCCATCTGCGTAGTAAACGCCGAATCCGAGATCTCCTTAGACAGGGATTACCGCGAAGTCGCCTTAAAAACCGGCCTACCCTCGGCATTGTCAGAACCCCCTGATCTCGTCCTGCGCCATGTCAAAACCTGGCTCGAGCAAAACAACAACTACCTCTTCCTCTACGACAACGCCGAAGGCCTCGCAGACCAACTCCGCACCTTCCTACCCTCCGGCCACCTAAACGGCCACATCCTAATCTGCACCCAAGACACCCGCAAACCCCTCGGAACGCACCTCGAGGTAGACGTGTTCTCCCCAGAAGACGCCATCACCTTCCTACAAGAGCGCGTCCCCGGCACCGCCGAAGCCGACGCCCAAACCCTCGCCACCCTCCTAGGCCGCCTCCCCCTCGCCCTAGAACACGCCGCCGCCTACATGGCAGAAACCCAAACCAGCTGTGTCGAATACATCAACTTGCTCCCAGACAACATGCTGGATACTCTCGACAGAGGGCAGCCACTTTCAACTACCGACTACACCAAAACCGTCTCCACCACCTGGGCCATTTCCATAGCACGAATCCAGTCAGAGGCCGCACGCCAGCTATTCAACCTCTGCGCCTATTGCGCCCCCGACAACATCCCCCTCTCCCTCTTCACCGAAGGTCGAGATCACCTCCCCCAACCCCTAGCTGACACCCTCGCGCCAAACAATACCCTCGCCCAAAACGACATCCTCCTCGAACTCTCCCGCTACTCCCTCCTCTCCTTCCGCTCAGAAAACAGCACCCGCCTCCTCTCCCTGCACCGCCTCCTCCAAACAGTAGTCCGCCAAAACCTCAACCCCGCCCCCCAATGGATCACCTCCTGCCTCAACATGGCACGTCATACTTTCGACTATGCCCATGGGACTATCCAGTCACGGGCTGCATTTAAGTTGTCTGCTCCGCACATATTAGAAATCGCACACCACTCGGAGGCGATGTTCGCAGATGATGAAAACGCGCAAGAAAAAACTATCCTGACCGCTCTATTGTATCATGAAGTCGGGGTTGGTTTTTTCCATGAAGGAATTTACGCTAAGGCACTGGAGTTATACGAGAAGGCCTTAGCAATCCGTGAAGTACTGCTAGGCAGGGAACACCTGGCCGCAGCTTCTTCGTATAACAACATCGGGCACGTCTACGTTCAGCTAGGCGACGACTCTAATGCACGGGAGTGGTTTGGGAGGGCTTTAGCCATCTGTGAAACGATACTTGGTGAAGAACATCCAGACACGGCCACGGTATATAACAACCTTGCGGGAGCTTACGCTCATCAGGGTGATTACCCCAGTGCACTTATGCAGTATGAGAAAGCTTTGGCAATCCGCGAAGAGGTTCTTGGCAAGAAGCATCCAGATACAGCCAACACGTATAACAACATCGCGTGTATCTGCGCTCTCCAGGGTGACTACCTCAAAGCACTGGAGTGGCACGAGAAAGCTTTAGCAATCTGCGAAGAGGCCCTTGACAAGGAGCACCCAGATACAGCTACCACGTATAACAACATTGCGAGCGTCCATGAGCATCTAGGTAATTACTCCGAAGCATCGGAGTGGTATGAGAAGGCTTTAGCCATCTGCGAAAAGGCGCTAGGCAAGGAGCACCCAAATACAGCTATCATATATGGCAATATCGCGCATATCTATTTCTGTCATGGGGACTACTTCAAAACGGTAGAGTTATGTGTCAAGAGTTACCGCGTCCTTTTGCCCAAATTAGGAGCCGCACATCCCAACACAATCGCCGTAAAAAACCACATGCGCCTCGCCTACCAAGCCGCCGCCCTCCCAGAACCCTTCGACGACTGGCTCCAAACCCAACTCAACCCCTAACCCCACAACAAAAAGCAGACGCCCAAACCGGCGTCTGCTTTTCCCTTTTCTCCCGCTATCCTACCCCAAAATATACTGCACAGCCACCAATTCCCGCTCCACCAACAAAAACTCCAACTTCACAAAATCCCCGCCCGCATATTCCACCACCACAGTCCCCGCAGGCCCAGACGCCATCGCCCGAACCCCCTGCACATAGATGGCCACAATCTCACAATCCAAAAACGCGAACGCTTCCACCGCCTGCGCCGCAAGCCCAATAAACATATCATCATACTTACCCAGCCCAAGCCCCGGATGCGTCTCGCTCCACGTCCGAAACAGCGCCCGAATCGCCTCGTCGCCGTCCAAACGCACAGCCTCCATGAGAAGCGCATACGCCGTCCGCGGCGTATACTGCAACCGCAGCACCTCGCCCGTCTCCGCGTGGACAAAAAACGAAAACGGGAAAATATGCTCCATCCCCGCCTCGTTATCCACAACCACCAACCCCTGCCACACAGGCGCCCCGTTCGCACCCACTCCCCACTCCCGGAGCGTATGCGGATTCACCCACGGACTAAAGGTCATCAAAAACGTAATATCCTCCCAATCGTCCCAGTCCCCCGCAAACGCGGCAAAATACCTCGAAAACGCCACCCTGCCAATCGTGGCCGCCTCTTCCGCGGAAATCAGCGCATCATCCTCCGAGACATCCGTCAACACAATAATCCGTGCCGACATCTCCTCCTGAACCTCCGCCGTAGCAGAAGTAGCAAACACCATCGCGATCCCCGCCACCAATACAAACGCGACCAAAATCCCGAAAAAAGACGCCCGCCTGCTCCGCATAATCGCGTGGATTCTCTCTTCAATCGCATACTTACTAAACGCGTTGTGCAAGGGCGGATACGCCCCCTGCTCCTGCGCGCTGATTAAGGTGATGGCATACTGCGGCTTCGCCTCCTCGCCAAACTGCCGAATCACACCCTCGTCACACGAAATCTCGAGATCCCGATTAAACAGCATATACATCAGCCACACCAGCGGATTAAACCAATGCACGCACAAAACCGCCGCCAGCAGAAGTTTTTTCAACCCGTCAAACCGCTTGATATGAATCAACTCGTGCGCCAAAATATGCGAAAGCCCCTTCTCATCCGCCCAATTCATATGCTTCGGCAAAAGAATCACCGGCGAGAAAACCCCATAAGTCAAAGGCGTAGCGATCCGATCCGAAACCCGCACCCGAATCCGCCGCCTCAACTTATGCCTCTGCAGCCACTCCGCGATAAGCTCGTTCTCCAGCGGCAAAGACATCAAAAATTTCCTGCGCTGCCTGACATACAACACCGCAAAAAACAGCCCAAGCAAAGCCGCGCCCGCCAGCCAAACAGTCGTAACCAGTGACCACCCCGCCAAAACAGGCGCCGCCAGCTCCGCCGCCGCGGACTGCTCCTCTATCATCGTCTGCGCGTAGTGCCAAGAGTAGATATCACGCATGTTCTCCAAAACAGACCGATCCACCGCTTCAAAGGTCATGCTCGGCCCCACCGGCCCCTGCACATGTCGCCCGATCGCGAAAATACTGGTCGGCGCCGCAACGTCAAACGGCAGCAGCAAACGGCAAATCACAAGACCCCAAAGCACGACAAAGGTCTTCTTCGGTATCCTGTGCATAAACAACGCCCGCGTAACCGTCACGATCAATACCATGATCGCCCCGGCCAAGCTCATTTGGAGAAAACTCATCTCCCGTCTCCCTCTGTCGCCACAAGGGTTTTCAATCGTCCCAACACATCCTCCGGAATCTGCGTCCGCCCCAGCAAAGAGGCAAAGAGCAGACTCTCTGAACCGTCAAACAGCTTGTTCACCAGCTCGTCCACCTCAAAGTTCTGCGCCTCTCCCTTGCTGATCCGCGCACGGCAAATAAAGTGTGGTTCGCTCCGCTCAATCGCGCCCTTTTCCACACATTTCTTAATCACAGTGTAAGACGTATTCTTATTCCAACCAATCTGCTCCTTCAGCACTTCCGCAATGCGTTTCGCGGGGATCTCCCCCTCTTTCCAAATGACGTCCATCACTTGAAGCTCCGAATCAAACAATTTAATCCGCATTTGTACTGCACCTCCGCATCGAACAGACGACCCCAATAGTTTCTTTCCACTATATTATCACGCCAGCCATCCGCCGTCAATGCGTGTTCTGGGATTTGATCCCTCCCAAACACCCCGACACCCCGAACAATCCCCCGCTTGACAACCGCAGCCTAGCGTGCTAGTATAATCACATTCAGACTATTTCAATAGTCCACTTTGAAAGGATTTGTGTAACATGGATATTCTCGATTATCTCCTCTGGTTCGTCGCCATCTTCGCCGTCGCTTATGGGGTGCTCCTCCTCATCCTTCCCAGAAAAACACTCACCCCCACCATCAAAAAGCAATTACAAAGCAAAGGCAACAGCAACCCCTCAAGCGAAGACATCGGCAAAAAACTGAGATTCTTCCGTCTCATGGGCCTAGTCTGCCTCGCCGCCGGCGCCGCCCTCGTCTACATCAACCTAACCGGCGGAATCTTCGTCTAAGCCATCGTCCTCTATCAGGCACAGAACGCACCTCCGCACAAAGTCGTATCCGCCCGAAAGCGACCCTCCCTCCGCCGGCAGGCGGAACCGCAAACCCCAAACGCGCCCAAGCCAAACGTCAAAAAGGAAGAGATTTTCAAGAGAAGCCATACGGTTTCTCTTGAATTGTTTTTTGCCAACGCAAAAAGTAGGTCGCCCTCGGCGACACGATAGCAATAGGCCCGATTTGCCTACTCAAAATACCTACATAGCCCCCACACGACAAAACAAAATACGATATTTTTTGCAAAGAGGGGTTGACACAAAAACCATCGCATGCTAATATACGTACATACAGAATGTATGCGAGGTGAAAACAATGCCCCGGAACAAATACCCAGAAGAAACCGTACAAAAAATCTTAGACGCCGCGCTGAAACTGTTTCTGGAAAAAGGATACGAGAAAACAACGATCCTAGACATCGTAGAAAACATGGGCGGCCTAACCCGCGGCGCGTTTTACCATCACTTCAAGTCCAAAGAAGAAGTCCTCAACGCCGTGACAGACAGATTGTTCTACGAACAAAACCCATTTCACGATGTAGCGGGGATGCCAAATATGACCGGGCTGGAGAAGCTAAAATATTCCTTAAAGCACCAGTTCCACTTTGAAAATCCGGAATATCAACCCCTCGTCGTCGCCCTGATGTCCCTGGTAGAAAAAAACCCGCAGTTTATCATGCACATCTTCTTAGAAAACCGTAAATCTGTTGAGAGATATATTCAGCCCCTGATCGAAGAGGGAATCGCAGACGGCTCAATTCGGCCGAACAACGCGAAACTCGTCGGCGAGTTGATGCAGCTCGCGGGAAATATTTGGATGAACCCATACCTATTCCCCATGACAGAGACTGAGGCGCTGGAAAAGTTGATGCTGCTGAAACAAATATTAGACGGACTTGGCGTTCCCGTGTTTGACGAAGAGGTGCTGTCACATTTCATCAACGCGGATTGGGACGACTTTTTCGAAGACCCCGCTACAGAAGAATAGATCCCGGCGAAGAAGCGAAAATACTTCATGCGCAACGCAAAGGAGTGCATGAAGTTTATTTTAATCAAATACATACAAACATCATGTATCGCAAAAAGGAGAAACAACTATGACCCAACCATCACCCGCAATCGTGGTAAAGAATCTGACGAAATCCTACAAGAACCATCAGGTCCTCAAAGGCGTCAATTTCACCGTACAACAAGGGAGCATCTTCGCCCTCCTCGGCTCAAACGGCGCGGGGAAAACGACAACCGTAAAAATCCTCGCAACCCTGATGCAACCGGACGGAGGCCGCGCGGAAATCAACGGCTGTGATGTGGTCCAAGAAGCGGGCGCAGTCCGGAACGAAATCAGCCTCACCGGGCAATACGCCGCGGTAGACGAGATGCTCACAGGCCGAGAAAACCTCCGCATCATCGGCGCTCTCCGGCACCTGCCCGACAAAAACGCCCGTGCCGATGAACTGCTAGACTTTTTCCGCCTGACAGACGCCGGAGATAACCTGGTCGCGACCTATTCCGGCGGTATGCGCCGTCGGCTCGATATCGCAATGAGCCTCATGGGCCGCCCCCCAGTAGTATTCCTCGATGAACCCACAACCGGCCTCGACCCGCAAAATCGCCTCGCCATGTGGGAGATCGTCAAATCCATGGCAGATTCCGGCACAACAGTACTCCTCACAACGCAATATTTAGACGAAGCCGAATATCTGGCCGACCACATCGCGGTCTTGCACGAGGGCGTAATCATCGCAGACGGAACGGTAGACGAACTCAAGCAAAAGCTGCCCCAAGGAATCATCCAACTCCAATTCAAGACTGAGGCCGATCTGCAAAAAGCCAGAGAACTCCTAACCGGCTATCCAATCCGCCGCGGCGAGACAGCGTTCGCCATCGACGTACAAACAGACGGCGGCGCAAAACAGTTTGCCGATATACTCAACAAACTCAATTATTGGAATGTCGCAGACTTCACCTTCGCCCCCAAGCAGCCAACCCTAGAAGACGCGTTTTTGACCCTGATCGGCGAGAAATAGAAGAGGAGATATTCTATGAAGATTCTAAAATTCCTGATAATAACCTTCGCCATCTCTTGGAGTTGCCTCGGGCTCCTGGTCGTTCTGAATAACATCGGCGTCATCACATACACAGCCGGGCTCCCCCTGATTATGATCGGCGCGTTTGGCCCCGGAATCGCGGCCATACTGCTGCAAAAAGACCGTTCGCCAAGCGCGATTGTGCGCTTTATTTTCAGCGGCGATTACAAACCCTGGCCATATTTGCTGCTGTTTGGCGCACTCTTAGGCGCTGCCTTTTGGTTCCCCACGCAAGAACTGACCCCCCATGGCCCTCCCCTGCTCGCCTTCCCAATCGTCCTGCTCGTGCAAACGCTATTTACCGGAGGGCAGGAAGAACTCGGCTGGCAGGGCTTTCTGCGGCCGTCCTTGGAGCAGCATATGCCTTTTCCGCTTGCCGTCGTGCTGCTCGGCGTAATCTGGGCGGTGTGGCATTTACCGCTCTGGCTCATCGCGGGAAGCCCGCAAGAAAACATCCATTTCGGGGTATATGCCGTCATGGTGCTGGTCTTTAGTTTCCCCTTGTCGGTATTACACAAGAAGACAAACAGTGTATTCTTGTGCTGCCTACTACACGGCCTGGTCAATACCCTGTCGGCCTACCTCGCGTTCGGCGCGCAATGGGCGCTGATCCTGAACGGCAGCGTGGTAAACCGGGGCGTTATCGTCGGCGCGATCGTAGTGGTCGCCGTTTCTCTGCTGGTATGGCAACTGGATAAATCAAATATACAGATCAAGGAGTGTGTAGCATGAGTACGATGAATCTTGCAAGAAGAGAGGGATCGCTCCTGGGCGACTCGATGACAATGTTCGGCCGGAGCCTGAAGCTTTCGATGCGCAGCCCGGAAGCAATCTTTATGGCCCTGATCGTACCCGCTGTCCTCATGGTCGTATTTGTCTATGTCTTTGGCGGGGCGATGGATGTAGGCGGCTATAGTGTAGTCAACTTCATTGTGCCGGGGATTATTCTCCAGACCATCGGGCAAGGAATGCCCGCAATCGCAGTTCGCGTAAACAGCGATATGACAAAGGGCATTGTAGACCGGTTTCGCACAATGCCGATTGCGAAATCGTCCATCCTGGTCGGACACGCCTTCGCAACCTTAGTGCAGAGCGCAATAACGGTTGCCGCCACCATCGGCGCCGCTCTGTTAGTCGGATTCCGCCCGAGCGCGGGCCTGATCGAGTGGCTCATGATTGCAGGAATCTTGGTCCTCTACATCTTCATGATGGCCTGGCTCGCGGTTGTGAGCGGGGTACACGCAAAAGAGTCGGAAAGCGCGGCTGGACTCATGTCAATGATCGGCATCCTGCCCTTCCTAAGCTCCGGCTTCGTCCCAACAGAAACAATGCCCTGGGCCTTGCGCGTCTTCGCGGAAAATCAACCCATGACCCCAATCATCAACACCATGCGCGCACTAATGCTGGACCAACCCCTCCCAGACGGCGCATTGCGCGCCGCGATCCTCTGGTGCGTAGGCTTGACCGTGGTATTTTATGGAATGGCCCTCGCGATTTATCAGCGGAAAACGAGAAGATAAGAGACAATCCCTCAGCTTTGCGGCTGAGGGATTTCTTTTGCTCCTCTAAATATCCTTACTTTTTTATGCGCCTGCGGCTCACTGCGCTCGTTGCGCCGAGGACGCCTTCCTTTTTGACTTGTATGCACAGCAAAACACAACCTCACATCTTCCGCCTCGCCCGGCGGAGGGGGTGCTGTGTGCAAAACACCGCCCAAAGGCTCCTTTTCCAAAGGAGCTGTCAGCGAAGCTGACTGAGGATTCCTTCCCTCTAGCACCGCATCCCCCAAACAAATCCTCCGCCAGACTTCGCCTGCCATAACTGACGCCTGGGGAGGGCAAGGCGAAGCCGCGGACCGATTGGTTCGGCGGAAGGAATATCGGCAGGTACCTCCTTTGAAAAAGGAGGCTTTGGAAAGCGACACACCCCTCCGCCGGCAGGCGGAACCCCAAACCCCAAACGCCCACAAACCAAAAGTCAAAAAGGAAGAGATCTTTAAGAGAAACCATCGGTTTCTCTTAAATTGCTTTTTTGGGTACTTTTTTGCCAACGCAAAAAAGTACCTCGCCTCAGCGAAACGAGCAAAGCGAGCCGCAGGCTAAAAAATAAAATGATAAAAAACAATCGCCCCGGACCAAAGTCCAAGGCGATTGCTAAAATCAAAACGGAATATTCCCATGCTTCCTAGCCGGCCTATCCTCCCGCTTATTCCGCATCACATACAAAGCCTGCGCGATCCGATCCCGCGTCTCCCGCGGCTCAATCACCTCATCCACATACCCGCTGTTCGCCGCCGCGTATGGATTCGAAAACTTCTCCTTGTACATCTCCACAAGCTCCGCCCGCTTCGCGCTCGGATCCTCAGCCTCCGCCAACTCCCGCCGATAGAGGATATTAATCGCCCCCTCCGGCCCCATCACCGCAAGCTCCGCCTCCGGCCAAGCATACACCATATCCGCCCCCAGTTCCCGGCAGCACATCGCGATGTAAGCCCCGCCGTAAGCCTTCCGCGTCACAATCGTAATCTTCGGCACCGTCGCCTCGCTGTAAGCATACAACACCCCGGCCCCATGCCGGATAATCCCGCCATACTCCTGTCCCACACCCGGCAAAACCCAGATGTATCCACAAAGGTAATCAGCGGAATCCCAAACGCGTCGCAAGTCCGCACAAACCGCGTCGCCTTGGTCGAGGAGTCAATGTTCATACACCCCGCCAACACATTCGGCTGGTTCGCCACAATCCCCACCGGCCGCCCGTCAATCCGCGCATAACAAGTGATGATATTCTTCGCCCAATGCTCATGCGGCTCCAAAATCACCCCGTCATCCACAATGCTCCGAATGACCTCATACATATCATACGCCTTGTTCGGATGATCCGGCATAATCTCATTCAGCCGCTCCACATCCGCAGTCGCAACGCCCATCGTGACCGCCGTCGGCAGCGCATCCCCCGCACTAGACGGCAGATACGACAACAGCCCCTTCACTTTGTCGAGGCAAGCATACTCATCCGGCGCCCGAAAATGCGCAACCCCGCTCTTCGAAGTATGCGCAACCGCCCCGCCGAGCTCCTCGGCAGTGACTTGCTCCCCCGTCACCGTAACCACTACGTCCGGCCCCGTGAGAAACATCTGGCTCGTGCCCTCAACCATAAAAATATAGTCCGTCAAAGCCGGCGAATACGTCGCCCCGCCCGCGCAAGGCCCCATAATCACCGAAATCTGCGGAATAATCCCAGACGCCATCGTATTCTGAAAGAAAATCCGCGCATACCCCGCCTGCGAATGAATCCCCTCCTGAATCCGCGCCCCGCCCGAATCCAAAAGCCCCACAATCGGGCACCGCGCCTTCAGCGCCTTCTTCTGTAGTTCCGATATCTTCATCGCGTGCATCTCACCCAGAGATCCCCCGCGATACGTAAAATCCTGCGCAAACGCAAACACCCGCCGCCCCTCAACAAGGCCATACCCGGTGATTACGCCGTCCCCGTCCATCTGCGTGCCTTCCATCCCAAGGTCCGTGCACCGATGCTGGACATAAGCGTTCAGTTCGACAAACGTCCCCTCGTCGAAGAAATATGCGACCCGTTCCCGCGCCGTCAATTTCCCCTTCTGGTGCTGCGCCTCAATCTTGTCGATCCCACTGCCCAGCATCAGTTTCTCGCGCCTAGCTTGCAGATCCGCATACTTGCTCATACAGGATTCCTCCGCTTTCTAAAGCCCGCGCGCCACCCAGCCAGACAGCCCGCACGCCTATTTCAACGAGACATTCTTACTATATTCAATAAACCGCTGGCAAGCCTTAAACTTATGCCGCCGCACAGCCATCTCTACCTTGTCATATTCCTTCTTCGTCAGCAGTTCGAGGATCTCCTTATGCTCATCATAAGACTCACTCGCCCGCGACGGCGCAACATTAAATACCCGGCTCGTGATCTGCCACTTCTTCCACAAATCCGAAATCATGTTATACAGTTCAAACATCGGCAAACACTCATAAATCGCCAGGTGAAATTTAATATTCAACTCCGAATACAAACTCGCCTCATCGTTCTTGAGCGCCCGCAGCATGCTCTCGTTGATTTCCTCCAACTTCTGGAAATCCTCCGGCTGCAAATAGTCCACACAAACCCGCGTCGCATACCCCTCCAGCACGCCTCTAATCTGAAACATCTGCGTGATCTGGTCCGTATCCATATCCTTCACAACCGCGCCATGGTTCGCGTTTATCGTAACATAACCCTCGCTCTCGAGCCGCCGAATGGCCTCGCGGACGGGAATCTCACTTACCCCATACTCCCGCGCCATCTTACTAATCACCATGCGCTCGCCCGGATTATACGTACCATTCAAAATCCGATCCAACAAGGATCCATACACAATATCCACTTTGCTCTTATACTCGTTCATACCCACACTCCTTTGCCCCAACACTATATCATATATAGCCCCGAATGTACAAAGGTTTTGCGTCGGCACAGTATCGTGACCGCCCTCATAATATATCATATATTATTTGTCGTGCCAAGTCAAGCGCGAAAACCTCTCCAAAGGCATCGCCCCCGAGTAAGCCATGCCCCGCAGCAAAATAATTGCCAATTCGTGCGCCTCGGCTCACCCGCAAACTGCACTCCATATTTCATTTTACCTAGCCAAATTGAACTATGAGGCACATTTCATCATCCCTTATTTCAACTTATGGCAACAAAATGAAATAAGATGCTTTCGCATTATAATTGACAGGCACAAATATCAAAGCCCACGCCAGAGTTTTTTCTAGCGCAGGCTTGACATATTCGTG
>Ga0131853_10001260_pt1 | contig 45645 bp, 16 predicted proteins | sample TergutLab28metaG_FD_92764 | JGI IMG/M metagenome (GOLD analysis project Ga0131853, IMG submission 92764) | Labiotermes labralis P1 segment gut microbial communities from Petit-Saut dam, French Guiana - Lab288 P1 (version 2) (version 2) | ecosystem: Host-associated > Arthropoda: Insects >... | reverse complement strand
TCCCACAAATGGTAAACTTCTAAGGTGTCAAAACCCCCCCCCCCCCCAAAAAAAAACACTACCTAAAAACTCAAATAAACGCACATATCGCAGTTAATATTCCAATTCCGGTGACCGTGTAACGTATCATAATACAGAAAACTAGGTGCGCAACCCATGGCTGGGGATTCGCCAGTAAAGGTATAGCAAACGATAAAACACATTACCACTTGTTGAACCTGCACCTCCTACAAAACTGTACCTTCAAAGCCCCCGGTTATACTAACAATCTTTGTATAGTTAATACATCTACACTACCTCGAAATGCCTGGATGTGGCCCTAAATCAAAGAAACCCAAACATTCAGTCAAAACCAGAAGAAAATAGTATTCAAACCGAAATCCCTGTGGCAAACCAGTTACTATTAATATATCGAAATGCACTACAATCGCTCACGTGTATGTATGGAACTCCCAAGAGTCACATTAATGACAGATTATCCATACACCTGTCAGTCACAACCGCATATGGGTTTAATTACGGGGATTACAATAATTACGAAAATATGTGTCCAAAATTTACCAGCATTAGCACGCAGAGTTGTAAAAAATCCTGCGTAATGTAATTCAATTCGACAGAATTACATGGGCAACATATAAGTATTAAATGTATAATGATTCAATGAAGTTAACTTCATGAAATACAACGAATTTTATTTCAAAACCCCCCACTATCCAAATCTTGTAACGTAACTCACAATATATCTATTTGTTATAATTGCCATATCGTCACTACATAGGCTCACGATCCACATACTGAGAACCGACAGATACAATGAACTGTCAAACACCCTTACTCAGGGAATACTCTCTTTAGGAAGAAGAGTATTTAACGCACTGTGCGGTAATTTTCTAACTGGTGCGCATTTTAGTACGCACTCGTATCTAGTTGTACTGGTATTCAGTTATTATCATCATCATCACACCGCTGTGGAATTTGGCTTGCTTTGTTTACACTAGTTTCAAGGTTACTACATAATCAAAATTCCTACTTGGAAATCACATGACTCAAATTCATTAACGCTCGAACAGATTTCGCTTACACAACGCTTCATGAATATGGGGCTCACGAACATTTAACAATAAACAAAACTAATCTGTCAACAAAACTTTGTTCCAATGCTAAAAATCACATGGAACTACCTGTCGCTAGAACTCGCTTGGCGGCCATTTTACCTGCGCGCCGAAGTTTTGTCTGTGATATGTAGTTTCATTAACTTTATAAAGAAATAGGAACTTCCTTTTAACATGGGACAATAAATTCCGAACTCAGCATCTACATTCTTCTTGAATTTCACAGCAAATATCATATAATTAGACAACCATGACGAATCTTTTTTAAGTAAGGCACATTACTTCTACCTGCACGTACCTCTGCCGTTGTCTGTCACACAGGTACAAGAAGTAAAAACCGCCTCAAGGTATGAAACGACTGCGCAGCACTGAAGAAACTTTTGGCGTTACATACACGAAAACTTCATTACACACTATCGTAATTCACCAACAAGTAACAATCAGGTATTCACAACTGTTGTATATGCACTATTATCTAATGACAGATCCATGACTGATGACGTAAAATCTTAAACAACTTTTTAAAAATTTCACTAAGAACACTGGGTGTGTAACGACCGCGCACAACTCCAAACAACCACTGGCTGATACAACCTTGCAGTCGTAACCTGTTTACGCATGCGCACAACACGTATGTTGTGGACAAAGACTAGTTCTCAGTAAAGGAAATTGTTATATCTTTCCATTCATGATCTATGATTAACGAAGGGAAATATCTTGCTGCAGTGAAGCAGAGCCGTAATTATAATTTGGTAATATAAAAAAAAATGAATAGGTAGAAGAAAGACCTAAAACTCGTTTTAATTGTTCAGTAAGAATTATAATTACCATGCTGGGGACGCTTTATTCTACAAAATTCCGTTTTGTATTAAGAAATGACATCAGGGAGAGAAATGTAGTTGTGTGAAAGAGACGTTAATATTCTATGTTTCCCACTCTGGATATCAGGTGTGGACAAAACAACGTTGGTGGAAGAGGAGAGACTGATTGTGTGGTAGTGTTAACGCCAGTAGTAAACACTGAAAACTAGTACCACATAAAGAAAGACCCTATAGTTCTAGCAGTGCATTATCGCACAATAAGTATGACGTCTGCGGAATGTGAAGATGATGTGGACATTTACGGTGATTTACCGAATGTGCCGTGTATAGAGGATACCATAAAAGAGGTTAGTATTACGGAATTTGAACATTAAGGTACAGAACGTCAGGTAGAATGTTTTCGGAGTAATTAATAAACGTCATAGGTAATTGTTTTTGGTCTGCGTTATTATCTATAGAATTTATAGCTGATACTTGAGATTAATAATGGATTAAAAAAGAAACTGATACGTTTATGTAGCGTGAACCAACGAATGCACACTTTTCAAATTAATGTTTTAATTCAATTCTTGATGTCGTCTACATGTTTTGAACATCATGTGTTCATCATCAGGAAGACCTTTTGTACATGTATGGAGCACATGCTTCTACCTGCTAGACTGCTTACATAAATGCATGAAAAACGCCATAAAAAACTGCATGTAGAAATGGTCTTCCTGTTGGTGGAAACTTGATGTTCAAAACTTGTAGAAGACACCAAGAATTGAATTAAAACATTAATTTGACAAGTGTGCATTTGTTGGTTCACATTACGTAATTGTATCACAATGCACGGAACAAAAAACATAAAACTGATATGTGTGTGGCTTCCCTTATGCGGTGATCACATCTTATTCCCTATCCAGGTTACCACAGAAATGAGTGTGACTAGTTTACTGCTGCATTTACCTTCTTACCTGTTCTATTCATTAAGCAGAAAGATAAATATGTCCGAGTCCCCATGCACATCATGAGTGCATATGTAGCCCCACTTGTTCTTAACCCCAGCAGTATGTGGAGGTCAACTGCATGGCTCAATCACTTTACCACCACCTCCCCCCCCCCCCCCCCAAACCCTTTGGGGGGGGGTTGGGGGGGGGCCCCAGGTTTGGTCGGGTGGTTTGGGGGGGGGGGAGAAACCCTTCCCTGTGTGGAAAATTGCCCCTTTTTTTTACCCCCCCCAGTTTTGGAGGTCCACCGCCTGGGCCAAACCCCTTTCCCCCCCCCCCCCCCCCCCCCCCCAAAGCCATTGATGGGGGGTTGTGGGTGGGCCACAGAGTTGGTCTGGTTGCTTTGGAGGAGAGGAGAATCACTTACCTGTGCTGACAATTGCACCATGTTTACTTGAATATCCAGCCAAGTGACTAAGTTAACTATGCTATCCAAGCTCCGCCCCTTCATTAAACATACAGTACACAATTGCCACAGGTAGCCTTTCAGGATTAACTGTAGGTGTGATCATGTTACATAATGGGTAACATTGACAGTACCATAGAGACATAATATATTGATCACTGGATTGAACAGTGTAGAGTGAGCAGTATTATTGGTTGCTCTGCAGCAGTGATACTTTATACTCCACAGTGAGCAGTCTGGCGATAAAAATACTCTCTGTAGCATATTGTTTCTTGTACCATAAATGTGGATTGTAAAGATTATGTGTATCAATGGTGACACTGTCAATTGCCATGCATGAAATCACATTTATTTCTATTCAGACAAGCTTGTTGTTCAAGTGATGGATATTCGCAGTGTATTTGGTTTAGGCTTACCTTATTGCAGAGTTGAATAAACATGAATTTTGGTTGAGAAAATTATTACCACTTCTTTGCTTGTTGTGATCCTAGCCTTTAATTACAGAACAGATGGAACAGTTGAGAATAAGGACGAATTATTCTTATGTGCGGTGACATGTCAGTGGTGGCAAATGTGTGAACAGAATATTTTTAAAATTGAAAATTCAAAACTGTTACAGATCTCAATTATCCCCTTAGACTAGTTCCTAACAGTTGATGCTATTCAAATTTTTGAAGTTAATGATTTCTTTTGAATTTGTGTCAAAAGAAAATAGACACAAAAAAAGTGGAGATAATGTTTTGAAGTGAAAACATTATCATTTATTTCCATTGCTCTGAAGTGGGGATGTATAGATGTGTTTTAATTCAATGTACTAGGTTCAAAACACTGTCATGTATGAAGTACATAATTTCAGGATGGGTGAGCAACAATAACTCAGATTCTGGAACTGCATTATACTTAAATCTTGTTGTGTGTATTGTAATTTCAGCATGAAGAAACAAAGAAAGTACTGGAAGATGAGTTGACAAAACTGAAGGAAAAGCTGGAGGAAGTTACAATTGAAAGAAATGAATTGAAATATAAGAACAAAAATCTTTGTTTAAATATCTCAAGTCTGTATAAAACAGCAGTTGCAGAGATTGAAAGGAAAGATAAATTGATAGCTCAACTTCGGAGAGAGTAAGCATTTAATTTATACATGTAATCTTATGTTTTCTTTCCTATTTTCATAATGCTTGAATCCAAAGTGTCCTTTCTTCTGATGAAACATCATTGCAAGAAATCTACAGTACATTGCATCATGTACCTTTTTTAACATAAACTTCTACTGTATATCTAGGTCTCCCATGTCCCAAGGGGTCAAATTTTTTCAAGTTTTCTTACCAACATTGTGTTTGCATTTTTTATTTATACTATGCTTACCAAATGTCCTGCCCATTCCTAAAGCTTGATTTGATCTGGTAACACTACAAATCTTAGGTGGGCATATTACGATTTATGAAGCTTATTAGGTGTGTTCATAAAACTGCGAAAAGTGACTGGTAGCTTCGTCAAGTCTGTTTCCGTCTGTCAGTATGCAACAACCAGCTCACACTGGACAGATTTTCAAGAAATGCGATATTTGAATATTTTTAAAAAATTCGTGAAGAAATTTAAGTTTCATTAAAATATGACGAGAATAACGGATAATGTACATGAAGACGGTTATACATCTTTGATCATATCTCACTCAATTCTTCACAGAATGAAAAATGTTTCAGACAAAAGTTGTGCAGCATACCGTACAAACAAGGAATAAGTTATAGTATGTCAAAACACAACTAGTATGGTTTGTATTTTTATTTCATTGAAGTTGAAAACATGTTTTGACCCTCATATTTGGGCCATTATCAGGTCACAAACATAAATTGAGGAAGCTGTACAATGTAACTAACTTTATGACTTACATTGTATAGCTTCCTCAATTTACATTTGTGACCTGATAAAGGCCCAAAAATAAGGGCCAAAACATGTCATCAACTTAAATGAAATAAAAATACAAAGAATACTAGTTGTATTTTGACTTACTAAAACTTATTCCTTGTTTGTACAAAACCAAACACAACGGGGCTGACTCACCTATAGCAGAGCATATCAAAACACATATTTTATGTTCAATAACTTTTTTCATAAATCGTGCTGTTTGAGGTAATGTGGAAGATTATAGAGCTGGGTAGGCCACAGATGATAGTATGGTGCATGTGCATTGCATATTGGATACCTAAAGCTACAAATATACACTCAGATTATGCAATACTTATTGCCCTTCCACTGCAACAGTGGTTGTATAAACATGCCTCAATGTTTGTTGTACATACATTGCCTGCCTTGTTATGCACTTGCCTTTTTTTAACCACAATGTGAGGAATGACATTCCACAACCATATAAAAAGAGATACAGTTGTATAGGTTTCTCTGTTTTAATCTTTATGGTTATAGATAATGAATGGGACAACAGATTGTGAACTAAATGGCAGCAAATAGTCCACAAATTTAATCCTGTTCCTAATATTTTAATTAATGTGATTTTGCTTTGTTGCCATTGCTGTCAAATGTATGAACTTTGCCACAGTTGCAATAGGACTGTTACAGCTACAAATGAATGTGGTATCAACCTGTATGTACATTGTGTGTCATATAGTCAGAGAGCATTCACGACATTATGTTGATTTAGTACAAATACAATGAAACAGGCAACAAGTAATTAACATCTGCATTAACACCTCTCTTCTTATTTCAGGAAAGATAACATTATTTTCCGAAGACAGAATAAATCACTTGGTAAGGATACAAAACGTACATCAGATGACAGTGGTGATCACCAATTCTCTCCAGATGTAACTGAACAGAATCATCACCCTGGTCCAGAAGCTGAGCAGACAGAATTCCATCACCCTGGTCCAGAAATGGAGAACACACCTGCTCCAGAAACAGAGCAGACAGAATTCCATCACCCTGCTCCAAGAACAGAGCAGACAGAATTCCATCACCCTGCTCCACGAACAGAGCAAACAGAATTCCATCACCCTGCTCCAGAAACAGAGCAGACAGAATTCCATCACCCTGCTCCAGGAACAGAGCAGACAGAATTCCATCACCCTGCTCCAGGAACAGAGCAGACAGAATTCCATCATCCTGAAAACTGTGCTTCAAACAAATTAAAATCCCATATGTCTCTTCCACCCGAAGAGGTCCTTACAGTTTTCAGTAGAAGACGCCTGCATTTGATACCTAAGAATAAGAAGTTCATCAGTTTGGATAAATCAAGTGAAGACATCAAACACGAGTCAGTAATTCCATGGAATCTGATTCCTATTACAGATACTGAACGACCTAAAGATATAAATGTAAAAGTGCACAACAAATCTGCATATTTAAATAAAGAATATGTTTCACCTTCAAAGAATGAGTCAAAGAGAAAAAGAAGCAACTCACAGAATTGTAGATATTTACCCAGTGCAAGAAATGTCGTTCATGCTGAAACCGAACATGAGAGAATACGTACAAAAAGAAAGGAATTCAGTGTCCATAGTTCTAAGCCCATATCACATACTACGTCAAGAGAACCTGTATCTAGACACTTTCACCAAGAATACAAACATAAACCATATTGGAAATATAAAGCAGAAAGAGATTATGATAATTACAGATCAAGAACATATCCCAGATATACTGTTCCAGGGCACCACTTACATTCAAAAAGGTGGGAGTCATATAAGATACCAAGAATAACACGCGAGACCAGCTTGTCACGAGCACTTAGAAGTCTGAGGTCATGGCCAAGGTCAAGATCAAGATCTGTCTCACAGTCAAGAATCATGACAGGATCTATACAGAACAGTGCAAATAGAAGGTACTGTAACAGAACCTCATCAGGCAGTATGAGGTCTGCAGTAACAGAAGTATCAGACAAATCCACTGATCTTTCATTAAAACTACCTGAGAGTGATACATCTACATCACGCTTGAAGACACGGTTATCAACAGACACACGACTTGAAGATTCAAAGGATATAGATTTGAAATCACAAAAGAAAACCACACATGACACTGAACAACATTCTGTAATGGGAGCTGCAGGTGTTGAATTCGAGCATTCTGTAAAGACCGCACAGACTACGCCAGTAGTAAATACTCCACTGTCACCTTCTACTGGAAGCAAATGTGGAAGTGGATCTACCATTTTGTTGAGCCTGTCAGAACACTGTAGTTTCAAACGTTCAAGAAGGGCTAAAGTTGTAGCAATAAACAATGAAATGAAGCCCAGTGAAGCAAGGACAACAGATTTGGTGAAAAACGCAAATAATAAATCGTTCAGTGAGCATAATCAGAGTGGAGGGATGAAGAGACTCCTTGAAACTAAAGACGCAGACGAAGTTCACCTCCCAGATTCTAAAAGGCAAGTGCTGAATGATATAACTGGAAGAGAATGTTACAATTACGTAGAAAATGACAATTTCACAGACAGTAAACAACTGTACAGTGGTACAATGATGAATCAAAGCAGTTCATGTTCAGTAAATAAAAACATGCTGAAAGACAATAAAGCGAATGGAGATAGAACTGATAACATAAAAAATGTGGACACTGCTGTGCTGAAAGGGAAAAATAAACCTAAAGAACAAATAGAAGAAACAGGACTCCAAAATATTAAACTGAATGTTGAGCAGCTAACTGTAGACAATGTAGGTATCAAGAAGGACACAAGTTCCATTACAAGGATTAAAACTGACAGTACAGAATTAAATGCAACAAACATAAATGTTGCCAACAGAAGGATGACTGACCGAAATCATGGTGAACATATTAAAATCAGATTTGAGAGAAAGGCTTCAGGCTCATTTAGACCACAATATAACTCACAGAGGTACCGTGAAAGGTCTTGCACACCGATCACATCTAACAGCCACTGTAAGAGGCGAAGCCCTTCAGAACTTTTGAATAAGGACAAGGCTGGAAGAATATTGAATAATACAGATAAAATGGTCAGAAATAAGAGATCAAGAAGCAGGAGTTCTGAAGGAACTAGCACATACAGAGAAAAGTGTAAAGTAGTTGGCAGTGTTGATGGAAGAAGTGTAAAATATTTAGCAAATAGGGTTAATTCTGAAGAACAAAGAATGAAAAACAAATATTCAAAAGAGGATACTAAGAAGTCAGCCAATTCTCGGGATTACAAAGAGAAAAAAGAAAAGCACAGGGTGGAAGTGGATGGCATAAAACAGAATGCGACAGGAAGACAAAAGGAAGATTGTGGAATAAATGTTCATAAAATGTTCCTGGTAGAACTGATGTCAGATAATAGCATTATAAACTCTAAAATTCATGATGATTATGGTGGCCAAACCAAATTGGTAAGAATAATGGAGAGTAATAGATCAGCTACCCCAAATGAAAAAGAAAGGTGTGGCAATAAAGAACTGCAGCAGGGACCATCCACACTAATCAGTGTGGATCCATCAAATTTGAATGAAATCATTAAAACTAATATCTCAGAAAATAATCACAATTCTTTTCTGACAAGTAAGTCAGTTGAAATTAGAAGTTCAAGAAGTAATAACCATGAGAGAGGAAGCCAGGTAGTAATAAGCAGTGGAAATAGTATCAGTTTAGATGGTGCTGATTTAGAACATGAAACACGTGGAGTACACAAACCAGGTTGCGAAGACAATATAAGGAAAAGCAAAGAGTTAAAATACAAGAATAAGAAACTGTGTACAAGTAATTCTCAGAATGATGATAATGTCAATGATGAAAAGGGAAAGAATTCCATTGAAGTTGAAAAAACCACAGTAAGTAATACGAAAGAAAGAACAGCAAGTGGACAAAATGAAGAACATGATAGGAACTTCCAGAAAGAAAAATTGTTAGAAAACAATGCAAAAGACATGAAGAAGGATGACCCTAGATGTCAAACAGCATCTGGTGGCACAGAAGACACTGAAAATGAAAAGAAGAGAGAAACAGAGTTTAGAAATACCAAGGCAAAACGGAACACAAATAAATCAGTAACTGAAGAAGAAATAAAGAAAACAGAAAGCAAATCTGACAAAAAGGAGTCAAATAATTCTCAGGATTATAGAAGGAATAAGCAAATGGATGAACATCATGAAACTGAAGTTAGTGTTTCAGAAGAAAGTAAATTAAACAGAAAACAGGCAAGTTGCAATGAAGATGTTCAACATGTAAATTTGTTACAGAAAAATGAAGATATCAGAGTCAATAAGTCCACAATACAAGATGATTGCCAATCTACAGAAGAAAAACCAGAGGTTTCTATGTCAAATATAAGGAATGAGAAACAGAAGTCCGACTTCAAAGAATCACTGTATGTATCACCCAAAGAAATTACTGCTGAGCCGCCAGTCTGTAGTGAAGCAAATAAAGTTGAAAAAACAAAGAAAACAGGTACAAATTCAAAGAGTAAACACAGGAAAGTAGATGAAAGGGTGGTTGAGGAATTCAAATTACATGAAATATCAGATGCTAAGCATGCAGGACATAAAACTAAGAAAGCAATTTCTAAAGGAATACAAAATAAAAAGCGATCAGAAAGGACTGAAAAAATGCCAAACAGCCTACAGAAACAGAAAGATAGAGGACAGAATGAAGACTGTATTGGCAAGGTGGCACAGATGAACCTGGACAATGCAGAAAAAAGGAAAAAACAGAAAAAAGACTGTACAGATGCTGAGAAAATTAGCTGCCTGGAAACACACAAAGAAGATGGTATTTTTGTTTCCAGAATGCAGAGTGGTTGCAAAGGTCAAACACAATCTCCAGCAGACAGAATGGATAATTCCAAAGCTGCCATAATACATGAAATGGAAAAATTTAATTACAAGGACTCAAAACACATACTATTCAAACAGTCTGTTCTTGGTTCTTCAGTACCTGATGAAGTAAACAAAAGTGAAAATGAAAAGGACACTGTGTTAAGACTCATAATTAGTAAAAAGGAAGGATTAATTCCCAGAGTGTCTGAAAAGCATAAAGTATGGGATAATGTTGCGCAAAAAGATTCAAAACACAGAAGCTCAGAAAAAGTAAATAATGAAAATGAAGATAACATACCAAACATTTGTCAGAATTACAAAATGAATAAGGAAGAAAACCAACAACCTACATTTTCCATTTCACAGACAGATGTCAATAACGCAAAAGAAAATCAAACAAGAAGGAAATATGAAAACTGGTCTGAAAATGTGCAAGAGATGAGTGTCTGTGATAAAAATAAAGGAGATGAAGTTACAAGAATGAAAGCACATAATGACTACACAGGTGATGTCATCGAATCTCCAGTGGACAGAATGAGTAACACTACAAGCTCTATAAACAGAAATAAAAAATCTGACAGTAAAGAATTCAATCACGTATCATCTGGCCATGTTGCTGAACTGCCATCAACCTGTAATGAAAATGGCAGTATCAGGCGATCAAGAAGCAGAAGTTGTGAAGATGGGAGTGAATTACTGAGGGGTCTAGAAAAGCACAAGGTGGCAGTTGTTACTGATGAAAAACAAGTAACAAATAACACTGAATCTGAAGAAACAAAGAAGAATAAGTACTCAAAGGAAGAAGACAAGACTTCATGCTTATTTCAGAATCATGAGAAAATGATGGGAAAGAAAGATTTTAAAGGGAAAGTTACACAAAGAGAAGCACACAACATTAAACACAGGGATACAACCAGAGAAGAGAGCAATAACAATAAAAATGTCCAAAATGTTGGCCTTCCAGGAAGTAACAAAGGACAAGGCACTGTGGAGCCAGAAGTAATGAATTGCACTGGAGGTCAGTGGGAATCTGTGAAGAGCATTAATGATGTCACACTAAGTGAGAAAGAAGACACAGATTATACAGTGGTGCAAAATGGAAAATGCAAAGAACCTATGCCTGAAATGTCAGTGTCCAATGAAGTAAGTGAAGAGAACACTGTAGTAAGCAGTCATGCACCTACTGATAATTCAGTTGCACTGTCTGCTGCATCCAGTAAGGTGTCTCCCGTTATTAACTTTAAAGTTCGTGCTACACGTAGATCTAGGGAAGTCAAACTTGAAGACAGTAAAGCTGTGCTATCAGTGAACATTCCTCCAACTAAGAAGGAAGTACAGGTTGTAACTGTACAAGGTGTAGGTATAAGTACAGTGGGGATTAACAGTGTTACTGAAAATCAGAAATCAGCCGAAGACAGAGATACAGACAGAATGTAAATGTATCATGTAATAATGGTGGTAATGCAAACTGTAAGACAGTAGAGGAAGTACCGAAAGGAAATGGAACCAATACATTTTGTAGTGTGAAAGATGGTGATAGTTCAACAGCATATCATAAATTACAGAACATACAAATTAAGCAGTTATATGAAAAACAAAACATTCATGAATTTAATATCAAGACAGGTTTAAATTTAAGAAATAAGTGTCCAAGTGTAGTTGGTGATTATTCTCGTGAATCTGATGATGCTAACAAAGAGTGGGACTTTGACAGTAGTAGCAGCTCTAACAATTCTGATCAAAATTCAGACGACTCCGTGGTGTCCAAAGCGGAGGCAAAGTAAAAAAGTCAGAGACACAGCAGAAGAAATCTAACATAAGGAAGACTGAACAAAATCAAATGAAATGAGTGTTCACAAAGTGAATATTTACAGGAAAGCCTCCTTACAACAAAATTCTGGGGATCAGTATAATTGTACAGTTTTAGGACAGGATTCAGAGAGCATTGAATCACATCATTCCATTCACCACTAGATGTTTTGACACCTTTCAGTCATGGGACAGGCATTTGTGGCAGTTACAAGTCATTCTGATTTGTGAAACAAATGCTCCTTACAAACAGCATGAAACCCTCATTTAAGTTTTTTTTTTGGGGGGTGGGGCGGGGGGCAGTGGATTTGAACACTAAACCGAGAAAAACAACACAAAATAGGGTCACTGAAATTGAACATTAAATCAGAGGAAACTTTCGGTTAAGGAATATATTCCACTTGAATATGTTAAAGACAATGTAACTACACAGCAGTCCTCTCTAAGTTCAGTCACAGATATTCAAGAAACTTCCCACTTTATATGGAACTGAAAACTTCATTATAAGTTCACATGCGCTCGCCACTCTGATAAAACATGCCTATCCAGTCCAAACCCTCCCATCATTTATTTATGCTATATTTTATTATTAACCGTCATCCATGTTTAGGTCTTAGAAGCCTCTTCACTTAGGTTTTGCAGCCAAAATTCTGTATGCATTTCGTACTCTCCATGCTTCTGACATGCCCAGCCTATCCTGTCTGTAATATTAGCCTTTGAAATATGTTTGGTGAAGAGTACAATTTGTGAAGCTCCAATGTGCAACTGTCCACAGCCTTGTGACACTTCCTCCCTCGTATTGCATATTATCTGTTAGGTGACTACTGGGATGCTATGTGTAGGAGATATGTATTGTGATGACTAAGGTACTATGTGAGTGCAGTAATGAACTTTCGGGTTCCATAAACTGTGGGGAATTTCTTGACTAGCTGTGGACTGGATTGGGCTGGCCCAGGATAGGGACGGATGGCGGACGCTTGTGAGTGCGGTAATGAACCTTCGGGTTCCGTGAAATGCGGGCAATTTCTTGACTAGCTGCAAACCAGTTAGCTTCTCAAGAAGGACTCTGCACCATGGAGTAAGTAAGGTACTATGTTTCTCACCTTTGTTGTACTGGCACAGAGCGCTCACTTGAGTAGCAGCTGCTGTTATTGGCAGTGAATATGTTAAAGTTTTGCTATTACTTTTAAGAGTTTTCACCAAGAGGGATTCATTATTAGTCTGTCCCACAGTACTGTGGTAAGAGAGAATGTTTTATGAATACAGTTTGTATATATTCTCTTGAGATACACATGTCCACTTGTAAGTTAAATGTACATATTATGGAGAATTGTGTGTGTTAAATATGTAAATAAACATAAGGTTTTCCTTTTTCTGCATATTAATCGAATGACCTGATTCTGAACATTCCTGTACAGCTGTTCACAAATTTATTTTTGTGATGCAAAATTCAAACATGCTTTCTTTCTCTGAACAAATGAAGTATGTGAATATTTGTGTATAAGTGCAGTATTACTTACAACATGGAATAGTAGAATAATATACAGCAATTAAAGTACTGAACTGCTGAAAGTACAATGCACTATTGAAAAGAAGGCCTCTTCCTGTGGAACACATCAAACTAAATTCCATAATTTATTAAATCAGGATTAAGATTCTCAATTTTAACCTTTTCAAGACCGAAATGAAACTGTTTTATAAGGTTTTTATCTCAGAATTAACCAACTTGATGCATAAAATTTGTTTTATAAGGTGTTTACTTACTGTCCATATTTTGTTCTGACTGCTGGGTTGCACAAGACAGGGATCACAAGTAGAGGAACCAAGGTTCTAGCAACATGTCTGACATAAAAACAGCAGATAAGGTGACAGACTGCAATAAAAGACCTGCAAAAATTCAACCTGTTCTTGAACTTCCATGCCAAATTTAGAATAATTTTTACACTAAACTCTACCCACTGTTGAGGTAATGACCCCATAAAGAGGAATGTTCCATTCTTGATTTTAATGTTCCAGTTTAGAACAAACAAACTTCTAGAATAGTGCACCATGACACTTTTAATCATACTGGGGGCACAATGTGTACATTTTTAATGTAGAAATTTATGTGGGTAGAGGGAAAGAAACTAAAATGTTTGAATATGATATATCTCAAATGTGTTATTTTACCTTCCTCATTATGACCACATACTTTTTATTTTTTCTTGTTACATAATTCTTGGTAACACAATAACTATGTCAATTCTCTTGTATTGCCAAAAATTTTGTTGATTACAGTCTTCATGTTTCACTATAAATTTTATCACTAACTATACAAAACCAGTTGTCAATTATTTGTTCATTCATTCACAACATAGTCTGTCTTCCAACACGTTCATAACACTGGACAACAAATTTAAAAAAAATTTTTGTATCTGTGATGAATATGTTATTAATTTCTTTGTTTGCATCTATGAAGTTAGTAAAGGGACATAAAAAGAATTACTTGCTCTAGTTTCAAAATTATGCTACACTATGATATTTTATGAAATAGGTTGAAATATTATATGGAACGGTGGTTTAAATATACAACTAAATACTATTCAGTGGAAAAGAATGTGTTTAGTAGACTTATTCTGTTTAGAGATAATATTTACAATGTAAACTGAACATCTGCACAGCCTTTTTCATGTAAGTTCATTACTTAACACGAACAAAATCACAGTTTTTCTTTTAACCCCCGTTTCGCCTGTCCCTTGTATTCCATGGTAGGGATATCCCTTGCCAAAGTCCAGCAGTAGTTGGCGAGCATAGCACAGTTCCATTTCCCTTGGCATCTCTTCTTTCTCCATTGAAGAAATGTTCTCCGTGTTCATCAATCACTGCACCACAATTCTAAGGGAAAAAATCCAAATGCGATGAGGGAAGTGTATTTTTGGTGACATGCTGCAGCCTAATTTCTGGTAGCTCTGCAAAAGGTTGTTTACAAGCTCCTCATAGTTTTGAGCCCTTCTGTTTCCCAAAAATACTTTTACTACAAATTTAAAACTGTCCCAAGCTGCCTTTTTGTTGCCTTGAAGGAGCCTGTTGAAGAATTCGTCCTTGATAATGTCTCGTATTTGCGGACCAATGAAAATACCTTCTTTCAGTTTTGCCTCACTCAGTCTGGGGAACTTCTCTCATAAGTAAGTAAAGGCAACTTCTTCTTGGTTCATGGCCTTTACAACATTTTTCATCAGACCAAGCTTTAAATGCATGGATGGCAACAAAATTTTACTCGGTTCCACTTGTGGTTGATTTTCCACATTGATGATTCCTGGTTCAAGAGATTTTTTGGCAGACCAATATTGTCTTGAGTAATGAAGAGACTGAGCTCTGCTGTTCCATTCACAAATGAAGCAGCAATATTTTGTGAATCCATGTCGTAGTCCAAGTAGTAAGGCAATCACTTTTAGGTTACCACAGATTTGCCATTTGAATTTATTGTAATTAATGTCTTCCATCACAATCTTCAGGTTCTCATACGACTCATTATTATGCAATGAATGAATGACCAACAGGAATAGAAGGTAGGGTGTTGCCATTGTAAAGGAGAAGTGTTTTGAGACTCAACTTAGACAAGTCTATAAAGAGTTGCCATTCCAGAAGATTGTGATTAATATTGAGTGTTTGCATCAGGCCGTCAATATCAGTGCAAACAACAAGGCCCCTTTCCATTTAAAAAAAAAAATGAACTAGATGTTCGTGCCTTTTACGATACACATCTGGGAGCGCAGTGCTGACACATGTATCCCTTCCCAAGTAACTATTTTACGCATTAAGCCACACTTCATGTATCATGACAACTACAGCCAAGAATTGAATTCTAAGGCCATATTTGGTTTCAGCACATTGAATTGAAGAGGAATCAACTATTTTGGTTACGGATACATTTTGTGTGTTGACCAGTGTAACCTATGTATTCTTCTACAGAATGAGTATACTGTGAATAAATATTTAAACTGCATAAATCATTTACTAATAAGAGAATATTTTACATTCATGAACAGCTTATGAGACAATATTATTCTCAGACTGATAAAGCTGGGAGGAAGTAAAACCGTACTTAAAACACATCAAAGAATGGAAAAGCAGCTTGATCTGGTTTCAATATGTCAACAAGATAACAGACAGTACCAGCCAGACCTTCATACAAACTGTATGGTGAGTCAGGTGTTCTTGCTCCTTGTGAGAACTCTGGACTAAAAATAAAGTCTGCAAAGGCATTGGCACGATGAAGGTGTTTTGGATCGCCTGTTAGGCGATAGAGTAGCAGAAACACATAGCCACTTCCTGCAACTCCATGACATGTCCCTGAAAAGAAACTCTCTTTATCTTGGATCTCACAACAATGAATAATGCAGTTACAATGGAAGCATGCGCTTTTCAGCCTATTTTCATTGGTACAAAGGAACATATTAAGCTCTCAAGATTGCTATGCTGTCTGTGGGTCTCCCCACTTCATCTTCTGAACCAGCTGAGTTTCACAAACAAAGTATGAACACTCTGCCACTGGTAGATACTTCACCATACTTTTTAAATTCCTACCTCAGCAATAACAACATGGCAGACATGCAAACTTGTGAGGCACATTCAGACCCTGAAATGACAGGACCAGACTGCAGAAAAACATGAAAGTTTTTCTAAGGAAATACTGCAGGAAAATACAAAATAAAAGGACAGGACCACCATGAGACGTAGGAGGAAAACATTAATATGGTAGCATACTGAATAAACCTTACCAGGGCCTTTCTTTAGGAGGCCTTTCGTCCATACAAGATCGCCACACTTCAAACAAGATCTTAAATATTTATCTTCTTTCCAGTACAGATATGCCTTGGCCATCAAATACACCACACCTGCAAAAATATAAACATATACCATGACACATTTATACTTCTGTACAAACCTACACACATGCAACAGACTACAAACTGGACCACAGACCCCCACAGCCCAGTAACACAATTTTTATGTCCACATTATTTTTGTCAAACAAATTATGGTCTTCTGGATTTTTACACCATTATGGTATAATGAGTTTATTCTTATACTTCAGTTGTGGATGCTGATGCATCCACCTGAATCAGATTCAGTCACCCTGAAGATGGAGACAACAGGTTCCTCCAAAATGACAGAACAAACTCAAACTACAGAGTGGAACAATCCAGAACAACCTCACTTCAGCAATATACTCCACGAAAACCTGACAATTTATAGGCCTAGCAAGATCAGATATTACATTTAGGGTGTATCATTGAACTGCCGTGCCTGTCCTAATCCTAATGCTATATTGGATGTCAGTAGTTGAGAAGGGGCTCCTCCTCCATGAATTTTGATAATTCAAAACAGATTCAAGTACTCTGTCCTAGTGTTTGTACCATGCACCAGATATAACAATCTCATGTTTGTGTATCATATTACAGGCATGCACAAATCTCAAGCACCAGGTAGACCACGCTACTAATCTTGTATGCTGACATCTTACAGTTGTTGGTCCTCATTATGGGAAATGCTTCATGTCATCCTTCTGGAACCTGGAGTTTTGAGATTATTCCTAAATTTTGGGAAAATTTGTGCATGTTTAAAGCAGTAAATTCTTATAAAAGTTATGAAATCTAAACTCATTTAACCTCAGACATGCCCCTGTATGGTGCCGTCAATTCCTTTTTCAGTACTGCAGTTTGGTAAAGCTGAAAAGCTCCATTATTTAGTTGTAGACTGTAGCTACTGCAAAACTCAAGTTCTGATCTGGACAATGTACAATAATGCTTACACGTTATGCATCACAAATACAATAATTCATAAGCACATGTCCAGTCACAAACCCACAATACTATCTACCAGCCCCCCTTTTATGGTACCTCCACATGCAGTCAACATCTGAAAATTGGTACAGGTCATGAGTTTGTCTATAAAAATTTAAAAAAAGTACAGAAAATGTTGGAGTTCAAATCCTGCACCAATCTGTTTGGATGTTGTCTTGAATTTCACGTCGTCTAATGCTATGTCACAAGAAAAAATGTTTGTTTTCACAGGCCTGTTGCAGATAATACAAAAAAGCCTTTTAATTTCAAGTCCTAGCCACAGACAGCTTAGAAATGTGTGCAACAGGCTTTTATTGTCTACACTAACAGATGAACACCAAAATATACAAAAGCAAAAACCCCTGTCCCAGAAAAAATTACAACACTGAATGAGTGACTAGCAACCAGTCACTTCTGAAAGCCTTCCTGAACAACTTATAGCTATGATATGAAAGAACATAGACTAGGAAGCACATAAAGTACAGTTGTCCCTTTACATTCCACAAAGGCACAGAGACAGTGTAGGTACAGCCCCATTCATTTCTAACCTCAGCACTTATTGTACAATGAGTGGTCAGCCCCAGCCACTTTTAACCCAGGGAAAATAGCCTCTGGTACCCACTAAATAGGAGGCTGGGTTGAATGTTTTGGTAAATGATTAAATCTCTTACTCCTGTTGGGATTCAAACCCTGGATTGTCTAGCCCACAGTCCAGTCACTATATAAACTATGTTATCCTGGTTCCCACTATAGGACAGAAAAAAACAGTGTGATTAAGGTCTCATATTCATCAACTCTGCAACACAGTAAAAACAAAATAATTATTATGTAAACAAACAGTCAATGCAGCTAAGTACATATTACTTAATTCAGCATTTTTCGGCCATTAAAATGTGATTATCGGGCTAAAATACTTGCTATTTAACACAAAATGGATACATATTCGCTTTTTCGTTGACCTGAAATCTCAATTTTACAATTCATGTCAACATGCTGCAGTTCAATATGGGTTACTAATTAAACTGGCTTTTAAACAACAGGTATGTTTATGATGTACACTGGTAGAATGATGTAGATAATTCATTTTTAATTATAAACCCATCCTGAACTGCAGCATGGGAAAAGGAATTGTAAAATTAACCTTTAGATGCCTAACATCAACTATAGTTGACGTACCGCACCGCTAATCTCCAAAGTTGCATTTTATATATTTATTCAACAAATATAGGTACCGAATATTTTAAACATGGTGTATACTCTCCGTTTTTTTTCTTCAAAATGCAGTTTGTTTCATAATTCTAACATATTTGGTTCCTGTATTGTTCACATTTTATATACAGGTGTGCTAAAATTTAAAAAATGATTCTGGCGCCAAAAGGTTAATATCTCAATTCCATGAAAGTGCAATTACATATCTTTTTATCTTTATGACAAATATTTTAGCTGATGATGACCTTTTAAAGGACAAAACATGTTGCTTTAAATGATATATCCTGAATAGTGTTGACTGTTCAGTCACATTATAATTACATGGTAGCACAATATGGTATCTAACCTCAAAACTGGAAAAACAGATTGCATGAAGTGCATCTGTTTTTATTAAGTGGTTTGCACAAAAAGTTACCAGTTATTTTTATGTGAAGTTTAGTTACATAAATATCCATTTACGCAGTGTGGTTAATATAGAAACATCATACATGTCTGCACATTTTTAAAATGAGGAAAGATTCTGGCACTAAAAACAACCTTCAATCCACTGTGTGTTACTATCAAACATCGCCAAGTACAAGTCTTGAAACTTCTGCAGCAACAGAACGCAATAAAATCTTATCATGCGTGACAGTTCTCCAACATATCAGGGAAGGTAACAGTCCTTGAAACGCTGGAAAACTCTCACGCCTTGATGCAGCTGCCTGCTTGAGAAGATTTTTATTGAATCCCTGTGTAGTTCAGGCTAGCATATTCTGTCACTCCAGTTCCATTTTTCTTGCAAATTATACACAACTGCAGTCCTGACATCAGTTAAGGGCAAATTGTGACTAACAGGAAAGACATGAAACACTTTCCCACACCCATAGTAAAAGTATAAAAACTGTTTTATACGGCATATCCGGGGGAGATGGGTTGCCAGATATTACAATTTTCTGGGTATCAGAATGTCATATCAAATGTGTATCTCTGTGTATCTAGCACCCTCAAGGACAGACCTAACCCAATTTGTCACTTGATATCCCATCCTATTTTGCTGCTGCACTTTAAATCCGTTTTCATCACTACTTATATAACACGTCGTAAATATAATGTGAAAAAACAGAATACCAATATTTAACTCTCTTAATCACACAATACTGTGTTCACTCCATTTAACTACACACACATATTGGTGTCGCCATCTTCACTATTCACTTACATAATTTTACCCTGTAAACAACCATTCTTGATCAATTAAAATATTACAATACAAATTTAAACCTTACTTGTTATCATAAATAGTTTACTTTCATTCTTTATCTCTCTTCTGCACTTCACATGTCACCATCCACCATAATTTTGCCAGGGATGCTTACTCTCCACCCAGGTTCATCACTGCTGTTCCTCTGGCTATGAATGGAGATGCACATGGGACTTGAGAGGCTCCTGGAATATCTGTCGAATGTTTGCTTGCTTGGTGCATTGGTTTTGTTGCTGCAGGGAAGTGGAATGCAAAAAATGTAGCTGCATTACCTCCTGTGCCAAGTGACATGGCCGGCTTTTGGCAAACTTCAGAAGTGTAGAATATGCATCAGCAGCTTTACCCCAGGAAATTTTCTCTATGATGATTTCTTTGTCTGAAAATTCATTCTCAAGAGTTTTACTTTCAGAGCCTGAGTTCATAACAGTCTTCATTGGCTATGGTACGTGACACTTCAATTCCTTTACCTTCATCAATCCTCTCTTCTGCAACTACCTGACTCACTTCACCTTCAGCATTTGAGAGGTCCAGTTTATCAAATATCAACGCCATTTCATGAACTGTGTCTTTGTTGCAAACATTAAATACTGCAAAATCCTTTTTAACCATAGCACCTTCAGCAATCTTTACAGCTGGCCAAAATTTCCTCCAGCTTGGCACAGCATATTTGCTTTCAATGAATTCCACGAACATGGAACATAGAAAACTATATCTTTGATAGTGTAAGTGCACTTAAAGTCATCTACTGCTCCTTCATGATTCACAAACTTGCAGAGAACATCTTGCTGATAATAACACTTCATATTTTGTATGATTCCTTAGTCCATTGGTTGTATGAGGGGCATCACATTTGGAGGAAGGTACAGAACAGAAATATTTCCCAACTACAGTTTAAATTTATGACAGTGTGTGTTGTAATTATCAAGTAACTGTATGCATTTGCTGTCTTCAGGCATACCAATCTTGTGGAATTGTTCTTTCACCAAGTAAACGAGAGCATGGAAAAACCAATGCTTAAAATTCTTCCCGTCAATCCAGGAATTTGAATGCCCTGTGGACTCCACAGGTAAATGCATAATGAAAGTGTTCATGGACACTGGTATTTTCCAACAATTTCACACGAAGAGGGGATGGCATTGACCACCCACCCCTGTCTAGGACCAAGGTTAAGAAAGAATAAAAACTATACATCTACTCCCCCTCTGGGCCTTCATGGCCTGTTACAGGGTAAGCTATACCTCCGTCAATTTGCCAGTTACCCAAGATTTAACACTTCTACACTTTTGTGACAACAAACACCAACTTGGCGAGAACAAATACTCAGCCAATATAAAACAAAACAAATTTGGAAAAGCAGAACTCTTCAATGTTTTCTGTACAGCACTTCATGTTTCACGGCCTATTTGTGCATTTGGCTGTGCACAGTTACATCACATTTCAATAGTATATGCCAAATGTACAGAGTTACACCAGTTTCCAACAACATATAACTAGGAAATGCCTGGCTGCTGGTGGGGCCATCAATGCTGGACAGGTTTTGAGTACAGAGCTGGACACGGTGAGCTACCCTGGCCCTCGACATTGGAGGTCAGGCATGGGACTGACATTGTCACTTCAAAAAATTCAATTGTTTCAAAATCCCTGCAATGAAGATACCATGGCCCAAAATGGGGCTGAAGTGCCATAGAAGATGAAGAAAACTAGAAAACAAACGTTTCAGCATGTGTGTCTCAGCTGGCTATACTTGACAATATGGAAGTCGGTTCCTGTGCTTCTGCCACAAGCCATATTTTACACTTAGCAGGCCTTAACTATTGACTTTCCCTTAGTTCATACTCCATTTTATATCTTTTTTGGAGAATCTTAGCACAGCTCATTTTCCAAATATTCTTTGTGATCTTACTTATTTTACTGTACAAAATATTTAAGTACTAAGCAGAAACTGACTAAAGAGGGTCAAGAGTAAATGATCCAAAACCCACATCCAAAGATATTACCATTCCACAGAAAACCAAACTACCTGCAGCCCCATGGCACCAATGTACCAGTTCATCAGCCTCTGGTCGTGCTCTCCTACCAAGCTCATCCATTGCACATGGAAAATTGCCTGATGGACTTTGGAGACTCAGAAGATAATCAACACTTGATTTTACATCCTGTTCAGCAACTGGATCAGACTGAAGGTATGCAGGGAAAGACAGCAGCATCTGCAGGATACCAGACAGACCATGGGCTGCACCTGACATTAACATCAAAGTGTCGTTAACAAGTATACATCATGAAATTTGCGGTTTTCACAGTGGTGAAAATAAAGACCATGGTCTCCTGAGTTATAACGCCATGAACACACCATTTACCATAATAAAAAAAAAAGCCTTCTATCCACAAGTACACGATGCCAGACACTAGGATTAGTATCTTGTTGAAGCACTTGTACAGCTGAGTGTTAATTGCCCCTTACAATAAATTTATTTTCCTCTGCTGATTTTTAAATACCCACAAATTCACAAGTATTTACAGATTCTAAGAGATGAATAGCCATAATTACACAACCCTACACCTGCTTCAAGCATTTGCAAGCACACACACTTATACAAAAGCATACGCAATGATTCATAAGGACCCCCCATCCCAGTATTGTAATTGCCCACTGCAGTACCCATGATATGTACATCATGATCATGGCTAATGATGTCGCTGGTCCTAGCCAAGTTAAAGAACACTGTTAAGGCAAACCTTCACAAAGTGGAGAAAGGCAAACTGTGCTAAATGCTTTTATAAGTTTACGAACAGTAAATATTTTCCTTCATACTGTTTGTATTACATTAAACATAATCTTGAAGGTATTCCACTGACATGCCAATCATAGCAGCTGCAAGCAGAAAGCCCCATACTGCCAACCAAACTTCTGACTGGTTATGGTGTTTATGGCTGTGTGGCTATGGACCACCTTCCATACACTCCCAAACTTGCACCCCAAAATTTCCATCAGTTTTTTGGCCATAACAAGCTTCTAGCTGCCAAGCAATTTGCAAGCTGTCACCTCCTGGCTACAGACACATGACACAGATTTCCTCTGTGCTAGGATACAAATCTTGATGCCTAAGTGGGACAAATGCTTACATGTCCATGGTGATTAAGTGCAGGCCTGATGTGTATCACCTGCTACCCTTGTGTCATGTACGCATTAAAATCAGGAAACTTTTCTCAGCATCAGATTGCTTATTATCTTACTTCATGAAATACCCTTGTACAAACTGCTGTAAAATTTAAGTTCCCAATGCGCTGTTATTATCACCATGTCATAGTAGGTTTAATCATGTCGAACCAGAACATACAACCTGATACCCATCACTTCTCTAATTCCATCTGTTTGAAATTTTATAAAAGTATTATCATTAACTGACTATACACTCTAGCATTTGGTGAGAACTTCAGGTTCACAATAACGCATATTTTATGTTTGAACTGGCAGCCGTTTGAATATTGTGTAGCGAAAAATTAACAAACTGTGGTCAAATAAAAGCTAATTATTGATAGCATTACATAAAAGGGAAAGAATGACTTCTCTCTAGGTATGTTTTGCCCATTTTGCTTTAATAAGGGACGGTAATGAACAAAAATATTTTAATACCATTAGTGACAATCACCTCTACCGTTAACACAAATAATTTTTGCCTTTTCAACAACAAATACAACAAATTTCATCTCCATTTAGTTAGAAACAACTTATTCATATTACAGGTGTAGATAAAAAAAAAAGAGCAGAATAAGCTCAAATCCTTCCCCTGAATCCAACCTGAATATAGAATATATAGAATGCCTTTCTTCATTCCGTACTAGTTGATTTGATATAAATAATATCGACTGACCAAGATACTCCACATTGTAATAGGAATACATCAAAGGACATGGACTTCTATGATGTTGAGCATATTTTTGTCCTGATTCCACAATACATTTGCAGAGTTCATTAATATCCTTTTCTGGGAATGTTCCTTTCCCAAAGACTTTTTCCAGCCACAAGACACCAGACAGATATCCAGCTCTACCAACAAGTAACTCATCACCACCACAATGAAGGAAGTTGAGAGGTTTACAGTTTGCAGCTGAATCAATGTAGGCTTTCAAATAACGACCAGCATTATTTTTGTCACCTGGAAGAAAAGTAGTGTAACTAATATTATGTTGGACACTTTACATGTGTATGAATTCTTATGAAACAAAAATTATGCATTTTAGTCTTGTAGTGAATGTTGCCACACATAAGCACTCTAAAGAAGTTAAAATACACTGTTAGCCCATTGAAAATTTGTTTCTTATCTTGAATGGGCAACAGCTGCTTTACAGTATTCACATACAAGATCTCACTGGGGGGGCCACTCCTTCAATTCATAAAGAGAAGTATGCAGAGGCAGTGCATCAAATTATTTTACGACTGAATTGTGAATGAAAAAAGCAATGTATGGAATTGGCTATAGCCAAATTTAAGGAACAATCCTGGCATTTGCCCACATGAAATGACAAAAATCACAAGAAATTGCAACTGGCTATCACCCTAATACAAATCACTCTTGTCAGCTCTCATATTTGCTCTGCGCAATGAAAATGAACATTATTAAAACACAAGTAGTTACTAGTGAAATTTAAGCTTTTTAAGCAGGCTTATTATAGTCTGGATGGTTTCCACTTCTCCTTTTCCTACAATATATGTTCTGAATCTACTAAACCTTAGGGCAGGAGCGTACAACTTCAACCCACACGAGAGTCACATAATTCGTTAAAGACATGCCTGCCTGAGTGGCCAAACTTTTGTGTATGTACATCAAACGGGATGGACTAAATTCACCAGAACGCCATTATTGACAAACTACAAATTATGCTAAAAGTACAGTTGAATAACAAGGTAGCAGGCCTTACTAAACTCGATAGAACACAAAGAAATATTCGGTTTACTGTATGCTGTCTTAAAAATGTCAGGTTGTAGCTCGCAAACATTTTCTCCGCTAATAAAACTGTCGTATTATGTTCTGTAAACCTATTATATTATCTTTGTTAAATTGTAGTAAAACTATTATGGTGACCGAGGCCGCACGTTGGCTTCCCCTGCCCTAGAGTATTGGCGATGTTACAACTGGTTTCAGTTCGTTGCTTATTAGAAATTCCTGGTAGTTAATACACACCTACTGCATGGTACACAGCCGCTGTAATTGCATAAATGCCAGCATTTCCAAGTACAAATGCAGATATCTGGGATTTGTCACGCTTCTTGGAATCCGCATAAGCCAGTGCTGGCCTAATATATTCTAGACCTTTCTCCAAAAGCTCAGATTTTTCACCAACAAACGTTGGTGATAAGCTCATATGATAAAACATATAACCAATTCCTGCAACACCAACATACAATCCACCATCTGCAGCTTTGACAGATGGCTTTTGTCGGTCTGTGATAATGTTTACAGTCTGTTGTATCTGCGAATTCAAATTTTTGTCTGCAAATGTTTCATAACCCACTTGGTAATCTTGCAGGGTGTTAACAAAGTATCTGTTCGAATAACTCATTGAGGCAGACTTGCGTAACTTTCGAATTCTGCAATCCAGAACTTTAACGACTACCCAACACAACCACCTCACACCCTTCGCACGTAACATGCGCGTTTTCTGTTCTCTGTGCGTTGCACCACAGATTAATATCACGTATTATCTATATCATGGATCAGAGTTATTTATATCATCCTGGTACACCAAGCATTTTAGCTCCTTGTACCACTCACACTACCCACTCATCCGTAGGCTAGCATTCGTGAACTTAACTTGGATCAGAACATGGATCTGAGGTAATCGGTCAACGTTACATACAATAGAGGACATTATCGTTCGTTAAATGCACCACGGTTGTCACGGCTTACGTACATATTCATTCATATCCAATAGTGGACATCAATTATAGAAACTACTTGTACACTATACGGTTGTCCCATACGACTTTGGAACACTATTCAAACTAAATAAAAAGTACTAACAATCCAAATTCCCCCATACGCAATGCTTCTACTCAGAGTAGGCTATGGCTTGATGTAATTCTATAAGGTTGTGGGTGTGGTTTTCAGAATACGGTTCTAATTAATCTCCACATTGTTAGAACAATACAAATCTGGATTAATTACTACATAGCATGTGTAGCAGAACACTTTTTTAATTTTTTTTTTACCAGAGAGATAAATGTTTCTACTTCGCGGTCCGTAGACTGTTTTTGTTGCTGCAATAGGTTGTATCTTTTGCGGCTCTTTATATTCGCGAAATCCAACACGTCTATATAACGTGCAGATTATTTTTGTGAATACGGGTTGTAAATTTTGCTATGATGGAACCTAGTCAATAAATAAAATTAATTCCACCCCTCAAATGTAGACAGAAGTTCGGAGGATAATTATTCATAAATATTATCCAGTATTAAAAATGGCGCTTCGTGCCAACATGGGGTCGATCGTACTAAAAAGTTTATCAGTGCTGCTTGGAATATTTTTTATATTTGTTGGGGTAATGAAAATTACCTCACAAGTCAGTAAAGACCTTCATAAAGACCTGGTACGTATTTCTGTGCATTTGATGAGCTGTATAATGGTATACAGTACTATTAAATTATACTCAATATGGATGTGTTGTATTCCCCTGGCACATCTGTAACCCGTTAAGCTGATTCGTATCACATATAATCATCCACGCAGGGGATCCAATAATGCCGTCAACAGTGTCATCCTGGTATATTGTGTAAATAATTTGTACCCGTAATTTTTCAAATGTGCTTGTGTGGTGCAGAGGTACGTAAGTTAACTTTAGCACAATGTCCTTGGCAGTGTGCCGTGGCCAGCACAAAGTGTGTTTTCTAAACTAAATCTAAAATAAAGGGCAATGTGTATATGCAGCTATTTTTAAGTAGCATTTCTTTTTGTCTGTCACTGCTTTTTTTCGTGTTGTCAGGTGAGTGTGTAATTGAGACAACCATTTTATATAGCTTGACACAATATTTATTTACACTTTAGCTGAATATTGCGTGATTTCAGGCTTCCGCCGCCAAGTACGTGAGTTCTCCGCTCTGCGGGGCATTACGCAGTAGGGCAACAACCTATCAGTCAGACTGACCGGAAGGTTATTGTCCCGAAACGTAGGAAAAGAGTTACCACCATGCGCTGCGTAATATCTGAGAAGAGCGCAGATCTCAAGTTCATAATTTTTACACCGTCTTTACAACACAAAAGCGAACATCTGCTCAAAAAAAATGACAAACAGAAATTACTTCATGGGTCAGTTAATTGTGTGCTGCTCCTTTCTTTGTTTTGATATGAGCTTAATCGATTTTAGAAGTTGCAGAATGGATCACCAACTACAAGAATGACGATGGGTTGTAATGAGATACAAAAGCATGCCTTGGTCAGGTTTTAATCTATGATTGCATGAGGTGAAGCAAAACTCATCACTCTGTAATTCTTGTCATACTGTTGGTGTTTTCCATACTGACCTATGTGTGTATATTACTTTATGAATTAATAGAGATGGAAAGAACATGAAATATGAAAATGATTTTTGCTGCTGTGTTTTCTTTTAGCTCCTTGAAAATCCCGAAGGTAATATAACTGCACAGGATAATCTGCATTGTTTCATAATTATGAAACATACTGATAACATTATGAAATATGGCCCTTCTCAAGATTTGGTATGAACTGATGGGTTTCCATTTTATTTAGAGCTGTATAATCATACAGTTTAATGTGAAATGTTCAACAACCCACTAAGTTTACATTCCTTGTCTGCTATGACTGAAAGGGGTAGGAAATATGTAGGCAAGTTATTGTGTTTCCCTTCCAGTGTTCTAATAAATTTCTGTTGCATGCTGTCAAGTTAAGTGTACTTATTGACAGATGGTTGTGATGTTATAAGACAGTGAAGCTATATTTTTACTGTAGGAAAACAACATGTCACATATCCTTTACATGTAATATTTCTTTCCTTTTGTTCCAGAGAAAAGAATATGTAAAATATGCAAAAGTATTTCCACTGTCAGAAGCACTAGATTTTAAAGTGCCATCTAAGTGGTATCGAAGGACAGTAGGCACGCTCGAAGTTATATGTGGTTTGGCAATGGCATTCATTCCGAGCAGTATGTACCTGTTTATCAGATGTTATGTTGTTTAAATGTTTGCTTCTCCAGATGTATTCTGAATTGTGCTACTGAAGAAATGAGCTGGTTCTATCAGTTATTCTATCACCACAGTCACTTAGAAATGTCTAGAGAATTGCCATTCTTGTTCATTTTTATATTTAATCGGTAACTTCATTACTTTTGTTCTTCATACTGTATTGTAAAATAACTTACACACCAGTAAGTTGATCATTAGTGGTTGTTTTGATAGCTGTTGAAGTCAGATGACTTTTTATGGTAATCCATAACCATAAAGATGATGAAGATATGTTTAAGATAAGAAGCTGTATTTGTTCTACTAGCTATAAAAATATTCAGAATATTAATTACCATAATAATGACCAAGATCTTTTGAGCTTAATTTTTCAATCACAATTAAGGAATTTTACCTCATTACATTGACTCAGTAGGGGACCATGGTGGCACACTGGTTAAGGTGCTGTGCTACAAATCGGAAGGTCGCTGATTTGATCCCAGCTGGTGTCATTGGGATTTTTATTGACATAAAATCCTTCCGATCGCACTATGGCCCTGGGGTCAACTCAGCCTCCAAAAGAAATGAGTACCAGGAGCATTTCCTGGGGGTAAAGGCGGCCAGTGCGTAGTGCTGACAACCTAACCACCATCCTGTGCCGTTGTCATGAAATCTGGGAACCTTAACTTCCTGGAACCCTCTGGGTCACTCCAGGCCTGTAATGGGGACTGCTTTACCTTTACATTGTCTCATTAACAATTGCCTGAGGTTATATCACCAAAATATAAGGGGCGTTCAAAACAAAACAGATGAGTTAATGTGCTCTGTGCCTCCCAGATTTCCTCATATACATTTCTTAACTGGACATCATCTAAAGGATCGTGAATTAGACTGTATTTTTTGTGCATTATAATCTCACTACAGAATTCTGTCAGTAGTCCCTTCAGAAGGGAAGAATAATTATTTTTGTTCATGAAACTCTTTTGTATACAAATACTAATTTAAATGCATTTTGTAAAGAACAATGCATAAAGTATGCTACACATCTCATCTACAAATATTTGTGTATTCTCTGTTGATAGATCTCCAAGTGGGAACTTTGTGTATTGGAATACATCCTCAACTTTCTGTATACTAATACTTTCAGAATTTAATATTTGCGGTGATGTAAATATAAACTGTCTTAACCAAAACTATAAAAAACAACAATTAGATGGCACAGTGTATTTTCCAATGAGAATCCAAACTCACTCAACTTCAGCAGTTGACAGTATTTTTATTGGATAAATTTAAAAATGGAAATTAAACCACATGTCCCTAGACCATGATGCCCAGATATCTTTAATATACAAATTGTAATAAACTGCAGTCTGTCAGAAAAATTAATAAAGCCTCTGGCTTGGAATTTCTGACTGATTTGAGTTATGAATCTTGGGACAACATTTTTGTTTAGGATTTTTTATTGTAGTTTTTCCTTTAAAAAATTACAGTCTAAACATAGTAACAAAGATCAGATAGCAACTGGTGTAAAGACACCATGTCTTTACAAAAAAGAACTTTATTTGAACAGTAGGAATATTACCACCCCAAATTGGAAAGTCATTATAAATCTTATAGCAGGATTTTGTCAAATGTTCACTACAATATCAAGATTTAAATTCCAACAATAAAATGAGCATGGAATATAAAGTGTGAAACGGGCAGAAAATTGAGTAATAATGTTAACATCTTTTAAATATTGATGGAAAATTAAGTAATAATAATCATGATTGCAAACTCGTTTAATACCTGTTTTTCAACGTAGCTGATGAATTGATTGCCAACAGTGCAAGTGACAACAGTGGAACTGTAAAGAATAATAATTCACTAAATTATTTGCTGCAGACTTTCAAGCATCCTTTCACTAATATAGAATTTGCTTATGTGCCACATACTTAAAAGCTAAAAACTCACATGGATATGACAGTTTTGGTAAAGATGTTAAGATTAAGTAGTCCATTTATCAGTTCACCCTTAACTTACACATTTAATAAGTCACCATCCTTAGGTATGTTTCCTACTCAATTTTATCACGGAAAAATCATACTGACCAATTAATGGCTAAACTAGGTAATGCATGTTATGCAATCAGGGCTGTCAAATCTTTTATGTCACACAGAACATTAAGGATAATTTATTTCTCTTATGTCCTTTTTGTTATGGCATACAGTATAATTTTTTAGGGTAACTCAACCTATAGCAGTAATATTTTTAAGTTTCAAACAAGAAAATATATAGTCATTATGAATTCTGAAAGTATAGAAGATACTTGTCTAGGATTACTTAAGAAACTGAATATTCTTTCATTACAACCATGATATATATTTTCCGTTTTAATATTTGTGACTAAGAACAGGAATCTGTTTAAATCCAATCTTGAGATCCATGGTATTAACCCAGACACGATACTGATTTACATCCCTCCTTCATCAAGTGTAACAGTGTTCCGAAAAAAGGAGCTTTATATTTTGGAATCAAGGTTTTTTAATCATTTACCATCTAGCGTTAAAAAATTTGTCTCCTGAAGAGAAACAATTTAGACTTGCTTCAATAAGTTTTCTCCTTATGAACTTACTTTATATGTATATTGGATGAATATTTTAATGGGAAATTGCCCAAAGATCTTGGTTCATTGCAAATTTATTTTACAATTAAATTTTATAATATTTAATAAACTTTATAACTCTGTTCATTAACTCTAGGTAAATATATGTCTTATTGTTTACTGATGTAAAATTTTATATTTGTATATTAATATTCAGATTTTATTACTTGTTATAAATTTGATGTATGCTTTCTATAGGCATGCATAAGTACATAATATTGACAGTTTCTGTATCCAAAAGGTTTCTTTTAACTTGTTAGGATCCGTGGAATGTGATGGAATGAATAAACACCAAAATCACTGGGTAATTCACATTGTCCATTCATCCATCACCATGTTTTTTGTAAACTAATAGTAATAGTGAGAAAGTGTAAATAGAAACATTCATTTTAAGAAGGAAAACTTGCAAGAATGATTACGTTTCTTTTTTTTTAGGTGCATGAATTCAAATCCAAATGAATTTACTCTCTCATTAATGTTATATGTTCTAGAGCAAATCCATTGCTCAGGGAAAGCTCAAAGTAGTGTCATTTGTAGGATAAGGAAAAAACCCAAAGTGGCTCTATTGTTGGAATGTGGGGAAAATTCTGGTAGACAACTGCGATCACACTCGAGGAAACCCAAAGCATCATTTTTTTTTTTGACGTTAAGGTGACCATGCATCATGATAAATTCTTATAATAAAACTAACGAAATATACTAATTTCTCAAATTTATTTTTGGAATAAAACTCTACATGTTTCAGACAGTTCCTCTGTCCATCATCAGTAGTTTTTCACTGTACACACAGCATAGGTATATGTCATACAGGTTTGGTGACAGCTTGCGAACAGGATCAGGATGGAACTGGTTCCATATACCTATGCTGTGTGTACAGTGAAAAACTACTGATGATGGACAGAGGAACTGTCTGAAACATGTAGAGTTTTATTCCAAAAATAAATTTGAGAAATTAGTATATCTCGTTAGTTTTATTATAAGAATCCAAAGCTTCATATTGTACCACTTGTAGGATACAGTAGAGGAACACAAAGTTCATTGCAGATTTTTCTGCATTGGCATGCTGGAAGCAATAAAAATGTACTGGTGATAACAAGACATACAGTGATTAATTTTAGTACACAAATGACTGCATTTTGATATCTCATCCCTTTATAGATGCAGTAAAGCAAGGAGCCAACATTGTGTTGCTAATAATGATGATGATGGCAGTTTATTCACATTATATGGTCAATGATAAATTTGAAAGGATTGCACCAGCATTGGTAAGAGGTGACATACATGTATATTATTTCTGTAACATGGGATCTCATGATTTATATGAGGAGCCTGTTTTTATTTTTACTCTGTAATAACCTGTATGTGTAGAATTTTCCAATCAACCCTAATAATACAGGAAATATTTCAAGAGTAACAGTTCTTTTGTCTATACATTATTTTTAACATAATCTGAACAACTCTTCTTTGGTTTTCCTATATTTTTTTTCTCAATTTTAAAATTTATTGGCACTTTGTGTGTGTGTGTATATATATATATGTAGTAGTTTGTACTTTGCAATGAACTTGAAGGTGATAAAATAAAGAAGGGTGACATGGGTGGGACATTTTGAATGCATGGAAGATGAAAAACACATACAAAACTTCAGATGGAATGTCTGAGGGGAGGAGATTCCTTGGAAGAACAAGGGAGGTCAATACTAAAAGGAATATTAAAGAAATAGGTTGAGAAAGATGGGCTGGAACTGATGTAGTTGAGGACAGGGGCTAATGGCAAGTACTGTCAGCAAGGTACCAAAATTTTTGCTTCCACAAAGAATGGAGTTTTGCGACGAGACAAGTGACTGTTTTTTCTGAAGAAGGATGCTGCTTGGTGAAGTCATTTAGTTTTCTTTCAGTCTACGAACATTTACAGACAATTTCTTTCTGCTCATTTTCAGTTCATTGAATGTGAGTAGGCCTACTTTTGATTTCCTTAATGCTGTTTCTGCCTTTGCTCTTGTTTTTATGCTGACCAAAAGATCCATTTTCTTTCTTTTATATACAACATCTTGGCGTTAATAATCTTGAGATTAAAAGTATGCAAATATCTATGTGTTATAAGACTAAAATTAGCTGATAAATCTTAAGTTTTAGTACTGTGATTAAATGGTCCCAGAGGAAACAGTCACTTCCATTTGTCTTGAGGAAGAAACTGCAGACTCCAGTATGGATAAGACTAATAAAATTGGTAACACATTGCATGATTTCATAAAAGCATTTTGTTTGGTTATATGTCATATCAGTGTATTGGAATTTTTGTAAGTGCGGCTGAATGTTAATTTTCTGGGACTGCTAACATTTTGTTTTAGATTGTGACTAAATAAAAAAGTAAATAAAACTAATTACATAGAGCCAGGATAACTCAGTTGGTATAGAGACTAGGCTAAAGCTGGATGACTGGGTGATCTGTGTTGGATTCCTGACGGGAAGGATTCTTCATTTCTGCCCAGCATCCAGACTATGGTGGATCTCACCCAGTCTACTGTCAAATGAATACTGTGGGCTCTTTGCATTGTGGTGAAGTCAGGGGATGAATCTGTCCTGTCACATACACTGAAGTCTTGGGATGCAAGTATGGTGAGGTCTACCACTCAAGCCCTACACATCTTCATGATATGGAGTTAAGTTAACCCACTGTGTGTGTGTGAATGTCACGTTTGGCCCATGACAGGAAATGTGGACAATATTTGTGTAGTATTATATGTCTCCTGTAGGTTTTTACTCACAGATGGCAAGGAACATGTAACTAGCTTGAGGAAGTTGTTTACTGTTGATATATGAATATTTGTATTTCTGTCCATCAGTTTTTAAGTAAGTGGCTTGTTGAAACAGTTATCATGTAAATTACATGGCCAGTCTGTGCGCAGCTGCAGACCATTTAAATGCCCACACCGGATTATACATACAGTTAGCTATACCTTTCACTTATTTCTTTTTCAGGTGTTTTTCTTCATGCTGACAGGGAGATTAGTAATTGACTGGCAGCTAAGAAGGAGAGAAGTCAGTGAAGTGGTTGCAGTTAATGGGGAGAAGAAGCAAAATTGAACACAGCAATACCAGAAAATCCAAAGAAGAAACAAATGGATCTGTCCCAGTACCATAGAAACATACAGTATAAATTGATCTTTTGAAACATTTGCTTCTCTTGTATCAGATGAGATTCTTTTTCTCATGAATGTGAAATAGAATGAAGATGCTCATTTTGAAGAAGATTATAAATTGATGTGTAACATGACAGCCATTGTTTCTGTAGTTCATTGTATAACACAGGCCCTGATGTTTATTATATATATATTTTTTAAATAATACAGTGTATATGATTGTATAGGTATGCTGCTGTTCATGTTTGGCCTTGAGTTCAGACAGTATAATAATTTTATAACAGTAATTCTTGTATATGAGAATAAAGCTTCGTGCCCAACAAAAATTTAATGAAATTTATGTCAGGTCTACCTATTTAAATTTAAAATTCTGTTAGATTTTTTTCAGTTTTCCAATATCATTTTCATATTGTAGAATAATGCTTCCCATCCCACAAAAATTTAATGAAATTTGTTATGTCAGGTCTACCTGTTTTAGTCAAAATTTAAAATTTTGTTGTATTTTTTTCAATTTTCCGTTATAAATTTCATACTGTAGAAGAACCACTCCTGCCTCTGAGGATCAGCCAGAGGACCCAAGATATGAGTTACATCAGTGACTGGCAGATTAGAGAATATACTGCATGACACAGTGGGACATGATGCAGCACTGAAGTGAAATTATATTGCATATAACAGGAGAAGGGATAAAACTGGTATTTTCACTATTATCAGTATTATTTTCTTGCTGTACTTTCTATCACCTGCTGTATATTCAAATTTCCAAATATTCACACAACTTTTTTTGTAATATATGGACATTTGAAGCTTTATCAAAGTTTCTTTTTATATGCAATGCTACTTCTCTTCAGTTTGAAAAGTAACTTGTAACACAAATATTGTAATTAGATATAGACCTTGGTCTTCTGGGTTTTGAAATCATGAAGAAGCAAAACTGAACATTTCGATAAAACAAAGTCACAAAAAGAAAAATGGATCAGTCCCAGTACTATAGAAACATAATCTACAAACTGAACTATTGAAGTATTTGTATCTCCTATATCAGACATCACATACAGACACATTATGTGAGCTTTTCATTACACACTGAAAGAATTAGGGAGTGAATATTCATTCCCTGAAAAACAAAACATGAACATTCATTTGCTTCCATCTTCCTGTGTACAGGGACTGAGAAGGCCTTCCCTTATCCTGTTTCCCTTTGGGGCATACAGAGCCGTGAATCTTCTGCCCTGTTCTGCGTTTCTGACTGGCCAATCTTCGTGTTTCTGTAACCCCATTACTGTACCTTTCCCCACTGTAATAATATCTGTGCTAAAGGTGGTGGCATTATATTCTTCCAAAACACTGGTACTACTAATCTCCCATTCGTATCAGCCTACAAGGTAAAACCCCTGACACCACTCCCAGAATTCTCATGACTGTGAAAACAACAAATATCAGAAAAATAATTTTCATCAGAATTATCTGTTGTATACACTTATGGTACAATTGTAGGGTACATACAGTGCTATCTCATACACCCTAGGAAAGACCTAGTAACATTTTTATGTTAAGGCAATGTGTGACATATACTTTTTAAATGTAGTGTTTTGTTTTCTACGTCTTTATTATGAACCTTCATCTCATACGATGTAAACTTATGATTGTGATTTTAATCTTATGTATTCTCTCTCTGTAAGGTATGAACATCTAGGCCTTTGTTATAACAGTCTATAAATTAGGTCATCCAAAGAAATGTCATAACAGACAGATTACCAAAAAACTACACGTTAAATAATCATGGATGCCACAGCAATCTGATGACTTCATTGTGGTAACTTCTGTATAGGTTAAGCCTATAAAGTTAAACTTTGTACCTATCGATTATTCTAGTCAAGTATCAAAGCGAGTATACTGCATAACAAAACGCTTTCCTAGTCAAGACTGTGCACTTTTAAAATATAATGTAATTTTGTTTTTTAGAAACTGTACTTGCAGTACAAACAGTGTTGGATATCTAATTTTTTTCTGTATATTTTGTAGGGAAATAAGCACCAAAAGAAGAAAACAAAAGATATATCCATTCTGCTGTAGGTAGTATATACACTATTTCATCACTATGCAAGTCTTTGTCTTAGACACATGCATACAAATGTACAAATGTGCACATGTTTTATTAGCACTTGAATGCAAAATGTTACTCATTAGCATTGTAAAGTCTCTTTTCATTCTAATATACATTTCTGTTTGTACAGGTGAAGCATCACCATCATATGGATGTTTCTTTACTGTACAGGGTAAACCTATGATCTGTTTGTGAATTATAGCAGAGAGCAGGCATATAATTTTACAGCATCCATTCTGCAGCAGTTAACACTGTGAGAATTTTAATCACATAAACATGTGCACATGCATATATATTGCCCTAGAACAATTTGCAGTACACATTAGTTTTTAAAGATTAAATTTTAATTGGTGCTGTATAGTCATGTTTGCTAGCAGTGTCACTGTATAACACAAAAATAAAATAAATAACACTTCGGCAAAATTGCTGTCACTCGGTGCCATAGGTTGGAAGGCTTGTAAGGAGTGGGGTGCATAGAAAGTGTTTTACATGTTATTCCCCACATTCCAATGCCTAGCCCCCTCCTACATAAGGTATTGGGAGTTTATTGTCCAGAATGGAGCGTTTGATGATATTATATGATGTGGACTTGTATTTCTAATGGGTGGAGAAGTAAGGAATCGAACAGAAATTGAATGTACAGACACAAATACTATAAATGGAAGTTACGCAGAAGTGTAATACATATCAGTCGTTCCCATGTAAAGTTTATGGTTGATGTTACGCTATAGTTGTTCAGCTGTGCAATATGGTAACTTAAGTTGAATGATTCTTACTATGACATTAATTAATAACACAGTTCTGTTTCTGTTGCACATTAATGTTATCATTTCAATTTTCTGATCATTCTGTGCATGATGGGCATAAGATTAATACACATAGGGACAGTCTGGTCCATCCACCTGTCTGTATGTTTTTATCTGAAGAATTGCTAGACAAATTTTGATGAAATGCAACTGAAAGCACCCCATATGCATTCTTGTTATTTCCAGAAATTGATAAAAAGTATGTGATATGCATGAACTTGTGTGGTGGGCAAAACACGAGCACCATTCAATTTAGAGTGCTTCAATGATGTACGGTAAATGGTTCTTAGAAAATTCACACAATAATTGTTGACAATGGTTAACTTGATGGGGGGGGGGGTGTTGTAGTGTTGATCAAACTAGCTCAGGTTTGTGTTCTGTGGCAGTATCTAAAAAATAATGTTCCAAATGCTGATGAATTAAGATCTACATTGAATGCTTCAGTCTGACTAGTAACGCCCTGCCAGACCATTAAAGTGGAGGAATATAACCAAATGCGCTTTTGAATTTGTTTAATGAAGGTTTATTACTGCAAAAACCATGTAAAATTCAACCATAACCATCAAACTCAATATCACTGCCATTAAACAATACAAGGTTGAAATTTGTGATTTTACAATTCTAATAATAGAAGGTTTAGTATAATGATTTGTTTTTAGGAATAGTGAAGTGCATACAGGGCTATGGTAGGGAAACCTCAAGGAAACAGACCACCGGGAAGACGTAAGTGCAAATGGGAGGATAATATTAAAATTGATCTTCAAGAAATAGAATGGGGGAAGGGATGTGGAATGGATTGATCAGGCTCTGGAGAGGGTCAAGTGGTGGATACTTGTGAACATGGTAATGAATCTGTGGGTTCTGTAAAATGTGGGGAGTTTCTTGACTAGCTGAGGAACTGTTAGCTTCCAAAGAAAGACTCCGCTCCATGGAGTTGATCTAGTTGAATGAATACAGTAAGACATTGGATGGGATGGACATACAATGTAAGGTCAGCAAAAAAGGCCACATAGATTCTAAATGGATTTAAAAATTTGAAACATAATACACATACCAAAAAAAAGCTTATGTGTGATAGTTTTTTAAAACATAAGCAAAAATGAACTATGTTCCTGTGGTGTGACATCTACAACAATTGTAAATGTTTAATTCATGCCCTTCATACTGAACCTTGAATTAACTTGCGCTGGGCAGTGATAATTAAGGTGACTGTGATGGTTGATAGTTGTATTTCAGATGGTCTTTGTGATATTAAATTAGTATAATAAAGTGGAATGTTGCAGAATTTGAAAAGTTAATAATAGCTTCAATGATTTGCTTAAAATGAGATTTATGCATCAGGCAAAGGAAGTGTGTAGATTAAGCACTCATTGAAGGCCATGCATGTATTGCTATGAACAGAATTTCATGAGTATACAGCCAAGTTATAAGGTTGCATTTTGACATGACCAGACTTCCATATGAGTATTCAGCACTCACTAAGATATATATTATTTTATGTTTTACACACTGTATGTCATAAAGTTTTTTAATACAAAAGATTATAAGAGTGTGATTTGTTAGATACTCGTCAGTTAAAGAATCACCTATTTTGCTTCACAGGCGTAGTGATGCCAACATCATTTTACTTCATTCAAGTGCTATTAGAGAATACAAAGAGATATTACTGTAGAAGGAACATTCAGTTAGAAGTATGTGTCCTGCCTCATAAGTAATACTTCTCTTTTTTGCTTTTCGTAAAATGTCAAAGTTGAACTTGGAACAGACCTGTTGGTAGGCATGAGGTTCTCATGGTGGCATTCATGAAGCTTCAAGCCTTCTGGAATGTGACGCCATGTCAGTTGGTAAACAGTTACTGATATTTTGGAGGAGTGTATTGCCTAGTGCAGGGGTGCAAAAATCTAGGAGACACTTCAAAATTATTGGTGTCAGAAGAGTGACATGAAGCAAGTTTCACATGGAGGACCCACATACATTAGGCACAACCACACAAAATGTTTTGCCCAGGATTTGTGTAACCCTGGCCTAGTGCACAGGGTCAAGGAGTCCAGTTCTTGGGCTGCTTGACCCCTATTATGGAGGACCTATTCTCCAACATTTCAATAACTGTTTACCACTCAACACAGTGAATATCCTAGAAGACTACGAATCTTCACCATGCTTTGTGTCATATTCAGTAGCACTGATTTTTTGTACAGTTAATTGGACATATAGATTTTCAATAGCCACATATTATTATTATTATTATTATTATTATTATTATTACTATTACTATTCACTAAATCACACTTCTCAGCATCTTATTGCTGGGAAACCCCATATCCGAGACTGTCTATGGGATTAGGCTCAATCAGGGGAAGGAAATTCATCCGATCCTCTAAGACCAAGAAGCGTGTCCTATTATTATTATTATTATGCGAGGCTTGATACATTTTGAGAGGGAAAATTTGTGCACCATTAGGATGCAGAAGTTGGGTTCATTATCAGTACATGTGAAAACACAGATGTGATGATGTTATCTGAAAGATTTTATACAATGCTTGTCATATGACCTAAAAATTCACAACACAAAAAATGTTTGCTTATTGTCATACTTAAAACATAAAAGAACCATCTAAAACTTAAATTTCTGCCATGTATTATCTGAAGATGTAATGTTCCATAGGCTTGGTTTGATGCACCACTAAATACTTTATGCTATATCTGTATTTATAAAGTTTTCTGTTTGCTTCTATGGTAGGCATTGATTTCCAGTGGTCATATTACAGTCTTTAAATGTGACATGCCTGAAAAAAGTCCTGCCAATTTTATATCAGGTTATTGATACAGTTAAGCTATAATTACAAGTGGAGTACCCACAATAAATGAATGGGAAGGAATTCTGTAATTGTTACAAATTAATTTGTATGTCAAACCAAACTGAAGACGATACTGAATTCCAGCACGTATCCAAAACATTGAAAAATAAGCTGGAATTTTGTTTTCCTTTTCAACTCAACAGGACTCTAATTTTTGTATTAAGTACTCATATCATTATGGTATACTAAGTTTTCTATATACTGGAAGAACGTGAAGATTGACACAGTCTATTCTAGTCAATGATTGGAGCACTTGGAATTGTCTGAAAGATCCAGATATATTCAGTCACAATCTAAATTACATTTTCTACGTCACGTTGAGAGCAAAGTTTAATCATGTGTCTCTGACACATTACTCTCCTGGTTATGCAAATTTACACGGTTCATATACAACTCAGTTACGGAAACATATAAGATACCTTTACAATCATTTTTACTACCACATTTGCAAAAATAGTCAACCTGGTATAAATAATGATTGCCCTGCACAATCTTCATTTTTCAGGCAAATGCATACACAGAATCTGTAATTATAAGGTGAACCCCCATTTTTCAGATCATGATCATTGAAAAATTTTTGTCTATTCAGGTATATACAGTATGTGAGTGGAATTCCTTGCTATGGTTTAGGTGTAATGTTTACAAGAAAGTACTCAGGCTGGCATAAATAGTACGTTACAGAACACTCAACTGATCCTTCTACCAGTGGCAAATTCTGATTTGGAGGTTAGGTCTTGCAGAAGGGTACATAATGTGGCATTGTACCATTCTGCTAGATCCCCTATCCAGATCAGGATTCACCCCTGCCTTCAACTCATACTGGCTTTTAAAGTAAACTTCATGCATGGCTAAGAATGAATGACTGAATCTTACTTCCTACAGTCATAGAAGGAAACTGATACAGGTGCCAAAGGTCTGGAAGGACTGTATAATTGCTTTTTTCTTTTAAAGGCCAGTTAACAATTTATTTTACTCTTAATACTGTAATTGTTTTATCTTACAATTGTCTATAATTTAAAATCTCACAGAATATTCTCAGCACTTTGGAATGTTCAGTTTCCATGTTAAAAGTATTCAATGTGCAGAAATACTTGAAACTGCAGTAGAATCCTGTGTAACCAATTCTCAGCACTGATCTATACATGCCTACTGCTCATACTACATTCTTTTAATATGTGTTCATTTAAATGTATGACATGGCAGTTACATTCACAAAGTAGTAAATTTTTTATTATATCAAGTGTAAATAATAATGTATATGTATGTACAATTATTTTTAAGTGTTCAATACTGCCACTGTCACTAAACTGTTAATGTGAATGCAGCAGGAAGGAAAAACTTCACAAAATTTTTTAAAAAAAGAACCAAAATGATACTCATGAAGGTAGCAAGATATACATGAAATTACACAAGACCCTGTGACTGGTACAAACAACATTGCTATTGAAATATGGCATGAAGGTCTTTGCACTGTCATGTAATAAACTTTAGCCAAGAGATGATCTTGAGGATTGAAAAGGCATAGCTTTCATTAACAAGAGGTGTGCTAAGGGAAAGCCTTTAAGGATCTAGCTCTGAGTGATGGCGTGGATAAGAAGCTAAATTGATCGATCAGCAAATTCATAAGAAGCCACTGCTGCCTGACTGGGGATGGGCAGTTAAGGGGTTATGTGTGATGTTGCGGGAAGTTCAAAGCAGGAATTTCGTGTAGGTCAGCCAAGACTCTTGACACAGTCTTGTTCCACACGAACACAGTTTAACAATAAATAAAATTTGGCATTCAGAGGACCGTGCATCGTGATATATTCTTACAATAAAAGCCAATGAGGTGCACTGTTTCTCAAGTTTATTTTGATAAAGAACTCTATATGTTTCGAACAGATCTACTGTCCATCGTCAGGATTCTCAACACTGTATACACAGCAATAGGTATTTATCATGCTAGTGATGTTGACTGTCCTCACTAGCAGACAGTCAACGTAACTAGCATGACAAATACCTATTGCTGTGTATACATTGTTGACACTGCTGATGATGGACAGGAGATCTGTCCGACACATGTAGAGTTCTTTATAAAAATAAACTTTAGAAATAGTGCATCTCGTTGGATTTTATTATAAGAATAAATAAAATGTGCCACTTGAACTAGATCTGAAATATTTTATTTTACCTTGAAGCCTCTTACCTAGGGAAGTTGTTTGCTCCTGAAATAAAGTTTATGTATGCAATGTGTACAGTACACCATCTTGCAGATCTCTACTCATATTGAGGCCAGTTAAGAAGGGTTCTACTGTGTTATATAATGTAATGTATAATCAGCTAGTAAGTGCATCATTGTATATGGTATTATGACAGCAAATTTTATATGTGGCTCAATATGTACATTTTCTGTTCATTTTTTAATATTTTATGTAATGTGTTGTATGAGATAGCTGTTGCAGTTTGAAAGTTAACTGTAATTGTGACATGTCCTCAGACGTTTGTAACCTTATTAACAACTGTTACTCATAAAAACTTAAATCTTGATATAATTTACTTATTATTCAACATTCCTTTCTTCCCCACACACCAAATTTGAATATATGCCTGCAGATAATGAAACAAAAGTCTTCACGTGTTTCATGTCATTGAGATTCAGCAAACAATAAAGCTGTCTTTGGCAGTTATCTTCCCTATGCTACCTTCCTCCATGATGTAATTTGTAGACAAGAAAACTTTTTTATGTTCCTGCAGAAGCTCTAAGCTTATACAGATTTCACAGGGTTACATTTATTGTTTCTGAATATACAAACCCTCGATATTTTGTATGACATCATGTCCTTGGAATGCAATTAAGGCTAAATGAGATAAAAAATACCTGAAAAATGTTGAGCTAGATTTGTCACATATCTCTTCTGACATTTCACTGGGCCCGTAAGTCAGCTCATTATTGGTATATGACATATTAACATTCTCCAAAGTTGTATTTGGTTTCCCCATTCAACAATGGATGTATGTAATAGCAACATACAATTTGCTAAGCATTATAGCATAGCAAGGTGTGCTGCTTTGTGTTACGTATTGTGTTATTTTCTTTGGCCTCTGTAACTCTGACATGTAACATTTGCCAGTTTTGTTAAAGACAGTATCTGTGTTTGAGACAGAACCAAATGTCACCAGAAGGTTTCAGGCAAATACAAAATAATCTATGATATGCTATATAGATATACCAATGTATGTCTTTAGTTGATATTTCATATAGCATATAACATCAATGATGAGGAAGTTGTTTTGAATGGTATGCAAATCCTGAGGGCCCAGAAAGTATAATGGTGTAACTCTCTATAACTGAATTGGGTTTGACTTCATGCTCTTCAAAAATTATGTAACATTCTCTTCTTTATGACAAATTTGTAGAAGTTAACTTTGTTCTCTTGCTGGAAATAATTTGCAGCAAACTAACATCAGCGAAACTATCAGGATTTACGTTAGTCCAACTCAGACTTAAATCCCATGAGTAGGTAATCCATGATCCTTTATAAAAGATTTAATCATTTCAGTACCTCAAAAATTTGCTCACAGAACTCCATCTAATAGGGCACAGAGGATACTTATTCACTTCTTGGTGCACAGTGTGAATAAATATAATAATGAATAGTAACTAAGACAATGAATAAATATACTGCTTCACAAAACATGTATGAATTTATGGGGAAATACTAGCTGCTTCAGGTGACGTAAAACTTTCAACAAACCTTCAACACAATCTATAAATGTTGGCATCGCAGAAAGATTCATAAAATCAAACTGGTATAAAGAACATGTTAGGTGTCAATATTGCCTCTTGAAACTGAGCTGGTTTTATAATAGTTGCTCAATGAAGGAATATGTTTGGTACATTTTCTAAAAAAGAAATAGCAACTGGGTTAAAATTCCAACCATACTGCACTGTTCTAGGCCCTTCATACTTCAGTAACAACATGAATCATAAATACCTGAAGAATATCCTGCTCATACACACCACAACTGGACTAAAGACTGTTCATAATGGGGCTCATGCACTGCAGGTGATGCTGCATATCTTGCTTCCAAGGCACAGATCATCTACAAAAGCAATGGCACACAGCCACATTGAGGCACAGAAAGAAGTCGCATAACTTTCAGAGCACAAAAATCCCTACAGGTTGATCATATTGGCATAACTCTCACTTCTCATACCACTACTACAACGAAGTGCATTATGTGCTGAGTGACGGTGTGGGAAACTTGTGCACGGGAAAAATGGGACAATTCATAAATAATTTGTATTGCCTTATTCCCATTTTAATGTGAACCATGAAATCAAAACATAATTCCTTCCATTATTACATTAAATAACACAGTCTCACACAACACAAATGTAAAATTTGGTGCTGTTGATGTCACTGGGATTTTGAATTTCACAAAATTTTAGAGTTAATTTAAGAAGTATACACTATTGGTTAAAATATACATTGCAATGGCAATTATAAAGTTTTCTCTTAAGATTCCTAGTCTTATGGATGGGAGCTCCACTTGCTGCTAAAACCTTAAAGTTGATTCATCCCCACTGTGTCTTATTCAAATGTTATACTAAAGAAACAATAACATGTAAGATTTGAATAAAACACAATGGGATGAATTTCCAGTCACACCTTCCACTGTGTAACAAACCACAGATAAGTGGGTATCCAGCTGAAAGCAGAAAAGCAGAACCTGATAATGCAGTCTACATTAACAATTTGCATTGTCCCTTACCCCATATTAGACCAGGTGTTAGTGATGACCTTGTTCCACTCTCGGACACCTGGTGAACAAATTATTGAAAACTGAAGCTGTTGTAAAGCAACTGCCAATACTGCATGCCTGATTATTTCTGGAAGTCCATCCTGTGTGTGTAAATTGTTCTTGTTGTTTCTCAAATTTTCCCACAGAAGAAAATATTCACATAGTGTCAGACTGGGTGAACACGGGGACCATTTTGGATGGCCAATTATTGGTCCCCCAAAACGTTACGTTAAGTTGACCATTTAATTGCTGGCTTTACGGGCAATTGCATCATCTTGCTGAAAGAACCTGTATTCCCTCACCTCATCACTTAAATTTTGAAAGAAAATGGTGTGAGAATTTGTTCACTGCACATCTCTTAAATTAGAGTTCGAAACAAAGTTGGGTCAATTTATTCTTGTCACAATGATGGCACACTGCACTCCCACTTTTTGAGGCCACATATCAACACACTGCACACTTAGTCTTGGATTACCTACCAAACAGTATCTTTCACATTACATGACTGTTGAAGTACTTTCATCTGCAAGATAAATTAGTAATGGATCAACTTCACCACTACACACTTTTTCACAGAATCAGTTATAAAATATTTACTGTCTCAAATGATTGGAACTTTTTTTTTGTAAGTGTAACTTCATTTGATTTCAAACAAAGCAAGGGTGTTCAAGCCTCCTCCCCGAAATTTCGAAGGCCCTCCAAAATCGTGCCAAACTCAACCCGATTGTGAAAACTGTTAAAAATTGCTGAATTTAGGATGCCAACACCCCAAGATGTTTGGAAAAAAGGCAGTAAAATTCTAAAAGTACCTAGGTTCGCAAATGTTTTACATTAGTAATGACAAATAAATTGGTTGTCATCATAAATAGTCTTAAAGTACCAAAACTTAAGAAAATTTTACTATATGAAATGAAATTTCTTGTACCAAATTACAGCTGCCTCCAGAACCCCTGACTAGG
>Ga0131853_10001259_pt1 | contig 45661 bp, 38 predicted proteins | sample TergutLab28metaG_FD_92764 | JGI IMG/M metagenome (GOLD analysis project Ga0131853, IMG submission 92764) | Labiotermes labralis P1 segment gut microbial communities from Petit-Saut dam, French Guiana - Lab288 P1 (version 2) (version 2) | ecosystem: Host-associated > Arthropoda: Insects >... | reverse complement strand
CCCCGTGTAGATGAGATCAGCCCCGATGTAGACGAAGATCCCAGAGCCTTCTACTTCGAGCAAGCCCGCTACGGCATGTTCATCCGCATGGCGCTCCTCCACCGGCTCTGCCACGCACCCCGTATTCTATCAGACCCGGCATATGACCCCGCACCTCGCCTCTGTCAAAACGATCGCTGTGTCACCGGTAGCGAGGGATGGTATCTCCCAAACAAAACCCGGGAGATGGCGGGTGAAATCGTCTGTGCCTATTGTGATAAGAAGATTCCAGTACCGCCCCTTGCATAGATACACCACAAATGCGGTATGAGCGTCAGGGGTGCCTGTCGCCTCCTGAACCCTAGGCCAACAAAAAAGGAAAGTCAGCTCAAAAACGAGCTGACTTTCCTTTTTCGGTTTGTGTACGGCTTTATTCGTAGTATGCTTATTAGCGGAAGATATAAGATACATCTTCCCATAAAGAAATATCGGGGATTCGCTGTTCTTGCCAATAATCAATAAAATATTGCAGGACGACACCTTTGTCCTCGGTAATGAAACGATACAGTCTGGGGCCTGTCTCCACATTGCCAAACCCTATTTCTAAATTAAATTTAGCTGTATCTGCCCATGAAGTACCTACTTGTATAAAAGTGCTCTCTTGTATTGGTTGATTAGGTTCCAGAACCATGAAACCCCATAGCTCAGGACTGCTGTTTATAATTTCCTCGAACAGAAGAGTGCTTAATTCGTCATTCGTATATACATTAAATTCTGTTATTACATGAAAAGTTAGTTCTTGCACATCATCCTCCGCGTTATCAATGGGCGTAACTTGTGGTTCTACTTCTTGCCGCTGGATATCCGCTTGATTGTCGCTCGTACATCCTGCAAAAAAGGCAAAAACTATGAATATAGCAATAAAAATACTTACTTTTTGTTTCATTCTTTCTCCCCCTCTGTATACGCCCAATATAAAATATCTACACCATCACCAAAAGCGACAGCGTAGATATTTTACCATAAAATCACTTAATATTCAAATTTATCGATTCATCCCTTGACAACCGCGCCTTATATTTCCCTCGGATTTTCTATATAAAAACAATTACACATCTTTATCCCTAACCTTCTTTGTCGAAAAGCTTCCCGACTCCCTTGACCCCCTCAAAGGTTCCGATAGCGGCTCCGGCAATGACAAAGGCGTTGAGTATTGCTAACATCCAGCCTATCGCACTAAAATCACCCGTTCCCAACTGTTTGACTGCCGACACCATACCAGCCAGGATAAGCGCAATCCATTTCGGATCCACAGTAGTAACAAAGCGCTTGACAACCTGGGTTAAAAGCGTCACCATCGCCACCACGCCGGAAAAGGTGCCCAGAAATTCCATTGATATAAACTCATTTAAGTTCCATGCCATACTAGCTACCTCCTGCTACTATGTAGGAGACGCCCCAAGGCGGGTACGTCTCTGATAGCGGAATCTACCGGCAACCTTCAAACCTGTCTTCGCAACGTTCGCGGCGCTCTTCACAGCGGCATCTGCATCGACAGTGACGGCGGCAACCGCAACCTAAGAAAAAACAACACATACTAAATTGGCCTCCACGCTTTATTGTTTCAGTCTGACTGATTACAGACTAATCCAGTATATGCTGTGCTTACAATTATGCGCCCTAGATCCGCCCTGTACCTGATATAGGCTCCTTGGTGATATACAAAATACCATCCTCTTTCACTGCCACCTCCCATTTGACTAGGCAGATCTTTCCTTCCGCTATTTCCAGCGCTGTGATATATCGGGTATGGACACAGCTACCATCGTTCATGTATCGTTCTCCGTCATGCTGAGGAAATATCGGCCGATGCGTATGACCAGCCACCACCCGGATGTCCATCTTTTCACCCCAGCAGGTCAGTATTTGCTCCACCCTAGACCTGCGCCGGGGATTTCTTTCGTTGTCAAAAGGATTCTGAAACCCCACAAGCTCCAAGGGTTGCCATATGTAACGGACAAGGAATCGGCTCAACCACCAGAGTCGGCAATTGAAGAAGTCGGCTTGGTGACCGTGTAACAATAACATCTTGCCGCCTCTTGGTCTATGCGTAAGCAGAATAGATTCCTCCACTACCATGTTCGGGAATAGCGGGCTTGGCATACCCATGGGTTTTGGGCTGTATGTATACAAATTCCTTTGCGTCCAAGCACCACTTCTTTTTATCATATCGTGATTCCCATAGAGCATATGAAACCGGCCTTCCCGGTATAGCTTGGCTAGGAGGGCAAAGATGTGATCGTATTCCGCCGTAATCTCCCACATGTGTCGCTCTTGCCATAGATCGTCGCCGTCACCCAATTCGATATAGGTATAACCCTCCCTGTCGTAGTGACGGAGGGCGGTGTAGTAGAGCTTTTGGTTCTTTGCAAAGTTATCAGACCCTGCGCCGCGTCCCCGGTGGACATCGCTCATGAGTACGATTTTGCTTGTATCATCAACATCTAACCGTTTCGCGCGGCTGTATGCGCCAGAGATGCGGCGGTGGCTGTTTTTAGAGGTCACGTCGCTCCCCCTTTGATTTTTGTATTAGCTTATGTGAGAGCCCGCTTGGACATGATGCGAAAGGTGGAACCCAGAAATCCATAAAATGCGCGTAAAACCAGTTTCATGCAGAACCATCTCCTTAGAAAGGCATAGTATGTAAGGAAAACTTATCAAAAAGGAGAATAGTCAATTATGACTACTGGCACGCTTCAAATAAGAGTCACGACCGCCGATGGTGTTATGCCCGTTTCCGATGCGACTGTAAAGGTTCGCGATGCCTTAGGGCACACAGTACATGCGCTCACTACTGATACAAATGGGATGACGGTTGTGGTTGCGTTGTTTGCGCCAAACAGGACACTATCCCTGAGCCCCCACACAGCCCACCTCGCTTACAGCTTGTACGAAATCATGGTCACCCATCCCGGCTACGTCCCGCAATTCGTACGCGGCGTACAGGTGTTCGATGGCGAAGGTAGCCTATTGCCGGTTGACTTAGTGCCGCGCACCGCACGTACCGATCTCGGCGATTCGGTTAATGTCATCGAACTCTCACCCATGCCAACCCCACCCCGCGGAACAGGACAAATCAACCTGCCCTTCTAACCACCAGCCACGCCAAAAAGCTCTTGCGCATTGTATACACGCAAGAGCTTTTTTAATTTCATAAAAATACGACTTCTTTTTAGCCAGTGAAAACAATATCATTGCAATCCGCTCATCATGCAAACAAAACGCCCAAATCCCTTATGCCAGAAGGGATGAACATGTAGAACATACATATATGTTCTACATATATTGTAACGTAGAGATACGGCAGAGCACACAATTGCAACGAGAATGCTTCTATTAACTATAAGGAAAAGAGGAGAAAAAACGATGTCTTTTGACACGATAGCAGATTATTCCAAAGTATTAGGCGAAGAGCTCCTTCCCCTTCATCACGAACCCTGTGATCCGAAATCAGGCGATAAAAAATGCTTTGAAGAGCAGGCTTGTGAACGGTTTACAACGAAAACCTTTGACGTTTCCGTACCGGTTTCCATCAGACCCTTTGCCATACCCCGCAAACCTGAAGTAAGCTGTTCAGGAAATGTGAGAGTTTGTCCAGGTATCGAACCTTGCGATCATAGACGTGAGAGCTTTGACTTTACAATTACACAGAAAGTAAACGTGAAAATACCTGTGGAGTTTGGTGTGAAAACATGTTTCGGAAAAACATGTGCAGAAGAGCGACTATAAAGAAGAAATCGCTAAATAGAAAACCGTATCGCCAAACCGACTTAGTTTGGCGATACGGTTTTACATGTACTACTAGGCCTCCCCAGTTTCCGCGCTTCTAAGTATCTCATGAATGTGCTTGGATATTGCCTCTTTCATATCAGCCGCTTCGTCAATTTTCTCGTATCGGAACCCATTCAGATCAAAGGGTGGAGTCTCGCAAGCAGAAAAAGTTACCCATAGAGCGGTCGATTGTCCCGGTTAATCTCATAGGCTACCCTCCAATAGAATTTTTTCAACTTGAGCCTTGGCGGTGTCAAGCACCGTTTTTGCTTGTTGTTCAAGTTCTCGCACTTTTAAGCGAATTTGAACAATATGTGCCACTATCATTTCTTGCATATTTACCGCTGGCAAGGCAATCGGTATTTTGTTCAACATATCACCTGTAACATTATTGATATTTGTACCGCCTAGAAGTCGAAATAGGGCACTTCTAAATATAGAACTTGCCATATATTCAAAAAGGAATCTCGGAACACATGCATCACTAGATACTCTTATAACTGCCATAAAACCACCATAATAATATGGTAAATTCTTTTCAATAAAAGCAACTTTTCCAGCATGTTCCTTGGAACCACTTGCTGAACACATAAAAATATCGTTCGCATATAGCCGCTTACTATCTTGTAACTCTAACGCTTCATCTATATATCTTATATCAGACAAATCTAAGGCATTATTAGAAAGTGAAATATTGTTTGCGCGGAGTATTCCATGCCCCGAATCTCTTTCTCTATCAGCAGAATACACCACTCCGGTCTCAAACGTTGCCAAGTCCATCAATTTTAATTTTTGGTGCATAGAACTATAAATGTTTTCTTCCTGCAATTTATGAAACGGCTTCCAAAAAAATGGATCAAACCTACCACCCAAAACCTGCTCAGAGCTCACACGAAACACCCTATTCCCAAGCGTATTCTCCTCCTCCGGCGGCAGGGCAATCCCCAGCTCCTCTAACAGGTACCCGTTGATGCTATCAAGCAAATCCTTCGCTTCCTGCTCCATCCGGCGCTTTGCTTCATAGGCATCGTCCATTATTTTGATTACTTGTTCTTGTACAGCCTCTGGCGGAACCGGAATTGGCAACTGAAGCAGAAAGTCTTTCGAAACACGTTGTTGCCCCGCAGAACCGCCAAAGAAATTCTCGGCATTTTGCAAGATTCGTTCATCCCGCAAAATGAGGTGAATATACTTGGTTCGTATTTTGTCTGTCTTCGGACGAAGAACAAAAAACTCTGTAGACCCGCAACCTAAGCCATTGACTAAATTCTCCGCAATCGCAGATTTTCCGTTTTGCATACACGGCGTGATCTTCGCCCACAATAAATCGCCTTCTTGGAATTTAGTGAATCCTTTGCTATCTATCCGCTTTTTTGTTCCCATTGATTTGATTGTGCCATAGTTTTCATCTACCAGCTCCATCGGCACAAATGAAATTTCAGCATCTTCTGCAAGTTTGGAGAAATTAATTGTTGGATTTATTGCAATCAATTTCCCCATCTCATGTATTTCAAATACTTTGCTATCAAATACAGAAAGTTGCCTGAATGACGTCGGATCAAATCTGGATGTTACCTCGCCCCAATTTATTATAAAAACCTTGTTCTCATCAAAATCGGGGCTTAGAGAAAAAAATGTCTTTCCCCTTCCTCAATAGCTTTTATAAATCTCGCAAGCTCTTCCGAGATATCCGCAAGCTCATTTTTCCCTGTCTCCTTACCCGATGCATCATATCCAATTTCCTCTGCGATCGCCATGAATATCGGATAATCATGCAATTCTTTTTTGTAAACTCTATCGTAGTTCTCAGACAGGATTTCACGTGTCTTTTCAATTTTCTCATCAAAATCATCACTAATCTGCTGACGTTGCTCCTTCAATTTCTCAAGGTCGTCAGAACCATCTTTTTCCGCTGTTTTGATCAATTTTGCATACTGACTAAGCTCTTTTTTCTTATCCGCAAGCAAACGAAACAGCGCAATCCCCTCAGCTGACTCGTCCCGCAAGGAGGATTGAAGCCTAGCTTTGACTCCCTGCCTGTATTGTTTTTCTTCCGCTCCGTATTTCTTCAAAAACAGAACAGAGCTCTTCACGCCCGCGCCGTTTGCCATAAATGCAGTCTGAGGCATAGAAGCCACCGCCACAATGCGGAAGGTTTCCCCGATATAGTCGCGCACATACTGCATACTACTGTTGGTCAAAATACCATCCGGTACAACAATCGCGAGATAACCACCCGCCCGCAGATAGTTTTCCGCCTGTTCAATAAACAAAACTTCACTGCTCTGGCTCGGTCGGTCAGCAACTTTGCTCGCCGGGTTTAGCCAATCCACATCTCTGGTCGCCAGAGCATACTGGTGTAGATACGCTTTCTCTGTTTGCTTGATAATGGAACCAAAAGGCGGATTTGTAATAATGAAGTCAAATCCCCCTTCCTGAAACCCAGTGTTCCCAGTCTTTTCTCTCAAATCCTTCGGCGACACAAGGCCATCCGCACTGACCACATTTGTGTGTCCATCATCATGAATAATCATATTCATCTTCGCGGTTCTTGCAATCTGTTCATTGATTTCAATACCGAACAAATTATGTTCCGCAAAATCATGCCAAAACGATTTCCAACGGCTATTTTGGTGTACATCCTCTTTATAATTCGGATATTTCGAACCCGCCTCTTGGCGCACCTTATAAAGAGCATGAAGCAAAAACCCACCGCTCCCGCAGGAGGTGTCCAGTACCATGCTCTTATTGGTAATGGGCAAGCTATCTACAATGAAACTAACAATTTTCCGCGGCGTGAAGTATTGTCCGAAATCACCGCGGAAAAAGGAACCCATAAACGTCTCAAAAGCACGCCCCTTGCTGTCAAGATCGGTATTGAGCAGGTCGATCCCCTGCAGATAGCTGACAACTGTTCGCGCTTTGTTTGCGTTTAGCTTAATGTCATCTTTGAAAATATCAGTATCATTCTTGCGCCCGCCGAGCTTGCGCCCTTCTTCGTAAAGCTCTTTGATACGCTTTAAAAGCTTACGATTTGTTTCCGCCTCAGCATCGGCTTTCGCCCCGGGAGATTTGTCTTTCGGCGGAGCTGTGATTACTTGAAACGCATACGCTTCCCCAATCTCACGATGCTTTTGCTCATCATATATTTTACAGAAAATGAGTTTGTCCAGTTCATCAAATGCCTCAGATGGGTTGAGCTCCCCACCGCCCCACAGCGCTTGGTGCGCCTGTTTAAAGATATTGGTCAAGTCCGCTTCCGAAACTTTTTCAAGAGGCGAAAGCTTCTGCCCATCTTTCGCAGTGCCACCCTGATACGCATATTTGAAAGCGCTCAGCTTTGTAACCCCATACTGCGGAATATCAGATACCGTCTCCCGGGAATTGCTCTCTTTATCGAACTTATGATAGGCATTTTTAATCCCGGACGTTGTCCAAACATACTTCAATGTCCCGGCAGTGGCATGGGCGTATGAAAATGCTTGATTCGTAGCTTGTGTAAACTCCTGTTCTGAAACATCCTCTTTCTTACATTCGACAACGATATAAGGTGACTTTTGATGTGCATCGTGATATACAATGATATCCGCCTGCTTATTACCCGAGCCAACAGTCACTGTTACAAACTGGCGAATATACGCTTCAGGGTAGTTATAGTGAAGCACAAGCTTACAAAATGCCTCCGCCTGTACTTTTTCTTCCGGACTATTATAGTTTCTCGATAGTTTTTGATGTACATATGTAATAGAAGAACGATCAGAATTGAATTTGATTAAACCCTTTGCTTCTCCTCGCGAAATATAATCAACTATATGATTCATTATGATCCCCCACTATGTTTTATGGATGTATGCTTGTCTTCACTCACAGGGCAATTATACTATTCTTTCACCAATAAAACAATCCTGAACGCAAGCGCCCTCAGAAATCTAAAGCTCCAATCCAAGCGGAAATTCCACATCGAGACGAATGCATTACACTTGCACTTTATGTAACGATAGGCTATAATTTAAAAAAGTCTTTTGAAAAACACTTTTTTAAAAGGAAGTGACTTCGCCATGCAACGTCGCACAGGCAATGGGACTATTGACCAAAAAAGCAAAAATCAAAATGAAATATACAGACTGCTATGGCAAGAGGGGCGTCTCTCCAAGCAAGATTTGATGCTCGCCTTGGGTCTAAGTTTGCCAACGGTTACAAGCCATTTGACAGAATTATGTGATGCCGGCTTGGTGGTGGAAAACGGTACCTTTGGCAACACAGGGGGCAGAAATGCCAAAGGCTATTCTATCGACTTCAGCGCTCGTTTGGCCTTAGGTGTGGATCTCAACAAAACCCACATTTCAGTCGTTGTGGTAGATTTACACGGAGATATCCTACACAGTGTCGTCGAACGCCGGGTCTATGAGAAAGCGCCCGCTTACTATAAACGTTTGGGAGAACTGGTAGCCTCTGCAATAGAAGGTGTACAAGTTACAAAAGAACAGTTATTGGGCGTAGGGATCAGCGTACAAGGTCTGTTATCAAAAGACCGTAAAGAGGTCATCTTTGGCCCCATCCTGGACAACCAAGGGGAAACCGTAGAAATCTATACGCAACACATCCCCTACTACTGCGAGCTGTTTCATGATTCTGACTCTGCCGCTTTCGCGGAAATGTGGGTATCACCGGAACTCGTGAATGGGGTCTATCTGTCTCTGAGCACCAACTTAGGAGGCGCTTTGATCATCGGGCGTGAAATTTTCTCAGGCAGTGGATTTACAGCGGGGAAATTAGAACACATGGCGCTATATCCAGGCGGAAAACTGTGCTATTGCGGAAAACACGGATGCGCCGACTCCTATTGCGCCTTGACCTATTTAACTGACGAAATCGGAGACGGAACATTAACTTCTTTCTTTCAAACACTGGAAAAAGGAGAACAAACCGCGAAAGAGCGGTGGAACCGCTACTTAGACGATCTCGCCGTTTTGGCGCACAATATGTACACCTTGATAGATTCTGATGTGATTCTGGGCGGCTATTTAGCTCCTTACGCGGGACCATATCTGGAAGAGCTAAAAACCCGCGCCTATGCCCTAAATGGCGTTTTGCCGGGACAAGATTACTTGAAACTAGCTCGCTTCCAAACCGAAGCCGTAGCGGCAGGGAGCGCACTACGGCTTATAGACGCATTCATCAAGGGTGTCTAGTTGAAATCGTGATTGTTTTTCGCTGAACTTATAAACATTGACAAGACCGTAGCCATGTGGCTACGGTCTTGTCAATGTTTATAAAAATTCCTGCTTGATTTGTGCATTCATCTTAAATTTCTACAAAGCATTGACTTTTCAAATAGATATGTTACTATTAGCGAAAGTCATTTATGAAAAACATTTTATAAAATGACTTTCACTATCAGAATAATGGAGGAAATGAAGATGAAAAAGGTATTCGCAGTACTTATGGCAATCTTGTTTGTTCTCACTTTGGCCGCTTGCGGCGGCGGCAGTGGTAGCGCTGGCAGTAGCGACGACGGCTACGTGATGCATTTGGGCTTTTCGCCCTTTGCGCTGGGTTCTGAGTATCAGATGATGATTCACGACCAGTTGGTCGCACAATCAGCTGAGCGGAACATCCAACTAACCATTATGAGTCCGGAGGGCGACATTACAACACAAGTCACACAGGTGGAAAACATGATCGCAATGGGCGTGGATGCAATTCTCATCTACCCTGTCGATCAAACTGCCATGACAGAAGTATTAATTGAAGCCAGAGCACAAGGCATTCGCGTTGTGGTCAATGATGCCATGTACATGAATCCGGAAGCCTATGATGTACTGATCGAGGCATCAGCCATTGACATGGGCATGGTGGCAAACCAACTGCTCTCTGACTGGATTGACGAAACTTTCCCAGATGCCGAGCCGGGCACCGTAGAAGTCGCCGTATTTGGTCTATGGCTCACAGAATACTGGGGTCTACGCAGTGATGTCATGGTAGACATCCCGAGTGTAAACCAAAAGGCAACCGTTGTGCAAGCGTTTAGCCCCACTGCTGAACACTTCATGACAGAAATCCCCAATTATGCCCATATGCTCATACAGCAACACCCCAATATCGCCGGCATCTTGAGCTTTACAGACGGCTTTGCCATCATGGTTGATGAGGTATTCCTGCAATACGAATTAGACTTTGACAGAATCGGTCATTTTACCGTTGACAGAACAGACGAAGGCCTCGCCCGGATTGCCCGCTCTGTTGACAACGAGTCCACCATCCGCGGCACTGCCGTCCCGGGTCTGAACATCGTCGCTGAGATGTTAGACGCCGTGCAAGGCCTCTTAGATGATCGCTTAGACGAAAACAGAATCTACCCTGTAGCAGTCATCCCGGTTACACCGGCGAATGTACAAGAGCTCATCGGATAACGGAAACTGAGAAACCTATCCCTCCGGCCTCTTCGTTGGAGGGATAGCTAATTTTACAGCGGAGGTAAGTTCCATGGCTCCAGTATTGCAACTGAACAATATCACAAAACGATACCCCGGCGTTTTGGCCTTAGACCAGGTGTCCCTGTCTTTTGAAGCAGGTGAGGTACACGCCCTCATGGGGGAAAACGGCGCTGGGAAATCAACTCTGATTAAAGCAACCGCCGGCGCGATTACAGTAGACGAAGGGCAATTTGAGATAGACGGCAAAACCTTTTCAGGCTTCACCCCGCGGGAAGCCATAGAACAAGGCGTCTCTGTCATCTACCAGGAGATGAGTTTGGTACCCTCCCTTTCCATTGCCGATAACATCTTTTTAGGCGAGAAAATCGGCGGGCCTGCCCTGGTAGACTTTCGTGAGATGCACAAGCGGGCGGCTGAATTATTTGCCCAGTTTGAGATTGACATTGACACACGAACCATGGTGAGTTACCTCTCAACAGCGCAAATGCAAATTGTAGAGATCGCAAAAGCCATCTCGAAAAACGCAAAGGTCATCATCATGGATGAGCCCACAGCAACCTTAGCCATGACAGAGGTGGAGCACCTATTCGAAATCATCCGCCGCCTGAAAAAACGGGGCATTACTGTGATCTATGTCTCCCACCGAATCGACGAGGTCTTTGAGATATCTGACCGTGTCTCTGTCTTGCGAGATGGGCAGTACATAGACACACGTCCCACAGCGGAACTCACACGGAGCGATCTCATTGCGCTTATGGTGGGCCGTGAATTGGCTGAAACCTATCCAAGCAACCAGGGCGGATCAGAAGAAGTCGTCTTAGAGACAAAAAAACTGTCCGGCAATGGGGTAAGTGGAATTAATCTCACCCTACACGCAGGGGAAATTCTCGGCATCGGCGGCCTAGTCGGCGCCGGACGGACAGAGCTGGCGAAGCTTTTATTTGGAGTCGCGAAAAAAGAGGCGGGCGAAATTGCAATTAACGGCAAAACTGTATCATACAATTCGCCAAGCCAAGCGATCCGCCATGGCATCGGCTTAATTCCGGAAGATCGCAAATTGGAAGGTGTGTTCCTGGAGTTCCCCATTGACTGGAACATTGTCATCATGAGTCTAGCCCGCTTGTCAAAAGCCGGTGTGGTCAACCGAAAGGCCGCCGCCGCTCTGGGAGATGACTATTTTGAGAAGTTGAAAATCGTGGCGCCCAGCCCAAGGCAATTGGTCAAAAACCTGTCAGGCGGTAACCAGCAAAAGGTTGTAGTCGCAAAGGTACTAGCCGCCCAGACGAAAGTGATTATCTTCGATGAGCCCACCAGAGGCATTGACGTGGGCGCAAAACAGGAGATCTATAAGCTCATGGCGGCCCTCTGTAAAGAAGGGATTTCGATTATCATGGTCTCCTCTGACATGGAAGAGCTCCTTGGCATGAGTGACCGCATATTGGTGCTACATGAAGGACGGCAGTCCGGCTGTTTAGAGCGCCATGAATTTAGTCAGAGCAATGTATTAAAACTGGCATCTGCCATCCAGACATCGTAGAAGCAGGGGGAACATCTATCATGAAAACAAATCAGCGAAATTCAATCGGCGGATTTATCCAGCAAAATATGGCATGGGTTCTGTTGATCCTCGTCTGTGTTATTTTTAGTCTCACATCGGAACATTTCTTTAGTTTTCGTAACATCGTTAACATCCTCAACCAGAACGCATTTGTCATCGTCGCAAGCTTAGGTCTCACCTTTTTGATGATGTCAGGCGCCATCGACTTGTCCGTTGGGTGGGTCATGTCCACGTGCGGCGTCCTCTGCGCGATTATGCTGTCCGTTTTGGGATGGCCTGTATGGGTGGCGATTATACTCACCATCCTGTTCAGCATTTCCGTTGCGCTTTTAAACACCTTTTTGGCTATCAAGCTCAAGCTACAAATTCTAGTGGTGTCTATTGCCAGTATGACAATTTTCAGCGGGATCTCCTTTATTTTCAGTGAGTCTCGGAGTATTTCAGGATTTCCTGATGCCTTTCGCTTCATCGGAACCGGACGCTTTTTGGACATCCCCGTCGGCGTTTATATCGCGGCTGTGTGTTTTGTCATCATGAGCTTTGTGCTAAATCGCACTCACTTCGGTCGCTACGTATACGCCTTGGGCGGCAATGAAGAGGCCGCTCGCTTGGCTGGGATTAACGTCAAGGCCGTGCGCTACATCATTGCGATCATTACCGGCTTTTTTGTAGGGATTGCAAGCATTATGCTCATTGCACGGATCGGTGTGTCTCAGTCTGCTCTGGGGCCTGGAACAGAGTTTGTCATCATCACCGGTGTGTTCTTAGGCGGTGTGTCCATCCGCGGCGGCGAAGGGAAGCTTTCAGGCGTTTTAGCGGGTATCTTGTGTGTATCAATTCTGTATAACGGTATGCAACTCGCCGGTGTGAATGTCCACTATCAGTCTGTTGCGAAAGGTCTAATCCTAATCGCCGCCATCGGCTTTGACCGCTATCAGCTGAGCCGCCGCAACATGGTAAAGAAGGACAAAAAGGAACGGCTCACCGCCCAGAAATAATACATACCTCAGGGAAAATCCGGAAAGGAAAACAACATGAAAAGTGCAGTATTATATGCATCCCATGATTTGAAAATAGAAGAACGAGACATCCCCCCTGTCGGTTCGGGGGAGTTACGTGTAAAGGTTATGGCCAGCGGTGTCTGCGGAACAGATGTACATATCTTCGAAGGCGACCAAGGGGCAACGGATGTCTCCTTCCCTACTGTATTGGGTCACGAATATGCCGGCATTGTGGATGAAGTGGGTTCAGAAGTCAAAGGATTCAAAGCGGGAGACCGGGTGTGTATTGACCCAAATGTGTTATGCGGACATTGTTACTATTGTCTAAACGGCATCGGTCACTTTTGCGAAAACATGGTGGTCAGCGGTGTTGGATTAGACGGCGGTTTTGGTCAATACGCAGTGGTACCTTATCGCGCCGCCTATCACATCGGAGAGAATGTAAGCTTTGAAGCCGGTGCCATGGCGGAACCCTTAGCCTGTTGTCTCCACGGTATTGATATGTGTAACATCCAAGCCGGAGACAATGTGGTCGTCATGGGCGGCGGACTCATCGGTCTATTAATGCTACAACTGGCGAAACTCCACGGAGCGGCACAAGTGGTTCTGCTAGAGCCCGCTCCAGACAAACGCGCCTTCGGTCAATCCCTGGGTGCTGACCTCTGCTTAGACCCATTGACTACCGATGTGAAAGCCGCATTAAAAGAGGCCGGGATCCATCGTGTAAACGCGGTAATCGAATGTGTCGGAAAACCCCAGACCATTGAACAGGCAATTGATATTGCAGGGAAAAAATCTGTCGTGATGATGTTTGGTCTAACCAAACCGGAAGAAACCATATCCATCCTGCCCTTTGAAATCTTCCGCAAAGAAGTTGAAATCAAATCTTCCTTTATTAACCCCTATACCATAGGCCGCGCGGTGGACTTAATCAACCGAGGAAAAATAGACGTGAGCAGTATGATTGCAGAAGTAATACCCCTAGAGCGTTTAGCAGAGGTTTTGTCCGATGAAACCCTGCGTAGCCGCGGCAAATTCATTGTTGCACCTTGGCAATAAGAAAAGGGAGGCAAGATTATGGCTTTGTTTCAATGTAACCTATTTTCTAAATCCACCTTTTCCAGCACCACAGTCAATGTGATTCTGCCTACCCCAAACGAAGGGGCAGAGCCTGGCGGAACAAACAAGCACTATCCCAAAGATGGTGAAAAATATCAAGTGCTCTACTTGTTGCACGGTTTTTCCGGTGACTATTCAGACTGGCAACGCAACAGCGGGATCGAACGCTATGCGCAGGAACGCCGCATAGCCGTGGTCATGCCCTCTGGCGGCAATAGTTTTTACCAAAACTTGCCCTGCGGCGCGCATTATTCAGATTTCATCTTAGAAGAATTACCAGCCTTTGTCCAAGGCGTCTTCCCCATATCGGCAAAGCGAGAACACAACTTCATCGCGGGTCTCTCTATGGGCGGCTATGGGGCGCTCCTCAGCGCCCTGCGGAAACCCGAGCAATATGCCGCCATGGCAAGCTTATCCGGCGCCCTTGGAAAGCTGGATGAATATTTCCGCAAGGTAGAAGAAACAGGCCTCATATTCCCCGTAACAAAACCCTTGCGCCACGCTTTTGGCGCAGACTTCGCACGCTACGACCACGCCACATGTGACCTCGCAACCATGCTACAAAACGCGGTAAATGATGGCGTGGAACTGCCAAAGCTCTACCAGTGTTGCGGCACGGGTGATTTTCTCTATGAAAGCAACCTTGAATTCAAAGCCCTTGCAGAAACGCTGGATATCGACTATACCTATGAGGAAGGTTCAGGTGCCCACGATTTCGATTTTTGGGATCCATATATTCGCCGCGTGCTGGACTGGTTGCCATTGACCGGCGGTTTTGTCGATTAAGAAAGAAAAATAAAAAAACCTGCTTGCTTTTATGATGCGCATCAGATAGCATAGAGACAATCACATACAAGGAAGTGAGCAGATGGGCAAGTACATACTCGCACTCGATCAAGGGACAACCAGTTCCCGGGCTGTGTTGTTTGATCGCGCACAAAATATCGTGGGTCTCTGTCAGAGGGAGTATCCCCAGCTCTATCCCCAAGATGGCTGGGTCGAACAAAACCCCATGGAGATCTATGCCTCTCAATACGCAGTCATGATGGAAGTCCTCGCACTCAGCGGTGTACAGGCCTCTGATATTGCGGCAATCGGGATCGCCAACCAGCGGGAGACCACTATCTTATGGGAGCGAGATACAGGCCGCCCCATCTATAACGCCATCGTCTGGCAATGCCGGCGGACAGCGCCTTTGGTGGACAAACTGGTGGCAGACGGTTTAGAGGATCATATCCAGCAAAGAACAGGCCTTCACCCGGACGCCTATTTCTCTGCGACCAAAATCGCATGGATCTTAGATCACGTAGACGGTGCCCGAGACCGCGCCCAGAGAGGCGAACTCCTCTTCGGCACAGTAGACACCTGGCTCACTTGGAAGCTCACAGAGGGACAGGTCCACGCCACAGATTACACCAACGCCTCTCGGACGATGCTCTACGACATCCACAAACTCGACTGGGACGAAACCCTCCTCCAAGCCCTGAATATCCCCCGCGCCATCCTCCCGGAAGTACGCCCCTCTTCGGCACAGTACGGGATGGTAGATGTACAAGGGGTAAAAATCCCCATCGCCGGACTCGCAGGTGACCAACAGGCTTCCCTCTTCGGACATTGCTGTTTCGCACCCGGTGAGGTGAAGAACACCTATGGGACAGGATGTTTCCTCCTCATGCACACAGGAGAGACTGCCTGTCTGAGCCAAAACGGCCTCCTCACCACCCTTGCGGCGGGTATAGACGACCGACCCCAGTACGCCCTAGAGGGTAGCATCTTTGTGGGTGGCGCTGTGGTACAGTGGCTCAGAGACGGTTTACGCCTATTTCCGGATAGCCAAGACGCGGAATATTACGCAAGCAAGGTGGAAGACACAGGCGGCGTGTATCTCGTCCCCGCATTCACAGGCCTTGGTGCTCCCTACTGGGACATGTATGCCCGCGGATGTCTCATCGGTATTACGCGCAGTACCCGCCAAGAGCACGTAATCCGCGCGGGACTAGAGGCCATCGCCTATCAGAGCAACGAGCTAATCGGCGCTATGGAACGAGACGCGCATCAAGTTGTGACACAGCTCAAAGTGGACGGCGGCGCATCCCGGAATCGTCTGCTCATGCAGTTCCAATCGGATATCTCAAACAAAACGGTCCACCGCCCACTGGTAAGTGAGACAACAGCCCTAGGGGCGGCTTATCTCGCCGGACTTGCAGTCGGTTTTTGGGCTGACCTCACCGAGATCAAGAAACTCTGGAGCGAAGATGCCACCTTTACACCAAAGATGGACGAGACACGGCGTGAGATACTCAAAGCTGGCTGGAACAAGGCCGTTGGCCGGAGTTTGGACTGGGCGCGCTAGGGATCATAGAATACATAAATCCCCGACACTTGTTTTTAGTCTCGGGGATTTGTTATTGGTGGTATGCAAACAAATTATAGTTCTATCAATACAGTTTTCAGATCAGTCATTTCCTCGATTGCATATTTGGGACCTTCTTTTCCGCCAACACTGCTCTTTTTGAGCCCGCCATACGGCATATTGTCTACGCGCCAGAAGGATGTTTCGTTTATGATAACCCCGCCTGATTCGATTTCTTTCGCCGCTTTCATTGCCAGATTGATATTAGAGGTGAAGATACCGGCTTGCAAACCATATATGCTGTCATTTGCCAGCTGAATAGCTTCGTCAAACTCTTTGTAAGGGATCACAACGATAACAGGTCCGAAAATCTCATCATCAACAACTTTCATCCCTTTTTTAACATCGGTCAGAATGGTTGGTGTATAGCAGACATTCGTAACTCTCTCGCCCCCAATGACGACTTTGGCGCCCTCTGCAACGGCTTCTTTGACCCAACTGTCAACGCGCTCTGCCTCGGCCTCACTAATCAGCGGACCAATATTTGTCTTTGGATCTCTGGGGTCTCCGACAACAAGGCCTTTTGTAAACTCAGCCGCTATAGACAAGAATTCATCCAATATGCTTTCTTGCACAAGAATCCGCTGGGGTTTCATACACACCTGTCCGGCATTCATAAAACCTTTTAGCGCACAACCAATAGCCGCTTTTTTGATATCCGCCGTATCATGATGTACAATAACCGGCGCATTGCTACCAAGTTCCATGGAGCATCTGCGCAGACCGATGGTTTTTTTGATATGTTCGCCCACTGAAACACTACCGGTGAATGTGTAGAAATCAATATCCTCATTCTTTAGCAATGCCTCGCCCACTACGGAACCACTGCCTAGGACAAGTTGGATGTGATTTTTGGGAAGCCCTGCCTTTAGCAATATCTCCACCAGTTTGACAGCGACACCAGGTGTTTGCTCTGTTGGTTTTAATATAACCACATTCCCTGCCGCGATAGCAGGTGCAATTTTATGCAAGGTAAGACTCAACGGCACATTAAATGGAGTGATCGCACATACAACACCTACCGGAACGCGAAGTGTAAAGCACATCTTATTCTCTCCGCCGGCGACTCCATCTACAGGAACCATTTCCCCGCAGATTCGTTTCCCTTCTTCTGCGGCTAAATCAAATACCAAGGCCGATCTTACAACTTCGCCCATGCTATCGCCGATTAACCGGCCTGCTTGGCTACAGATCACAGTTCCAAGCGCCTCTTTTTCTTCTAACAAAAGCGCTTTTGCTTTTGCCAAAATGTCCGCCCGTTGCGATGGAGTAAGCTTTACAGTATGAAAAGACTCCCGCGCGGCTAAGACGGCTTCGTTCACATCAGCTTCACTTGTAAGCGCATAGGTCGCAATTTGCTCACGTGAAAATTTGTCAAAAACTGGTTTCTTTACATCCGAGTCACGCCATTCACCATTTACATACATCTTATAGTGTTCCATCTTGCTCCTCCAAAAAATTAATTTTATGCCTAGGATACTATGATAAGCTACAAAACAAAATGAGCCATACCTAGCGGCGTGGCTCATCGTATATCTGGCGGAGAAGGAGGGATTTGAACCCTCGCGACGGTTTCCCGCCCTACGCCCTTAGCAGGGGCGCCTCTTCGGCCTCTTGAGTACTTCTCCTTGCCGCAGGATTTATGATACCATACACCAGAGAGACAGTCAAGAGTTTTGCGGGAGCTTCTTGCTAAGCTGGGCTTTATTGTTTTATTGACACTTTTCCTGTATAATCGTGATGTAGTCGGCTGAGAGCAAAAAACAAATAGGTTAGGAGCTTTCATATGAGTAATCAACAACCTCCGAATACAAGCCAAAACACGAAAGATAAAGGCTTACAAGTAAGCTCTTACCTCCGTACACGAGTCGCCGCCCTCATTATGACCTTAATCGTCATCGCGGGACAAACCTGGATCGCCTATGCCATCAATTTTGATTTCACTTGGATATTACCAATCATTTCAGGCGTACTATTGACCTCTTCCATCCTGGCCTATTCAGGCAGTCATCGAAAGCCTTCCAAATCAGCCCGGGCGCTGTCCATTGCTGTTGTAATTCTTTTGCCCCTCATCAATCTGCTTTGTATGGGGTGGTTTATCTATGACATGCTCAATCCCGCTACCGTCACAGTCTCTCATGAATTGCTATTAGCGGGCTTTGCCCTATGGGTTGTAAACATTGGTGTCTTTGCCTTAGCCTATTGGGAGCTTGACACCGGCGGCCCCGAAGTCCGCGCACTGGGCTTGCCCACCGTATTCCGCAATAAAAACTATCCGGATTTTGTCTTCCCTCAGCAGACTTCAAGTGATCCGGAGCTGGCACCCGAGAATTGGACGCCGGGATTTCTTGACTATCTCTATCTCTCCATCACCACAGCAACCTCCTTCTCCCCTGCCGCATTGAGCCCCTATACCCACATGGCAAAAATGATGGCAGGTACAGAAGCCTTACTTAGCTTATTTATCCTTGGTCTGATTATCACCCGTGCAATGTCACTCTAGCAAAGAACCAAATCTATATTTCGGAGAAATTTATGAAAATACATCACATTGCCATTTATGTACATGACTTAGAGAAAACAAAGGCATTTTACGAAACCTATTTTGGCGGACAAACAAACACACAATACCATAATCCGAAAACAGGATTAAAAACCTATTTCCTATCCTTTGAAGGCGATTGTAACCTGGAAATAATGGAAAAACCCGGCATCCCCATAGCCGAACATAGCACGGAACATACAGGCTACACCCACCTCGCCTTCAGCCTAGGAGATCCAGAATCTGTTGATCGTCTCACTGACCGTCTGCGAAAGGATGGATACACCGTATTCAGCGAGCCACGTACCACAGGTGATGGTTATTATGAAAGTTGCGTTTCCGACCCCGATGGAAACCGAATTGAGATCGTCGCATAAGAAGTATATTTTAGAAGGAAGAACATAATCCCTATGAAAAACAAACAGACTTGGTCATTTATAAAAGATGTACTGCTCATCTACTTAGCGGCCTCCAAAATTCTCAGCTGGATCCAAAGCATTAGCGAAATGGCTCAGAGCGACTTTAGCGGTGAGATAGGTTTTGGCATACTGATCCTAGCCCGCGTTCTAAGTGCAGATTTGCCGAACATTTTAGTGGCAATTTGCTTTGTCTATGTAGATCGCAGGAAAGGCAATCCTTTTGTGAAATTCGCTCTCCTCTACGTACTTGCCCTCATCCTCATGCTTGCTTACAATGGAACACTGAATTGGTTCTTTGGGGGATACCTAACCTTAGAAGTTTATTTCGCAATCGCGATAGGCTTTAGCATAAACTTCCTCATCGTTACAAGCCTCCTGCTACTCAAGCGCTATTTCAAGAACAGATTCAAAGACACGCCCGATGCCCCTGCGGACGGTTTAAAAGAGACCGCATAAGCACTTGCCCTGCTTTCGAAAGGAACAGATCGCCATGGCTGATACACTGCAAGATATGCTCACAGGTGCAACCACAAACAATCTTTTCATGCAATGCGACGAGCCAAATGTAAGCGCTTTTTGCTCACTGCCAGAGGGATTTTCTGCAAGGCCATGTCGGCAAAACGAGCTCGGCCTCTGGAAAGAGATGTGGGCACAGGGAAAATACCTGGATTTTGTGAACTACTATTATAAAAAAGTCTATGCCCCGCAAAAGGGTGAATTTTTCCGCCGCACGATGTTCGCCGTTAATGAAAATGACAAGCCTGTTGCCACTGCCGGAATTTGGTGCTCTTACGGAAAGATTAATACAGTGATGTTCTTTCATGTCTTACCTGAATATCAAGGACAGGGAATCGGGAGAGGGCTTTTCAGTGAGATTTTAAAGCACACCACCTTCCCCGTATATGTCCACACCCACCCAATCGCAACTAGAGCCATTAGATTATATTCTGAGTTCGGTTTCAAGTTCGTCAGCGATTCCGTTGTCGGATACTGGGAAAATAACCTGCAAGAAGGTCTAGCATATTTGAAAGAAGTCTTATCGGAAAAGGACTTTGAACAGTTGCAGACCACCACAGCAAATCCCAGTTCTTTGGAAGCAACGCTATTAAGCGAGTTAGCCGAATTCTGACCAAAGTTGAAGCAAAAACGCCTCTCCTTCCCTGCAAAGCACGATAACCTACTTTTTGTGGCTTATCGTGCTTTTTCTTGCTCTTTTTTTGGTACACTGTCGGCGTATTCTCCTTGAAATTATTAACAAAATATGTTAAAATGAACGCTAAATAACCGATAGGCGGAGGCGGTAAAATGAAGCACACTTCACAGGGCAATGAACTTCCGATTTATCTGTTCCACCAGGGTACCAATTTCCGCTCTTATGACCTCTTGGGTTGCCACTTCGACCCAGAATCTGGTACAGCTATTTTTCGAACCTGGGCACCGGGGGCAGACGAAGTCCGCCTTGTGGGGGATTTCAACAACTGGCAACCGGGCACCTATCCTCTAACACGCATCTCCGATGGCGGCGTATGGGAAACAGTTGTAGAAGGCGTACATCCAGGACAGCGATACAAGTATCTCATCACCTCCAGCGCCGGCGCAAACCTCAAGTCTGACCCCTACGCCTTCTATGCGGAGACAGACGAAAAAACCGCCTCCATCATCTGCGACCTGGACGACTACCAGTGGGACGATGCTGACTGGATGAAGCAGAGAGCGGCACTATATGACAAACCGGTAAACATCTATGAGTTACATCTCGGCTCTTGGAAACGCAAAGCCGACGGCGGCTTATTGAGTTACACTGAGATTGCAGAACAACTGATTCCCTACATAAAAGAGATGCACTACACCCACGTAGAACTCATGCCTGTCATGGAACATCCCTTCGGCGGCTCTTGGGGCTATCAAATCTGCGGATTCTACGCCCCCACCTCACGCCACGGCACACCCCAAGACTTAATGCGCTTCATCGACCTCTGCCACCAAGCGGGCATCGGTGTAATTTTAGACTGGGTTCCCTCCCACTTCCCCAAAGACGCCCACGGACTCTACGAATTCGACGGTGGCCCTCTCTATGAGTGTCACGGCAAGGATCGAATGGAGCACGAGGAGTGGGGTACCCGCTGTTTCGACTACGGACGGACAGAAGTCCAATCCTTCCTAATCTCAAACGCTATGTTCTGGCACGAGAAATACCATGCAGACGGCCTCCGTGTCGATGCCGTAAGCTCCATGCTCTATCTCAACTACGGCAGAACAGCAGGTCAGTGGTTCCCTAACACCCACGGCGGCAATGAGAATCTAGACGCAATCGCCTTCCTGCGAAAACTGAACAAGGCGGTCTTCAAATCCCACCCCACCTCCATGATGATCGCGGAGGAATCCACCGCCTGGCCTTTAGTAACAAAACCAGCCCACGATGGCGGATTAGGCTTCAATTTCAAGTGGAACATGGGCTGGATGAACGACATGCTGGAATATGTCAGCGCAGACCCCATCTATCGGAAGGAAATCCACAACAAGATCACCTTCTCCTTCCACTACGCTTTTTCTGAAAACTTCATCCTGCCCATCTCTCATGACGAGGTGGTACACGGTAAGAAATCCCTCCTAGACAAAATGCCCGGCGACTATGACATGAAATTCGCCGGCCTCCGCGCCTTCCTCGCTTATATGATGACCCATCCGGGTAAAAAGCTCACCTTCATGGGGGCAGAGTTCGGGCAGTTTAAGGAGTGGGACTACCAAACAGCTCTGGACTGGTTCTTGCTGGACTATCCCATGCACGCAAAACTCAAAACCTACGTCCAAGCACTCAATGCCCTCTACTTAGATACAAAAGCCCTCTGGGAGATCGACTGCTCCTGGGACGGCTTCGGCTGGATCTCAGACAGCGACAGCGCCCAAAACATCATCGCCTTCCAACGCATAGACAAAGCGGGCAAGCGCCTCGTCATCCTCTTAAACTTCGCCCCCGTCACCCGCCACGACTACCGCATCGGTGTCCCTGAAGCAGGCACATATCTGGAAGTCATGAACTCCGACCTCCCCGAATACGGCGGCTGGGGTAACCTGAATGGACGTGTAGAAACAGAAGCGATCGGAATGCACGGCTTCCCGCAAAGTGTAAGCTTAACAGTACCGCCCCTAGGCGCAATCTGTTTGAAACTAGACACGTAGGGGCGACCGCCTCGGTCGCCCGTGCCCCTAAAAGCCTCCTTTTGCAACTGACGCCCCAAGGAACCTAAGGGCAAGCGCACCCCTACAAAAGATACAAGGTCTAATCCTAGGACAAGACTGATATACATAGGAATTGAGAGGAGTGAGTCTCAAATGGTTAAAGCGGATCTACAAAAAAAAGAATGTGTCGCCATGCTCCTAGCCGGCGGACGCGGGTCTCGGCTGGGGCCTTTGACGGAGGACATCGCAAAGCCTGCCGTCGCATTCGGGGGGAAATATCGGATCATCGACTTCCCGCTAACCAATTGCGTGCGCTCAGGGATCGACACGGTGGGGGTCATGACCCAGTACCAGCCGCTACTGTTACATGACTACATCGGCAAGGGGCAAGACTGGGATCTCGACCGGCTCTACGGCGGCGTATCCATCCTGCCGCCAAGAGAAACAAAGGGCGGCAACGCCTGGTACAGCGGTACTGCAAACGCCGTCTATCAGAATATCGACTTCATCGAAGACTATAACCCCGAGTACGTGCTGGTTTTAGCAGGTGACCACGTCTATAAGATGGACTATGCCGCCATGTTGGATTACCACAAAGAAATCGGCGCAGACGGCACCATCGCGGTACTTGAAGTCCCCCTAAAAGACGCCTCCCGCTTCGGGATCATGAACACCGCAGAAGAAGATGATAAGATTGTAGAGTTCGAAGAAAAACCCCCCAACCCAAAAAACAACCTGGCTTCTATGGGGATCTACATCTTCACTTGGAGCGTACTCCGGGAGTATCTGATCGGGGACGCAAAAACCCCAAACTCCGCCCACGACTTTGGTAAGAACATCATCCCAAGTATGCTAAACGATGGTCGGGGTTTGTTTGCCTATCGCTTCGATGGCTACTGGAAAGATGTCGGTACAGAGGAAAGCCTCTGGCAAGCCAATATGGATCTCCTCGACGATATGCACCTGGGCTTTGAGAACTGGCACATCCTCTCCAAAACCGCCGGACGTCCCCCTCACTATATCGCACCCACAGGCAAGATCAAGAATACGCTGATTACAGAGGGCTGTGAGATCTATGGCAGTGTAGAAAACAGTGTCCTATCCGTCGGCGTGGTAGTGGAAGAGGGCGCTCAGGTCATAGATAGTGTGCTGATGGAAAACACGTACATCGGCAAACACGCACGAGTCGAGTACGCCATGCTGGATGAAGGCACCGTAGTAGGCGCACACGCAGAAGTAGGCGAGTCTCGGGCTGGGGGCGGCAAAGTGACCGTCATCTCTCGTGGTTCTGTCATAGAGAAAAAGGAGGTTTAGCCGATGTATACAGGTCTTTGTCTCCCCGATCCGCACCCGGACTATGTCAGTGTTGGCAACTCCAGAAGAACCCTATCCTCTGCACGCTTCGCGGGGCGGTATCGTCTGGTGGACTTTATGCTCTCCAATATGGTCAATTCCGGGATCACAGATATCGGGATGATCCTAAACAGCCATTACCAGTCCCTCATCGCCCACATCGGTATCGGGAAAGAGTGGGATCTCGCCCGCAAATCCGGGGGCGTTACCTTTTATCCGCCCTATCTGTCAGACGCACGCCAGATCGAATACTCAGAGATCGACAGCCCTCTCCAACGAGCGGTCAAGTCTCTCAGCAAAACGAAGTCGGAGTATATCGTTTTAGTAGACGGCGGTGTAGTCTACAACATCGACTACCGTCCCGCCATTGACGTGTTACGGAACACTGGGACAGATGTGGTGGCAATCTATTCCAAAAAACTGGTAGAGACTTCCGACGCGGGAGAGCATACCGTAGTATTCGACATAGCGGACGAAGGCCGCGTCCACGGCATCCGGCTTGCTCCCTTCTTATTTGATACAGCAAATGTATCTCTGGGCGCCTATGTCATGCCCAAGAATGTCTTCCTGCAACTGGTCAGTGGTGTAAAATACTGTGACATGCTCCGCTTCTCCTGTGAGTGTCTGGCGCCTGTCTTACAGCGCTTCCACGTCAAGGCCTATGAGTTCAAAGGATACTCCGCCCAAATCAGCTCTGTAGAAACCTCCTTCCGGCACAACATGGAGATGCTCCACCATGACAACCGGAATACGCTCTTCGATTACGAAGGCAGACGCATCTTCACCTCCCGCAGAGATTCCCTGCCCACCAAATACGGCAAGGAAGCCCGGGTGGAAAACTCAATCGTAGCCGACGGCTGCCAAATAGAAGGCACTGTAATCAACAGCGTCATCTGCAGAAGTGTCCGGATTGAACCGGGCGCCGTGGTGGAAAACTGTGTTTTAAATACCAATACAGTAGTCGGAAAAGACGCGAAACTCAACTGGATGTTTATGGATCGTAACGTAATCGTGTCCAGAGGCCGCAATCTAGTGGGCGCACCCACCTACCCTGTTTACATCGGACCGGAACGGGTTATTTAACTACATCACAGGGCGACAAATGGTCGCCCTTATATATGAACATGGAAAGGAAAACGCTATGAAAAAAAAGAAAGCTGATAGCTTAAAGCTCCTCTTCGCCGTCTCTGAGTCTGTACCCTTTATCGCCACAGGCGGCATGGGTCAAGTGGCAGGCGCCTTAACCACGGCACTGGCGGAAAGTCATCCGGATTACGATATCCGCGTGGTACTACCCCTCTACGCCACCTTTAGAGACCGCTATGAACCCAACATGAAATTCTTAGGCGAGATCTCTGTACAACTCGCTTGGCGGCAGGTCTATTGCGGTGTCTTCGAGATGTCTACAGGCGGCGTGACCTATTACTTCGTAGACAACCGGGACTACTTCGACCGAGAACGAGCCTACGGCTACTTCGATGATGGCGAACGCTTCGCCTTCTTCTCCAAAGCAGTCTTCGCCGTTATGGATCTCACCGGATTTGCACCTGACGTAATCCACGCCCACGACTGGCACACGGCTCTGGTGCCCATCTATCTGAAAACTCGCTTTTATAACCGCAATATCCGTTCTGTGTTTACCATCCATAACCTAGAGTACCAAGGCAAATTTGACTCTATGACCCTAGGCGACATATTCGACCTAGGCCCCGAAGACGAAGGCCTTGTCACCTACGACGGTTGCATCAATCTGATGAAAGGTGCCATTGTAGCCGCTGATCGGATCACCACTGTAAGCCCCTCCTACGCCGGAGAGATCCAAATCGCCGGCGGTTTTGGACTGGAGCCCATTATCCGGGAAAACGCCTACAAACTCACCGGCATCATCAACGGGATCGACACCAAAGCTTACGATCCAGAACACGACCCGCTCCTTCCAAAAAACTACACGGCAGAGAATCTAACGGATAAAGCGGCAAGCAAGCGAAAGCTACAAACTACCTTTGGTTTACCAAAATCCCAGAAGAAAATGCTTATCTGCCTCGTGTCAAGGCTGGTATCCCACAAGGGCATGGATCTCATCACAACTATCTTTGATGAGATGCTAAAGCTCGACGTACAGTTCGTCCTCCTGGGCACTGGGGACGATACCTATGAATGCTTCTTCGCCGACAAAGCCCTCCAATATCCAGACAAAGTTGGCGTTGACATCGCCTATAACCCCGAAATCGCGGGACTCATCTATGCCGGTGCAGACGTCATGCTTATGCCATCCCAAAGTGAGCCCTGCGGTCTGACCCAGATGATCGCCTGCCGCTACGGCACCATCCCCATCGTCCGCAAAACCGGCGGCCTAGGCGACACCATCCGCGACTGCCGCGCCGGTGAGGGTAATGGTTTCGTTTTCGAGGAATACGATGCCAATCTGCTCCTCGACACCATTACCGCGGCCTTTGACCTGTTCAAAACCCATCCTGAAGACTGGCAAAACCTCATGCGCCAAGCCATGGGTTGCGACTTCGGCTGGGACGTATCCGCAAAATCCTACGCGGAAATCTACGAACAACTGCAAACCTCGTAGGGGCGGCCATTGGCCGTCCGCATGTTTCAATTTCTTTTGCACCGTCAACAATGTTGCAAAACCACCACCCACGGACGCGCAATGCGCGCCCCTACAAACACATCGCAAATTTCTAAAAATCGGAGTAACCATGTATATCTTTGACCCCTTTGACCCCTATTTCAGATTCCCCAACGGCGCAATCAAGACCCCCGGTACCCTGCGCCTCCGGCTCAAACTGCGGCGCGGCGAAGCGCAAAACCCATGCCTCCGCTACTGGCAAGATTACAGTGAAGCCCGGGAGCTCCCCATGGAGCTCACCGGCGTAGTCGGCGCCTATGACATCTACGAATGTGTATTAAACTTTGACACCCCCGGTCTCTACTGGTATCAATTCCAGATCGGAGCGGAGTTAGGCAAATCCTTTCAAGTCACGGCATATGATCCTGCCTATCCCAGGCCAAATTGGATTGATGGCGGTGTCATCTATCACCTTTTCGTAGATAGATTCCACAGAGCCGGCGAGCCGCATCTTCGACCCGGCACAATCTACCGTGAGGACTGGGGCGGCACCCCATATTATCAACCAGACGAACAGGGCATTGTACACAACAATGACTTCTTCGGCGGTAATCTCTATGGTGTCATCGAAAAACTGCCCTATTTAAAACGTCTAGGCGTAAGCTGTATCTATCTAAGCCCCGTGTTTGAAGCACAGTCCAACCACAAATATGACACCGGTGACTTCATGCAGATTGACCCCGGTTTTGGCGGAAATGAAGCCTTTGAGGCGCTATTAAGAGCCGCAAAAGAAGCGGGCATCCGCGTCATCCTGGACGGTGTGTTTAACCATGTGGGCGTGGATAGCCGCTATTTCAACAAATACGGCACCTACCCTGAGCAAGGGGCTTATCAGAGCCAAGACTCTCCCTATTATAACTGGTTCCACTTCAAAGAGTGGCCGAATAGCTATGAGGCTTGGTGGGGAATCGAACTCCTCCCCGCAATCAATGAAGCAGACGAGAGTTACATAGACTTCATCTGCGGCACAGAGGGCGTAATCGCCCACTGGACAAAAAAAGGCGTCGCCGGCTGGCGACTTGACGTTGTGGACGAGCTACCTGACGTGTTCCTAGATCCCCTATGTCAGGCCGCAAAGCGGGAAAACCCTGAAGCCATCATTGTGGGCGAGGTCTGGGAAGACGCCTCCAACAAAATCGCCTACAGTACAAGGCGGCGCTATTTCTTAGGCGGACAGCTGGACAGTGTGACAAACTATCCCCTCAAAGACGCCATCATCGCTTTCGTCAAAGAGGGGGATGCCCCCCGCCTCGCGGGCGTGATGGCAACCCTCTGGCAAAACTATCCACCGCCTGTGCTCCACGCCCTCATGAATGTTCTGGGCACCCATGACACCATGCGGATCCTCACAGCCCTAGGTGGTGATCACTTCCCCGCCACCCGGCAAGAGATGGAACACTATCGCCTAGACGAGACCCAGCTCAAAACAGCAAAACAGCGTCTTAAACTGGCAAGTCTTTTGCAATTCACCCTCCCCGGTGTCCCCTGCGTATACTACGGAGACGAGGCCGGGATGGAGGGCGGTGCTGATCCCTTTTGTAGGCGATGTTACCCCTGGGGGCAAGAGGATCAGGAACTGATCGACTGGTATGTCTATCTGGCGGTGCTTCGGCAGAAACACCCCGCCCTAACAAATGGAAGTTACGAGCTAGTCCGCGCCCATGACGGCCTCTTCGCCTTCACCCGAGGCGAGGGAGACGAACAGCTCTTAATTGAGATAAACACAAAAACCGGCAATGGTGCCGTATTCTCTGGAGGAACCAAACATGAACCTACAAGATAAAGCCGTATTTTCCTTGCTACTTCAAGAAAAGCTGGAAGTTTCAAGGGGCGTATCCGCAGAAACCGCTACGGCAGAGGACTGTTATATGGCACTGGCCTATCTCATTCGAGATCAGGTGATGAAACGCTGGGTGCAGACCTCCCGCACCTATGAGAAAAACAAGGAAAAGCAGGTATACTACTTCTCCTTGGAGTTCCTCCTCGGCAAAATGCTGGAGAGTAACATCCTAGCCCTGGGACTGGGAGATGTCTGTGAAGAGACATTGAAAAGCCTCGGCTTTGATCCTCAGGAGATCTACAGCGTAGAGCTAGACCCCGGTCTCGGCAACGGCGGCCTCGGACGTCTGGCGGCTTGTTTTCTAGATTCTCTGGCCTTCTTGGGCTTACCGGGTCATGGTTGTAGCATCCGCTATAAATACGGCCTCTTCGAGCAAAAAATCGTAGACGGCTATCAGGTGGAACTGCCGGATAACTGGCTCAGAAATGAAGCCGTTTGGGAGATCAAAAAACCGGCAAAGGCTGTACTAATCAAATTCTTCGGCAATATCAGAGAAGAAATCGTCCATGGTCGGCATCAATTCTATCATGAAAACTTCGAACCCGTCATCGCCATGCCCTACGATGTCCCCATCGCAGGCGGTGAAGACGGCTCTGTCAACACCCTCCGTCTATGGAGCGCACAGGCAACAGAACAGTTTGACTTCGGCTCTTTCTCCGGCGGGGACTATCTAAATGCCGTCTCCCGCAAATATTCCGCCGAGGCCATATCCGAAGTCCTCTACCCCGATGACTCCAACTATGAAAACCGCCTGCTCCGGCTCAAACAGCAATATTTCTTCGTCTCCGCCGGTATTCAGAGCATCATCAGCCACTACAAAAAACACTATGGCGACATCCATGCCCTGGCAGACCATATCGCCATCCATATCAACGACACCCACCCTGCCCTAGCAGTCCCAGAGCTCATGCGGATTCTACTGGATGAGGAACATCTCAACTGGGACGAAGCTTGGGAGATCACCGTTAATACCATCTCCTACACCAACCACACTGTCCTGCCGGAAGCCTTAGAACGCTGGCCGGAAGAGGTATTCGGACGCCTCCTGCCCCGTGTCTACATGATTGTCAGAGAGATCAACGAACGCTTCTGTCATATGCTCTGGCAGAAACTCGACGGTAATCTGGAAAAAATCTCCCAAATGGCTATCCTATCAAACGGTGAGATTTCCATGGCCTACCTGGCCATCGTGGGCAGTCACGCCATCAACGGCGTCGCCCGGGTACACAGCGAGATTTTGAAGAATCAACTATTCCGAAACTTCTATGAAATCTTCCCGGAGCGTTTCAACAACAAAACAAACGGCATCGCCCACAGACGCTGGGTACAAAAAGCCAACAAAGACCTCACCGGGCTCATCAACCAAACCATAGGCCCCGACTGGATCCGGGAACCTCTGCGTCTGGCACAGCTTGACGACATCGGCGCCGTCCGGGATCCGGCCTTTTTGGAAGAGCTTCGGCGGATCAAACGCGCAAACAAAGTGCGGCTGGCAAGTCTCATCCAGGAGACCAACGGAATCCTCATCAATCCAGACAGCATCTTCGACATCCAGATCAAGCGCATCCACGCGTACAAACGCCAGTTGCTCCTATTGCTCCATATCCTAGACCAATATTACGCAATCCTAGACAATCCAAATCTGGATATCGTCCCCCGCACCTTCATCATGGCAGGTAAAGCCGCTCCCAGTTATCATTTCGCCAAGGAGATCATCAAACTCATCTCAGTCGTGGCGGACAAAGTAAACAACGACCCACGCGTAGCAGACCGTCTTAAACTGGTATTCTTGGAAAACTATCGCGTCTCCCTAGCCGAAGTCCTCTTCCCTGCGGCGGATTTGAGTGAGCAAATCTCAACTGCCGGCAAAGAGGCATCAGGTACAGGCAACATGAAGTTCATGATGAACGGCGCTGTGACCATCGGCACCTATGACGGGGCAAATATTGAGATCTTTGAAGCCGTGGGCAAAGGAAACTATATCCCATTCGGCCTCACAGTGCCAGAGGTAATCGCACTCAGAGAAGCCGGAAGCTACAACAGCCGCGCCTTTCTAAATGAGCACGCTCGCCTCAAGCGTATTATCCACGATATGATAAACAGCAGTCCAAATGAAGCGGGATACGCCCAGTTCCCCCACATCTACGACTCTCTCACCACCCACCAAGATGACTATCTGGTCATGCTGGACTTTGACTCTTACTCCGATGCACAAAAAACCGCCGACCGGCTCTATCAAGATCAAGCCGAATGGTCACGGATGGCCGCCATGAACATCGCCTACTCCGGTCGTTTCGCCTCAGATGAAGTAATCCGCAAATATGCCAAAGAAATCTGGAGACTGCCATGAACCGTTCCGCCGGGGTACTCATGCCCCTAACCACGCTCCACGGTCCTTTCGGCATCGGCGTCATGGGAGCGGAAGCGATAGAATTCATCGACTTCCTCCACAAATCCGGCTTCCACGCCTGGCAGATGCTACCGGTGGAGCACACAGGGACTTGCTTCTCCCCCTACAAAGCCATCTCCGCCTTTGCCGGCGAGCCCATGCTCATCGATCCCCGGGGTCTCTTTGCGCTAGGTCTCATCACGGAGGCAGAACTCTTAGAGCGCGGGGCGGGGCTCAGTGACGACGCTGTAAACTATCCCCACGTCCATGAAAAGCAGTGGACGCTTCTGCGTACAGCCTTTTCCCGTTTGGACGATCAACCCTATACCGATTTCAACCCCTTCTGGCTGGAAGACTATACGCAATATATGGCGGCTCAAACGGGTGAGTCTGTCGCCCTCTTCCATTTCGTTCAATGGCTCTTCGATTTGCAATGGCGCACACTCAAAGATTACGCAAATACGCGAGGCATCTCCCTCATCGGCGACATGCCCATCTACGTCTCCGAAGACAGTGTTGAAATCTCTAGCACACCTGAACTCTTCGAAGTAAATCCAGACGGCACTCTCCCCGCTGTAGGCGGCGCACCACCGGATTATTTCAACCCAAGCGGGCAACGCTGGGGAAATCCCGTCTACAACTGGGCACGAATGAAAGAAGACGGCTACCAGTGGTGGATTGACCGCATCGGTGAAACTCTCAAACGCTTTGATCTGGTACGTTTAGACCATTTCCGCGGTTTCGACCGCTACTGGCGCATCCCCGCCGACTGTCCCGATGGCAGAGACGGCCAATGGACAGAAGGCTCCGACATAGCGTTGTTCCAAGCCTTGGAAAATGCCCTAGGTACCCTCCCTGTCTTCGCCGAAGATCTCGGTATGATCGATGAGGGTGTGGAACAACTCCTAGCTGAAACCGGTTTCCCCGGTGTACGCGTACTCCAGTTCGGCTTCGACGACGAGGAAGGCCGCCACCTACCCCACAACTGCCCACCCCAAAGCGTAGCTTACACCGGCACCCATGACAACACAACGCTCCTGGCCTGGATGTATGAAATGCGCCCCGAAGAGCGGGAAAAAGCCCTATTCTACCTGGGCTTCACAGACGACTGGACTCGAGGCGGCGCAGACTCCTCCATCAACAAAGCCTGGATCCGCGCCCTATACATGAGCCCCGCCTCCCTGGTAATCGTCCCCATCCAAGACCTCCTGGGCTACGGCGCCGACACCCGCACCAACATCCCCGGCACCCCCGAAAACAACTGGCGCTTCCGTATCCGTCCGGGGACATTGGGGCATATTGACAGTGGGTTTTACATGGCTTTGAGCCGAATGTTTGGCAGGGATCAGGCTTTGTTTGACAGGTAATAAAGAGTATTCATATTGGGGACAGGAATCTCATTCCCCTCCTTCGGAGGGGTGCCGCCCGCAGGCGGTGGGGTGGTCACATCCCAGGAACCACCCCGCCCTTCGGGCACTCCTCCAAAGGAGGGGAATACCGTTTTCATCACCTTAATCGACATGCAAAAAGGGCTGTAATCCCCAGATTACAGCCCTTTCTCTATTCATCCAGCCCGATTGGATCCCCCAAATCAGGCAAGCGCGCTTCCCGCCCTGCAAAGCGCATCATCTCCTCATACAAGGCACTCGCCGCCTGTGGTGAATATCCATATACCAAAAACGCATCCATCACATAGGGCAAATATGGGAGCTCCAACATCCGCTGGGTAAAGCCCATGGCGGCAATTTCACTGAGTGTAGCCACACGAGAGCGGTTTTTGAATGGCTTAATCGACCAGAGATCCACCTTAAATGTCTTCGTCCAAATCTCCTTTTCCTGTTGTTTCTCCACAAAATGGAAAATCTCATGAGCTAGGAGTAGATGGTGGATGAAAATTCCACCTAAAAGCTTCCGCACCTCTGGTTCTCCCAACAGCGCATTCCCTTTACGCACACCGTCCATATAGATAAAAATCTTGTTGGGATCTTGGAACTCCGCAAAGACCACCCGCGCCGTACTCTGGGGCATGTCCGGGTAATCTATGGCAAGCTCCAGCCTCCTTGCAAGCTCAGTGGGATCATTTGTCCCATATTTCTCTATACACTGTTCCGCCGCCTCTCTGCCGCAGGCCAGCGCTTTCGCCATGAAGTCTTGGCGCATTGTATCATCAAACCGACCATTGAGCGGCTCCCGGGAGAAGGCATAGGTCATCCACTGAGCATCGTCAAAGGTACAGATATCTTCCAAAATCATACTGACAGGCCGCACCACAGGCGGTTTCGCCTTCTCTTCCAGTGCATATGGCTTTTGTTTACCAAACAGTCCTTCGGTAATCGGCTTTAGATAGTCTTTCAACAGCTTCGTCCCCCTCTTTGAGAAAGCCGCCTTGAAAAAGCACGTTTTCCAAGGCGGCCTTTGTCACACTTATACTAGCGCAGATCGTTGATCGCACCAACAATGATAATTTCTTCCTCCGGCTCACGGTCTGCAATATCCAAGTCCATCAAGAGCTCAATCTGCTCCAAATCCACTGCGGAATAATCGCAAACCCGGGGGCCAACACATACATAGAAATCAGGTCTCAGCACTGTGTCGGTCTTAAATACAGCCAAGTCCGCCCACAGACGCCGCACCACTTCTACATAGTCTTTCACCAAAGTCTTCTCCGCCCGTGCGCTGGAGCACTGGGTTCTGATGAAGCCCTTCGTGTCAATCACCCGCAAAGCTTTCTTATTGCCCGGCATATCCGCGGCGAAGACGTAGAACTTATCCGTCTTCTCTGCCAGCCTGATATTTGTGGCCTTTGACCCGAAGTCACCTGTGGCAAGTTCCAAAGCTTCCGCCTCGTCACACTCTTTGAGGAGATCCGTGGTCTTGACTTCCGTAGATCCAGTCGCAATCGCTGTGACTTTACCTGTTTGGTTGTCAATCTCAATATGCACTTCCACGGTGTCCGCCGCGGCACCTGAATTGATCGCCGCATCTTTCGCCTCTTTCTTGATGTCTCTGATGGCTTCCTGCGTCGGATTCGGGATCACACGCTCAACCACATCGCGAACCATTGCGAGGGCAACACCAATAGACGAAATGACTTCCGCGTTTTCCGGAATGCTGTACTGGAGTCCCAACTTGTCGGCACAATACGGTACCAGTGCCGCCGCACCGCCGCCGCAACCAACCAGCTTCATCGCCTCTTTGTCCAGACGGTATTTCTCCGCCAAGGCATCAAGGGTGGCGCTGATTTTCTCGAAGTCTTTGTCCAGAATCTGCGTTGCCATCTCTTCTACAGTAATCCCAAGCTTATCCGCCACAGGTTGCATCGCCATACGAGCTGATTTGGCATTACCGAAGGCAAAATATTGCTCTTCAATCAAACCAAGTACGTTTGCCGCACAGGTATTGGTGAAGCAGATCCGCTTGCCGTTCTTCAGGCGCAGAGCCACATAGTCCGCCGGATCTTTCGGCTTGGGACTGAGCATCTCAATCTCCGCACCGACAATCTCTTCCTCCGGCGTAAAGCAGGCATATTCACAACCCGCAATGTGCGCCGAACGAGGGCCTACGTCCTCAACGCCCTTGTCATTGATCCGCACCATGGAACCCCCGGCGCAACCAAGGATACGCACATCGAGGGAGTTGATATAGGTATCATGCCCACCGATCTTCGCATAGTCAACACCAGGACGACCATTTTTGATAACACCAATGTTCGTCGTGGTGCCGCCAACCTCAAAATAGATGGCGTTCGATGCACGAAGATACATCAGAGAGCCCATAACAGAAGCCGCAGGACCAGAGAGCGCAGTCAAGATCGGACGCTTTCTCATCTCGCTGATCTCCATAACACCGCCATCGCCCCGCATAATCATGAGGGGTACATCAACCCCCGCCGCACGAACGGAAGATTCCGTTGCGTTGGCAGTCATAATCATCTTCGGCAAAATGGACGCATTGATAGCCGCCGTCCGGGTACGCCGTGTGAGGCCATAGAGCTTCGTAATATCCGACGCCATAGAGACAGGCAGTCCCTGTTTTTCCGCAATGGCGTGGATCTGTTGCTCTTGGCTCATGTCGTCTACACCGAATGCCATAGACGCCACAACCACCTGTGTCCCCTTACTGACCAGGCTGGAAATCGCCGCAGTCACACTCTCTTCATTGACTTGCTTTTTCTTCATGAACTCATTGTGGACTGTAATCTGCCGCCCTACCTTCTCGTCGAGGATAATGTCCTTGAGGTGAAGCTGTGACTTTGCAAGCATCCCCTCAAGTCCACCCCCGGCGACACCGACCACACCTACAGTCGCCACGTCACCCTCAATGAAGGCATTGGTAGCCTGTGTGGTGGAGTGGGCAACGAAGATTACTTCATCCGGCGCAATACCGCCGTCTTGCAGGCAGTTTTGGAACGACTGCACCACACCTGCCGCCACCCCGTCTTTGTGGTCATGGGTGGTCTTTACTTGGTTTTTGATTAGAATTTCATGGCTCTGGTTGTCGATGGCCACACATTTGGTGTAAGTACCGCCGACGTCAATGCCCATGCGAATTTGACGTTTTTCCAAAACTGTTATACTCCTTTTCTAGTTCATGCCTACATGAGCCACTGTGCGCCCAGCCCAATCATGGTAATCGCTGTTAGGACATACAAGAGGATACCCGCAATATAGGCATTCGGGATAGAGAGTTTGAGATATTCTCTAGACTCAACTTTCGTATAAGACAGACCCCAAGCAACCCAGCTCTGTGTAATACAGGAACCGATGTTTACTGTGATGGTCGGAATCGCAAAGATGGTGTACATAAAGGGTAGTGGGAAGCTTCCAACACCACGAAGTACGCCAAGAGTCGCCGCACCTGAACCAACCAAAGTCATCGGGCCGCGGAAGAGGCCGAGACCGAGTACGACGGCGAAGGCAATGATGATAACCATTTCATTCGTCGGCATAATAGGTCCTAGGATTGCGGAGAAGTAAGGAGCCGCAAAGTTTGCAACCTCGTTGAACATCGGGAGAGATAACAAGAATCCGATGAGCGGTGCGGTATCTACAACCCCGTCAAAGTACATCTTGTTGACAAACTGACATTTCTCTGTGAAGGTACCTTGCAATCTCCGTGTGAGGAATAGTGCGAGGAAACCAGCGATAACAAATCCGCCGATGACAGAGAAATTAAGGAAGATGTTAAGTACAACAGGAACCACTGGTAGAAGCAATGTATACCAAGGCGCGCTTCTGTGCTCTGGCGCCGCACCTGTTTGTGCTGCCCATGCATGACGTGTTTTGCTCCGCTTTAAGAAGAAGGCAGTCAGTACAGTTGTCACAATCAGGTTAATCGCCAAAGCATAGATACCCCAGTTTGCTGTGTACCAACCAAGGGTGAACTCTGGGAACTCGTCTACGCCGACGAAGAAGAGGCGGAACTGTGCAAAGTTGACTGGGTTGAGATAAATACCCGATGCAACAGATCCCATAAAGGTAAACATGGCAATGGCTTTCGGAACACCGAGAGACATAAGGATCGGAAGTACGATAACACCGATAGCGATAACTGGACCAGCACCTGTCATCGCGGTGAAGATGATAGATACAACAATGTTCAGTAGAATGATGGTAACCAGCGGACGGTCACCGCCGAGTTCTACGGTTTTACGAATGATGGTAGACGCAATACCTGTTTCCATCAAAACACGACCAAACCAAGCGCCCCAGAGTACGTTAACAAGTGTAGTACCCCAGTTTTGCGGTGCAGTTTGGTAAATACGGTTTAGTAGGGTAACAAGTGCGCCCTGCTCGCCGCGGAACTGCAAAATTGGGTTTGCATCAAGGAAGCCTTGTGATGCAATCAGTGTGCCGCCAAGGGAAAGGATCGTCCAGATGACAGAGATTCCGAGGAAGCCGATCATCAGGTTATGGCCTTTGATACAGTAGAATGCAAGGCCAAAGAACGTGAGCAATAACAGTACGCCAATTAAATATTCCATTACATTTCCTCCCAAAAATTTGTGTTCATTTTGTCTGTCTTGTTAGAGCCGAGTCAGCAAGCCTTTTTGTTTATCCCCCCTTAAACAATGACCTTCGGTTACCTTACCGGCCGAGCCATCCTCCGTCTACGGCTATCGTAAACCCATTTACATAGTCAGACGCAGGAGAAGCCAAGAATAAAGCGGTTCCAACTAAATCATCCGGTGTTCCCCAACGACCGGCGGGAATCCGCGCTAGAATCTGACGGTTGCGGTCTTCATCCGCAAGGAGTGCCTCATTCATCTCTGTCGCCATATAACCTGGTGCAATGGCGTTTATATTGACCCCATGCTGAGCCCATTCATTTGCCAAAGACTTCGTAAAACCAGAAACCCCGGCCTTCGCCGCCGCATAAGCAGGTACCCGCAGTCCCCCTTGGAAGGACAGCAGAGAAGCCAAGTTGATAATCTTGCCATAGCCTTTTTCCAGCATGATCCGCCCCGCCTTTTGGCAGAGTAAAAAGGGCGCCTTCATGTCCAAATCTACAACAAAATCCCACTCCGCTTCCGGAAACTCCACCGCATCAGCGCGTCTTTGTACGCCTGCGTTGTTGATCAAAATATCAATGGTACCAAAGTCAGCCACAATCTCTGCGATGAGGGCATCATATCCCGCAAAATCTCCCAGATTAAAGGCATAAGACTTCCCTCGGACACCTCGTTCCTTGAGGGCTTCCTCTACCTCTGGCGCGTGTTTCGTAGAGATTATCGCCACATCCGCACCACAGTCCGCAAAACCTTCCGCCATAGCACGGCCTAGCCCCCGATTGCCCCCTGTGATGACGGCTACTTTACCCCTTACATCGAAAAAGTTTTTCATAGTCTACTACTCCCCAAATTTCAGCAGTATTTTTTGAGATGTGGTCTTTGGATCTAACATCATGTCAAAACCCGCTTGCACATCAGATGGCTCTAACACATGAGTAATAAGCTTCTTAAAATCAGGCTCTGTTTGAAGCAGTTCCGCCGCAATCACAAAGTCAATGTCTCTATACACCCGGACAAAGCGGAGCACCGCCTCTACAAACACACACTGCCGCATGTCAAACTCCGGCTGTTTCTTGTATAAGGCCACAATCACAATCGTCCCACGCACTTTTACGACACGCGGCAGTATCTCCGCCACAGATTGATGACCCGCGCAATCATACACATGATCCGCCCCACGCCCGTCTGTACGAGATTTCACAGCATCCACAACATCTTCCGTCGCCGGATCTATGGTATCAAAGCCCAAGTCTTCTGCAAAAGCACGGCGAGTCGGGTTCACCTCAACAATAGCAAGGTTCGTGCACCCCCAAGTGCGGAGGGCAATCCCCAAAGCAAGCCCTACAGGCCCCGCTCCGAATATCACCGCCTTATCACCCGGCAAATATCCAGTCTCTCGAATAGCATGTACAACCACCGCTACATGCTCTGCCAAGGCTCCGGTCTCTATATCCATGCCCACCGGCAATGGGATAATCCGGCGGTTCGGCACAAGCATATAGTCCGCCATGGCGCCATCTGCGTCTATGCCGTATAAACCAAGTGTCTGGCACACATGCTCATCCCCTGTACGGCAAGGCGTACAGACGCCGCATGTGATAAGGGGATTAATCGTAACAGCCGTACCCGGTTTAAGCGTAGGATGTCCTTCCACAACCAAACCACTGGCCTCATGCCCCATAATCAGAGGTGCCTTCGCTCTGGGATGAAGTCCCCCATAAATGCCCACATCACCGCCGCAGAGACCGGCGTATGCGATCTTCACTTTCGTAAAACCCTCTTTGACTGAAGGCTCTAAAACCGCTTTCAAAGCAATGGTATTCGGCCCTTCATAAACAACTGCACGCATAAACGCTCTCCCTACAGAACAGAATAGTGTACCGGCTCACCAGTTACAAACCGAAGCGCCTCTTCCGCCACTTTCCGCTTGAGTTCATCGGCAGATTCCTCAGAATACCAACCAATATGCGGGCTCACCAACAGATTCGGATGGCGGAGCAAAGGATGATCCGCCGGAATCGGCTCTTTCGCCGCCACATCTAAACCGCAACCAGCAAGTTTCCCCGAGGTAAGCGCCGCGTCAAGCGCCGCCTCATCAATAATCCCACCGCGGGATACATTGATGAGATAAGCTCCATCTTTCATCATGGCAAACTCCGCTTCCCCAATCAGACCGATGTTCCCATCAGCCGGGCAGTGGATAGAGATAATGTCTGACTGTTTGATGAGCTCCTCAAAGGGTACCATTGTCACATAATCCGGCACATCCTTCGCCAATTCATCTGTGGCAATCACCTTCGTGCCAAAAGCGTGCATCCGCGCGGCATAGGCCTTCCCGATCCGCCCTAAGCCGATCACGCCCACTGTCATCACACTGAGTCTGTGCATGGGAATCGCGTCGGCATAGTTCCAACGACCTTTGCGAATATCGGCATTGGTCATATAAAGCTTCCGCGCAAGGCAGAGTGTATGCGCCATAGCTTGATCCGCCACCTCAAAGGTACCGTAATCCGGCACATTACAAACCTCAATCCCAAGCTCCCGCGCCGCTTCTAGGTCAATCGTATCTACCCCAACACCATAGCGGACGATTTGCTTCAAATTCGGCAAAGCCTCCATCGCCCGGCGACCCACCTTGGCATATTGCACTAACAGTACAGTCGCATCAGCACAGCCGGCAATCACTTCGTCTTCCGTCATACATCTGCGCCAATCGCAAGTATAGCCGTGCTTTTTGAGCACTTCCTCTTCAATCTCGATGCTCTTATGGTCGCAATCGCAAATAACAATCTTCTGTTCCATAAAGCCAGCCCCCATTTTTATATTCCACCCATCACTTGCATTCTTGAATGCAAGTTTGCAGGCAATCGTCAAAACTAAAACAATCTCATCCCACACAGAATAACAACAACCATGGTATATGTCAATTAAGTTTCGCCCTTTCCCATTCCAAAATTCTCCCTTGTTTTTTGGATGCTTTTAACAATTGGACTGTGTCCTCTTGCCTTTCAGGCTTCTCTAATATATAATTGAGTGACATTCTAGCATACACACGGCAATGCACAAACAGCTTGCTATCCATAACTAGAAAGAAATGAGGAACACAAAATGAAAATCGGCGTAATCGGAACAGGAACCATCGCATCTGCGATTGTAACAGGTTTTTGTACAAAGAAAGCAGGGCATGCGTTTTTCCTCTCCCCAAGAAATGCAGAGAAAGCTACAGCTCTTGCCGCGGAATTCCCAGAGGTAAGCGTATGTGCCTCAAACCAAGAAGTCTTAGACCAGGCCGAATGGGTTTTTATCTCCCTCCAAAAGAGTGGTTTTGACGCGCTGAACGAACTCACATTCAGAACAGACCACAAAGTATTAAACATGGCTACAGAAATGAACCTAACTGACTTAAAAGCCATCACAGGCGAGACCGCACTCTTAGCTCATGTGGTTCCCCTCCCTATGATCGTCCGCGGCTTTGGCCCCTTGCTGGTCTATCCGGAAACACCGGAAGTGGGCGAACTCTTCGCCCCTGTAAGTGATGCTGTCTATCTCCAAAACCTAAGCGATGTCCGCCCTCTCCAGCTTTTGACCTGCATCATGAGTCCATATTACATGCTCTTAGAAGAGTTTGTGAAATTCTCAGACGACCAAGGCGTGGCTCACGACACTTCAGTCAAGTTCACCCACGCCCTATTCAGCGCCCTCAGCAGACGCGCCGCCGAGACGCCCAACTGCGATCTGGTAGAACTCGCAAATGACATGACCCCCGGCGGTTACAATGAGCAGTCTATGATCGAGCTTCTAGATAACGGTGCCATTGGGGCATGGCGCACAGCCCTCGACCGACTCTTGGAGAGACTAGAGGCAAACACAAAGAGCTAGATACTTCGCCGAAAGAGAGGACTACCCATGGAATATACATTGCCTCACCAAAACGCCCAGGCGAGAACGCCAAACAGCAGAGAGGTCTATTTAGCCCTCAAAGAAGACATCTTAACTCTAAATCTACGTCCCGGACAGAAGATCAGCGAAAACGAAGTTGCGGGACTCTATAATGTCTCCCGCACCCCGGCAAAAAACGCCTTCATCCGTTTGGAAAGTGAAGGCTTCATTGAGATCGTCCCCCAGAGGGGAACCTTTGTAACTCGGATTGACTTCGGCCACATCCAAAGCATCATCTATATGCGCTATGTCCTAGAGGTAGATATGTGCAAAACGATCCTCAAACAGCCCTATTTGGGTGATATCCTCGAAAAGTTGGAACAAAACCTAGAGGAACAAAAACGCCTGATCGCCGACAATAAGGCAAACCCCTCTTCCTTCTACGAGGTAGACAGCCAATTTCACGCCCTGCTTTTCTCCTACGTGGGAAAAGATCAAATCTGGTCGATCATCCAAGCAAACCAAGTGTATTACACCAGATTCCGCCTCTTGTATACACGCGTAACTGCCCGATATGAGCAACTCTATGCAGAACACGCGGCGATTGTACAGGCCCTCCGCGACCGTGATTTGGCACGTGTTGACAAGTACATCTTCGACCACTTGCACATCAATCTTCCCCCTAATGTGGAACCGATTTCTGCGGAACATAAGGATTATTTGATCAATTATTAAAAGAGATCTGCGACCCTTTCAGGTTGCAGATCTTTTCCGCTTATTTTCACGTGGGATATGCACCTGTAGGGGCGACCGTCTCGGTCGCCCGCGCCTTTATCTCAAATGGCACACACGGACGATCGGGACGATCGCCCCTACAAAGGACGCCCCATCGACTATAAATTTTCCTACCTTACTACAAGCCAGCCGTCCCCATACTCTTTACAGCGCACAAATTGCCGCCCATACACCATCATCAATCCATACACCATGCTCTGCCGCATCAGCTCGTGCCGCGATACTGCCGGCTCCCGGCGGACGAATATCACTTGAACCCTCAGCCGGGGCAGAGCTTTGAATATGCGCTTTGGCAAGCTTTGCAAGCTCCGCCATATGCTCTGCGGTGGTGAGTTTACTCGGATCAATCGCAATCAGCACCTGGGAACAACCGCCGCAACTCCCTTTACCGACTTGATCAATCCCAGCCGCTCCAAGTCCGTCGGAGAAGACTGCCGCTAAGATATCCAGCATAAAGGCGAAGGCGGAACCTTTCCAAAATCCAATCGGTAACGGACGCATACTTGCTTCAATCTCAGCGGGAACCGAAGTCAAATTCCCCTCCACATCAAACCCACCGGGATAAGGCAAATCTTTCCCCGCAAGGCGCATGGTTTCCAGCTTCCCGAAAGAATACTGAGTCATCGCCATATCAAGCAAAATTGGCTCTTCCCCATTTGGGAGCGCCATGACAAAGGGGTTATTCCCAAGGCGCGCCTCCTTTCCGCCCCAGGGCGGCATGCAAGACTCTGTATTTGTCCAACCGATTAGGGCATAGCCTTTCTCAAGGGCACGAAGACCATAGCTCCCGCCCCGCATCCAGTGGGTGGTATTACGTAAGCCAACTAAGCCAATCCCATGCACAGACGCAAGCTCCATTGCCCGGTCTGTACCGTGGAAGGCATTCAGAATCCCCACACCCAAATTTCCATCCCACACTTCAAGCGCACCGAAGGCTTTGTGCAAAGTGGGCTCTGCGTTTGGATCTACCCATCCCTTTTGGAGATAGTCAAAAAAGCGCATAACCCGTCCTGCACCGTGGGAGTATACCCCATCCCGACTGGTCTCTGTGTGAACCCGGGCACAAATCTCCGCCTTGTCTTTGGACATACCGCCTTTTTGGAACACGCGGCTGAACTCAGCCTGCATTTGATCAAATGGAACTCTCATCACAATGTCACCCTTTCCCTCATGGTCGAAATATAAGATAGCTCAATTATAAGAGAAGAGAAACCAAATGTAAAGGAGATATACAAATGACCAAAGACAGTGTACTAGTCATCGGGAGCGGCATGATGGGCTCCGGAATCGCCAGCCGAAGCGCCCTGGCAGGCCACAAAACCACCATCCTCGGCAGAGACCTCTCCCGGGTAATGGCCTGTATAGAAGAGGCAAAGCGATGTATTGACGAACTGGAGGCAAACGATCTCGCCACCCCGGAAGCCGCCGCCAAAGCACGGGATCTCATCCGCCCATCTATCAATATGGAAGAGGCCTGCAAAGACGCCCAATATGTCATCGAAGCCATTGTGGAAGACCTGGAAATCAAGCAGGATTTATTCCAGCAACTAGACTCTCTCTTACCACTGGAAGTCACTATCCTAACCACCACCTCCGGGCTCCGCATCACAGATATCGCCGCAAAAATGGTACACCCAGAGCGGGCGCTCACCGCACACTTCTGGTTCCCCGGACATTTGGTACCTCTGGTTGAGATTGTCGTGGGAGACCGCTCTGATCCGGCTAGAGCGGAAGAGGTCAAAAAGCTCCTACTCGCCTGGGGCAAATCCCCCGTGATTGTACACCGTGATATCCCCGGACAGCTCGTCGGGCTCGTACAACAAGCCATGATCCGCGAAGCCGTCCACATTGTAGAGATGGGACTGTGCAGTGCGGAAGACATAGACACAGCCATCAAAATGGGCTTCGGCGTCCGCCTCCCTGTCTGGGGGCCATTGGAACATGTGGACGGAGTCGGCCTAGATCTCTGCCAAAAAGTACAGAACAGCGTGCTCCCAAGCGTCTCTAACGCGCAGACAGCCGCCAAAAGTTTTGAGGAAAAGATCAAAGCGGGCGATCTGGGCGCAAAGTCCGGCAAGGGATTCTATGATTGGTCAGTTAAGGATATGAATGCCCTGGCAGAACGCCGCAATCGCTTTATCATTGAAGTATTGCAATTTCATAAACGAAACGAAAAATAGAGAGGAGCACCTATCATGATCTGGCACTTATCTGTAGCAGAGCACAAATCCCTGCCCCACGACCGCATTACCCAAGCGCTTGAATTTCTAGCAAATACCGATTTCTCCCTTCACGAGCCCGACACAAAGGTCGTCATCGACGGCGACAATCTCTTCGCCCAAATCCAAGCCTATGAAACCGCCCCAGCAGAGGACATGCCCTTTGAAACCCATGAGGTCTACGCGGACTTGCAATATGTCGTAAGCGGCAAAGAAGCCTTCGGCACAGCTCGCCGCGATGGACTCAAGGAGACTATCCCCTATGACCCGGAGAGAGACATCACCTTCTATGCCAGACCCGCAGAATATGAAACCTTCATCCTAAACCCCGGCGAGTGTATCCTTGTCACTCCCAATGTGGGACACATGCCCCGTTGTCAGGCCGGCGAACGGTCTAGTGTGAAGAAAGTTGTTGTGAAGATTAAGATGGTGTAGGAAATGCAGAAAGCCCCCGATGGCTTTTAAACGCCATCGGGGGCTTTTGTAGGGGCGACCACAATGTACAACCGTCGCCCCTTTTAATAAACTGGTATTAGCATTAAACTTTCCATTCAATCCGGACATTCTCACTGGTAGCTTGAATCTTGGCAATCAGCCCATCCACTACAAGCCGTCTATCCTCAAAGCTCACATCATCCCAATTCGTGAGATAGCCGGATATGCTTTTTACGTGTCCCGGCGAAAGGGTTGATGTCCTCATATCGGCAATCGCTTTCATAAGTGATTGCCGTTTTGTGTCCAGTTCCTCGATCTTACTGTTCGCATACGATAAAAGGGTAGGGTTTGCACCAGTCAGGGTGTCTAACAGCTTTTCAATCTCACTGTCCACCTCAGCAAGTTCCACATTCAGTGCGGTCAACTTCGGGTTTACCTTTGCGGGGTGGCCTTTCGTCAGAACTTGGAAGACTTGGAGTTTCTTTACCATTTCGTTGTAAATGGATTTTTCAAACTCATGTACGCGGAGCGTTCCACACCCCTCACAACTCCTTGCATCTGCTCGCTTTCTACAACGAAAATAGGAATTTCCCTTGGGGTTGTTCGTGTTCATAAGTCCCGCCCCGCACCTGCCGCATTTGACTTTCCCCGCAAGCCATGTACTTTTGGCCTTGTGCTGTCCCGGAAACGCCATATTGTTACATCATCTTTTTGCGGCAAGCAAGCCATATATTCGAAGATACAAGCCCCTCATGGGGCGCGATAACAAGGGTGTGGTCTTTCAATCCGGCCTTTTTGCTCTCGGTTGCATTTCGTCCTGTATAGAAATAACAGCCGTTTGTCCCTGCAAAGTCTGACGCCTCATTGACAATATCCGCTCCGTGACCTTTGAAAAAGTCATAAATATCAAGGTCAGCTTGTGCATAGACAGGATTCTTTAGCATATATGAAATCTGACTTCTTGTTAGTTCAATCCCATCTGTAGCGATCCCACGCTCCATAAAAGTGCGGATTATATCGCCGAAAGAAGTATTGGGACGGGCATACATTTCATACATCAGGCATACATGGTCAGCGGCTTCCGAATCGGCAACCATCTTCTTCGTGCGGATACCATCTATGACGGTGCGCTCTAGTGTGTACCCATAGGGTGCCTGACCGCTCATAAAGAAGCCTTTTCTGCACCGAGAGTGGAAAGCGTCCTGTACCCGCTTTTGAATCGTCTCTCGCTCAAGCTGTGCGAATACGATGCAGATATTCAGCATCGCCCGACCCATCGGGGTACTTGTATCAAACTTTTCCGTTGCAGAAACAAATTCCACATTGTACCGTTGAAACAATTCCATCATTCTCGCAAAGTCGATGATCGAACGGCTGATCCGGTCGAGCTTGTAAACGATAACCGTTGAGATAAGCCCCTGCTCAATGTCACGGATCAACTCTTGAAACTTTGGACGGTCTGTATTTTTGCCGGAAAATCCTTTATCAGTGTATGCGTGGTAGCGTTCCCCCTTTAGCTCGTATTGGCAAAACTCGATTTGACTGTCAATGCTGATGCTGTCTTGTTTGTCAACCGATTGTCTGCCGTAAATCGCTTTCATTCGTGTATTCATGTTTAGCT
>Ga0131853_10001258_pt1 | contig 45673 bp, 56 predicted proteins | sample TergutLab28metaG_FD_92764 | JGI IMG/M metagenome (GOLD analysis project Ga0131853, IMG submission 92764) | Labiotermes labralis P1 segment gut microbial communities from Petit-Saut dam, French Guiana - Lab288 P1 (version 2) (version 2) | ecosystem: Host-associated > Arthropoda: Insects >... | reverse complement strand
TGCGTTTTATTTATCGCATTCTTTATTCCCATCATTCAGCATCACCGTTATCATTATATCACAAATCCCCTATTTCTTCAATCTTTTTAGGGGTTTTGCGTGTTGCTTGTCGACACTCTGAGAACACACCTATCGGTATGTTCTTTGATTGTTTTATTATACTGATACTCATTATTCTTAATGAACATCAATGATTTAAAGAGTTATATTTTTCATTTAATTTTCATTGCAATTCTACGTTATCGTTTACACAATGAACGCTATTACTACATTTTGAATGCAACTTACTACATAACGCACAAGTTCAATTATCTTGCGAGTTATCTGTAAAATTGTCCACGATTTGTCCACGGTTTTCGTATTAAAATCCATTATTGTGTTAACAATAATTAGTATTCTATGTGCCTTTTTGCACTCAACCAATGGCTTAAAATCAATATTTATTTATTACTATCTTTTACAAGATTAGGTTAATTGTGACATACTAATTCAGACTAAGGATCTTGTGGGGCGACCCGTGCAGGTTCAAGTCCTGTCAACCGCATTTCTTTTTTCAAACAAAGTTGGACAAGCCCAGAGAAATAAAGGCTTGTCCAATTTTGGTTTTTAGCCAAAAATCCAAAATGGACAAGTTTTAGCCTACAAGATTTTATGAGAATTTTCACCCGGTCTGGTATTCAGTTTTTAAGAAAGTGCCGCCAGTCCTGCATACTTGATTCCTGTCTTGAATAAAATCTATCAAAGCACAGGAGGATTTAAGTATGGCGAGGATCAAAATGCAAGATCACAGCCGAAAAACGCTTGACGCTGCGTTTCAAGAGTTTATGACTTTCAAAAGAATTAACAACCTAAGCAAAGACAGCCTAAATTTTTATGAGGATGTTTTTAAGGTTTTCGGAATGTACCACGACACCGGCCAGCTTTGCGAGAGCGTCACCAAAGATACCGTCTACGGCTACATAGAGCATTTGCAAAAGCGCGAAACACTAAAGGATGTAACGATAAACTCGTATCTGCGCGGGATTCGAGTGGCTTTGTACTACTTCATGGAAATGGGTTACATGGAGAAATTTGTTATCAAGCTCATAAAGTGCGACAAAGAAATTAAGGAAACTTACACCAACGAAGAATTAGAGCGGTTGCTAAAAAAACCTGATGTAAGCAAAGTCAGATTCTCTGAATACAGAAATTGGGTTTTAGTAAATTACCTGCTTGGAACCGGCAACAGGCTCAAAACGCTGGTAAACCTAAAATGGGCTGACGTTGACTTTCACAACGACATGATCCGTCTTTCAACGACGAAGAACCGCAAACAACAGCTTATCCCACTCTCCAGCACTCTAAAAGGAGTCCTCAAAGAATATCGCACCTACCGCAAAGGTGATGAGGACGATTTTGTTTTTTGTAACCAATACGGTCAGCAGATCGGCAAAGCTGGCGTTGAAACAGCCATACAGCGGTACAATAGCCAACGCGGGATCACAAAGCGATCCGTTCATCTTTTCCGACACACTTTTGCCAAACTATGGATATTAAACGGCGGCGACATTTTCAGACTTCAAAAAATCCTCGGACACTCAAACCTAGACATGGTTAAGGAATACGTGAGTATGTTTTCAACTGACCTGCAACAAGACTTCGACACTTTTAACCCACTGGAAAATATCACGGTCAACCATAAAAAAAGTAGCATTCGATTAAAAAAATGAGAATAAGGAAAACCCACGCTGTAGAAAATTGCTGCGCGGGTTTTTTTTAATAATTGCACACCATAATCAAAAAATGTAGAAAAGTAGAATAAAATTACTTTTTGAAATCACTAAAATCAAATATCATTTCCTTTACTGTTGGCGTTTCTTTTTCATCCTCGCTTAAAATCACATCATCAACCGCTTTTGGCGGTTCGTCTAGCATTAGGGGTAATGAATCGGTTGCTACAGAGGTAGGACGCAAGTTAAAATAAAATGCTTGAATTTCCCGGAACCTATCATCTTTTACGAAAAAACGCCCTTTAACATTTGGCAAGGTGCTGGCTATGTCGCTGCCTAGCATGATCCGGCTGGGTTCTTTATCAGCGAATTTGCCGCAAATTCGATAAGTGACATTGTTTTTTATCTGGCCGCTGATAATGGTGCTGTCGGGTCGCTGAATACCCATGATTAAATGAATACCAGCCGCTCGGCTTAATCTGGTCAAAGATTCTATGCTATCATTAAGAGCGTTTGCATATTCTCTGTTTCTAGTTTTTAAGAGTTCGGCCAATTCGTCAATAAAAATGAATATTCGATTTAGAAAATCGCCGGTTGTGTCAATATAGTCATTAAGGTTGTCCACCTTGGCTTTTCTAAATTTATCCAACCTGTTAGAAGTTTCGGCAACCATAGCTTTCAAGGTTTTAATAACGTCGTCATACTCATAGTGGATTGTCACATAATCCTCGAAGTCACTAAAAGATACCCCGCGCTTGAAGTCGATTAAAACCACTTCATAATATTTGTTTAATGCTTGGTATATTAAGCATTTAAGAAGATTCGATTTGCCGCTGCCAGTCTCTCCGGCAATAAAAGCATGGGGGTATTTTTCTATGTCCATTTCAATAATACCTGTGTTACTCATGCCAAGAGCAAAACAATGATCCAGTTCGGTAATATAGTCATTATCCCAATCGCATGAGATTGGCAGAGGGCTTGTTTGAGACAATATGTGAATTATTCGGTTATCGTCAATAGCTTGTTCAATAGATAAGATTTTAATATCCAAATATGTTTCTAAGAGTTCCTTATTTACCAGCCATTCTCTCTCAGGAATAAAGGTGCTAAAAGAATAGACAGTAGCAAATTCAGATAGTGGGGTTTCACATTCAAAATATGGTAGCTTACCGTCAATGCTGATTAGTCCTAAATCATTAAACACTTCATCAAATAATTCGCGTTGCTTGTTTATGGGTAGATTGCTAACGCCGGAACTTATCAGTTTTTCTTTATTGACTCTCTTTACCTCTTCTGCACCAGACACTATTAGTTTATTAACAGTTCTAAAAAATCCTCTTACTACGTTATCTAATATATTCTCAAGCGACACGCTGGACACTCCTAAACATTGATTATTGTTTCGTGCAGGTGTTTTACAGTCTGATAAGTACGGTAGTTAAAAATTACTTTTCTGACTGTCTTTTTTGAAACTTTATCTTTGTGTGGCATAGTGTAATTGTTTTTATCATGGATGATAAAATTTAAGTCTTTGTAAGCTCTAGTTTTTTGCTTGAAAGTCGCGTAGGCGTATTTTTCCAATAGTTTTTTGAACTCGTCCCGATCAATGACGATCCTTTCATTTTCTACCGGATTATCTTGCTCTAAACGATCCACAATCGAGATAAATTCTTTAACTATCAAATCCATCAATTTCACGCACTACCAACCCCAAAGAACCATCTAAAATTTCTATGTTGTTTAAGTATATGCCTGTACTTCTTAATTTAGAATATCGGAGTTTTCTCATTACATCGTCTGTTTGTGTGCTGTGACTTAGATTGAGAGCTTGTCCAAGTTTGATGAAAATACAAAGGTAACGTGCCGACCGCCGACGCTCTACGATAATAACGCGGAGGTCACGCCCAACACAATTAAATGCTGCTTTTACCACTACCATGATTATAATTAATTATTCTAACTGTTGGGCGGCTCTTGACAATGAACAACACAAAAATAATTATGAGACTTTTGCCTTGATTTTTTTCCTAGAATAAAAGTTATTAGCACTTGTAACAGATACCAACCAATCACAGCCAATTTTGTGGCCTATGATTGCACCTCGGCGGAGATTGCTATGGACTCCGCTATCGTCAACATTATATCTTTTTACCACTTTAAGGATAGTGATATAGTTGTCGTTTTCATTCATATTTTTATATAATAATCGTAAATTCCCCACCTATCCCTTAATAAGTGGGGAATTACTTTTTAGTTATTGCCAACTATACTTTTTTTGTCGTGGATTCTTTGCTAAATCGACAATTCTATCAAATCTGTTAAATTGTTCATTTACATTATTCTTTTTTACCCATTCTAAAGCATCATCAACTCCACCTATTCTGATTGTTCCATTCATTAGTGATGATGATGAAGATAACTCTCTTTCAATTTTTAACGGGATATCCCAACCTTTAAAAATAAGGTAATTATTATTAGGTTCATATACATAGTTTGTTCTTTTTCCCCTTAATCTAAACAGAAACCCCTCTTCATTTTCATAACTAAAATACTCTTTTACAGTTATCTCATATTTAACGAGAATCGAAAAATCGTTGATATAAATGATTGTCAGTTTTTCATCGTTTTTCATAACTTGATCGCCTTTAATCGGTCTGCGGTCTTTCCCTGCTGTCTAAAAAATAATATTTTGTATAATAACCACCATCCCTGACGTTTCCATTAAGTCAGGGATTTTTATTATGTTGTTCCATAATATTGTCGTTCAAGTTCTCCGTTTAATGCACATTTAACTATACCTGCAAACCAACATGATTGATGATTATATAGAGGATCTTTTCTCTCTATGTGTTGATTCGTTTTTTTATCTTTCCAAAAATTAAGGTGGTACTTTATAACGTCATCATCTAAAATTACTACAAATCCCTCGCTATAATCCACGCTATTTTCAACAGAATATATATTCCTACCTAAATCTCTAACTATTAAATAAGCACTATTATCATTTGTAACATGTGAAAATAGTGGAGTGTCTATGAGTTTTGGTAAATCTTTCATGTTTTTAGGTGCTTCCATTCACCCCATCAAGTACCGCTATTATGCGGATTGATAGATATATTTTATCATTTCCCGTCTGGAAGTCAAGTTTTGACAACTAAAAAACATTGATTGATAGCACTATATTTCACCATCATTTTGATGTTTTAGTCATCTTCCTCGATATTTTAAGTCTTTATACTCAATACTACTCGACTACCCATGCACATGTTAATTCAACTCCAACCCACTAAATTTTCACCTTGCTTTTTAAGTATATTCGTGTGGTTTTCAAATTAGAATGGCGGAGTTTCTTCATAACCTCGGCTTTTGATCGTGTTTTTTTGTATTCCAGTTTTGCACAGGCTCGGCGTAAATCATGGCAGGCAAATCCCAACTCTTTTGCTTTGCCTTGCAAGTAGACCGCTGAGTAAAACACTTTTTTGTGTGTCGGAGTGGATTTAATCAATTCCTTTGTCTGTTGAAAGATTTTTGGATTGTCAGATTTCTCAATAGCCACGGACTCACGTTTTCGAACTTTAGCCAAAAAGTCAAAAGTTATTTTTTCATCCGTCACTGTGCAATCGTCAAAACGTATGCTGGCAAGTTCAGCAACACGCAAGCCAGTGGCGGTGAGGACTTGGAAACTGGTTTTTAGTTTTTGGTTTCTAATGTTCTTAATTTTTCGATCAATCAGAGCAAAATCTACGGCTTTTAACTTTCGGTATTTCTTTCGTGTGTTTTTCTCCAATTCACCAACGCGCTCAACAAAATCGGCAGGCAAGCTAATCTTTCGGAACTCACAATATTTCCACAGAGCGTTTTTCGCCTGAGAAAAATGGTTTTTATATTTGATCTGCGCCAGCCGCTCGGAAACGCGCTCGAAGTCGAGGCTGCTGGCTACGCCAACAACATTTTGCCCCTCAAAAAGAGTGCAAAGCCTCTTGTAATACGTGTTGGCCGTTGCCGGGCTGAGTCGCCCCTCTAGGTGTTCGCGGTAGCTGCGAAGTAACGAAAAAATTATTTTTTTCACACACCCTCTTTGACATAATATTCACATATTATGTCATTAACCTATAATTTAGAACTCACCAACAAAGCCTAATTTTACAAGATTTTCGGCACAGTAACCAAAAATGGCAGAATTTCCAGCCGGTTACACCTAAGTTACACCTAGAAATTAGCCAAAAAACAGCTTGTCCAGCACAGGCGTTAGAGCTTATCCAACTGCCATGAACGCCTTGTCCTTATAGTAAGGATTTTTGTCAGCCCGGCAGAACCCGTCCGGGTGTGTGATCACCATATCTTTGAGTGTGGCAAACTCATGAGGGAAAATAATCGGCTCCCGTACTCTACTCCACTGGACGCTACGGCTAGTTTCGATTTCATCTGTACCGGGTTCGTAGTTGATGGTGTAGCTCTTTTTCCAAACCTCGCAAGTGCCGATCTTTTCACTAAAATATTTTTGGCTGCTGACGCTTTGGGCTTTCAGGATAACCATGTAGGTAAAATTTTCAATCATATTTTCTACAGCTTCCTCGCCGTACAGTTCCACCATTTTTGCTCTACTCTGTGACATTAAACAGATAGTGATGCCACGGCTCCTAAGAGTATCAAGCGCGGATTGAATCACTTTTAACATACCCAAACGCGGAAACTCGTCTAGCATAATCAGAATCGGCGGCAATTCTCTACCCGCCTTACTGGCATACTCCGGGCGGCGTTCCAGCGTTCTGACAAGCTGGTTGAGCATCATAATCAGCGGATTTTCCCACTGCTCCAACATATCTTCTGGAATTTGTAAAATAATATCGTAAATGTTGTCGGTACTATTTAGGTCTGACCAGTCGATTATGTCCGCATTGTTGCTGCTAAAGGCTTCTTGAATCTGGGGATCAATGGCAAAAACAATTAAATCCGTTAAGTCCATGCCAACATTAGCCAGCGTCTTATCATCCACTTTGTGGAATCTGATCATATACATCTTGGCAGCTTTGTTGTCGCTTTCTCTGATTTTTTTACTTAAATCGTCAATAGTCGTAAGCTGCATTTCTTCCATCGCTTGGCTAAAACTAAATCCGAGGTCGAGATAGTAATAAATAGCGGCAGTGAGAATGTTTTGTGCGCCTTTTATCCAAACAGGATCACGGACTTCCGGCGGTTTCGGCAACAATGACAAGGCAAGCTCTCTGACATTACGCACCAGTTTTTCTTTGCCGCAATAACGCAAAGTGATAAAAGGATCGAACCCGCTGCCGCCCTTGCCATCTGGTGAAAACACTTTTAACCGCTTGCCGGTATTGGCATTAAGACGATGCCACTGCGCTACCAAACCGCTTTCGCTGTCGCTTTGTTTAATGTCGATGGTGATAATGGTGCTGGGGCTGGCAAGGTTGGGGATGGTTTCAGAGGTCGTTTTGAAACTACCAGAACCGCCAAAAATCATGATGTGTCCGTCTTGTCCGGTAGGTTTACCTATATAATTTTTTGTTTGGAGCAAACCGATTTTTTTGGTGCCAAAAACGAAACTAAAATCTTCACGATTGGTTGACATCATGTATTTTGGAATGTAACCATTTCGTTCCGGGCATTCGTCATGGCTGAATTGCTTGATAGCGTAGGTAGCTATATCATGTGACCGTTCACAAAAATTTGAAAACTTAGTAAACGCCCCAATCTTAGCGCGATCTGCCACCATCGTACTCACGGACGCGCTCACGCTCCCAAATGGTAAAACCGTCGGCTCCGCTTCCCCATTGGTGCTGACGTTTTTGCTCTCGCTGTTGTTCTCTGGCTTTGTTTTCCGCTCGGATGGCGCGGTTTTTATTTCCGACTTCGGTACGCACGCCGCGTCGTTCAAGCGCGGTGACTTCGTGACCCTCGTGGATGGTTGGCTTTCGGTCAATACCTCGTTTCTTAAAACTTTCATGCTCAACTTTAATATCTAAACCTTTTCGCTCGAATGCTCGATTTTGCACATCAGCCCAACTTTTGCGCCAGACATATACATTTCTTGGACTCTCCCAATCTCGGTTCTTTTTATCAGCAAACCCATCAGGCTCAACTGGCCGTGTGGTCAGCAAAATATGAGCGTGTGGGTTTTCTTGACTAATCATGGTATCATTTTCAGCCTCGATATGCTGAGAATCTTGGCTGTGTTCATGCTTGCCGCTGTGGATCGCTATATCGGCACACATACCTTGACTGGTAAAATTGGCGGCAACATACTCATGCACTAACTGGATATGTTCTTTTAGATTTAATTCATTGGGTAGTCCGAGTTCAACTTCCCGCGCTGTTCGCGCGTCAATGCGTTTTTCCGCCCACTCTACCGCGTTCCAGAGGGTCTGTCGGCTTTGATAATTTCGTGGTGCATTTTCAGGCAGCATGATTGCTGTGTAGACAATACCGCCTTTGTTGGTATAGTCGTAAAATACATCTTCTCGCTCGTCATAAAGTCGTTCACCAGCTCTATAGGACGCTTTTGCGATAACGGAGCCGCCTTTGCCTTTTCTTCGGCTATGAAACTTGATGGCGCAACGAAAAAAATCTTTAATTTTTGGCATTTGTGTTGTAATGTTATTGGGTTTATAGGCTGTTTCGGTTTTTGTTTTTGGGTTTAGGCCCCTGCCGGGCGCACCGCGTTAGCAGACAGGTTCATCGTCTGCTAATGCGTAAGTGCGCCCTTATGCCCTTGGACGGGCAGCGGGATTAGCTCTCGCTTACGCTCGCGCCGTTGCCGGTGTTTGGGGCTTATATTGTGCTGGAAACAACTCACATTATCAAATTTTTGGAATTGATCGTTTTGGTGAGTTTTCAAAATATCTTTTATTGTGACGAATTAAGTTAATCGTTGGCACAAGTTCTGATTTATTTTACTGAAAATCATGGAGTATGTTTGAGTGGGTATGATTATGTTTTGGTTTTCATAATTAAATCATTGGTTTGCTTAACCACTTTTATCTGATATAATATCGAAGTAGTATAAATCTATTTGAGAGTGGTATAACTTTCAGATATGCTAAAATTCCCGCCTAGCATTGGGCGGGTTTTTTGTTTCAAAAATCTTATAGCGGCGCGTTCACACCTGTAAGAAACGCTATAATCTGGACTACCCAAAAAGCACAGAATACGATAATCAAGCCTTTTAAGCTCGTAGAGACATATTTTTTGGCGTTTTCAAACACTTGCTGATCGCCGGAGTTGAAAGCCATTTTGACACCGTTAAAAACAAGCGTAAAGAAAAAAATTAGTCCGGCAATTACGACTATCGGTTGGACAAGTGTATTTACTATTGTGCCAACATCTGGAAACCTGTTAGCCACACTTTCGCCGCCCGGTGTCAGTGTCAAGCAATCCATATATCGAAATTCACCAGTAGCAGAAGTCCCACACATTGTAAGTAATTATATCACAATATGTCATTTACTGTTGAATAGATTTTATGTTATACTATTTTTACTTTTGGATAAATGCTCCTGTTACTTGGAAACAGGAGTGTTTTGATATATTAGCGCGTGTGCTATAATTACAAGTAACAATATCGTGATACCGGCCATCCAAAAGGCTCTAATACTGCTTTTTAGATACTAATACTAAATGTCGGTATCTCGATATAGTTTACTTGTATTGTGTTACAATTACAAAATCATGGCTAAGACCAAAAAACTCACCACTACCGCGAAAAGCAAAGGAAAAAAGCCCACAACATTAGAATATCTGGTTGCTGTAAGAAAGTTACAGCTAGAATGTTTACGGCTTGATGAATTAAAAGAAAGTTTGTTTAATGAATGTCTTAATCTGGGGCATGAAAAGAGCGTCGCTGATATAACCAGAGATTATCAAAAAGAACTTACTAAGATCGCAGAAGCTCGCAAAGGCTTGCTTATTGCTGTGTTTGTCGGTTTGCCAATGTGGTTCTTAATTTTTTTGAATTATATTACAACGGGTTTGGTGATTTTCTTTTTTGTAGCTCTTGCAATAGCTTTAACTGCTGTCATTTTGGGAACAAAACATTTTCGGGATAAAATAATTAAAAAAATAGCGTCTGCTGCGGAAGTGGAAAAAAAGCGTGTAGAAGATGAACTGGCTCAACGCAAACTGATATTGACGCAAGTGGTAGGAATAGATGATGAGTTAGACGAAAATCGTGCCTTGCTAAAAAAGTTTCTGGATTTGGGAATTATTTACCCGAAATATAGAAACTTGGTTGCTGTTTCAAGTTTTTGTGAGTATTTTGATTCTGGTCGCTGTGATAAGTTTGAGGGTCACGAGGGCGCGTACAATATGTACGAAGATGAAGTCAGGCAAAACGTGATTATTGGTAAATTGGATTTGGTACGGTCTAATCTTGACGATATAAAACAAGGTCAACATTTGCTTTATTCAGAGCTAACCGATATGAAGATGGACATTGATTATATGCGTCGTGACGCAATCGAAAGTGCCAGAGATATGAAAGAAAGTCAGGCGTTGATTGAAAACAATACCCGTCTGGCCGCCAAAAGAGCAGATGATGCGGTATTCTGGTCGCAACTCAATTTAATAAAAGACCTCTAAGAAAGATCGTATGTCAACTAAAAAGAAAAAACAGCAAGACATTGACGAGCGGGTGGCGGCTTATGACAAAATTTTTACTGATTCCCAAAAAAAGTATGGCGATAAAAACAGAGAACTCCTAGAAGAACATGATAAAAAGGTTGCTGAAATAGAACATAAAGCAGCTAAAGAAATAGCCAGCGAAAATAGACGGCAAGGGCTGGCAACGCTTGGTTTTGTGTTAAAAACTCTTTTTGCTATTGTTTTTGCGATTGGAAAAGCTCTATTTGGAATTTTAGCGTTTTTCTTTATTTTAATCGGCGGTGGTGGTAGAAGAAATTAGTAAGGATCATTTATGATAACGGCAACAGCGGTAACAACAGGTTACATCATTGGAAAAGTCATTTTAGGGCTTGCCGCGTTTTTCATTATCAGTGCTTGCGGCAGTGTAGGTAAAAACTAATCTTTATCCAGATTGTGTTATAATAAACTTAGAATCGCCATAAAAAGCGTTTCTAATTAGTTTTCACTATCTCGCCTTTGGGTAGGATAGCGAAAGTTAATATTAAATTCATTCGGTAATAAAAATCCCTCTACTCTATTAGATGCACGACTTACAGGCTTTCCATCCGTAGCCTGATTGACCGCCACATCCACTCAGGCGCGTTTTGCATAAAGTCCGGGCGGTAGTTAAAGACTTCGGTGGGATGGCGAGCGTTCCATGCTTTGGTGAATGAGCAGCGATCATCAAAATCGCGCTGTAGGTCCACTCCGCTCCAACCGACAAATGTACCCTCGCCAACGAATTTTTTATCAGGCACGACACCAATCGGACACTCCTTACTGCCTACTGACGCTAACCGGCTAGGATTGCTGGACTTGCCATTAGATTCTACGGTAATTTTACCGTCAGCGATAAACACGCCTTGTATCACGCCGATTTCTTGGTAGCCGCCGCTGTCGCAAACCGCGCTTTCTTCGCCAAACTTGGGGAAACTCGACTCACCCACAAGCAATAGTTGACTGTTGCCGTGGTCATAAAAAATGTTTTCATTGATATAGCCAACCTGTGGACGAATGTTAATGTTACCGCGCACGATAAAAGCCAGATAACTACCCGGCGCAACCGTGATTCGAGGTGTGCGGTTAGCGGCGTAGCTTTCACCAAAATTACCAAAAGCGTCGCCAATATTTAAGTCACCATCAACGAAAATAGTATATTTGCCGCCGCCGGTAACGGTGATATTGGTATCATCACTAATGGTCAACGTGCCGGTCACCAAACAAGCTAAATCTCCGCAATTAGTGTAGTTGGCGATATTGCCGCCTAGATTCCTTATTCGATCTCGCGGTATCAAGCCAAAAAAGTAATCATAATCCTCTCTCGGCCCGTAATGCACAGGCTGGCCGGAAGTGTTGCCAATGTCGCGGGCGGTCTTGTTGTTGGTATTGTCACCACTGGCACCACCGGCGCGGTCTGACTGTCTGAGGTCGATAGCTTGCAAACCACCCAACAATGGATAGGCTGATGAATTTCTTACCGTAGAATTTATAGCCGAGTTGCACGTTTGCGCGATTAGGTAAGGCGCACAATGCGGAGCAACGCAACGATTGTAGTCACTGGTTCGGCCAGCGTCGGCATTGTGGACATTCGATAAAGTTGGTATTCGGCTCACAAGCTGATCTTGGGCGTAGACTGTACCACCACGCGCTTGCCACCACGGGCTGTTGTGAACATCAAAGACTGTCACGAAAAAGTTTGGTGTGCGGTTTCGGTCAGTGGGATTGACGCAGCGATTATTTTTTATTAAATTGTTCAATTTGTCGCCGCTGTTGTTGGTTTCATCATCAAAGCCGGTAGTGAATTGGCCGTAGTGGTTGTTATTTTGACCGCCGACACAATTATTTGATGGTGATGGCACCGGGATCGAAGTGTAGAAACAAGTAAACGGATCAGCATTGTAAACTGGACAATTACAAATCCAAACACCCTCTTGACCTGCCGCCAGTTCCGGCGCGTTCTGATTGTGGTTTTGGATTCGGAGTACAATATCGTAAGTGTCAGTATTCCACGGCAAGTAATTAAAACGGTAACTACCCACGGCAGCAATCACGCTTTGACTTCGATTGACGTAAACAGGATTTGAGATACGTCTACCGCCATCCGGCACAAGTTCGATTTCAAATTCCGCTTTGGTTGAGGGTCTTTCGCCTGTTGTTGCCACACCATTGTTAATAACCACATCTTGGCCGAGTTCCGCGCCGAGTCCACCGGGCGCACCACAAAAGCCGCCGCGGAATGGGTCGGAATGTGCTACCCGCCTTGGATCGCTTACTACATAGCCAAAAATGCGGCTCTCTACTGATATTTGTGGTTCGCAACGCTGGATTACTTTCGCGTCCCAACAAGTCAGCGGTACTTGACCGCAAGTTACGCGGAACGAATAAGCGGTGCATGATCGCGGATTACCGGCGCAACGTGCGGCACGCGCTTGCCACGGCCATGTAAAATGACCTAAATCCTCACAAACACAATCTTTTTTGCAAGTGAAACAATATTGCAAAGGGCTGGGTGTAACATTAGGTGGCGTACAGTCTGTGGCTCGGCCAAAAATGTCGAGGACTTGGCCGATGGCTTGGCATCTGGCGGTTGCCGTTGCGCGTCCTAGCGTATCGTTGGCAGCGGTTATTTTCGTAGAACCATCAGGACAATCACAATCTACAGGCGAACAGTTAGGGTCGGCAGCGGCTTGCGCTCGATTGTCGAAACAAGTAACACTTCTACCCGGAAATCGTCTAGCCATATCAGTAGTACAGAGGGTTGTAGTCTGAAATTGGTTTGTTGTTACGACGCTTTTAGTGTTGGGGTCGCAGTAAAATAGAGGTTGTAATTTGCAAAACTCGTCTTGCCATGCGTCTTTCTCGCTTTCGTAACATTTTAGCGGTGGGGTGAGATTGTGGCGGTTGAGGGCGGTTTGACATTCTGGCAACGTCTGAAACTTCGTATCAACCATTTCTGGCCGCCGACTGTTGCGGTCACAATACCAAAATTCATCCAAACCGACACAGTTGTAACACATACGCTCCGCGCCTTGTCTGGTGTAGTATTCTACTCTGCGAACAATCGCGCCTGTTGGGTTTGTTGGGCATGGCTGGCCGGGTTCAAGTCTTGGCGGCACAACAAGGTCTTTTTTCTCATAGTCAGGTATCGGACATTCCTGTTGCAAACATCGAGGGTCGTTACCTTGCGTGGCTTCACAATCTCTTACGGTGCAAGTGCTGCCAGCGTTGGCACTCAGACAAGCGTTTTTATCTGTGTACTGGCCTGTGACTGGTACGGTTGAACCGTCGCAAGCTGGGGCGCATTTGTGAAAGGTATGGGTATCTGGTTGGCAATATACACACAGTTGTTGTGTGTTGGGTACAAATTCTCGACGCATTCCCCTTGGGCATGTATGGTCAGTTTCATAAACAGTATAAAGCTGGTTATCATCAGGATTTCTAAAACTTCCCGGTGATGGCAAAAGCGGGCATGTTGGTGCTTTTGGCACACAAGCAAAGCACCAACCGGGATTTTGACAAATACTACTGTTTACAATAAAATCGCGGTCTGTTGATACAAGGTCGCGGTTTGTCCATGAGCGGAAATATGTAATGCCATTATATGTACCTCGTTGGACACTTCGACATTCCCCGGCTGTCGCGTCAACGTAAAAAGTTCCTTCGCCATTACACTGTCTTGCGCCCTCTGCCGCCGCCGCTTCCCAATTCGCAAAGGCTCTACCGCCGTTACCTTTGTATTCGCCAGCACCACCCCTACCCGGAACACTAAGAGACGCGCAACTAGCGGCGCTTGGAACACAATAATTACCAACAAGGCCATCTGGATTATCGTAAAGGCTACAACTAGCCACATTTCCGGGAGATTCACATTCTACCCTACTACTCCAACAACACCACGGCATATCTTTGGGTTCGGCTGTGCCGGTACATATAGGAGCATTAGGATTTGCGCAAGCTGACTGAGCATTTACCATGCTAACAGTTAAAAAACTAAGCCAAAAAACAACCAATGATACCGCAACCAAACAAACAGAAACGCGGTACATAGCCTTGTGCATGGTTTGATGTTATCACAAACAAGGCTAAAAATCCAAACTTTTTATTGACTGGCTAACAAACCGGCAAATAGCGCGTTTGTAATAACAGACTTGCTTGCTGACCCGCTATCATTAAATAACCAAAAATTATCAAATGGTTGGAAATACGAATTTTCCGTACTATGATACTGTTCTATCATTTTTGACAAAAAACGCTCTTGTAAAACTGGTGAGGAAATAGCGCATTTGGCGGCAGCTCTAAGATTGAGGTTTGGTTCAATAATAATTTGTTCAACTTGCGATTCTAAAAACCTTGCCAGATGGCAGCTTGGGTTGATATTGTCGTTTGCGATCTGGCAAAATTGTTGATTTGCCAGTAACAACGGACATTTAATGTCAATAGTATTGGGATTTTCGTGATAAACAGCTAATGCGCCAGATAAATAATAGTAGGCTATTTCCAAAATATCCGGTGAACGGCCAACTTGATATTGTGATGCTAAATCGGCGGCAAAGTCAGCCCATGCAGGCGTTGGGATAACTAAATCATGCGGCGTTGATGAATCGGGGTTATTTTCCATCGACATAAAGGTTAGCTCTGGCAGGCTTAGGTTAAGCGGGTCTAATGGATTATCAGCACCAGAAATAATATTGGTAATAAGTTGATAACTTTGGTGTTTGTATGTATTGGGTTCTGAATCCGCGAATGTACTCGGATGGGTAGGAGCCTCATAACTTGTACGCAAGCAAACGTCGGCAGCTTGATCGCGCATGGTCTGGCTCAAATTTTCGTCAAAAATGATAGGCAATAAATAATAACAGCCCAGATCATCAGTTTCGATACTTTGTACCACATCATGGTTTGAATAAACGTCTAACGCCGCCGCGATTCGTTCTAACGTCGTAAAATCAGTGGTTTTTTGCCAGAGTTTATGATTAGACCACATCACAACCGCGCCGGTTCGGTTACTGGAGCGGCCACTATTGCAAACTAGATGCCCGTGTTCATCATTTCCGCAATTAGAATTAAATTTGTAAGCCCCACGCTCGTCACGCATATCATTTTCCAGCCATTGAAGAATTTTAGTAGATGTGAACAACTTATCAAAATCTCGCGGGGTACTCATGTTCAAATCCGTGCTTTCTGATGTGATTTCATCAGACGGTTGCGTCCAGCGAATAATAAAAAATGCAATCAGAGCGATAACAACGATTAGAGCGGCACCAATAATCAGGGTGAGTCTTTTATTTTTCACAAAAACATTCTACCATGCTTTCGAGACAAGCCAAAAACAACCTAAAAAATTTATTGCAAAAATTTTTGGTTGTGATATAGTATTATGTAGATTCGTGTGCTAAATTGCGGTCAAGCCGCTAATACTTATGGTTTAGATATTGTTCGTTTACATCGTCCTGCCTTATGCCTAGATAGATTTCTGTGGTTTTCCATGAAGCATGATTGAAAATCACCATAAGAATTGGTTGGGGTGCGCCATTTTTCCAAGCATGGTAGCCGTAGGTTTTGCGGAGCGAATGACAAGAAATATTTTGGTCTAAGCCAATAGCTTCACCGGCAGCTCGAATAATCCGATATGCTTGCGTTCTGTCGATTGCTTTGCCTGTGCGCTTGTTTTCGATTAGGTACGCGCCGGGGGTAGCCTCACTAATGAAATGATTTAGAGCGGAAACAATCTCTTGATTAAGCGCGAAAATTTTAGGTTTTTTAGTTTTTTTCTCGGTGATGGTGACGCTGGTGCGGAATTGTTGAGTCTTGAAATTGTAAACATCATCCCATGTCAGACGAAGTATGTCGCTGATCCGCAGTGCGGTATACAGGGATACGACGATTAGCACATGGTTGCGGATTTGTCCACGCTGTAAGTAGTAAGCCGCCAGTGCATAGACATGATCTCTGTCGCGGATTGGTTGGGTTAATTTCATAAGGTTATCACTCCCTGAGTTTTGGCCGCCAATGCAACACAATTTAATATTGTGTTGCATTGGCGTTTTTTTGTTGATTTATCAAAGGATTATACACCTTGCGGCTTACCACCTCTTTTTCTGGACAACTTCGATTATCAAACTTATCCTTGATATACAGCCGTTTTCTATGAGTGCAACACAATATTAAAATGTGTTGTAATAAAAGGATTTTTTCATCAAAAAGGAGCAGTGGTATATGAAAAAACGCATTTTTTCATTTATGCTGGGGATGGCACTATGCTTTATCATGTTGGTTGAAATGTCCAAACCGATATATGCCGGTGTGGATGAAATTGTAGCTATTTCCGCTGGCAGTTATCACACAGCGGTAATAAAAAATAACGGCAGTCTTTGGGTTTGGGGTTTAGATGATTTTGATAATGTTACCTGAGACGCTTTGGGCGCGTTCGGTCGAGCGCAGGCAATCAAAGTGATGGATGATGTAATTGGCGTATCTCATGGAACATATCACTATTTAATAATACAGTCGGATGGTAGCCTTTGGGCATTAGGTCGTAATGAAAGGGGGCAGATTGGCGACGGAACAAACACTAAAAGACTTACGCCAGTTAAAATTATGAATGATGTCGTTGCCGCCGCTGGTGGTTTTCAACATTCGGTAGCACTTACAACAGATGGTAGTCTGTGGTCGTGGGGTGCGGCTATCATTGGACACAGTGATGTAAATAGTCCGGTAAAAATCATGGAGAATGTTGTGGCAGTTGAAGCTGGCCGCAATTTCACGCTTGCTATAAAAAATGATGGTAGCTTGTGGGGATGGGGAAATAACGAGTACGGTCAATTAGGTGATGGCACCAACACATGGAGAGATACCCCAATAAAGATACTGGATGATGTTGTTTCTATATCAGCTAGTGAATATCATGCGTTTGCGATTAAAACAGATGGCAGTTTGTGGGGGTGGGGTTTTAATTCATCTGGACAAATTGGTGATGGTTTGGTTGGAAACGAGTATATTATTCGCAATACGCCGGTAAGAGTGATGGATGATGTTGCCAGCGTTGCCGCCGGTGAATTACACTCGTTGGCAATCAAAACAGATGGTAGCCTTTGGGGATGGGGATATAACTGTTTCGGTCAGGTTGGCAATGGCACTATATATACCGAATGTTATACACCAGTGAAAATAATGGATGATGTTGTTGCCATTGCCGCAGGTCTTTCCCATTCTTTGGCAATCAAAACAGATGGTAGCCTTTGGGCATGGGGGAGAAATGCCCAATGTGAAGTCGGCGTTGAAACCCAAACAAATATTACAGAACCAGTCATGATTATGGGTGTTTCGGTAGGAAATGAAGATAATTAAAACAGATTAACTTAAAAACAGGAGGATTTATAGTGAAAATTCAAAGGAAAATCACGAAACTTGTCAGCACCGCGCTTGCGCTAATTTTAACGTTTGCGCTAGTGCCAGTCTTGCACACCAATGCGACAGAGGATTCACCGTATATCCTCTTAAACTGGGGTTACTCAGATTTGAAATACTTAACGCTTACCATTGATACCGAGCCAATTTTGAGAGAACATTGGACTGGCGGCGATCCGAATTTTTTTAATGAAACGGTTATTATCAGTTCAGGTACTACTCTCACCATATCTGTCAACCCCGAAATGATGATGTTGGCGGCGGTAGATGATGATGATTTGTTTGAGGCATTGGAAATTAGATTTAGGCCAGAGGGCGGAGATTTTGACAGTGTAACCGAGTTGCTTACTTATGGAAATTACAATTACTTTAGAGGGCGTGAAGGCAGGCCATTACACTCGTTGATGTTGCTTGGTGTTGAGTCGTGGGATGAAAGCGCGGAAAGCCTGTCAGTTTCTTTTGTCTTAGAAACAAGCGGAGTGTTAATCATAAAAAATTCAAATATGTTTTATGACGGTGCGCCGTGGTTTAATATCGTTTTGGCTGATGGAACAGCACAGGCACCCGCCGCAGCACCAGCCACACAAGACAACGGCATAACTGTCTTATACAATGGCGAAGTAATAGATTTCACCCAACCGCCAACTGAGCGGCATGGTTTTGCTTTCTACCCACTAGAAGATGTTATGTATGCTTTCGCTGGCGGTCACGGCTGGAATCCCGACACATTTGTTGTTTCCGGCGAAAAAAATGGAAATTTGGTTGAAATACCACTGCGTGATCTCGCCTATTGGGTTAATGGCTCGATGCTCAATGTAGCTGATGAACTCATGCCCTTTGTCGAAAATGAACGCACCTACGTTTATCTTGACTTCATTGTTGAGGGTTTTGGCTTGACAGTTGAGTGGGATGGCGAAACTCGTACAATCTCTATCAGATAATCTAAATTAAAATCCCGCTCACTCGTAGAGGGTCAGCGGGATTTTAATTAAATCATGCCAAAACACTATGGGAGTGGTTTTTTTGAATAGCCAGCAGTCGTTAATGCCAAATTTGAAAAAATACTTGAGTGATGTTCTGCATCTTGAACAGGCATTATTTACAGCCAGACAGATTAAAGAGGAAATGCAACGGCAGATTGAGGTAATTTCCAATGCACATGAAATAGAAATGCCACAATCGCCAGTTAGAGAAAATTTGTTTTTAATGCCAATCGCAATAATTGGCGGTGGCTTTATATTGGGTGCTGTTTTTGGTTTGTTTTTCTTCCCAATTTGGGGTACGTTCATAAAATGGTGTGTCATTATTTCAAGTGTTTTAGCAAGCGTTGTGTTTTACAGCACACTTTCCGACAATAAAGACAATCAACGTGATTATGAATCCCAAAAAAGAAATACAGTTGAAGAAATCAATAGGATAACAGCTGAACAACCTTTAATTCTCGCAATATTGAACGAAAAGCAAGCCGAAGTTGATAAATTTGTCATTGAAACTCAATCAATTTTAGATACACTTTATAATCTTAATATTATTGGTGCTAAGTACAGACATTTTGTAGCTATAGCAAGCATTTGTGAATACTTTGTGAATGACATTTGTTTTACACTAGGCGCGGACACTGTTACCGGGCATATTGGTGCTTATGCCATGTACGATAAAGAGGTGCGAGATAATATCATCATTGAGAAGTTAGGTATTATTATTGAGAATTTACAAGAAATTCGTGACACACAGTACCTATTGTATGAGGCGATCAATGAAACAAATCAAATACTACAGGAAATTGCCGGTAAATTGAGTGGAATCAAAACCGCAACTATAGTAACGGCAGCCGTTTCAATAGCAACGGCGTACTATGCCCGACAATCAGCCAAAAATACTTCCGTACTTGTTGATTATAGAATGTGATGGGTATGGTGCTTAGGAGATAGAATCAGTAGGATTGCTAGAAATGGTATAATATTGCCTCGTGGTTCTTTAACTTAAAAAGGAGGAATGATGTATGTGTGCGACTGTACGCAAACGACTGGCCGCGCTGGTGATGGCCTTTGTGACGATGGTGATTATTGCGCCGCAAACGGTTAGAGCAGGCAGCTATTTTGACGAAAACAGGATTTACGTCAAAACGCTGGTTATCGTCATTGACACGTTGGGGGTCGGTGAGGATAACATTTGGATGGAGTTTGAGCGATTGCGGCAAATTTACCACGCCGCCGGTGAAACTTTTGTAATGGATGATGGTGACTGGCTGTACTTTACGGAAGTTCCCCATGGCTTTGCGTCACCATTAAACCCGGATAACCCGATAGAAGATTTTTTTACTTTTGTTACGGGTTTTATCCCCACAATTTCTAGTGGATTGAACTGGCAACGAATCTTTATTTACGAAGATAATCATAGCCTAGAGCCAAAAGTATTTGGTTTTCACGATAAGCAACGAACAATGCCGGATAAGTTAACTCCCATTGATGAGCCATACGACGTAAACTTTGTAGTCAATGGATTAAATGTTGGCAAGCAAGTTGGCCTACATGGTGAAATTCATTGGATGGAATGTTTTATGAACTGTATAGACTATGACGCAGCGATACAAAGATTTTATCAAAAATATGGTTCATGTCATGCTGTTTTAGAATCCTATTTAGATTCTATTGGTGTGGCAACTGATGAAATCCACCGGATAGATAGTGAACGTTGGCATGATGCAGGGTTAAAAGCCTATTTCTATCACATTTTAACACCAAGGCAACAAGATACCTACAACGCCTACTTGCTCCAAAAGATGCGCGAAGAATTTGACCTACTGCCCTACTTGTGGCGGTTCTTCAATTATTCGCCGGAACAGGCCGCCGAATGATGGCGGCAGCACATACTAAACCACTTCCCTCGCTTGTGATTAAGCGAGGGATTTTTTTACTCAAAAACCATGATGCAGTTTGATTTACAAACATTTGCAACTAAAATACGTGGCGAAAATTGCTACAAACACAACCATAAAAAAGATAAATGCAATAACACAGTTAAAAATAAGTCGTACTTTTTCTCCTTTGTTTCGCAAAGCTCGATTGCCGAAATAAATTATCGCTATCAACATGATAATTTGTACGATTCTCATAAAAATACTACCGTTAGGCGCAGGCTCCATTGACATTGATTCAAAACCTTGATTTGATGACGGTAGTTCTGTCGATAAAAAAATCAACATTTTGTTAAATATAAAAATCCCCCCGTGTGTTTTTATTGGGACTCATTTGGCTTGTCCGTAGATTGGACTATAATATATATGCTTGTTTATTGTTTGCTATTCGTTTTTATAGCTAGCATTGTTAAACAAAATCATCCCGGCGAAAAGCGCGTTGTCAATGACTTTTTTGGTCTGGCCTTGGTAAGTGTTTAATAGCCACGGCTCGGTGAATTGGGCGTTGGCGTTGGCGTTGGCTTGGCTGTAATAATAAGTTTTCATTTGCTCCGCAAAATGGGCGCGAATTGTTGGCAAAGCAAAAGCGCATTTAGCAAGGTTCTCAATACTGGTGAAGCCATCGTTATCTTGGAAAATGACTTTATTTCCTAAATGATAGGCAAGGTTGCAAGCTGCTACGCCTATTTCTCCATCAGCAAAACACATTTCTTGACTGGCAAGCAAAAGTGGACAGGTCAAGTTATTATCAGGCTCCGGCTCACTTAAATAAATATCGAGTGCGCCAATGTAATAAGCCCGCGCCAAATCAAGCCAGTGTTCACGCGGGTCTAGCTGATAACGCACGATATGTTCTGTGGCAAGGTCTATCCAGTTCCTATTAGGTACGATGGCTCGACTCTCGAATTGCCGCCGGAATGGAAAAGTATTAGCTTGTTCATGGCTGGAATTTTCCATACCCATGATTAAATTGACTTTGTACCCGGTTTCCTCTAGCAAAAGAGCCAACGGCGGCGCAACGATAGAATCACCTATAGTATTTTCATATTCAGTTTCAAAACAAGTAAACATGGCATTTAGGCGGTCTGCTCCGCTGATGGTCGGGTTTTCATCTAATATTATCGGTAGCAGGTAATAACAACTTAAATTATCTGTCTGGATATTTTCTACTACATCACGATTCGCATAAACGGCAAGGTCAGCTTTCATTCTCTCCAATGCGACGATATCGCCGGTTCTTTGCCAAAAAACATAGTTTGACCAAATTACAGCCATGCCGGTATTATTGCTGGAAAGTCTATAATCACAAACAGCGGCACCATTTTCGCGCTGCTCGCAATTAACAGATTCTCTGTATGTGCCGCGCTCGTCTTTCATGTCATATTCCAACCAATCAAGAATTGTGCCTGCTATCAACATATCATCCCAGCGTTGGGGCGCAGCGAAGTCCGATGATGTGCCAACTGTGACGGAATCGGTAGAAGTGTCCGGGTGTTTCGTGAAAGTGTGGATTAAGATAAAAAGAAAGAATCCTAAAACTAATAAAATAAGAAAAATAGCAATCACGTCTTTTTTATTCATAGGGTTAGTGTAGCATAAATGAAATTCATATTGTGCCTTACTGTGTTAAAATATGTGTGGAACGATAAAACTTGTTGAAATGCCAACAATGATAAACCAGTTCTCATGTTGGCATTTTTGCAAGTTTTATTACTAATCACAAAAAAAACCCCACGCTTGCTAAAAAATAGCATAGCATGGGGAAATTGAAAATTATTTTACTTGTGTGCCATAAAGCTATTGCCGGTAATCAAAATATTATAGCAATAGCCATTTTCACAAGTGACAACGCAATATTCGTCCTCGGCAAGATACTGGTGGCCGCTGAATTTATCCGCTCCGCTCAACCGCAAATCTTTACCTAGACGATACTCACAACTAACAAGGTGAGGTTTGGCGATCCTCAACAACTCGCCGCATTTTTTCACAAACTCGGCGTTATCCATTTTACTGCTCCTTTGTTGTCAACTTGTCCAGCCGCTCATTTGCTGTTAAGTAACTGTGGTACAGTTTAATGTTTGGGTCGCGTCGCACCAACTCCATCAAATAATCAGAGAGAGGCAAGCCGCCAGTGGGTGCCTGACCGCATTGGTCTGCGATCCAAACATTATTAAGTAGTTTGTTTTCATCCCAAGTCGATAAATCAACCATTCGCGCCGCCGCCTTTTTGCCGGGTCACTTCGCCTAATGTATGGGATTCCTCGATAATGGCATTAAAACCAGTCAGCAACTCGGTCAGGGCGTTCATAATCTGATGCTTTTCATGCAAGTGCTGGTTTATCTGGTCTTTGTTATCGGACACAATTTTAGCAACGGCTGATTTCTTTTTGTTTTCAGCCAGTCGTTGGTAGCCTTTGTACTTTGACTCCAAGTAAAGAACTTGCGCGGTCACAAGTTTAGAAAAGGTGGCCGCGATTTCCTTAGTTAGCTGCTCCGATTGTTCGGAAAGTGACGATATTTGCCTAGCTATCCAATTCCAATAATCCTCATTCATAATTTCTAATGCGGTATTGATTTTGTCGGTTTTAACTTCCATTTGCTCACTCCTAAAAAAATAGTCGATGGTAGCGCAGTCAAGAATAAAAGGAAGATTTTTTGCGCTCTTTGCGAAAAATACTCTTTTATCTTGACGGTGCGGGGATTTGCTCAAAGATAATGGTAAATCGGTGCTGTTCGAGTGCATTTCTCGAACAGCACCCTTGATTACAAGGTTTTTCTTTTGAACTTAGGTAATTACCCAAATTCATCCTCTAGTGTTGTCACCAGTCCGTCAAAATCCTCAGACTCGCCAAGCATATCGGCGCAAGTGGCAACAATGTCAAAAGGTATGCCAAAATCTAAAGCCAGCGTTTTCAAATAGTCGCGCCGGTTTTTGTAACCATTTTTGACATAGATGTTGGGTTCGTTAAGCTGTTCACTCATTTTTTACCCCCATGAGTAAATAAAATGACGGAAAGAAAAATAATCCTATAATTTTACTTCCTTTACGTCTGGAAAAATGTTATAATGTGTCTAAGAATCGGGAAACAAACTAAGTTGCATTTGTTCCAGTTCTTTTTCCAGCGTGGGTTTGGCTATTTTAGGTTTCCTCTCCCCCGCTGATTCCGGCACTCTAACCGCTTCCATGTCAACATCAAACCTCATTTGCTGTTGATTAGTCGGTGATGTGTCCTCTACCGTTAGGACGGTAGTTTCTTGCGATTTTGCGGCGGTGTCGGTTGGTGGTGTTGCTCGTAACAACGCCTCAACCTGCCGCCAAGTCGCATAAGATGGTTCTAAGCAACATTTTAGCATTTCATCATAGCGGTTTCGTGCAGTGGTCAATCCAAATGTTTCGCACCAAACCCAGCCATTTAGAACATAGATAGGCGTGTACCATCTGGAAAACTCTTGCAACGACAAGCTGTTGCCATGAATAATCACGGCTGGCACCCCATACAAAGCCATCTGAATGTACGTCATATGGGCGCATTTTTCGTCTACATCTACCGCCATAACTACAAGCTGGTCGCAATAATTCAAGCCATTTTCTTTCATGGCTTTGCAAAAACTGGTCAGCATCACGCCCGATCCGCAAGCCGGTTCGAGTACGGAAATATAACCTTGCTCTTGAATCGCGGTTTGCGTTTCATCACCGCAAACCATTTTCGCCATCATGTCGGATATGTGTTGCGGTGTGAAAAATTGCGCTTTCCATTTGTTGTGTAATTCGAGTTCGTGGAATATCACACCTAACACATCTTCCGTGCCGTTGGTTTGCGTTTTTTCCTCTAACGCTAATACCAAATGAGCAAACATATCAGGAAATAGTTTTTGCTCTCGCTTTTCGTAGGATCGGATGATGTCTAGGTAGCGGTTCTCCCGTTCCTCACGTTGGGTCGGGTCGCAACTATTTGATATTGTGATTGCGGTCATTTCGCAAAAATCACTAAAGATTTTCCAAGTGTCTTTTGAATATGACGCTTGTTTGATTAGTTTAATGATTTCTTGCCTGTGGTCGGTTTTCGTTTTAATCATGCGTTCCCCCATTGTCTGGCGGATCGCTGTCAACAATCGTAAAGTCAACGCCGGTAAAATTATCAGCGTTTAGGATATGGGCGTGTTCCACTCGGTAAGAGTGTTCAACCGCCGCCAGTGCATCATCTGGTGAATCAGCGTCAACATCAACGCGCATTTGCAAGGTTTCGGTAATCTCTACTGTGTAGCTGTACTTTTTCTTTGGGTACATTTTGTCAGCCCAAAAAATAAGTGTTTCCAAACACAGGCATACATCAGCGTCACAATCATTTTGCGCGTTCTGTAAGACTTGTTCGATTTCATCATCCGACAAGTCCGGGCGGGATTCTTTCAGCCTTTGGGTCAGTTCGTCAATTTCTCGCTCGTAGGCGGCGCGGCCTGATTCTTCTTCCATCACTCGGTTGTATTCGGCAACGGAGCCGTACAACCGCTCGACACGTTCCAGTTCGTCCAAAAAATTTTCCTCCTTTGTGGAAATTGGATTTAATTATCTTCGCTGTCCCAAACCGCCGTATCATTAAGACCGTCGCACATAGCGTTGTAGCTTTGGTTTTGCAACTCAATGAGCGGTTTTAGTGCCTTATGCACAATCGCCGCAGTCGCTTTGTCGGTCTGGTAAAGATAGCTGATAAATCGGGAAAGTTCGCCTGTAGCTGATGTGTAACCATCAATAAAGGCGGCGTGTACGGTCTGTACCAGCCTGCCATCATTGGTCTGTGCCTCATTGCCGTTTTTGATAAGCAAAAGACAGGCCGGGTTCATGCCTTTGTCAAGTGTGATAACAAAGGATTTGCTTTTAATCTCCAATAAAAAAACTCCCCTCACTTCGACAATGCCGAAGTAGTATAAAATTGCTCGAACCTACAGCGCATATCAGCAAGAGCGGCGGTGTGGCTTTTTTTCTTCAAGCTGTAACCGCCAACTTTTTGATTTAATGTGTTGCGCTCGAACTCGGTCAGGTTGCTCAAAAACTCCGACACTTCAAAAGTGCCGGTATCGTCGTAAGACGGTATTTCACAAACCATGCCGGAATCACTAACTTTGTTTAGATAGGTGTATTCCGGTCTTGTGTCGGGTTTCGTTCCGCCCATGCCATAAGGTTTATGCCGCCGCCTGATATCCAAGATTGCAAATTGCAACTTAGACACTAAAAAAGCTGGCAGCGAATCTGACCGCAAAGGGTCAAATTTCTCAATAGCCAGCAACATAACGATTGACAAGTCTTGCGCCACATCTTCGGTTTCCAGCCAGAGCGCGGCGATCAGCCGCCGGTTGCGCCTGATGGTCTTGCCTATTAAGTTTTGGTATTGCAAAAACAGTTGGTTTCTGGTTTCACTGGTCATGTTTTCTCCTTGGTGTCGCTTTAATTCGGTGACTACTCTCCCCCAGCCGAATCAATCACGCCATAAACATCATCAACAAAGTACATTCCAACAAACCAGTTGAAAATCGCTGTGCAGCGGATGCCGTTGTACTCGGCAATATATTGGTTGTCACCGTATTTTTCAAAAATGGTGACTTCCGCTGAGTGGTTGGTGTCCGTCTTTTTGTCCTTTAGTGAATGGACATACGCCATGACTTTGTGTGCCATTTAATCATCCTCCAGTTCATCCGAATAAATAGTTAATCTCCAGCCGCTTGATGTTTCCACAACAAGCTTTAAGCCATCAAAATCAACAATCTCGACATAACGATAACCTTTGACTGGCTCCTTTAGATAAGCACTATCGCCTATTTGCCAATCTTTCGCCAAATTCTTCGCTCCTCTCGTTTTTTGTTAAAGAACCTTGATAAAATAATCTTCAAGAAAGGCATCGTACACTAAAAAACGCCTTGAAATCAAGCATATGGCGGGATTGGCAAAAAAATAAGGTGGCGGGATTGCTCCGGCCACCTCAACGGCTTGAAAGTGATTTTTGACTCTGCTTTAATATTTGTTTTTGCCACTGTGCGACGAATTTTTTAACTTCGTCCGTCATACTACAGTTTTTCTGACCCCGGCACTGGATCACCATATTGTCGCGCAGCTCTATTGTAAAAAATGGCTCTGACGGACATTCGGCGCGTCTGACAAAAAGAATAAAACATTTTCCTTTCGCCATGTTCTCAATGTATGAGCCGGAGCCTACGCAGTGGCGCAACTTATGACCGTCGGCCACTATTTCATCCATAGATACAGGCGGGCGCACCATCATGCCTTGCCATGTGTAATTAAATCGGCTGGCTAGATTTTCATGCAGCGCCGCTATTGTTTTACTAAGTAGCTCGCTTTTTTCCGCTTTATACAAAACCATGACTTCATCATGTCTGGCCTTTAGGTCACGGGGAAACAGAACAAAATCATTTTCCATGTCGTAACCAAGCATAGCGGAATTTTCCAAGTAATCATCCCAACAAATCGCAACATTCATTTCCGGGCTTTGGAATTGGCCGCCTCTAGGCATTTGCCAAATTTCTAAGCATCGGGTTATGTAGCTGATGATTTTATGGACTGTGACGAAACGTAAAAGTGATACGATCCTGTCATTGTTTAATTCCATCCGCAAAAATGTTTCGACCTGTTCATCTTTGAGTGTGACACCAGTTTCACCAATTGCTTTAATCAGCTTGTAGTGCTTGATGCCGCCGTTTAACCTTTGCATTTGTTGTAATTGGGTTCGATTGATTCCTAAAATTGATAAACAATCTTTACCATCAAAATTCAACTCAGCGTCATTTTTGCTCATATAGACGTTTTCAACCACAAACCGATAGAGCCGTAGCTTTATCAGATATTCATAGGCCGGAAACGTGTAGTACGCATTAAAATATCGCCAGATGTTGAATTTAACAACATTTTTGGCTAACTCATAAACACAGCAATATTTTAATACCGTGTCGGCCAATGCTCGCCGCACATTGCGCGTGTAGAGGCAAGCGTAATCTAGTTGAAAAAAATGCTTGCTGTGGCACCAGCGAATATTTTGGTTTTTCCGTGACTTGAAATAAGTGTACTCAAAACTGGCTAAATCAACGCCATCATAAAAATCCCGCACCAATTCGGTAATCTCTAGCTGTGGGTTTTGATAATGGCTGTTGTATCTTTTGGTGACGCTAAAGGATCGCACCAAAAAGCCGGTAGGAGTTTTTTGGATAAACGCGGCGGTTGTTGTGTCTGATAAAAGTGTCGTGCGCCCTGTTGCTTTGAAAGTGATAGATTTTTTACATACCGGGCATTTTCCAGTTTGGTTGTGCCGGACGTTTTCATGTGGCATTTTTTTGCTGACCCGAAATTCAACCGAATTTTGACATGAGGTACAAAACCCGGTAATGAGCCGCTTTGACTGGCGTTTGTAGTAAATGTAGCGGGAAAAGTCCAGTGCGACTTCGTTAAGCCAATAATTAAAATCTTTGGGCAGCTTCCCCACTATTTTCATCCGCTCGTCGATTTTATCGGTTTCGCGTTTATGTTTGGCGGCAAGCCGCCGCTTACGAATTTCGCGCTGAAAATCCCGCATACAGTTGAATGGTGGGATAGTTGAATCGGCACGGAAAAATGTATAAATGCGTCTGGCTGAACGTTCATTGGCACACACGGCAGTCCCGCAAATATGCCAATCGCAAAACCAGTCCAGCGTAGCGGTTGACCACTTCCGGTTTTCTGTTAAATGTTGGGTTATAAATGTCTTTCGGTCAAAAAATACCCGATAATCCGCCGCCGATGTTTCCAGAGAAAAGAACGTCACCACTAACAAATTTTGATGTTTCTTAGCGGTGAAAATATGTTTAATCTTTTCTTCATCAGCCGGCAGCTGTGACGTTTCGACAACCGCCGGAAAAGACTCAATATCAAGTGAATCTAGCTTTTTCTTTCTCAATCTTTAGACTCCCCCACATCAAAAAGTGATAATTGCTGTTGGCCGGGATCGCTATTTTTAGCTTTACCAGCTTTGGCTGCCGCTGCTTTTTGTTGAAATTCTTGCTCACTCTTGCGGCGTTCCTCTTGGCGTTTGGCTTCATCTTCGGCTTTTTTGCGCTCAATCTCGGCATCGTCAAGATTGAAATAGTCCTCGGCCATCATGTAAACGTCGTTATCATCAATCCAGCCGGATTGTTTGTTTAAGTGATTGCATGATTGCTCGTACACAAAAGCAAAACACTTTTCCATTGTTTTGTGTTCTTGCATTACAAGCGCAGCAAATTCGCCATCCTCGCCGCATTTTTTAGTGAGATACCGCGCGATTGGTTCGGCTGGCACTCTCTTTTCGGTGATGGTTTCCATGCTGGCGGCAATTTTCTCAATGGCTGATTGTTCCATTGGGTCGCTCCCCTCTCATTGGCCTAAATCGGCAAGTCGTCGTTATCATCTTCGATTTTACTTTGCTCGCCGGCTTGCGATTTTTTGCTATCGCAAAAATAGCAATTCTCAGCAACAATTCTGTAAACTGTTCGCTTTACTTCATCTTTACCAGTCCAGCTTTCGCGCTGTAGCCGCCCCTCAACACAGACTAACTGGCCTTTTTTGAAATAGTTAGATACAAATTCGGCTCTGTGCCGCCATGCCACTATGTCAAAAAAATCTGTTTCCTTTTCGCCATTACTGTTTTTGTAATTGCGATCCACGGCAAGGCTGAAATTAGCCACGGCTTTAGGTTCCGATCCTTGCGTGTGGCGCAGTTCCGGGTCTTTCGTCAGTCGTCCAATCAGGACAACCCTGTTAAGCATAAGTTTTTCCTCCTTTGTTAAAGAACCTTGATAAAAAAACTTTCAAGACAGGCATCGTACATCAAAAAACGGCTGAAAAGCAAGATTTGCGCTTGGTTAGGACTTTAATATATTGACATAATGCAATCAAATGGTATAATCTAGCCACATAGGTATAAGCCACAAGAAAATATCCGTTTTCTTTTGATTTCTACTTTTGTAGATCAGTATGGGAAAATTCTCATTCACTCGCCTATTTTAGAATAGGTGCATATGAAAAAAAACCGTCATTCGTAGGCGGTTTTTTGCTATAAAATAGCAGTCTGCTTTGCCGGCTTTGAACATATATTTAACAAATATGTTCAGAGGTGAACTCCGTGCTGGTCAAGATAAGTGAAATAAAAAAAGCTAACAACCGCCGAAAAGTTGATTATACTAAAGTTGATGAAACTGCCGAAAGCATTAAACTGATCGGATTGCTAAACCCCATCACAATCACTAAAGACATGGTTTTAATTGCCGGAGCGCATAGGTTAGAGGCGGCTAAGAAACTCGGCTGGACTGAAATTGAATCAAATATTGTTGAACTTGATGGATTGATGGCGGAATTGGCGGAAATTGACGAAAATCTAATCAGAAATGATCTGCATTTTGTTGAGCGCGGCGAAAACCTAATGCGTCGCAAGGCTATTTATGAAGAACTTTACCCGGAAACAAAAGCAACAGGCGCGGGCGGTGCTTTTCGCGGCAACCAGCATATTGAGGTCAATGCGGAATCCGCACCGAGCTTTATTGACGACACGGCCACTAAAGCGGGCGTGTCCTCTCGCGTTATCCATGAGGAAATCCAGATAGCGCGGGATTTAACGCCCAGCGCAAAGGAAGTTATCATAAATGCCAACATTCCAAAAAATGAAGCCCTGAAACTGGCGCGGCTGGATTCTCAAAAGCAAGAAATCATAGCCAGTAAAATATCAGACGGAACCTACAAAAATGTTATTGAGGCGCAGCGTGAGGTTAAACGCGGTGAAATCAAAGCGGAATTAGAAGAAATGGCAACAATCGAAGTCAAAACAGTACAAGGCGTGTTTGATGTGATTGTTATTGATCCACCTTGGCCGATGAAGAAAATACAATATGAAAGAAATCCTAACCAATGCGAATTTGACTACCCCACTATGTCTGAAAAAGAATTAGAATCTTTAGAGATTCCGGCGGCTGAGTCATGCCATTTGTGGCTGTGGACTACGCAAAAATATCTACCTATGGCGTTCAGATTGCTTGAAAAATGGGGATTTACATACGTTTGCACTTTCGTCTGGCACAAGGTCGCCGGCTACCAACCTTTTGACTTGCCGCAGTACAACTGTGAATTTTCCCTCTATGCCCGGAAAGGTACGCCGAAGTTTATCGAAACAAAGGAATTTGCGACTTGTTTCAATGCCCCACGCGGCGCACATAGCGAAAAGCCACAAGAGTTTTATGATATGGTGCGTCGGGTTACTGCCGGGCGGCGGCTCGATATGTTCAATCGCCGCGCTATTGCTGGCTTTGATGGTTGGGGAAACGAGGCGGTTACAAAGCAATAAAACATAAAAACACTTTAATGATAAATCATCATAGCAACAAGTCATTATATATTTATAGAGCTATAGTGATTTGTTGCTATGTATCTAAGGAAATTTGTCATTATAGTACCTTGATGATAAAATAATATGATGATAAAGTTATAAAGCGATTTGGAAATAAAACGCTTTGTCTTTATGGATATTTGGAAACATGATGATTTAATGATTTAGGCACTTGACACTATAACTACTTAGGTATATAGTGACATAATGACAAAGAAACATAGGATTATATGAACAATGAGCTTTTAGAATACATAGAAACATTTGTACTTGTTTTAATATTAGGCAGAGGAGGCGGTGGTAAATCTTCCAATACTCACACCATTGCAACCGGCATAAATAGGGGAGAGGCGGCTTTTAACGCAGGCGAGCGACTTCGCAAAGCCAAACTTGGCCGAAAACAGTTCATTGCAAATTATATTAAAAATAATGTTTTGACTGATGAACAAACTGCTAAAGCAGAAGCTATAAAAATTCACGATTCACAGGTGAAAGCAGCTAAAACATCTTTAGTTGCCGCATTAAAAAAACCACCTAAAAACTCAATTTATAGACCATTAGCGATTGATCTTGACAGACAAGCTTCACTAACTCATGTATACGGATTAGAGAAGAATACATTACCAACGCTTTTTGATGTGTTACGAGGTGATGTTACTATATTTGAGGCGATAGTCCAAACTCCACATGGTTTTATTTTACCCGGTGGAAGAAACCTAGATTATCTTGAGCAAACCGGCTCTGATTACTTGGCTGTTGCTAAGTCACTACGGTTGTTGATCTTAAAGGATTTATCACGTCTTTTTTTCCCGATAGTTATTGATACCGCACCCAGCCAAAATCACATATCTAACGATATTGCTTTGGCGGCGGCTGACGGAGTGATAATTTCCGCTGTAGGAGAAGAATTTGCAAAAGAGGGAGTAATTGATTCGTTGGATAAGATTGAGCGAATCAAAGACTTAAACCCCAATCTGGAAACTTTGGGAATCTTGATGAACAGGTACGAAGAAGATACCGTCAACAAGGTGACAATTAACGAAATTAGAGAAGTTTCAAAAAAATATGATGTAGAAATTTTTAACAGTTACATCAGGGAATGCACTGTTGTAAAGAAAGCGCAAAAGGTCAAGCAATCAATTTTTGATTATGACGAGGTAGGGGAGACTACGACTGCTGATTATTTGACTTTTTTTAATGAACTTTTAAATAAAAACGAAAGATTGAAATGTCCCAAAATCAAAAATTAGAACAAAAAGAGCAAAAAATTGATTACGCGCATATGGATAAGGTGTCTATAGCTTTGGCGCAAGCAAAGGCAGCCAAGGCCAAAGAAGAAAATCAAAAAGAGCAAAATAAAATTGCCAGTCAGATTGAAAGTAAGAAACTACCAATAATAACAGAATCGGTATTAGATAATGAAAAAGGTAGATTGATAGTCTATCTTCCTAAAGATTTAATTAAAGCGATCAAAGTCAGGGCAGCTATAAGCGACAAGCCAGAGGACAAGGATTATTCAGCAATAGCTCGCACCGCATTTGAACTATATTTAACAGAATAGAGGATAGAGCAAGAAAGGTAAATATGATTGGTACGTTAATAAATCTTAGTCAAGAATTTGCAATAAGTTTTCATTTTGCGGGTTCGCTAATTGAACGCGGCCTATACTGTGGGGCTTGCTTTGACGCATGGATTGGTGGGTGTTGGCTTCCGACACGAATTGAGAGGATCAATAATAAATGGCATTTAATCGGCGTTAATGGGGTCAAATTGGCGGGTTTGATGGTGAGGGTGTAGAGTTGAGTAGAGGACAAAAATATGATACATAAAAAAGTCTACGCAATTAGCACTCGCGCAGTTGGCGGTGATCGCTGGACTTGGTTAATACCGGCACTACTTCTAAATTATACTGAAACTGGCGCAAGAGTTATCAGCTTTTACACCAGAATGAAACGTAGCAAGCGACGGTATCCAACTCCAAAAGTTTATTATCTTGATAAAACCAAAATTATTGACTTTGACGATCCCAGAGTAAAGGATTATGAGATTATCGGTAGCTGGAATGGATTGGGCGTTGATTGAATAGAGAATAGCACTAGATTGATGATTAGGGTATAATATGATATAGAAAATACCGTATTTATGAAAAGAAAAGACTGGACTGTAACCAAAGAAGCAGCACGACCCGCCGGATTACCTGATCGTTGTTTTTATTGTGACGCTTTGATTGGCGAACAACATAAAAGTGATTGCGTTATGAGATGCAAAACAGTTGTCTTAGATTTCACAATACGTACAGTATTTTCTGTCCCCGAGGATTGGGATGGCGACCACATCACTAAAGTTTATAGTAAAGGTTCTTGGTGTGCTGACAATTTATTGGGTGAATTGATAAGTAGAAACGAGTGTGTTGATGGTTGCCTTTGCGATATTGTCACCGTTAAATATATCCGCGACGCTACAAAAAGGGACGAAAAAGAGTATGGTATGACATTTATAGATAAAGAGGAAAGTTGATTGGCTGGTTTTTTGGTGAGGTTTAATTTAATCATAGCAGAATAGGGAATATGAAAAAATATCTGTTAGTTGACTCCTGTTACATTGGGGAAAATGAGTTGAATACCCGTTACGGCAGTCCAGTGGCTACATATCATACTGGCGACGGCCAATTTTGGTTTGGCGAACAAAGCGTGACGGTAGATAGCGGCATTATTCATGTGTACGCAGTGCCGCCAAACGAAAACGTGATATTGCAAGGCGATTTAGCCGATCATCCATTTGCGGAAATTGCTTATTTAGAAAACATACCCACTCAAAAAGAAATAGACAGTGCTGTAAATGAATTTCTTTATAATGATAGTGCGGAGTAGAGAATAGCAAGGAAAATATGCAAAAAATTAGTTTCAAAAATAACAATCTAGGCTTAACATGGTTCGGGATTGATGAAAACGGGATTGTAATTGATTGTAACGCACAAAAAGATATTTGGATTGGTACACAATTACTCTTAGAAAAATTGCACGTTGGCAGAAAAATTTTTAATGCTTATTCAGATAATGGAACAGATGTTACAGTTATGCTTGAAATTGAAAAAATCGAACCCATCGAACCATCAGAGTAGAGCAAACAATATATAAGTGCTAGTTGAATTATCAAAATAATACCAAATGTCGCACATTATCTCTTTTACGACATTTTGCCCGGTAAATCAATGTTTTTTGCGTTTTTATTACATAAATAATTGCAAAAACTGTGCCGGTAATAATATAAATGGTTCCGTTGGATAATGTTTGATGTTGCCTGTGATTAAGTAAGCGTTGCAAGTTTTGGCAACATCGTAAAATTTACGGTCTGATTCGTCTTGAAACTCAAAAACACTTTGGGTCGGACTGACCTTGCGGCCACTTTCGGTTAAGCAGTTTAGCCAAAGTTTTACTGTTTCTTGATTAAAATTAAATTTTGGACGAAATAAAACTAACTCATATTCCGCCAAAATTTCGTCAGAGTAGCATAGGTTCAACTGGCTTGTTAAAGCCATTTCGACAATCTGATCAGGCTTGCTGCCCGGCACAATAAGAGCCGAAACAAGAATGTTGGTATCAACAACAACATCCCGCATTTAATTCACCCCTGAATTGGCGATTTTTTCTTGATGTTCTTTACGTGCCAACGCAATTTCGGCGTTAATATCATCCAGTGTCATATCTGACAAACCATTTTCTTTTGCTTGACGTTGCAACTCTCGCATTGTTCTAAGCCCTCTAATTTGCCGTAAATCGTTCAAGGTTTCCTCAAAGGTAGTTTCATCCACCGCGATCATAAAAGCGGCGGGTTTGCCGTTGTCGGTCACAACAATTTTGCCATCATCAGATAGGATTTCATTGATTTTTGTGGTTCCGCTCCGTAGTTCACGCAAAGACAAAAATCTCATCACGCTCATATCGCTCACCTCAAATTTACTATATGTTTCTAGCATACAAATATAGTGTACCATATTGATACCATTCTGCATACCAAAACCGTAAAAAATTTTCAAATCGGAGTGCTCTGCACTTCTATCTTCTCTTCACTGCTGACGCAGTGGCGGCAAGCCGCCGTTTGCTTCGCTCTGATTATTATTTATAATAGGCGCTATCTTATCAAACTGAATAATCCAAAGTTGGTTATTACTGAAAATATCAAAGTTCAATTTTGCTTGATATATCAATGTTTTTTTATCTATTTCGGGTAATATTCGGATGTTCAGAAGTAAGGGCAACCCCTAAAGGGGTTGAGACGATCTCGCCAATTTTTACTTTCGGAGTGTTTTGTCCGTTTTCTCTCGGCACTCCTGCACCTTGACAGCTATCTCACCCGCAAGCCATGTGCGCCAACACAGAGGACACGGTAGGGATGGTAGGACTGTCGGTAGCCAAGAGCCTTGTTTATCTCTCTCATCTCCATCCTCGCTTTAAGCCTATCTCGCTGCAACGCCGTTTATTCGTCTGTCGTCAGCAAGGTATAACGCCCGCCTAGTTGGGTCTTATCATCTTTATTTGTCACCCGCAATATTTTGTGGGTTTCCCGCCGAGTATAGCGGTGCTGGAGTCATACCACAAACTGGATAAGAGGGAACTAAGCACCCGATTGACAATATAACACAATGTGCTATACTGTCTATGTCAGTTTGTGGCTCAATGCCACTATTAAAACCAACGCCGCCCTATCTCGCTAAAGTAAGGGGCGGCTTTTTTATGCTATCAGGCATGAAAAAAGCCTTTTCGTTGGTGGCAGAATGTTTGGAAAACATATAGGCAAATGATTTCTCATCTGCCAGCCACGAAAAGGCTGTTAATACAGTTAATATTGTATCATGTTTTCCAATTTGTGCAACCCTCATTTGCCAAAGGGTCTGTACGGCAAAGTACAAGTGTAATTTACCCTGCTCTTATTGGCTTGTCAATAGGCAAAACGAGGTTATAGCAATAAGCACAGCCATCAACCAACACCCAAAAATCAGCTTTTTGGCGATTTTGATGGCAAATAATTTGCTTGCCTGTGTTGATCGCCAGCTTTAACAATTCATTAAATGATTCTAAGCTAATGATTTTTTGCTTGGATAAATCTACCGGCTTTTTTGTGATTGCGATTTCGTCAGCATACCGCGCCAGTATGCGGCGTAGCTCATTTTTATCTTGGGTTAGTTTCCGTAGACAAAAACAGACTCCGCTAACATGAGCGGTAAACCACAAAATCATCAGCACCAAAATAAACAGGTTCGGCAACTCGAACACGCGCAAGCTGATTATTTTATTTAATACTACCGTTCCGATTTCCTCAAAACTGTAAACCTCTGACGTTAGCGGTATCGTGTACCCTCGCGTCATGGTTTCGTTAATCTCTCCCCCATCACTTTGCAACTGATATGTGAACACCACCGATAAATCGGCAGTAAATTGTGGTGTTCTCTCGGTCACAACATTTTCACGCAACATTTTAGCTTGTTGCTCGGCCACAAAATGAAAATAGGTGTCTATGTAGTTTTTAGGTTCGATCACAAACACGCCGCCCGATAAGTTCAGGCTTTCGCTAGTGGTGCTCCCGCTGTCCTCTGATAATATGTGCCGTACTTCATGCACAATCGGGTTTGCGCTCCCGCCATTGGTTCTGATGTGCCGGATTGTCAGGACAACGGCGGCGGTCTGATGATAAGACAAGTCCAACGGTTGGCTAAAGTTCACAGATAGTAAATTTTCTACTTCGATAAAAGTAAACGACATTAAATAGTGATGGTTCATTGGGATTGCTCCACCGTCAAAAATCTCATTTTCTAAATAGAAAACCCTATGATTCAATTCATGTCTGCCTGATACTTCCAGTTTGCTATCAGGCGCGAAAAACGAATGAATGTAAACAATTAAAACCACTGCCGACACCAAAAAACAGGCAGCGCAACCGATAAGAATTGCCGGCACAAATTTTGTTTTCATCTACTCCACCTCAATTAAAAATCATTCTTAGCCATATTGACGGATAACCGGCATAGGGAATGTACGCCCAGCTGATCCCCAACACTTGCGCCATTTCCACCGGGAAAATATCAGCGTTGGGGTTCGCGTCGCCTTTGGTAATGAAAACACGCTCGCCAGCAGCGTTGTAACGAAACTCAATAACTCTGTGCATTATTTCTATCTGTCCAGATTGAAAATGAATAATATCACCTTGCTGGACATTTGCCAGCACATCGTCACTGTGTAGCTTTTTCACAAAAACGACGCTCCCCCGCTCGATGGCTCCGCTCATGCTTTCAGTGAGGATTACAACAGGAAAATAAGGAAACGCCCTCAAATTAAACGCCACCAAAAGCGCGGCCAGTGAAACTAATGCCACAATGCCAGTTAGTGATTTTTTTCGGTATCGTTCCCGCCGCTGATCCATTACCGCCATCCGCTTGTCCATCATGCCGTGGTGATGCAAAATCACAGTGATGAATAACATAACGCATTCCAATACAGCCCATGTCACAACGCTAACATTCGGCAAAACTGGTAAAAATACTGGCGTTAGTGAGTACACGCACCGCAACATCATCAACGCACCCAATGTTCCGCTAAAGGCTATGTAGGTCAATGTGGCATTGAGTGCCAGTGTCGGGAGTATGTTGCTAAAAATCGCATCAGCCGCGCCAGCGTGACTAATACCGCGCAAAATATCAAGTTGAATAAAAGTAAAAATCAACGTCAAAAGCACAGCAATAGTATTTCTGTGGCGTTTTCGAGTGGTTTTAATCAGTTTGAATCTTATGAGTTCAGCCAAAATTATTACTGTGGCATGAATCCAGACGAGATTTGCAAACGCCGATAAATCGTTGGCTACATGTTTATTACCATAGCCAAAAATCAAACACGCAACTAAAAATCCAGCATAGTAAAACCCCACACCAAAACCGGCCAGCATGACTGATAATCGTTTTTTTGGAATTGGTCGCTTGTCCACTCCATAAAAAACGCACACCACAATTAAAGCGGCGGTATAGGAGGATGGGCGTACTGTATGAGTGAAAAATAAGACTAATTCACTTGGAACAACATAAAAAACGACTTGCGCTGCTAGAAGTAGCGCAAGCGAAAATAATTTTGCCATCAGTCTATGAAGGCCAATTATGTTGCTCGATGGTATAGTGATAATCCAGTTCTAGGGTAAATGTAAAAATACCGTTGGCATCGTCATTTACACCTTGTACCCATTGGATTGTTAATTCACAACCTGATATTGTGGAATAAGGAGCCATAACAAGACTTACATCGTCAAAAAAATTAGTGATTTCGAGAACATTAGGAAAATTGTGGGTAATTGCTGTGATCCTAGCGTTTGTTGAGCCAATATTTTCTAAGCCATACTTGAATGTTATCATATCGCCGGGTTCCCTCAACGAAACAGTAAAAACCGCAACTTTCCCACCTTGCTCAACTATGTAGTTCCCATGTCCACTACCTCTGATACTCACCGCGTCAGTGTAGGTGTCAGCTCTTAATCTAACGTCCGCGTTTCTGCGTAGGTCTACATTTCCTCTCAATGTCAGTACGCCGCTTGATGCGGCATAAGCCGCGCCGGTGATGATGGTTAAGAAAAAAATCATTAGTAGAAGTGACAACCTTTTTTGCTTCCTAAGCATTTTCATAAACTCCCCTCTCGACTTCTAGCATATGGTACAAGCTGGGGTGATTATGACTAAATTGCAAAATAATTTGGCTCGATTTTTCATCAAAATGCGCGTGATATTTTTGGTTGATATTTTTGTTGGTTTGTCCTATAATATATATGAGTTTTGCAAATACGGTTGTTCTCCTAATTTCATAAACATTTCTCTTGACTACCAGATATGGAAAATGCTATTATTAAGTATCAAACAGATATTAGGTATGCTGTTTCTCAAAAATCTATTTCAACAGTAAAATTTCTTTCTCTGAAACGTGATATATAGTGGCTTTCAACGTGTTTTTAGAGTAGTGCGGACAAGTTTCCAGAAATTGGATAACTAAGGATCTTGTGGGGCGACCCGTGCAGGTTCAAGTCCTGTCAACCGCATAGTGTTACAAACTCAAGGTTCTCTGGCATTAGAGAGCCTTGTTTTTTGCGGTTTTTATTAGTCTTGCGAGCATGTCTATGCTTTTGTCTATGCTAATCTTCAAAAATAAATTTCGTGAACTTAGCGTTAAGACTATCAGCGATGCCCCGTTTGTCCGTCATGTCGAGCTTCATGTACATATTCATCGTCGTCTGGATGTCCTTGTGCCTGAGCCATACCTGGATATCTTTTAGGTCGAAGCCCACATGCTTCAAGTATTTGGCCGACGAATGCCGAAGGTCGTGAAAGCGAATGAGCGGCATTCCTTTTTTAGTCAGCAGCAATATAAAATGCTTGCTGACATAGTCCGGCCTTATGAGCCTTCCATTGGTGTGAGTACAGATATAATCGTTTGGTTGTAACTGCTTGTTCTCGTTCTGTTGGTTCTTTCATCTCAGCAGTCGGTCTCTGATAATGTCCGGCATGGGTATAGCGTCTTGGCTGCTGTCGTTTTTGGTTGATTCTTTTTTATACAACACCTTCGTGCCAGGGACAACGGTGTGCTTAATGGTTATAGTATTGTTGATGAAGTCTATGACACTCCATTTCAATCCCAAAATTTCGCTTCTTCGCAAGCCATAAAAAACAGCAAGCAGAATTACAATTTCAAGCGGGTCTCCCTTTGAGTGCTCCAGCAAAGCATCTATCTGCTGTTCGTTGTATGGCTTTGCGTCCGTGTACTTAATTTTTTTGGGGCGGTCTATGCGGGTTACTGGGTTGAAGGCTATGATGTTCTGCTTAACCGCGCCGTTCAGACACTTTGAAATATTGGCTAAGTACCTGTGGACTGTATTTGCAGATACGGTTTTTAAATAATGGCTTACGAATTGCTGGATGTGTGCCGGTGTCAAGTCTCTAACCCGCAGTTTTAGCGGCTTAAAATACGGAGCGATACGATTATCTACATTGCGTTTGTACGTATCGAATGTCGTAGGCTCAATAGAGTGTTTCATGTTAGCTAGCCAGTTTTCAATGTACACATCAAAGAGGATGTCATTACTAAGGTCTACTTGCTGCTCCTGTAAACCAGCGAGAATTTTCCTTAACTTTTCGTCCGCTCTTCGTTTATTATTACCCTTCACAGGAATGTCCATACTTACCCACTTCTGGTATTTCTTACCTGTCATTTCATCTTTATAGCGGACAAGTACAAAATAGTTCGGTCTTCCTTTCTTGGTATTCAATGTTGCTGTCATACGTAAAACCATCCTTTCTATTGGAAAGTCTCACCTATGATATAATTAACCCTACAAGGAATTATAACATGGGAAACCTTATATGTATAGGTTTATAGATGGCTTGTAAAAAACTTTGTAACTACAAAGATTTTTGGTATCTTATACGCCCTTCCAATTCTAATGGGCTTTCCAAACCTCCCGTCTTTGATTTCTTTGTAAACCGTTTGGTTGCTAACACCAAAAATCTCTGATAAATCGTCAACACTAAGCAAATCCCTATAGTGGGTGTAACCTAACCCGCCGCGCTCGTAGTCCAGTTGACCGCTGTTCTATGGGCTTTTCTTATGAAACTGTGAATCTGCAAGCCAATGTCTTTTTGGTGAACTGTGCCGCTATGTCTGGTAGTTCATTCTTTAATGCTGTGGTGTCTACCCGGCTGGCCTCGTAGGGTTTCCACCTGATAATATACTCGCCTGCTGTCAATTCCTCGGTCTGCCGTGCGTCCATTTCGCTAATCATCTTCTGCTTGAGTGCTTCTGCTTGTTCTTCAAGGGCTTTGATTTCCGCTTGCAGGGCGCGGTACTCGTTGGCTGTGCTGCCCATTTCGATAACTGACATTTTACTCGCTCCTTTGGGTTTTGGGTGGGAAGCGGTCTGGTAATCTTCTTGACTATCGCTGGCGCGTGGGCTGCTCACAAGTATATTGTCCAGACTGTCCGGCGCTTTCGGCTTTTCCGCGCTTCCCTTACCTTCTGATACTATTATATATTAACGTTAGTATATTGTCAATACTTTTTCAAATAAAATACCTAACAAATATAATGACGTTAATATATGCAATTTGTATATTGACGTTAATATATTTTTCTGTTATGATATTATCAAATTAAATGGCGGTTCAATAAAAACGCTGTGTACCAAAGCAGAAAGGAGCCAAAAATGCCATATAGTGAAGCGCAGAAACGCGCAAGCCGAAAATACAGCGAAAAAGCTTATGACAGAATAGAATTAAAAGTCCCCAAAGGCCGTAAGGAGCAGTTACAAGCTCACGCAGCCGCTATTGAAGAAAGTCTTAACTCATTTGTCAATCGTGCTATTGATGAGCGTGTGGAGCGTTTAGAGAGCTTAAAGGACTGTGAAGCCAATGCTTGACATAAAAGACATTCAAGCCTTGTACAGTAAAAAAGCGGTTGTTTTGACGCAGCATTTTTTGGACAGGATAAGAAAACGCAGTATAGCCTTACAGGATGTTAGAGCCGCAGTAAATAACGGTGAGATAATAGAGCAGTACCCGGACGATTACCCGCATCCCAGCGCGTTACTATTGGGGTATACAGTAGATTCCCAGCCCATGCATATAGTTGTTGGTATGGGCGGCGGCTTGGTCTGGTTAATAACTGCATACTATCCCGATGCCGATACATGGGAGCCGGATAACAAAACAAGAAAGGCGGGGAAATAAATGACTTGCTTCTTTTGCAAGGGTTCAATGGAAACCGATACCACAACATATTTTACTGACTTGGGTTCATGCATCGTTATTATTAAAGGTGTTCCATGTCATAAATGCGTTCAATGCGGTGAAATTGCTTATAGCCTTGAAGTGGGCGAACGCTTAGAGCAGATTATTGATACCCTTAAAAATTCACTGACAGAGGTTGCCATTATCCAATATTCAGACAGAGCAGCATAACCCACAAGGAGCCGCCGCGCTCCTTTTCTTATGCCCATATAAGCTCCATATATGCCCGTGTAGGCGCTTTGTGTGTATAGGTGATATTTGGTTAGGCTTGGCTTTTACTATCAATCCATACAGGCGTATGGTGCTTGTTGGGTGCCTTAATAAAGCTCCTTATAAAATCTTGTAATATTCCCTTTAACATAAAGATAGTGCCGCAACTTTTAAGTATTGATACCGTAAAAGCGATGTGATAGAATTGGGGTATATGTCGGTGTCATATCTAAGAGCCATAAGCAAAGGGGAGTTTTACATGATTTATGGGTATGCGCGGGTATCAAGCAAAAGCCAGCAGGATAATAATTCATTTGAGCAACAATCACAAGAAATTTTTGCCAAGTACCCAAACGCCAAGATTGTTTATGAGCAGTTTACAGGCACTACCACGCATAGGCCTGTACTGGATGATGTGGTGGGCAGTTTAGCCGCTAATGATATGTTGGTGGTGACAAAACTTGACAGGCTTGCACGAACCACAACAGAGGGAATAGAGCTTGTGCGCTCCTTGTTTCAAAAGAAAGTATCTGTCCATGTGTTAAATGTTGGCCTGCTTGAAGAAACGGCAATGGGGGATTTTTTCTTAACTGTGATGTTGGCTGTCGCTGAATTGGAACGCAATCAGATTGTAGAGCGGTGTCAAGCTGGAAAGCTCATAGCCAAGCAAGACCCGGACTTTAAGGAGGGTAGACCCCGGACATACAGCAATAAGCAAATAGACCACGCCTTAGAATTGTTGAAAAGCAAGACTTACAAGCAGGTTGAGGAACTTACTGGCATTTCTAAAAGTACGATGATAAGAGCCAAGAGAGCCGCGCAAGGGTTTTCGACATCGGTAAAAGTCTTGTAAAATCAATGTTTATCATACTTTATCATGGTAAATAAAACCATTTATACCGCTTTATTACTATATCCAACTCGTAAAATCCCATAAAATCAACACTCTACCGACTGTGCCGCCGATATGGAAAAAGTAAAATATAAGTTGTTCCCCGTGCCGGAATCCGCGTAAATGCTGATTTCTAATATTAGACGAAAGCATTACACCAGTGCAAACCAAGAATGTTTCGGCTGATGATTTTGAAATGCTCATAAACGATAAAAAAATCATGGTCGATGATAAGAAGTTCATACATTGGATAATGCCTGACTACAGCGGGGACTTTGATTGGATGAAGTATTTTGCGGAACGCGGTTGTCTGATGTTGTCCAGCGGTGACAGTAGAAAAGAGAAGGATGTCAAGGTTGCTGTGTGGATATACCCGGTAGAGGTGTTCCGGGCTTTTCGTGAAATCTACATTGCTACATATAAAATCAAGGGTATGCAGATGCTTCATATAGGCAAGTCTTCGGTTTACGAACTTTTAAGGAGTAATCAAATACGACATGTAAGAGTTGGGAAAAAATATATAATACCCAAGTCGGCGGTTATTGGTTTTGTTAATGGCGTGTGTTATAATAACAGGCAGATAATAGATGGTGGGCTTCACTTTGCGAAAGGAGTGTCAGTATGACAGGAAGCCTACGGTCTGCCAGAGGCAAATTTTATGCCGTGCTTAATTTGAAGGATGAGCATGGGAATAAAAAGCAAAAGACCATAAGCCTAAACCTTGACGATGTACCGGGAAATAAACGCAGGGCAGAAAAAGCATTGCGGGATGTGTTGAACGAGTACGAGAAAAACAAAATAACTGTTTACCGCAAAGATACTCTATTGTGTGATTATTTCAAGGTGTGGCTGGAGGATGTCAAGCCAAACATTCAACTGATAACTTACGAGGCGTACCAGTCCTATATAGACTTGCACCTATTTCCATATTTCCATAAGTTAGGTGTAAGTCTGCAAGACTTGAATTATCAACATATTCAAGGGTATTACGCTTCAAAGAAAGGAAAGTTGAAAGCCAATTCATTGAGAAAGCATCATGTAGTAATAAACTCGACATTGCGAAAGGCTTTGAAGCATGACCTAATCCACAACAATCCCGCTGATAAAGTTACGCTACCCAAGGTTGATAAGTTTGAGGGGAGTTACCTAACCATTGAGCAGGGAAATACCTTGCTGGACGTTTCCGCAGGTACCGTAATGGAACCCGCCATTATTCTGGGTATGATGTATGGGTTACGGCGGTCAGAGATACCCGGGTTGAAGTGGGGCGCGATTTGTTTTGAATCAAATACCCTAATCATCCGACACACGGTAACTAAATTTAAGACAATCGTTGCCAGGGACGGGACGAAAAATAAGTCCAGCAATCGCATCCTGAAGCTGAACCCGGATGTAAGAAAATACCTGTACAAGCTCCGCGCCCAGCAGTTTCAAGACAAGCTCCTGTTAGGGCAGGCGTACCATGATACAGAGTATGTATGTCGATGGGCAGACGGACGCGCTTTAACATGCGATTACCTTTCAAAAGCTTTTAAAAGGCTTTTACTCAAGAACGGTCTGCCAGATGTGCGGTTGCACGATTTGAGGCATAGCTACGCCAGCTATATGTTGAAAACGGGCCGCACTATGAAAGAGGTTGCTGACTGGCTCGGACATTCCACAATAAAAACCGCTATGGACGTTTACGGGCATATCGACATGGAGACTAAACAAAGCATTGCCGACAGCTTCACAAGCATATTAGCCATAAAAGTGTGATACAGGGTGTGATACGGGCTGATGTGTAAAAATAGAGGAAATGCGCCTTTATGGAAATAAAAAAAGCCTGAAACTATTGATTTCAAGCCATTTTCTGAGTGGAGGTAATGGGGCTCGAACCCATGACCTTGTGAATGCCATTCACACGCGCTCCCAACTGCGCTATACCCCCGAAACCTTGATTCTAAGCCATTTGTTGACACTTATTTTTACTCTGCGCGTTTGGATGGTGTTCTATCATCTCTTGAATGCCATTCAAGCGCGCTCCCAGCTGCGCCACGCCCCCCGGTGTTACATTTATTCGGTTTTTCGGACTGCCATTCATGCGGTGGAAATTAGTTTTTAATGCCATTCATTTGGAGGACTTTTTTGGGGGTTGTTTCCGACCAGTCCGTCCTCTCGACTGCGCTAATGCCACGTTGTTGGCTATTTTAAGCCGTTTTATGAACCTTGATTCTGTGTTTTTAGTTTTTTGAAAAAGAAGCTATATTCAATACCGTTATTAGTTTATTTCTAAACAAACCGGAAAGTGTTGTGAGACCGGACAATGGCGAAAGATCAATGATCCGGTTGTTTTCCAAGAATAACGCCTCCAAATTTGTGAGGTTGGAGAGCGGCGAAATGTCTTGGATTTGGTTATGCCCCAAATTTAGCCATGTTAAAACCGTAAGGCCTGACAGAGGTATTATATCGTTGATTCGAAGGTTGAAAAGAATTAATTCCTCCAAATTCACGAGAGCGGATAACGATGCAATGTCATCGGCAACATAAAGCATTCTAGCACAGTTAATTTAATTTGTCAACTTTTAATTATAAAAACGTCACGTCAATCTAATTTACCGTGAAACCTAAAGAAAGCAAAGAAATCGGAAAATCGCTTTAAATCAAAGAGGTTAGCCTTAAAAACGCTTGTAAGTGGCGTATTCTTGGAGCAGTTATCATTTT
>Ga0131853_10001257_pt1 | contig 45701 bp, 42 predicted proteins | sample TergutLab28metaG_FD_92764 | JGI IMG/M metagenome (GOLD analysis project Ga0131853, IMG submission 92764) | Labiotermes labralis P1 segment gut microbial communities from Petit-Saut dam, French Guiana - Lab288 P1 (version 2) (version 2) | ecosystem: Host-associated > Arthropoda: Insects >... | reverse complement strand
GCCTTCTGAATTGGGTGTGCCCTCGCCCACCGCCACCACGCTCATGCCTGCTGACACCATAAGAGGAGTGTTGGGCATGACCCTGATGATATAAGCGTTGGGAAAGTACGCGGCAATTGTTTCTGTGGTGATGCCGGCGGCTATGGAGATGACCCGCTCGGGGGCAAAGCCCTCGGCAGCCGCCAGATGTTCTGCTACCTGCTTAAAAACCTGCGGCTTTATGGCAAAAAGCGCGGTTTGGGCGTGGGTTATTACTGCGGCATCGTCCACGCAGTCAACGCCGTAAGTTTCGTTGAGATAGGCGGCAAGCTCAGGGCTTGGCTCGGCAACCGCGATAGTCTCAGGGTTTAGCAGTGTGCCGTGCACCAAACCGGCTAGTATTGCCTCTCCCATCTTTCCGCCGCCAATGAGAGCGATTTTGCCCAGTTTTTCTATGACCTCAGGCTGCAAGGTGGGGTTTTTCATAGGACTCCTCTGGTTTGAAGAAGTTCGATTTCGGCATCGGTGAGGGGGTGGCTGGCGGTGAGGGCGTAAACCCGCTCGCTTATCGTCACCACCTGTGCCTCTGCCACGGCGGCAGCGCCAAAGGAAAAGTCGAGGATTCGCTTGGCAAGCTCCGGTCTGGTTTGCGTGAGCACCAATACCACGGCATTGTGCCGTCTGAGGTTATTGGCAACCACCTCGGCCTCGGCGTAACTTGCCGGGGTAACCACCACAACCTCTCTGAACTTATGGGTTCTCCGCAGCTGCCCAGCCGGCCTCACGTGGCCAACGCCACTTCTGCTGGCATAGTAGGCAGGACTGGTGGCGGAGAAGTCTCCGGTGTTGGAGAGCGAATGTTTTCTGAACAGAGGGTCGGATATTTCTTCGTTAGCGTAAATTGCGGTGTCTCTTTTCTCAACTGCGGCAAATGAACCGGTTGGGTAGTTTGATGAATCGCCCTGAGCAAACGTGGGTCTCTCCAACGAAGTGCTCACGTAGGGCAGACTGGTTCTGATCTGCGGGTTAGCCTGGTGCCCCGCGCGGGGTATTGGGGTGTTTTGTGTGTGGCGGGGGATCTCTTGCGAGCGCACGTCGCTCATTGAGACCAGCGGCGTGTAATTATCAAAGACGCTTGACTTGCGACTGCTTGCCGCAGATGATTCGTCGGCAGCATCGTCGTAGTAGGGCGCGTCATTATAGTGGCGACCATCATCGTAGTCTGCCTCGTAGGTTTCTTGGTCATCGTAGTACTGGTCGTTCTCGTCGTACTCGCCCTGGTCTCCGCCCAGGCGGCTCTTGATGTTATCAAGTAGTCCCATAATTAGCTCCAAAGTCTGCGACCGATGCGAACAATCGTAGCTCCTTCTTGTATGGCGTCTGAAAAATCACCAGACATACCCATTGACAGTTCATTTAAGCTGATATTTTCTGCTCCGGCAAAAATCGGTACCAGATTGTCGCGGAGTTCTCTCAGAGCAGCAAAGCACTGGCGCGCTGTTTTATCCTCTGCGGACTCCAGCAGGGGCGCCATAGTCATGAAGCCCTTAACCTCTATGTTTTGTGTGGTGCTTGCGGCCTCCAGGAAGTTGGGTAGCTCTGAGGGGGCCAGGCCGTCTTTGCTTTCCTCGCCGGAAACATTGACCTCTATGAGGATTTTTTGGTTGATTTCTTGCTGCTCAGCCAGGCGGCTGATGGCGTTGAGGGCACGCAGGCTTGCAACTGAGTGTATGAGGTGCGCTCTTCCTACCAGGTCTTTGAGCTTATTGGTTTGGATATGCCCAATGTAGTGCCAGCGCTTTGAGGGGAGCAGGTTTTGCTTTTCACGCAGGCTGTGCGTGCGGTTCTCTCCAAAATCGCTGATGCCCGCCTTGATGGCGGTTTCTATCTCGGGTATGCCCACTGCCTTGCTCACTGCCACCAGTAACACCTCGTCTGGATCCCTGCCAGCACAAGCCGCAGCGGAGTTTATTGCTAGCTGTATTTCTTGATAATTCTTTTCAAACTGAGTGATGATCTCAGTGTCCTTGCCGGAGGAATTCTGGAATGAACTCATCATCAAAGGTCAGAGGTTGTGCCTGCCTGCCGTAAGTTTGGCTTGAGCGAGCGGGCTGATAATCGTACCCGTAATCGTCCAGTGCTCCTGCGCTTTGCCTGAAGCCGGACTCATGACCGTCAAAGTCCATAGCAGCCTGGGTTGCTACCCGGTCAAAGCCGGTGGCAATAACGGTGACCTTAACCTGGTCTCCGAGGGTATCGTCAATGACCGAGCCAAAGATGATGTTTGCATCGCTGTCTGCAGATTCGGTAACGGCGGTTGCTGCCTCGTGCACCTCGGCCAGACCCATGTCTGATGAACCAGCCACGGATACGAGGATGCGCTTGGCGCCAACGATTGAGGAGTCAAGCAGCTTGCTCGAGATAGCCTGAATGGCTGCCTCTATTGCGCGGTTCTCGCCAGCGGCAACGCCAATGCCCATCATGGCGGTTCCGGCATCTTTCATCACCGTGCGCACATCGGCAAAGTCAACGTTGATGGTGCCGGGGATGGTGATAAGATCGGTGATACCCTGGGTGCCCTGACGGAGAATGTCGTCTGCAATGCGGAAGGCATCGAGCATCGTGGTTTTCTTTTCCACTATTTGTAGGAGGCGATCGTTAGGGATGACGATAAGCGCGTCAACATTTTGGGCGAGCAGCATGATGCCGTCTTCTGCCTGTGCCATGCGCTTGCGTCCTTCAAAAGAGAAAGGCTTGGTGACAACCCCCACGGTGAGCGCTCCGATGGTGTCGTGCGCAATCTCTGCAACGATGGGTGACGCACCGGTACCGGTGCCGCCTCCTTCGCCGGCGGTCACAAAAACCATGTCTGCCCCCTCAAGGGCTTCGGCGATTTCTTTGCGCGATTCTTCTGCAGCCTGTGCGCCCTTGCCGGGATCTGCCCCTGCGCCGAGTCCTTTGGTAAGGCTCTCGCCAATATGAACGATTCTGTCTGCGTTGGACATGAGAAGATCTTGGGCATCGGTATTGATGACCACAAATTCCACGCCTTTGATTCCAGCCTCAATCATCCTATTGACAGCATTGGTGCCACCACCGCCAACGCCTACGACTTTAATAAGCGCAAGGCTGCTGCTGGTGCTGCTAACTGTGCCTTCTGGCTCCCACATGGTGTGTCCTCCGTACGGTGTATGTATAACTGCAACGTTAGTAGGGTCAGCTAAATAGAGTCCCAAACATTATATAGGAGAATTATACTAATGAAAATAGCAAATTTATCAAGGGATACACCCGAAATTATTCGTATTTTAGCCAATAATTGGCTGAATGGCTCGTAAATCATGGACACACCGCTCTGTAAGTAAAGAGTTAAGAGTAAAAAGGGGAGATTTTTTTGGATACACCTACGACATATGGGGGCCCGGTCAGGTGTCATAACACAAGACGTGTAGAGTGTGACCGGGGGACACATTGGGGGCGTCTTGGCAAAAACCGGAGTATGGTAAACTTACGTGCAATAGGCGTCTGGTAGCACAGAATTTATACAATAATATTTAGAGGTGTCTTTATGTTTATATCACTGGAGCGGGTTCCTTATCTGATGATTTTTCTCGGAATCATCGGGATAATTGCTGCGTTTGTTTATAGCCGCGATGACGTTGGAGATACGATTTTTATGCTTGTCTTCTGTTCATTGTGTGTAATCGGCGGTATTGTATGGATAGTAATAAGTAAAAAGAACTTGTTTCGGCCACCGGAACACCTCCCCAAAGAAAGAGTACGTTATCAAACCTTTGCCGCCGTGCTGCATGTTCTCAACGGTGATTCATGCCAAACATTTTGGGTGCCCGGAACAAAGAAGGATCTCTGGGCACTCCTTTACCAGACGTGGGGGATTGCGGACACCTTTGAAGCAATCCGGACTGCCCGCTATTTATCTATGGCAGAAGGGCATACTCCTTATGCGGACGAGGTGTTTGACTTTATTAAAAAGAACGAAGAAGAGCTTTTGGCAACTATCAACAAAAGTGATGATGAGATTGATTCTGACCCTATTACCCTTGATTTATCCATCCTTGAAGCTGCATTTAGGGATACAGCAGAGCGCGTGAGCGCAGAGCTCACAGAAAATTTAACAGACGATGAATTTTTTGAATTGGTTGTTCAGAACTTATTTACCAGGATAGGCGCAGGGCTGCAGTGCTATGTCTCTGCAAAAAAGACGCTCATTGACCTTGGGTATACCGAAGAAGCATTGTCGGCAATTACATCCGTTGCTGCGTGGGACTATGGGCGCTGCGGTTTTGTTGCCAGATACAGCGCAAATGCCGGGTATCTGAGTGAAGATGAAGCATGGGCTTTCATGAAGGGTGCAGCAACAAATGCGTCTAGAGTGTACTCAAGCTGGCACGAATACATGGCAGCATATATCTTGGGGCGGGCAATCGCATTTGAAGATGATTCCTCGGAGCTTTACCGAACGATGAAGTTTTTACTCTTTGATGAGGAAAGTCCTTACCGAGCAGTCCCGTTCAAAGATTTCTAAGAAAAAGCTAGCAGGGGAGCTATTCAACAACCAGACGTTTAAGGTGGGAGACCATGAGAAAGATTGCTGTGACACCTTGGTCACTAGTTATTGAATACGAGGGAAGGCTTCTTGAGTTTAAGAGCAATTATGACTATCTGGTATCAATTAACAAGGCCGAGTGGCTTTCTTGGGATGTGGCGATTGGGGACGCTGAAAGATCGTTAGAGTGGCTCAAGGCTCAGCCGAGGCCAAACGCCAAAGAGATCAAGTCTGCTGAAGAAGAAGTGGTATGGAGAAGGGCTCACGCACAGCCCTTTAATTCCAATGCGCCCGTTACCCCTGAAGAGAAACTGCAGATTTTAAAAATCATCTCTCAAAGTGATAAAGACGAATTCTCTTCCATTGATTTTGAAGACAACAGGGGCTATCCAATCCATTTTGATTTACGCGGAAATCCGCTCGTTTACGTCGACGACACAACCATCAGATCCTCTTTAGAAAACTCACCTTGTGAGTGTGAAATGCTTGAAGATGCAATTGATTTCTCCAGCGCTGATTTTAAGCTAGCCCAAGCGCAGCTTGCCCGGCTGACCAAGAACAAGATGCTGCGCAAGATTTCTCCAAAGCAGAAAAGCAAGGAGCGCCGTGAAGAATGGTACGAGTGCGCAAAGTGCTATAAAGTATGGTTTTTGGCATATCCCAATGCCTCGTTCAGTGGATTATGGAGCAGAGGAGAGAGGGGCAGCGGTAACAACAAGGAGGCTCAGTCCGCCGATCAGCTTCCTGGTGCAAACCTGGTGAATCATGCCCTGAAAGAGCAGAGCTTGACGTGGGTATTCAAGGTTCTCAGAGCCATAATGATTCTTCCGGCTGTGCTGGGCACTCTCTATTTTATTGTCAACATCGTTACTATCGTTGACGGATTTTCTAACGGTGGCGGTATGGACTTAGGACCGTTTGGAGTTCTTATAGGCGGGCTTCTGCTCACCGCCATTGCTAATGTAATACTGGGCTTTATCAAGACATTGACTCTCTATCACTATCAACCATCGAGCTTGGACACTGCACCAAACAAAGCACTTCTTACTGTTAACAAGACTTTGTACGTCATCAGACTTATTTTTGTGTCAACTGTTGTAGGGGTTTTTAGCATAGGATTTTTGTTTGTTGGTTTCTTTGCAATCGATGACTTTGACCTTGGATTTGGTGCGATGTCTATTGCCCTAGGGGTAGCTGGCAGTGCCGCTTGGATTGGATATCTTGCTTATGGCATTCTGGCGCTCCACCAAAAGCACGACAAACTTGATAAGGTCGAGACAATTTCCACGATTATCGCCGTAGTTGCATGGCTGGCCTTTGGAGTTATCCTGAGTCTTGGGCTCTATGAAGAGAGTATATCTCGTCCGCATATAAGCTATACCAGCTTAGAAATCCTCGCGTGGCTGATAATCATATTTGGGCCTCTGATTTATGTGGCACTCAGATTGATCCTGAGAAGATTATCTCCAGGCCGCTACACCAAGAAGCAGCATCTCAAGCCTATTGACGATGTAAAATAGTCCGTGTCTAGCATAAGGGAGACATCAACAAGCATGAATGCACAAGTAGGATGGTACCCAGATCCATCGGGCGATGCCTCAAAACTCCGATACTGGGACGGGTTGCAATGGACTAATGACATTACTGATTCTCGTGCGGTTGCGCGTCCTGCGCAGCCGCCGCAACTTCCGGTGCAACCAACGCAGGTGCCCGCACAACCAATACAGCAAGTACATCCCAATGGCTCACAGCACGTTCTTGCGCAGGCAATGGATTACAGTCCAGTTGGGGGTCATTATTATTCGCAAGCTGCTGGTGGGCAGACAAACGGCCTTGCTATTGCTTCGCTTGTATGCGGCATTGCCGGTTTTTTCACCTTTGGTTTTACCTCTGTTGCAGCGATAATCCTTGGCGCAATAGGAAGAAAGAGTACTGTAAACAAGGGCATGGCAACTGCAGGATTGACCCTTGGGATAATTTCATTAGCTGGCGTGATTGCCAATCTCATTTTTTACTTTGTAGCCCTGGCGTTCATGTGGTCTATGCACTGACACAATGACACAAAGGTGACACAAAGGGACGGTCCTTTGTGTTCTAGCAAGGCTGATTTGGTGCCCAGAATTAGGGAGATCTCCGCCAAGAGCCAAAACCCTGCTCAAAGCGACAAGCACATGTAAGCTTAAGCTAGAACAAGCTTTACAGGAGGTAAGTGCATGAAAATTAACAATGACGCCTATGGAGGGTTTATCGTCTCGAAGGTAGTGGCACCATGACCAGGAAAGAAAGAGTCTTAGAAATCGTCTCAAGAAAAGGCTTATATAGCTGTATGAACAATACGAAATGGAAAGAGCTTCAAAATGCTATCGACGATTTGCCTTTTCCTCCGCCTTTTGTTCTAAAAGATGTTTGCGAAGAAGAAGTGAATATTTCTGCGTTTGATGAAGATGTGTGGTGGTGGGGCGACTGGAGCGACGAGGGTCTCTACGATTGGGGCGATTACTTTGCTATTGAGTGGATAAAAGTCCGGCCAAGATATACAAAACATCAAGGCCGCCTATTGCCTGACATTATTGCTGAAGACATAACAGATGAGTTTTTGGCAATTCTAGTTAAGTATAGTATTCCGTATGAAGTAGATGGTGGTGTGATTACTATCTATGGCTACAGATAACAGGGGTGTCACGGGGAGACACGTGCGGACAGGGAAGCTGTGTCACTTAGCCCTTCACGCGCAGGCACATGATGCCAGCGAAGATTTGGATTGCGCCGAGGGTGAGGTAAATCACGGACAAAGGGTTTGGGATTAGCACGAGCTCGCCAATTTGACAGACTATAAGCATAACGCCAGCAAAGATGCCTGCGTCAATTTGTCGGGGATGCTTTCTGAGCATGCATATGCAGGCAAGGCCCTGCGGGACAAGAACCAGCAGCATCAGAGCAAAGCCTGGAATTACCAGTGAGTTAATGTACTGACCAACGAGCGGCGCCTGTTGAAGCACGGGCACTATTTCATTTGCACCCGAAAACGCGCTCAATGCGGGGATAAAGGCAAGCGCAGCGCCACCAACGGCACCAGCGGCAATAAAGAGGCAAAGCCCAAGCAGAATGCTTCGCCATACTCTGTAGCTAGTATTGCTTTGAGTCTTATTGTTCATGCAAAGCCCCTCCCTGATTTAACTGCGTGGTGACACTCCGATTATTATACCCATTAACTTATCGGCTCCTCAGTGAGCCCGCTTTCTCAGCTAAAATAGCTAGGTTAGGATAAGACCGTTGGCTCCCCGTTTAGCTGCTAGGAGATAACCCTTGTACTACCCGATTCAAATTCCGTTTGTCCTGAACCCTGTTTTTTCTGAGAACGTGCTTTACACAGAAGATATAGACGAGCGCTTCTGTAACTACGTGATTTGCTTTTGGGAGATGCAGTCTAAGCACGCAAACCCCTGCATTGTAGAAAACATCATCGTAACCGACGGTTGCATCGACCTCGTGGTTGAGCCCTCGGAAGAGCGTATTGGCTTTTCTGGCATGAGCATTACTGATTTTAGCTATAAGCTCCGTTTGCCTGCATGGTTCTTTGGCGCGCGGCTTGCTCCGGGTGTTTTTCACCAGCTTACGGGACGCCCGGCCGCCGATGCAATGGACTGCTTTTTGCCGCTCGCCGAGGTGGATGAAGGCTTTGACCCCAGCTCCTTCTTCTCCCTCTCACCCGAAGCAATGAAGGCCAAAATGAAGAGCATGCTGATTGAGCTCATGAAAAACTCCTCTCCCAACAGATTCACCAAGCTTTTTGATGAGCTGTGCGATGCGCCGCCCGCAAATGCCAAGGAGCTCAGCGACTTGCTGCACCTCAGCTCGCGACAATGCCAGCGGCTGTTTGCCGAGCACTTTGGCTACTCGCCCAAAATAGCCTTGTCTATCCTGCGGTTTCAAAAGTGCCTTAAGGTTCTGTGCTCACCCAAGGCAAGCCCTGCAGACATACTGCGCATCACCGAGTACTACGATCAATCGCACATGATTAAAGATTTTCAGAAGCACCTCGGCATTACTCCCCTACAGCTCGTGCATCGGTACCCTCGCAGGAATCTGTGAGCTTTGGCGCATTTATACAATACAACTCAAAAGACTTCTCTTATCATTTGCTAGAAATGAGCGAGAAAACGGAAAACGGAGGCACACCATGTACACAAGCATGACAACCAATCTGATGGTTGAGAATGTGGAGGATTCACTGGGCTTTTACGAGGGACTTTTGGGTTTTGCCGTCACAACAACCGTGCCGAACGAAAGCGGCGGTTTGCAGTTTGCCATTCTTGCAAAAGACGGCATTATGCTCATGATTCAAGAGCGCGCAAGCCTAGTTTCTGAGCTACCAACTTACGGTGCGCCGAGCGTGAAGCCGTCGGCGACCCTTTACGTTATGGTGGATAACTTCAACGAGCTTTATGAGGAGCTCAAAGCCAAAACCGAGCTTCTTTGCGAGCTGCACGATACCTTCTACGGCGCCAAAGAGTTTGCCATAGCCGATATTGACGGCTACGCCGTAGTGTTTACCGAGCACAAGAAAATCTGATTATCGTCAGAGGGGACGGTTTGCTTTTAAGTCAGCCGAACCGTCCTCTTGACTTGTGTCCTAGGGTTAGTACTGGCTCTCTAGCTGTTCAAGCACTTGCATGCTGCCAGCTGAATCAGTGTGGCCGCCTAGTGAGGTTTGTCTTGATTCTCGCTTGTTATTGTTTGGGTTTACATCAAACAAGGGAGACAGGCACCACCCGCCTTTCTCGTACAAAAAGCCGTGGTTCCTCAAGTGATCGTCGGTGTTGTTGATTTCGATGGTGTACCTGATTCTCCTCAGCAGCTCAGCAATATCTTGCTTGGGTCTTGAGCCGTGTTTGGTAATAAAATCAATTATCTCCAGGTAGTCTCGTTGCTCACCATCTATTGCGCCGAGGGCAGTCATGGCACTGATATACAGCAAGCGCTCAGTTTCTCCAGCGTTGACTCTGCGGTCAAAACGCTTAGTTAGCAGTACTTTCTTGTCTGCCACCTTTACCAGCTCGCAGTCAGGAACATCCATCCCCTTCTTTTTAGCTCCTTGCAACGCCTGGTATTCAGCCGTAACCACATCCTCTTGATCATTGTTATGAGGAAACTTTGCCAAATAGAGCTCACCGTTTTTATCAATGACAGCCTTAGGTCGCGCGCCGCCCAAAGACCCAGAGCCTGCTTCAAGTAGAAACTTGATGGCTTCGCTGCCTTTACGCGGGCTGTCGATGCTCTCTGCGGCACTCAGCAATTCTGGTAAAGCCACCAGTTTTGGAACCCTGGCGTCCGGATATTGGTAAGCTCCCTCTTTTTCTGTCTTAAAGCGCAGAGCGCCCTGGCGGGTGACATCACTCACGCCCAGCAGGTAATCAAGACTATTGAGTTTTTTCCCAGGATAGCGCTTGTTTATCAGGTTTCTTCCCCACCTGTCGGGAGTTGAGTCCATCAAGGCTCCCGGAAGCTCGTGTAGCACCGGCCAGTTGCCGGCTTGCAGGGGCAGCTCTGGGTCAATGGCGCACGAGCTGGGGTGTGCCAGGTAATCTGGGTCGTAAGCAAACGTTGTGGCAAGGCGACCTCGTCGCTGGTTAACGTAGGCAAGTCCTATCGCCTGCGAGGCGGGCCAACTGTTATTGCGCTCTGCCGCAATTTCCCCGGTATACACGTAAATAGTTGTCATCGCCTTACCCGCTTGGGGAGAAGAAGGTCAGCGCGGGCTCTGCCGAGGTCTGACTCATAGGGATCGATTGCGTCTTCAATCTTTTGCAGCAAGCCCAGCGCCCTGAGCACAGCCAGGAATTTTGACAGCGAAACACCCTGATGGCCGTTTTCAATCTTGGAATACGTGGCGAGTGAAATACCCGCGCGCTCAGCCACCTGCTCTGCCCTGAGGCCAAGTAGTTTGCGCCACGTGCTGATGTTTTCGCCCAGAACCTTTGCTGAGCGCTCAATATCGTCCTTTAACATATAGTTTCCAATGCTTTTTCGCCTCTTACAGCTAGCATTTTATATGTTATTGACTATTTTTTCAAGCACTGGAGGTGTCACCTGAGTGTTTATGCCACTTTTTCTGTTAATTCTCAACTACGTAGATGTGTTGTGGGGGAAAGTGTAGGCGGAGTTTTTTGCCTTTTTCGGGGAGTTGCTCTGGAGTGAGTGAGAGCTTGTCGGCGTTCCAGCGGATGCCGCTGGGGTCGAGGGCTGCCGTGCGCTTGAAGCGCGAGTCGGTGGTTAGGCGTACGGTGAACTCAAAGCAGTTTTCTGTTTCGTTTGGTAAGGCGAGCCTGATGTAGTTGCCTCTAATCGCCAGCCATTTTGCATCATTGGGCACCGCCTCTTTTGTTGTGAGGGTGATACCCCAGTCCACTGCCTCAACGTGATGCTCATCGATTTTTTTGGCTGCGCTGATGTTTTTAACTCCGGACACCTTGAGACTTGCCAGGCTTTCAGGAGCTGACACAAGCTCAGATGCCGTAGATACCTGTGCGATCCTGCCTTCATCAAATACGGCTATGCGGTCACAGAAACGGAAGGCCTCGTCAACATCGTGGGAAACATACAGCACCGTGCCCTCAAAGCGCTCAAACAGTTCTATGAGGTCTTCTTCTAGGTCGCTCTTGAGGTGTGCGTCCAAGGCGGAGAAAGGCTCGTCAAGCATGAGGATGCCCGGCTCGGCAGCCAGCATCCTTGCCAGGGCAACGCGCTGTTGCTGGCCTCCGGAAAGTCTTACCGGATAACGCGAGCCGTAGCCCTTGAGCTTGAATCTCTCCAGTTGATGTTTGACTCGCTGATGAATCTCTTCTTTGCTCAGGTGGCTCGGCATGCCCGCGGCTATGTTGCCTGCTACGGTGAGATTGGGAAAGAGCTTGTAGTCTTGGAAGAGCAGTGCGGTCTTGCGCTGCTGAGGCTTGAGGTCAATCTTTTGAGCAGAGTCAAAGAAGACCTCCCCGTTCACAACAATGCGCCCCTCGTCCGGGGTAACCAGGCCGGCAATTGAACGCAGGGTCAGGCTCTTGCCGCAGCCGGAAGCTCCGAGAAAGCCCAAGGTCTCATCGTCTGCGGTAAAAGAGACATGCAGGCTGAAGTCAGCAAACTCTTTTTTTATGTCAACTTCTATGCTCAACTTACTCCCTGCTGTCCCAAAAGATTGCGGGTCAAGCTTGCAATGACGGTTTCATTCAAAACGATAGATCCCTTCTCCCTTATCTTCTTCCTTTGCCGTGCCCATGCGGAACTTTTGGGTGTGGCGTGCGTAAAGATTGATGAAGAAGATGACGATGAACGAGATGATGATGACTACCACAACCCAAAAGACCGCGGCATCGCTGCGGCCTCCCATCCATTCAAAGTAGATGGCGAGCGGCATGGTTTGGGTGACTCCGGCAAAGTTGCCTGCCACAAATAAAGTGGCGCCAAACTCACCCAAGGCTCTGGCAAAGGAGAGCACCGTGCCTGCTGCGATGGAGGGCCACGCAAGCGGCAACATCAGACGGAAGAAGATGCGTGACTCCTTCCAGCCCAGAGTGCGGGCAACGTCGAGCATTTCCGGATCCTGCGCCTCAAAGGCGCCGCGGACGGTTCGATACATGAGGGGGAAAGCTACCACAGTGGCAGCAATCACAGCTGCCGGCCAGGAGAACACCACCTCAATTCCGTTATCGATGAGCCAGCGCCCAAAGGCGGTGGAGTTACCAAAGGTCACCAAGAGCAGAAAACCTATGACCGTGGGAGGCAACACCAAAGGAATGGTAAAGATTGCATCAAGGAGATCTTTGACGTTATTGGAGACCCTGAGGGTCAGCCGTGCTGCTGCCAAGCCCAGAATAAAGACAAATACCAGCGCAGTGAGTGCTGTTCTCATTGACACCCAGAAGGGGCGGTAATCCATGTGAGTCAGGAACTCCTTGAAAGCCTCCAGGCCTTTGGGCGCGGGGGTGATTACCAGGTTTTCACTTGCCACAATAGTGCCAGTGGCCATAAAGGAAATCAGCTTACTGGTGTCCGGCGTGGTTGCTGCGCTTGGGTCAGCCGTGAGAACCACATAGTAATATCCCGGCTCAACTTCAACGCCAAAGGTGATGATGCTTCCCGCGTGTTGAATGCTCTCTGCGTTGGTAAAGACCACCGGTAGATTCAGCTGCTCAAGAGTTATGCCACCGCGGGCATTATGGGCATCGAGTGCTTTGAGGAGGGTGACAAACTGCTCTTGAGCTGCTTTGTTGTTGGTAAAATCCAGGCCTAGAGTGGCCTGCACCTCTTCTGGAATGAAGATGACCAGCTTGTCTTCAAGCACCAGGGCGGCAAAGGCGCTGGCACCTGCCATAGGATAACGGTAACCAACATCCCTGCCCTCGTAGGTGCGAGCGCTCCCCTTGTTGTTGCGGGCAAAATCATCGATGCCAAAGCTGGCGCCCTCTGAACCTGCAGCTGTTCCCTGAGCATCTATGCTCACCTGCTCGTTAGCTTGAGCCAGCAAGGGAAGCGCAAACATGGTGCCCAGCACAAGGATGAGCACCATCACTACGAGCACGAATCGTTTGGGGCTATTATTCATAGTTGAGTATTATACCTCTGTTCGCGTAGTCCGAGCTGCCGTTATTGCGTCCCCCAACGTCACTCTGGGCTTGACCCGCAATCTTGCTAGCGAGTTCAAGATTGCGGCTCGGGGGCCGCAATGACGGAAGTGGAAAGCAACACCGATTAATTGCCTGAGGCTCAGAAGCGGTATCTGAGACAGGAAAAGTGAGAAAGGCTTTAAGCCTCAGACTTTAATCGGTGTCACTTTAGATGAGCTCAAATCCGTATTGCGCCCAAATCTTAAGTGCCTCGGGATTGTTTAGGCAAAAGTCCAGGAATTTGGCAGCCTCGTTGGCGTTTGCTGAGTTGGCCACTACAGCGCCCGGATAAACGATAGGCTTATGGGTGTTACTCGGCACCACAAAGAGTTGCTCGATTCCGTCATAGCGGTAGAGATCGCTGCTGTAGACAAAACCAATCTGCACGTCGCCGGTGGAAACCGTTTTGGCTACGTTGCCTACACTGGATTGAATGATGACCTTGGCATCAAAGCCCTGAGTATAAGTGCCACCCTTGCCGGACTCATCCGAGTAAAGCCCTACGGTAAAGAGGCTTTGATTGGCATAGGCGCCGGCCGGAACAGCGTCGGCATCGCCGATAGCCACCTTGGTGATTGCGCTGCTGTTGACGTCTGCAAGAGAAGAAGCGTTGACATTGGAACCCTCTTGCTTGACGACGATTAAGTCATTGGCAAATAGGTCGATGCGAGTAGCTTCATCAATGGAGCCGTTCTCAACTGCCGTGTTCATGGTAGAAGCGGAGGCAGTTATCAGTATATCTGCCGGAGCGCCACCCTGCAGCTCGGTTACCAGGTCACCGGATCCCTTGAATTGCGTGTCCTTGAAAGTCACGTGGGGGTTTTGCTCAGTGTAAAGCGCTTGTACCTCTGGAAGCGCCCTTTCAAGAGAGTTGGCCGCAAATATCTGCAGCTGAACAGCTTCTTGTTCAACTTGGGCACCGTTGGAGTTGTTGCTGGATTCACTCTGAGCCTGACCATTGCACGCTCCCAATACTAGAGCAGCAGAAGCTACCAACATGAGGCTCAGCAGCAGGGCTACAACCTTGCTCAGCCTATTCTTGTTTTCGTTTTTAGTCTGGAACATTTGCTTCTCTCCTTCTTGTTATTAGCCTCGCTTGCATATATTCCTGGCTGCGCATAATTGATATTGTAGACCTTATTCTCTCTCTAGTCAACAGCATGGAACAAAGCTTTGGGATGTAAGGAGAGAAATACTTCGTATTAGGAAACATTAGCATTAATATATTGATTTTGACAGCAATGTTAGTATTCTAGTAGTATACTGTTTTGGTAGTAGTGATTATTCAGCAACAAGCACAGATGTCTAGGAATTGCTATTCGATTTTCATGGTGGCCAGATGTTTCTTTAGTAATGATGAATAAGGAGTGTTTAGCGTGGCTAGCACAAAAGGACTGCCCGAAGTAAGTGACTTTGTTCTTGTAATTCGCAACCAGCAGGTTCTCATTGATAGGGATGTGGCAAAGCTTTATGGAGTTGAAACTAAGCGCATCAACGAAGCCGTAAAGAATAACCCTGATAAATTTCCTCCTGGTTATTTAATAACGCTAACAAATAAGGATAAAACTGAACTGGTCGAAAAATTCGACCGCTTCATCACAATAAAGCACTCAACTGTCTCGCCAACGGCCTTTACTGAAAAAGGCTTGTATATGCTTGCCACAATTCTCAAAAGCCCTAGCGCTACCCAAACAACAATAGCTATTGTGGAAACATTCGCAAAAATTCGTGAGCTATCCAGAACGATAAGCAAGCTACCAGATATTGAAAAAGAAGACCAGCAAAAATCACTGATGAAAAGAAGTGGTGAAATACTTGCCGAAGTCTTAGATGACAACGCTTTGGAAGTATCTGGTGATGAAACTACAATCGAAGTTAATTTTGCTGTTATGAGAATAAAACACACCATTAAGCGAGATAAACGAAAGAAAGAGTGACTGATGAATAGCCTTGAGGCAGGGGGGGCAGTTCTTCTGTCTTCTGACCCGGCGAGACAGAAGAACTGTCCCCCTGTCTCATAAGAAGGATTTGCTGTATCATTAGGCGCTGCGCGTCTTCAAAGCGCGTTACGAGGTGGAGAGCTGACCGAGAGGCCGAAGGTGCTCGCCTGCTAAGCGAGTAACGGGCAAAACCCGTTCCGGGGTTCGAATCCCCGGCTCTCCGCCACTAATACCTTCAGAGACTTCTAAAAGAAGTCTCTGAAGGTATTATTCGTTGAACTCGCTGGGATTCGAACCCGAGAGGGGTTTTTGCGTTAAGCAAACGAGCCAGTGGCTCGTTTGTAGCAAAAACGTCCGAGCTCTTGAGCGAGGACCACGTGGATTTGCGCAGCAAATACACGCGAATCCCCGGCTCTCCGCCACTAATTTTGGGATAAAACACGCTTAACTGCTGGTAGATTGATTGTTGAAATCTGCAGAAACCCGCAGAAACCCGCAGAAATATGTCACATTTTGTCACACAGGCGATAAAATGGCACACAAATGAACCCTGAAGCAGGAGCCTTTACCAGGGGTGCTCTGAACCTCTATACTGCCATTGTGTTTAGCAATTATTGTGTTTACTAGGGCGAGGCCCAGGCCGTTGCCTTCTGATTTGTGGGATTGGTCTGTTTGGTAGAACTTGTCAAAGATGCGGGAGAGTTCTTTTTCTTCTATGCCGCAGCCGGTGTCGGCAATGCTGACTTCAACCTTGCTGGCAGGAGAGCTTGCTCGGGCGGCTCCGGTTTGTTTATCAAGGCACCGCATGCGCACCGTGACACTCCCTCCTTCTTCCGTGAATTTTATGGCATTGCCTAAGAGGTTGATCCACACTGTTTCGAGCAGGTCTTGATTGGCAATGATGTCAACAGTGTCCAGGTCAACCTCTAGCTCAAGCCCTTTCTTGGAACAGGCGGGCTCGAGCATTACAATGACCTGCCTGAGCTGCTCATCCAGTGAGTATTCCTCTTTGGATAGCTCAGAGGCTTGGGTCTCCAGATTAGAAAGCTCAAGGATGTTGCTCGACAGGTTTGAGAGTGAGCGAGTGGCACTGAAAATACCGTCGAGATATTCCGCCTTCTCAGCCTCTCCCAAGTCAGGGTCTTGCAGCAAGGTTGCATAGCCTTGAATTGCTGAAAGAGGGGTCTTGAATTCATGCGACACATTGAGAATGAAATCCTCGCGAAGCATCTCAATACTCTCAAGCTCCCGTGCCATCTGGTTAAAATTACGGCTCGTCTCGCTATACTGGCCCAGCGTCTGCTCATTCAGCCGCACAGTGAAATTGCCTGATGCAACCTCGTTGAGTCCCTTGGACAAGTCATTGAGAGGTTTGATTGCATTTCTGCCAAAACCGGTGATAAGCACCAAGCTGATAAGGATACTCGGCAGCGCAATCATCAAGATAGCCGGAAAGGGGCTCCCTCTTTGCGGCTCAATGAGTCCGCTGGTAAACAACAGATAGAGGATAATGACCCCAATGAATAACGACACCACCAAGATGACGGCAATGCCCAACACAAACATCGCATAAAAACCCAGGAGATGATGCTTTGTTGGGGCTCGCCTGCTTGGGTTGTTGCTCTTTGTGCCTGCAGGCTTCTCTCCCTGACCGCCTGTTGCGCCTCGGTTTTTCATGAGGACACCATTGCCTTGTACCCAAGCCCCCGCACCGTGATAATCTCAAAGCTCGGGCTGCCCTCAAAACGCTCCCTGAGTCTTCTGATATGCACGTCCACGGTGCGCTCGTCCGAATCGGTCTCTCTGCCCCAAATGTCGTTCATGATGTCTCGCCGGGTAAATATTCTCCCCGGTGACGCCAACAGCTTAAAGAGCAGCAAAAACTCCTTTTGCGGAAGCTGCTCTGAGCTGCTTCCTTCGGTCACGGTGAGCGTGTCAAGATCCAGCAGCGCATTGCCAATGGTCATGGAGCGATTGTTCATCTTGCTTGCGCGGCGCAGAAGCGCGGCAACACGCAACTTAAGCTCGTTGAGGTCTATGGGTTTTACCATATAGTCATCGCTGCCCGCCGAAAACGCCCGCTGCTTGTCAGCAAAGCTGCTCCTTGCCGTTGCCATGAGTATGGGAATCTGTGAATCAGACTTGCGGATGATGTCAACCAAGGTGCACCCGTTGATGCCGGGCATCATGACATCACACAAGATAAGGTCTCTGTCTTGGGAGGCAAGCTCAGACAATGCCTGCGTACCATCAAAAACCCCAACTGGCAGAAATCTCTCCTTCTCAAGAAAGATGCAGTACAGCCTCATCCTCATCGCCATCAGCGTAGGCCTCAATCTAATTGCCGGCTTCATCCCCGCACGCCTCGCCGCCAAAAAAGACCCCGTAGTTGCCCTGCGAACCGAGTAGTCCAGCTGGGGACAGTGAGTCAGTTTCACTGTCCCCAGCTGACACACCGCCGGATTGGTTATACTCTTAGCTCCGACACTTGGCAGTATTGAATCGTATTATTGATAGGAAGCGTAATTGGCAACGCTTGGCGAAAAGGATAGCGTGTGGTTTGCTGCTTTTTATGAGCGGCATGTTGACACGGTGTATCGTGTGTGTCGCACGCATCTGCGCAACACGGCGGATACGGAAGACGCCACGCAGGACATCTTTCTCAAGGTGCTGGCCAAAACACCGGAGTTTCAAAGCGTTGAGCATGAGAAGGCCTGGCTTATCCGCGTTGCGATAAACCGCTGCAAGGATCTTTTGAAGAGCAGTTGGAACAAGCGCCTTGACATGGAAAGTATCCCGGAGCCCATTGCCCCCGATGCCAGCCCGGAAGATTCCTACGACAGCACGCTTGCCCTTGTTATGGCCCTCCCGGATAACCTTCGCAGCTGTATTTATCTGTATTACTACGAGGGCTACAACGCCTCAGAGATTGCAGAGTTACTGGATAAGCCACACTCTACAATCAGGAACTATTTAAGTGACGCACGAAAAGTGCTGAGGGAAAAACTAGGCGGTGACTTTGATGAGTGAGCACAAGCTCAGAGACGCATTTGACCACATGGGTCCGGATGAGGCAGCGCGCGAGCGCATGCTGCAGAACATCCTCCAAGCCCATGAGGCCGGCGTTGGCGCAGAAGCACAGCCTGAAGAGCAGCCCCAGACGCAGCCGCGACGCTCCCCCAGAGGACAGTTCTCACTGTTAAGGTATGCCCTGCCCATAGCGGCCTGCTTGCTCTTTGCCGCTCTTATACCTCCGACACTGCCAGAAATTGTGACTGCTTTTGAGGAGAGCACCGCTCCCCCCTCTTACTCCGAGGACTCAAACGACTTTACTTTAGAAGTAACGGAGGAGGGCTCCGAGTCTTCGCTTGAAACAGAAGGCGAGCAGCCGGGTAACGAACAGCCGAACAACCAGCAGCCCGAAGACACCGCTCCCGGCGACACAGCAGAAACGCCTGTGCCGCTCAACCCCGCCGATGACCCCGCAATGGTAGCTCCAGAAAGCACGCCAGGCTCTGTTCCACCATTATCTGTTGTTGTTGAGGAAGCGGTAGAGGTGGAGATGGCTGAAGCCCCTAACTATGCGCCTCCCATCACTGTTGAAGCTGAAATACCCCCTATGGTGATACCAGATCCCTGGCCTTCGCCTGTAGACTATGTAGCCCTGACGCTTTCTGCCTTGGCATTACTTGCGGCGATCTTTATAACCATAAGGGCAGTTCTCTCCTGGCGGAGAACACAGCAAAAATAATTCCGACACTTGCTCCCTCCTGTTCGTATTAGTAGTAATTACACGAACAGGAGGAACCATGAAAACATTAGGTCTACGAATTAAAACCGCCAGGTGCCCGGGGAGCACTTCTGGCAGAAAGCTTACCCAAAGATTTTTTATCGTTGTCCTCGCAGGGGTGCTGGCGTTTACAACCACTGGCTGTGGCGCTGCATTCACCACTGATCCAACGGTGCCTACTCCTACAGGAGAAAGTCGCTTTGTCTCGTTGCCGGGGACGGATCTTCCTGATCAGGAACTGCCACCGGAGCCAGACGCCCCGCAAATCCCTTCAGTGCTCCTTCCTGAGCCTGAGCCTGAACCTGCGCCTGAGCCTGAGTATGAGATATACATTGACGAGAATGGCGATGTGGTTTTTGTTGAGCTAGAGCCTCTAGAGGAGTATATTGTTGAGCACACCCCTCCACCAGCTGCATTGACCATTGTAGAGGCCGAAGTTCCCTTGGGCTCCCCTTATCAGTCAACCGCTGATGTTGCACCCGGTGTTGATTACGGCTATGCAGAAGGAGCCCTCAATAATGAGGAGTACGCCAAGCCAGATGAGCAGGGCTTTTTTGACACGGCTACCAATCCGCTTTCAACTTTTTCTGCTGATGTGGACACGGCAAGCTATAGCAATCTGCGCCGCATCATCAATGAAGGGGGAGTTTTGAGCCAGATTCCCGCCGGCGCCGTGCGTATAGAGGAGATGCTCAATTACTTTAACTATGACTTCATTATGCCCGAGGAGGGCAAACCCTTTGCACTTAACGCTCAGGTTGCCGATTGCCCCTGGAACCCTGACTCGCGCCTTATGATTCTTGGCCTTCAGGCGCAGGGCTTGCGAGATGGCTACCTGGGCTCCAATCTGGTGTTTCTCATTGATGTATCAGGTTCAATGAGCGCGCCCAACAAGATGGAGCTGCTCAAGCCGGCTTTCTGCTTTTTGGCTGACCAGCTCACAGAGCACGACACAATCTCTATTGTCACCTACGCCAATGGTGTGGACACCGTGCTCTCCGGAGTTAATGGAAGCGAAACGCAGCGTATCAAAGATGCCATCAACGGTCTCAACACCAACGGCGGCACCAACGGCAGTGACGGGATTCTCAGGGCGTACGCACTTGCCGAGGAGCACTTTCAGGAAGGCGGCAACAACCGCATCATCCTGGCCTCAGATGGCGATATGAACGTGGGCGTCACCTCTGTTGATGACCTGCACGACCTCGTGACCTATAAGAGGCATACCGGTGTGTATCTCTCCGTTCTCGGCTTTGGTGCCGGAAACTACAAAGACGACAAGATGGAGACCCTGGCACATCACGGCAACGGCAATTACTTCTACATAGATTCCTTGGATGAGGCCAAAAAGGTGCTGGGCACTGACCTAATGGCCAACATGGTGAGCGTGGCCGACGACGTCAAGCTGCAAGTTGAGTTTAACCCTGATGTCATTGAGAGCTATCGCCTCATTGGCTATGATAACCGCCGCCTGAATGACGAGGATTTTCTTGATGACACCAAGGATGCCGCCGAGATGGGCGCAGGCCACCAGATGATTGTTGCCTATGAGATTATCATGAAGGAAAAGCCTGAAGCCACTGAGGAAGAGGGCACTGAAGAGGATGTTGTAGAAGATGAGATTATTGAAGACGAGATCGTTGAAGACGGGGTAATTGAAGAAAACGCTCTAGAGGATACAGCTCTCGAAGACGAGACCACAGAGGAAGACGTTGTAGAGAATGACGCTGTAGAAGAAGCCGCTTCTGAAGAAGAGCTTGAAGGGCTCGACGATGACGAAGCTATCCTTGAAGCAGACAGCTCGGACGCGCTTGATGTAAATCAGTGGTGCACTGTGTCGCTCAGGTACAAGGTTCCCGGTGAGCCTGTCTCAAAGGGTATCCAGTTTGTTGTTGACGACAGCGTGTACACCGATGACCCCGACAAAGACTGGGTCTTCATCTCAGGAGTAATTGAGGCAGGTCTCATACTTTCTCAAAGCGCTTACATTGGCAGCTCAACCCTCAAAGAAGCTCTGCAGCTCGTGAAGATTGCTGAGCAAGCTGCCGCTACCAGCTGTCCGTATCGCGTGGAGTTTGCCGAGCTACTAACCAAGCTCATCAAGAACAGTTAGCGTGTCAAGGGGACGGTTCGTTCTAAGTCAGACGAACCGTCCCCAATGAGTCAGTTGCGTAGGCTGCTGAGTGGGGCGGGGAAGCGGCCGCCTCTGTTGGCAAAGACTTCTCCGGCAAAGGGGTTTACTTCCATGACGGGCGCGGCTCCAAGCAGGCCGCCAAACTCCACAAACTCCCCTACTTTTTTGCCTATGGCAGGCACCAGGCGCACGGCGGTGGTTTTATTGTTGATGACCCCAATAGCCATTTCGTCGGCGATGATGCCAAAGATGGTTTCGGCGCTGGTGTCGCCGGGGATTACTATCATGTCGAGCCCCACGCTGCACACGCTGGTCATTGCCTCAAGCTTATCAAGCGTGAGTGCGCCCATTTCAACCGAGCTAATCATGCCGGCATCTTCACTCACGGGGATGAAGGCACCGGACAAGCCGCCCACAGAAGAGGACGCCATGACGCCGCCCTTCTTGACTGCATCATTCAAGAGGGCAAGGGCTGCCGTGGTTCCCGGACCGCCACATTTGCCCACGCCAATGGCTTCTATAATCTGGGCAACCGAGTCGCCCTCGGCGGGGGTGGGGGCAAGGGAGAGGTCCAAGATACCCATAGCCACGCCGAGGCGCTTGGAGGCTTCGCGAGCCACCAACTCACCGGCGCGGGTGATTTTGAAGGTAGTCGCTTTAATCTTCTCGGCTACCTGTGTAAGGTTGGCATCGGCGGGCATGTCTTCGAGAACGGCGCGTACTACGCCCGGACCGGAAACTCCCACGTTAACTACCGCCTCCGGCTCACCCGATCCATGAAAGGAGCCTGCCATAAAGGGATTATCCTCCACGGCGTTGGCAAAAATCACCAGCTTGGCACAGCCAATGGAGTTGTCTGCGGCTGTGAGATGAGCAGTTTTCAGCATGGTCTGAGCCATCAGCAACACCGCATCCATGTTGATGCCTGCGCGTGTGGTGCCCACGTTTACACTTGAGCAAACCCGCTCCGTGCTCGCCAGCGCGCGCGGAATTGAGGCAATGAGCTTGGCATCCGTTGCGCTGATGCCTTTTTGTACCAGGGCAGAAAAGCCGCCCACAAAATCTACTCCCACTTCAGAGGCAGCCTTGTCAAGAGCCTCAGCAATGGGAACAAAGTCCTCGGCTGAGCCAGCAGCAGCTGCGCAAACCTCTGCCACCGGAGTAACCGACAGGCGTTTGTTGACAATAGGAATGCCGTAGTCACGCGCAATCTGCTCAGCAACCGGCACAAGGTTTTCCGCAGCGCGGGTGAGGCGCTCATAGATGAGCCGGGAGCATATCTTGATATCGGCGTGTGCGCAGTCACGAATCGACAAACCGAGAGTTATGGTGCGGATATCGAGGTGCTGCTCGGAGACCATTGCGAGGGTCTCTCTCACCTCGCGAGGGGTTATTTTCATCTGATTTCCTCAATGCCACGCAGATAGGGCTGCAGCACCTTGGGGATGGCCACAGAGCCATCTGCGCGTTGGTTATTCTCTAGAATGGCAGCCATAGTTCTGCCCACGGCCACACCGCTTCCGTTTAAAGTGTGGAGGAACTGCGGCTTGCCGCCGGCCGCCTCATCACGCAGGCGGATATTGGCCCTACGAGCCTGAAAATCCCCACAGTTAGAACAGGAGGATATCTCCTTATAGTCTTCGTAAGAAGGAAGCCAGACCTCTAAATCATAGGTCTTAGCCGAGGCAAATCCCAGGTCGCCCGTACAGAGCTCTATGACCCGGTAGGGCAGCTCCAGGAGTTGCAGGATGTTCTCCGCATCAGCCACCATAGATTCAAGCTGGGCAAGAGAGTCATCCGGGTGTGCAAACTTTACCATCTCCACTTTGTCAAACTGGTGCACCCTGATGAGCCCTCGGGTGTCGCGCCCCGCGCTGCCGGCTTCTTCTCTAAAGCAGGCGGTAAACGCGCAGTACCTTAGCGGCAGGTCTGCCGCATCCAAGATCTCATCGCGGTGGATATTCGTAAGCATGACCTCGGCCGTAGGTATGAGATAGAGCCCCTCGGTGGTTTTAAAGAGATCCTCTTCAAACTTGGGCAAGTTACCGGTACCGGTGAGTGTTTCGCTATTGGCGAGCACCGGGCCCCACCACTCCTTATATCCACGGGAGATATGTGTGTCGGCCATGAAATTGATGAGCGCGCGCTCAAGGCTGGCGCCGAGCCCCCCGAGCAGCACAAAGCGCGACTTTGCCAGCTTAACCGCTCGCTCAAAGTCTATGATGCCAAGCTCGGTGCCCAAATCCCAGTGGGCCTTGGGTTCAAAATCAAACTGGCGTGGCGTGCCCCAGCTGCGCACCTCCACATTGTCTTCTTCGCCAGCACCTTTTGGGGTGGAGTCAGACGGTAAATTTGGAAGCCAGAGCAGCTCGGTATTAAGGCTTTCCTCAACGGCTGCAAGTTCCTCGTCAAGGGCGCTTATCTGCTCTCCCCAGAGGCGCACCTCTTCTCTGGCAAGGGCGGCCTCTTCTTTTTTCTCGGCTTTCATCAGCTCGCCAATGTGCTTAGAGCTTGTGTTGCGCTTAGCTTTGAGCGCTTCTGACTCAGCTATCAGCTCGCGACGGCGCGCGTCCGCAGTAAGAAAAGCACTGCTATCCCACGGATGATTACGGGATAGCAGAGCCTCTTCTACGATGTTGATATGTTCTCTGGTGAACCGTGCGTCTAACATAAAACCATCGACACAGACAGTTTATTAGTTATTTTGCGCGTCAGGATTGACCATTGGTTGCTTTACCGCGTCAGCAGCTTCTTCAACTGCGGCAGCATCCTGAGAAGCCAGATTTGCGGCGGCACTCTTAATCTGATCTGCGGCCTCGTCAATCTGACCCTTCACAACGTCTGCCTCCTGAGTGATTTTGTCAGCGCCAAGAGGTATCTGAGCGTTGATAGCCTCGCGTGCACTTTGAGCATTCTTTGCTATTTGATCAGCGATAGCGCTACGAGCATTCTCAATCTTAGCTCTCAGCTCTTCGTTGGCCTGGACTGCTGTTCTTTGCACGTTGGCAGCTTCTGCCTTGACTCTCTCAAAATTCTGGGAATAGAAGTCAGCTCCCTCTCCCCACATTTCCTCAGCTTTGTCGGCGAGAAATGCCCTTGTTTCCTTGCCACTGCGTGGAGCAAGCAGCAGTGCAACTCCAGCACCGATGACACCTCCTATTAAGAGTGCAGTCAGTCTCCCCTTGGCCATAGTTCCTCCATTTCCAGTTTCTTATTAAAACTAATGAATCCTAAAGAATTTTTACTCTCTGTAATGATTGTACCACGTCACGGCAAACTGTGACTCACTGGGGACGGGGAAAGTGACAAGGGGACGTGGCGTTTGGGTGACAGAGAGATGGGGCTGGAACAGGGGGACGGGGTTAGTGTTCCAATTTGACCTTGGTCAAATTGGAACACTAACCCCGTCCCCCTGTTCCAGCCCCGTCCCCAGTGACTCACAGTGGGATTTCTAGGCCGTCGTTTGCTGCAAGGATTTTTCCCTGGTAGGGAGCTAGCAGCTCTTGTAGTTCATAGGCAGTTATTGGCTCGTCGTAGTGCATGGTGAAGTGGGTGAGAAAAGTCTTTTTGGCTCCCAGAAGCTCAGCCTGCTCGATAGCTTCGTCAATGTTGAGATGTCCCTCGGGCTTGCGGTTCTTGCCGTGGAAGCTTGAATCGATGATGAGTACGTCCACTCCTTTGAGCGCATCAGCCGTTTCAGTAGAAAGTGGCCCCGTGTCTGGGAAGTAGGCAATGCGCTTGTTGCCCAGTGCGCTCTCGCCGGTCTTTTCTATGAGAAAGCCAAAGGTCTCTGTGCCGTGCGTGGCGGGCAAAGGAGTATAGCGCACCCCGTCAAATTTCACCGGCTGCCAGGCAAAAAGTTCATGCGGCTCCAGCACATCTTGCATGAAAGGAAACTGCCGGGCAATGGTTGCCAGAGTGAGGCCTCCCGCATAAATCTTAACTGGCTGAGTGGTTTTTATGCGAGAGTAAAACTCCAAATGGGGAATGCCGCCTATGTGATCAAAGTGCTGATGGGTCAAGAGCACCTGGTTTACGTCTTTTGCTCCGGCAAGAGAGAGCTGCATACGCAGGTCCGGGCCTGCGTCTATTAGCGTGTTTTGTGGGCCTCTGATGAGCAGCGCCGCACTGGTTCGCCGTGCAGCGGGGTTTTGCAGCGCCTCCTCGCAGGCCTTGCAACCGCAATAGAAACTCGGCACGCCGCAAAAAGCGGCAGTGCCGAGGAATCTTATGGTATGGATAGGAGCGGTCAAGGTGATAACTTGGTCAGATGCTCCCAGGGTTTAGTAGTTCTCACACCTAAGCTCGTAGTAAGCTTTGGGGTGTGCGCAGGCCGGGCACAGATCCGGTGCCTCGGTGCCAAAGTGGATAAATCCACACTCAAGGCACTTCCAGGCTACTTCGCTCTCACTCTTGAAGGTTGTGCCCTTTTCAATATGCTCGAGGATTTTGAGATAGCGCTCTTCGTGATGCCTCTCTACCTCGCCCACATGCTCAAACAGCACGGCAAGCTCATCAAAGCCCTCTTCGCGGGCGGTTTGGGCAAACTCCTTGTACATCTGAGTCCACTCTTCGTTTTCGCCGGCAGCTGCAGCGGCAAGATTGGCGAGCGTGTTAGGCACTGCGCCCCTGGCGTTTCCGTCATTGCAAAGAGCCCTGAACCACATCTTGGCGTGCTGACGCTCGTTTCCTGAGGTCTCGTCAAAGATTGCGCCAATCTGCTGATACCCCTCATTGCGTGCCTGCTTGGCAAAGTATGCGTATTTGTTTGTTGCTTGGGACTCTCCCGCAAAGGCAGTTGCTAAATTCTCTTTAGTCTTAGATGATGCAAAATCCATGCTCTGCTCCTTAGAATCTTGAATTGTTACCTACGTTAGGGATTATAACACTCTCATGTTTGTCGTTGCGGCTTCCAAGCCGCAATCTTTACGAGCTTGTAGGATTGCGGGTTGAGTCCCCCGGTGACAAAAGGCTCACAATAACAAAAGGGCCCGCTCTCACGGCAGGCCCAAAACTACGTTGTTTGAGATTGTTAGAAACGCAGGACTACTGCGCTTCCGATGTTCCAGGATGAATAGCAGACAACCTGTCCGGGCAAGGGGGCGTGAATGTACGACCCTCCTCCGGCGTAGATTGCCACATGACCCGGCCACCACAATACGTCGCCAGGGGCTGCGCCGCCGCTGGAATAAGGCCAGCGAGCATGGGCGTTGGCATACTGGGAGCTGTCGGTGCGTCCAATGTAGCCACGTCCTGCCTGCATATAACTCCACGAGGTTAAGCCGGAGCAGTCAAAAGCATCCGGGCCAGCAGCGCCATAAACGTAGGGGCAACCCAAACGACTGGCCGCTGCAGATACCACGTCACCGTAGCCGCCGGATGGTGGCGGTGGGGCAGTAAAGCCGGGTGGGGGGTTACTGACACCAGGGCCGGGAGTAGCTACTGCCGCTCTGGCGGCAGCCTCCTCTGCTGCCAGACGCGCTGCTTCTTCTTGCTGTACAAGCGCTGCTACCTCGGCAGTGAGGCCAGCAAGCTCTGCCTGTTGCTGCTCAATAATCTCCAAGGCCCTTGCCTGAATAGCCGCGGCTTCTGCCTGCCTATCAGCGGCAATTTTCTCTTGAGCAGAGAATTCATCGTGTGCATCCTGGGCTTCTGTGCGGGCATCTTTATTGGCTTGAATCAGGTTGGCGTTTTCTTGGTTGATCATATTGATGAGATCCCAGGTGCTGGTGAACTCCTCAAAGCTTGAAGCCCCAAAGATTACCTCCAAGAAGGAGAGGGGTCCCTGGCGATACATTTGATTGGCGCGAGCACCCAGGCGCTCCTGGGTCTCTTGAATTATCAGCTGGGCAGCATCAATGCGTCCCTGAGCTTCTGTCATTCCGGCAAGAGCCTGATCATGAGCCTCAACTGCCAGCCAATAGTCAGCACGTATGATGACCATCTCAGCTTCTGAGGCTGCAAGTCTGGCGCTGACCTCATCAGCCTGCGCCTGTACTTCTGCAGAAGTAGGGGTGCCATAGGCGGCCTGCATGTTAATGGGAATAAGGAGGGAGATAGTCAGTAAAACTACCAAGGCAAGCCTCAACTGTGTATTGAGCCTACCTTTCTGCCCTAACCTGCCAGTGTGATTCATATTATAAAATCTCCGTTAATGCTCGCTATTGCAGTTTTTCATCATATCGAACATCGGTATTGATAAAAAAGCATGTAACCAAATCGTTTGATGCTCAGTATACTGCTTATTTACCTTTTTTCAAACTAAAAGCGCAAAACTATGAGGTTTTCTATGCCCCAAGACGCATAACAGACGCTCTGCCCCGGTAGAGGGGCGTGTATATACGTCCCACCGCCTACATAGATGGCCACGTGGGTATAGCCGGTTTCTGGCGGCCACCACAGTACATCACCCGGTTGTGCGCCGCCGGCGGCGTAGGGCCAGCGCGCAGAAGCGGCTGCGTATTGATTGCCGGGGCCGCGTCCTATGTAGCCGCGCCCTGCCTGCGTGTAACACCAGGAGGTAAAGCCTGAGCAGTCAAAGTAGTCCGGGCCTGTGCCTCCGTAGACATAGGGGCAACCGAGCCTGCTGACAGCCGCGGCCACCACATCAGGGTACCCGCCGGTGGGCACTGGCGGAGGATTATAGTCATTGTTGTAGGGTCCTTCGTTGTTCTCTGCAGCCTCGGCTTGGCGTTCTTCTTGCTCTCTGAGAACAAGCTCGGCAACTTCTGCGCTGAGCGAGGCTAGCTCTGCCTCTTGAGCAGTATACACTGCCTGCGCCTGAGCTATCAGCGCCTCAACTTCTGCCAGGTTGCTGGCAGCTATCTTTTCTTGTGCAGCAAATTCCTCGCGGGCTTCCTCGGCCTCAATGCGAGCATCTTTGTTGTTTTGAATGAGCTGGGCGTTTTCAAGGTTGATAGCATTGATTAAATCCCAGCTGGAGGCAAACTCTGCAAAACTGGTGGCTCCAAAGAGCACCTCAAGCAGCGAGAGTGGGCCTTGGCGATACATGTAGACAGCGCGAGCACCCAAGCGCTCCTGGGTATCGGTGATGATGGCTTGGGCGGTGTCGATGCGCTCTTGCGCTTCATCCATTGCCGCTACGGCTTGCTCATGCGCGGCAAAGGCTACCTGATAGTCCTCGCCAATCCTGAACATCTCTGCTTCAGTAGCAGCCAGCCTGGCGCTGGCCTCATCAACCTCTGCCTGCTTTTCTGCCGAGCTTGGCTCAGCAAAAGCACTTTGCAGGGTAACGGGAGCAAAGAGGGCAGTGGCAAGCACCGTTGCCAAGATGCACCTGAGAAACACTCTAAGATTGTTGAACTTATGCCGTGTTTTCATTGGCTTAGTATAGCATGGACAAAGGGGACGGGGCGTTTTGGGCAGGGGGACGGGGCTGGTATGGTACAGAGGGACGGGGTTGGTGTGGTACAGAGGGACGGGGTTGGTGTACCACTTTTTGCCTCAAAAAGTGGTACACCAACCCCGTCCCTCTGTACCACACCAACCCCGTCCCTCTGTACCAGTACCTCACGCCTAAAATTCCAACTTTTTGAGGCGGTCGAAGAGGATGGAGGTAGTGCCTAGGAAACTCCAGGGGTCAAACACTGCGTCGAGGGTCTCGGGGCCAATGAGACTGGCCGCGTCCGGATCTGCTTCGAGGCGCTCACGAAAGCTCAGACCGGTAGCGGCCTGCTGAATGTCATCCCAAACGGCGAGGGCGTTGCGCTGCACAATGGCGTAGGCTTCTTCGCGGGTGATACCAGCGTCCACCAGAACAAGGAGCACCTTGCTTGAATAGATCAGCCCACGGGTGCGCTCTAGGTTTGCCAGCATGTTGGCAGGGTACAAAACGAGCCCGTCGATAACCCACTGCATCTTGGCGAGCATATAGTCAAGGGCTATGAACGAATCAGCCACCACCACGCGCTCCGCGGAGGAATGGGAAATATCCCGCTCGTGCCAAAGGGCAACGTTATCGAGGGCAACCTGCATATTGGCCTTGACCACGCGCGCCAGGCCGCATACGCGCTCGCAGGTTATGGGGTTGCGCTTATGGGGCATGGCGCTAGAGCCTTTTTGGCCTTTGGTAAAGGGCTCCTCTGCCTCCAGCACTTCGGACTTTTGCAGCGCGCGTATCTCTGTGGCGATCTGTTCAAGAGTAGCAGCAGAGCCGGCAAGGGCCGCTGAAACATGGGCATGGTTGTCGCGCGCAATGACTTGCGTTGAGAGGGGGTCGGGCGTGAGGCCCAGGTGCTCGCACACATAGGCTTCCAAAGCCGGATCAATGCTGGAATATGAGCCTACAGCACCGGAGAGCGCTCCCCGTGCCGCACTCAAGGCGCGGGCATCAAGCAGCCGCTGCTCGGCTCGTTTGAGAGCCCAGGCCCAGGCACCAAACTTCATGCCAAAGGTCATTGGCTCCGCTTGAATGCCGTGCGTGCGACCCACACAGAGTGTGCCCTGCTCTTCAAGGGCTCGGCGCTTGCAGCTCTCACCCAACTTGCGCACGGCAGCCAGGATTAAGTCCACCGCCTGGGTTATCTGGCAACAGAGCGCCGTGTCGCCCAGGTCCGAAGAGGTCATGCCATAGTGTAGCCAGCGCGAGGGCTTGGGGTCTCCTTCAGAAACCCCTGCATCCACATGCTGGCCCAGATTGGTGAGAAAGGCAATGACATCGTGGTTGGTGACGGCCTCAATCTCTTCAATGGCAGCCAAATCAAAGCCTGCGTGTTGGCGTATCCAGCGCGCTTCTTCCAAGGTGATGCCAATCTTTCCCTGCTTTGCGCAGGCCTCGGCAAAGAGCACCTCAATCTCCTGCCACAGGGCAAATTTGTTCTCAAGTGAGAAGATGTGAGACATCTCGGGACGCGAATAACGATCAATCATATGATTCTCTCAATCAATACACTAAAGATGGTTGACTGCTCTACCGGTTTTGCCAGATGCATGTCCATGCCTGCCGCCAGCGAGGCCTCAATATCTTCTTTGAAGGCATTGGCGCTCACTGCCACTATGGGGACATCCAAGGCATCGCCGCGCTTTAATGAGCGGATTGCTCGGGTGGCATCATGACCGTTCATCTCGGGCATGAGCAGATCCATGAAAACAAAGTTGTAGTACCCAACAGGAGATGCGCTGAACATCTCAACCGCAATTCTGCCGTTTTCTGCCTCTTCAACATTTGCTTTGGTAACCTTGAGATACTCCCGCAGCACAAAACGGTTGGTCTCAAGGTCTTCGACGATGAGAATGTTTTTGCCCGCAAGGTTAGGTGCCTCGACACGCTCGCCCATGCGCTGCGGCAAAGCTTTATCCGCATTGAGCAAGGCAAACTCCTGGTTGAGATCATCGCCGGCAAAGTCCAGCTCAATCTTGGTGGTATCGATGATGTTGGCCACGATATCCCTGAGCTTATGCGATGCCTGATCGATGGCCAGAAGGCTCTCTTCCCTACTCTTGGGGTCATTGGTTTCCTTGACAACAAAAACCATGCCGAGGATGGTGGTGAGAGAGGTGCGCATTTCGTGGCTGACGCGTGTGAGAAAACGGGTCTTAGCAAGATTGGCGGCCTCGGCAGCGCGGGCTTTTTCTCTGTACTCAGCAGTTTGTTCTTCGATGTATGCTTCGTTATTGGCTTTTTGATCCTCAAGCTCAAGGCCAATCGCTATCGTCTTTTCAACAGAGCTATAATTCAACCACGAGGCACACAGGCTTGCCAGGAGCGCAACAATGGCAAGCGAGGTGTAGACGCCTACCGACGAGATATATTCCCCATAGCTGGGGAGCCCCACGATAAAGCTCACGCCACTTAACAAGGCAAAAGCAAGGGCGAAACCCAGTATGTGCAGGCGCGGCAGCACCGGCAGGATCCCCAGCATCAGCAAGAACACCACCAAGTTGAACAGGAGGTTCAAGCTATCAAATTCAAGACTAAACACAATGATCTGTATGCCGGACAGTATGATAATGCATGCGTGCACGAGGTTGTTCTGTGTTTTAGGGCTCTTAATTAAGCCGCGAATGCCCAGGGCGAAGAGTAGGGCAAAAAGCGCGCCCAAACAAAGGGAGACAATCCTGAGTAAGCTCAAGGTTCCCACATTGAGCAGAAAGACAAACTCATTGCTGCCCAGGTAAAAAATGCGGTGGCCGCTATCGGGATAGAAAAAGGCGATGTTTGCAGAGCCCAGGAGTAACGTTGCTGCTTGCAGTACCACAAATAACAGGCACAACACCAGCATACGCCGTGCGTTGATATCCAGCAGCTTTTGTCTCACGCGCTGCTTAATGCGGGGGTCACTGGTGTCAATACTCGTATTGGCAACCGTTGGGGTCATTGGCACTTCACTTCCTCAAAATCGATGTCATGGGCAAGGACCTCTCATATTCGCAAACCTCAAGCTCACTCGGATCGGGGTGGCAATGAAGGTATAGCAACAATAAAACAAGCGCCGCCATCGGGCAAGTTGACAGCCTCAACGGTACCGTCGTGCGAGTCAACGATTGCCTTGACTATGGTAAGACCAAGACCTGTGCCTCCGGTGGTGCGGGCTCGGCTGGCATCGCCTCGATAAAAACGGTCAAAGAGTCGAGCCGGGTCAACATCGCCAAAGCCTTTTCCGTTGTCCTTCACCGCAAGGATGCTATGCCCTCTGATACCGGAGAGCTCCACCCAAATCCGCCCATGCTCAGGGTTAGTAAAACGGCTGGCATTTTCAATGAGGTTCACCGTCACCTGCTGAAGGCGGTCGGTGTCACCCAGTACGTCCGGAGCTTCGCCGTTGAGCGTGATCTCAACATTGCGCTCCTCCAGCAGCGGCGCGAGCGAGTTAACCGCATCTTCCACCACCTTATGAAGATTTACACGCTCAAGGACTATCTCTCCTCTGCCGTCAATGCGCTGCAGCGTGAGCAGCTCATTGGCCAGGCGCGTCAGCCGCTCGCTTTCGCGGACGATACTCTCACAAAAGAAGTGTCGGTCTTCAAAGGAGATGTCCTCATCCATCATGGTCTCTGCCGCGCCGCGGATTGAAGTGAGCGGCGTGCGCAGTTCGTGCGAGACATCGCTGACAAACTGGTTTTGCCGCTTGCTCTCTGCGGCAGCTTCGGCCAGCTGGGTGCGCATCTTTGAGGCAACCGAGTCTAATTCAGTTGCCAGCTCCTGAACTCCCAAGGGGGCACGCGCCATTCTTTCGTCCATAAAGCGCACCGAAATGTGCCCGTCGGCCAGTTGCTTAACGCGCAGCATCACCTTGCCAATGGGGCCCAGATAAAAGCCCGTGGCGGCATAGGCACACACAAAAGCTATCAGGCCCAGGGGCAGTATTACGGTCACTACCAGGAGTTCACTCTCAATCTGTGCAAAAATCAGCGCTACGGCAATAAGCGCAATAATCATGGCTATGGCAGCGCAGATGATTGCCAGCAGTATTCTGAGTGTTTTATAGTGCAAGCGTACCTCCTGGAAAACGGGAGGGAGAGCAGCCCCCTATTACTGGCTGACTAACGGCAGGTTGCATCTAGGTGAGAACTTTGAATCGGTATCCGTAGCCGCGTACCGTTTCAATGAGGCCCGGGTCTACCTTGGCCGCCTCAAGCTTGTCACGCAAACGTTTGACGTGTGTGTCGACGGTTTTGGTTTCTACCAGGTATTCCCACCCCCAGGCGTCGTGCAAGAGCTGGTCGCGCGAAAGCACCTTGCCGGCGTGACGCATCAGCGCAGCGAGGAGCTCAAACTCCCGCGGTGTCAGCTCAATGGGGCCTTTTTCGCTCACCGCAATATGGGTGCCTTCGTCGAGTTTGATGCCGCTGACTTCGATTACCTCATCAAAGTCGTCTCCGAGGCCGCCGTTTTCTTGGCTGGCAGAACGTCTGAGCAGCGCTTTGGCGCGGGCGATAAGCTCGCGGACCCCAAAGGGCTTGGCCAGATAGTCGTCTCCGCCGATTTCAAGGCCCACAACTTTATCAAGCTCGGTGTCGCGCGCGCTGAGAAAGAGAACGGGCATGGTGTAGTTGGCTCGAATGCGCCTCACTACCTCATAACCGTCCATATTGGGCAACATAACGTCCATGATTACCAGGTCAAAATGCTGGGAGTTAACAAGCTCGAGTGCCGCAGCCCCATCGGCGGCTATACTCACCTCATAGCCTTCTTTGCGCAGGTTATAGCCAACAAATTCGGTTATTGAGGGCTCGTCGTCAACAACGAGGATATGGGCTGGTGTGTCGGTCATTGCGTCTCCCTTCAACAGCACCTCATGACTTACGTTAATGATACCACTCACCTGCGATACAATGGGCGTTAGATTTTGCGTAGCCTACCGCAGTATTTGAGGTTTTGGAGGTTTTCATGTTACTGGTTGCAGACATCGGTAATACTCAGACCCACCTGGGAGTCTATGACGGCAAGGACCTGGTGTTGAGCTGGCGTCTTTCAACACGCGCAACCGATACGGCAGATGAGCTGTTGATATCGCTCAGAACCCTTCTTGCCAATGACTTGGAACCTTTGCTCATTCATGCAGTGGCCGTTGCTTCGGTGGTGCCGGCCTTGAGCGGCGAGTGGCGGGTGGCGGCTCAAAAGCTCAGCGGCTCAGAGCCCCTGCTCTTGACCCACGAAACAGCGGTGGGTTTTTCATGCAGCTATGCAACACCGGAGGAGATTGGCGCCGACCGCATTGCCGATGCCCTGGCAGCCGTAGAGTTCTATGGCGCACCGGTTATAGTGGTGGACTTTGGCACCGCCACCAACATGGAGGTCATCAACAAAGAAGGTGCCTTTGTGGGAGGCATCATCGCGCCGGGACTAGTCACCTCCACCAATGCCCTGTTTGATGCGGCCGCCCGACTCCCGCGCATAGACATAGAAACGCCGCCTCAGGTTATTGGCATATCAACCAAGACCGCTGTGCAAAGCGGGCTCACCTATGGGGAGATAGACCGCATTGACGGACTGGTGAGGCGCGTGTTTGACGAGCTGGGTTATGAAGCTCCCGTCATCGCCACCGGCGGCTTATCGAGGCGCGTACTCAAGCTCTCCCAAACCATCACCGACGTCAACGACAACCTCACTTTAGAGGGCCTTCGCTTGGCTTATGAGCGCGCTTTGCTCTGAGTTGCCCTGCAATGATAACGACCCGAGGGGTCTGTCCCCTCGGGTCGTAACAGTTTGCTGTTAAGCAATCTTAGTTTTCTAGCGGCACTTCAACGGGAGCCTTTTTGATTATTTCCAGCTCTTCAATGATTCTCATACCTTCATCTTGCCAGTAGCCGATATTAATCTCGTCTCCCAGATCCACGTCCAGCAAATAGATCAGCACAGGCAGAGAAGCCTGGTAGACGTTGCTATCGCCTTTGAGCTTGACGAAGAAAACTGAGTTTCCGTCAACGACCATAGGAGTGATGCGTGATACCACGCCAGAAACGTTATCGTACACGGCAACGGTCTCGTCGGTTTTAACTTCCACACCGTTGGTGATGAGTAGTTGTAAATACGCTCGCTCCGTCTCTGCCACGGTGTCACCCACCGCCACGTTTTGGAAGCGCTGGATATCAAGCATGGCAAACTTCTTTACCAAGCCGGCGTTATCTTTCAAGGCCATGAAGTAAGTGGGCACATCGGCAATGTTGATGAGAATGGGGAAGGTGGCACGGTAATTGAGGTGCTGCACCTGGCCCTCGGCCGAACGCATGGCCGAATCCTCAGTTGCGCCGGCTATGGCATAGTAGTGTCCTGCTCCCGTGCGCTGATTGATAAGCATAAAGCCCACGATTGATCTGTCTGCCACCGCAGAGGTCACGCCGGAGTATACCCAAACGTCGTCGTCCTTGGCAATGTAGTTATAAGCCAGCATGCCGTCGGTGCCCGGGGTGGTTTGCACCACGCCCTCCTGGCCCAGGAACGAGTTGATGAAGCCGTTGTGGTAGGCACCAAACCAGTTGTACTGCGTAATGAGCAGCTCTGCCGGAAACGCCCTGTCTACCCATTGGGGAACTTCTTCTATCGGAAGATCAGTGGTTTCTCCGGTAACTGCATCGCACATGATGACACGCTGAATAGTGGTGCCGCCAAAGAGGCCAATTGTGCGCTTTTGCACCGGGCAGATCCACCAAGGATGACCTTCGTCGTCTATCTCAAAGGAGAATTCATCCAGCAGATAAAAGGGATAGGAGAGCTGAACGTGGCGGTAGATGTTGCGAGTGAGCAGCTCTGACTGCGAATAGCGCATGGGCTGGTCAAGGCGCACAATTTGGGTGTTTTGCGTGGTCATTTCCACCATGACGTAGGCAGGGAGGCCCGAGCCGCTGTTAGTGAAAAACTTGATAACATCGGCATAGAGCAGGGGGCTAACCCGCACCGGCTGATTTTGGTAGTTGATCTGGCTATAAAGAGGGCTGATTTCAAACTGACTTACGTACTCGGGGATTTCTCCCATAACCCTGATCCCCAAATTAGCCGCAGAGTTACGATCGATAATGGGAATCTGCTCAAAATTGACCTGCTGGATATCATGGACAAACTCCAGGTCTGTGATGCTCAAAATGCTGGAATACCGTTGAGCATTGCCAGGGAAAAACACGGCCGAGGTCAAGGCGCCCACCAAGCCCAGCACAACCACTGCCAAAGGAATCATCATCAAGCGTTTGTTGAGCTTGGATTTTTTGGCATCTTTTTTATGCTTTTTGGTGCCCTGCTGATAGAGCTTGTAACGATAGTAGAAAAAAACAAACACCGGAAGCAAAACAAAAAAGCCCACAAAGTACCAGAGGTCTACACTCTGAATATTAAGGGGCGGGTGAAAATACCAATAGCAGAACAAGATGATGGGGATGGCAAGAACCAGCAAAACCTTAAGTAGTTTTGCCAGCATCTTGCGTTGTTTCTCGGTCATCTGCTCCTGAGTCATGGACCATATTGAGCCTGGGTTGGGTTGACCGCTGCCTGAGCCGCCAGAGCCGCCAGAGCCCGAACCGCCTGATCCTGAGCCCCCGCCCGAGCCTGAGCCGCCGGAGCCGGGGCCACTTGCTCCACCCTGTAACTGATTGAATAATTCCTGCCAGCTTGTTGTTGGTTTTTCCATGATATCTATTACCTATCTATGAGTATTTTCATTCCTTGGGGTCAGATTGTGAAGGTTTCATTATACCGTTGCCAGTTGCTTTTGGAGCCGGCAATCCAGCTTGTAAATGTTGTGTTTTATACGCATAAATAAGCATGGCAATGCCTATGAGCACCATAGGCAAGCTGAGCACCATACCCATAGTGAGCCAGTCGCCGGCCAGGTAGCCGATTTGTGAGTCAGGCTGACGCACAAACTCAACAGCAATTCTGAAGACTCCATACAGCACAAAGAAGACACCCATGTAGCTGCCGCGCGGCAGTGGCGGCTTGCGGCGTGCCAGGATTATCAAAACGGTGAACAGCACCAGCCCTTCAAGCAGGGCCTCATAGAGCTGCGTTGGGTGGCGGGCTATACCTCCCCCGCTTTCAAAGGTCACTCCCCAGGGCAGATCGGTGGGTGCTCCCCAGAGCTCTCCGTTGATGAAGTTGGCGCAACGCACCAAAAAGATGCCGATGGGAGCAACAATCAAAACAAGGTCTGCCAGGCTGGTAAAGGGCATTTTATAGATGCGGCTGATTACAAAGATGGCCAGGGCCATGCCCAAAACTCCTCCATGAAAACTCAAGCCGGAGATACTCGTGGAGATTATCTCTCCGGGGTTTTCAAAGTAATAGCCTGCGCCATAAAAGAAGATGTACCCTATCCTGGCTCCCAGCACAATGCCCAGCACCGAGGCAATGTAGAGGCTCAGCAGGGCATCAAGGGTAAAGTGGATCTTCCAGCGCTTGGCCAGCAGCATCAAAACCGCACCGCCGCCAAGGATGCCCACGATATAACCAAGGCCATACCACCTCACGGCAAAGGGGCCAATCCAAAAGGCAATGGAGTCTATTGCGTGGTACAGTTCATCAAGCAAGGCGGGGTCCATTCAAGAGAAAAAACTCACAGGAGGTACAGGGTTCTTTGACCGCAGCTGAGCGGTCAACGGTTGGGTCGAGCAGGATGTCCAGATTGCTGGGAAAGCTGCGCTGCTGTAGCACGCAATTGGCGTAATAGCAGCTGGCTGAACAGACGTTATCTGCGCTCGAGGTTGCAAAGGGACACCGAGAAGCCATTTCTTCATCGCACCCACGTTTTTGCCAACAGTACATGGCTTGCTCTCTACCCTTGAGCGATTGAGGAGGCGAGCTTTTTTGAACCACAGCTTCCTCCTCTCTGCTTACTAAAGCTCAGCAGGTATAACTCTGGTAACACCGGGGACGCGCTCCTTGAGAATACGCTCAACACCGTTTGACAAGGTCAGCTGACTCATGGGGCAACCTTTGCAGGCACCCTGCAGTTCAACGGTCACCACTCCTTCTGAGTCAACATCAACGAGCTTGACATCTCCTCCATCGTTTTGCAGTACCGGTCTGATGACCTCCAGGGCCTCTTCTACCAAATTACGGTCAATCATAGCTTCACCTCTTTCAAGGAATCTTTATTCGGAGCATCCTATTATAGCGTTAAACGTAATTTAAGTGACTCACTCAGCAAGCCCAGCTGTTTGGCTTCTGACTTGGGGGTGAGCAGCTCGGCTCTGCCGCAAGCTGGCAAAGGCATACTGGAGCGAGCCGGGGCCCCAAGGCAGAAATAAATAGCTGTGCTTGCTGAGTGAGTCACTTAAACGTAGTTGGTGTAGTTTTTGTTATCTGGCTCGATGATAATCCAGAAAAGCAGATACAGCGGCAAGATCACATACCAGCAAAGAATGGCGAGTACGATGGTCACCACGCGCACCACGGCGGGGTCTGCGCCCAGATACTCCCCAATTCCCCCACAAATCCCCCCGATCTTCTTATTGCGAAGAGAGCGGTAGAGCTTTCGGTCTACCGGCAGGTTCAAGTTGCCCTTGCGCGCAAGGAGCATCAGGCACACGCCTCCCGCGATGATTAAAAGCGGCCACACAATGCTTATCACCAAGGAGATGATCTGCCAGATTTCATGGAACCAGGTTCCGAGGAAGCGCTCGGCCAGCTGCCAGATACCAAAGAGCACCAACAAAATGCCTACGGCCAAGGCAACGGTGGAAAAGCTCACCTTGCCGCCGGGCGGCTTGTTGTTTTTATTGGGTTTCTTTGACCCGTCACTGACCACTAATTATCCCCTGTTCTATCGAGAGTGAGTGATGTCCCAAATCAGCTCCTGAAAACCGTCGTTCTCTGAGAGGAGTGAGGTTGCCCTCACGCTCTCCCATTCGAGCCCCCCGTAGACCCACAGGCCAAAAACGATTGTTGCTGCAAGAACCAGGGACCCTGCGAGGTTGAATATGCTGCTTTTGCGCGCGCTGCCAATGATGACGAGGCCCAGCACTACCAAGAATATCGGCCACAGGTCAATGAAGGCGGCAATGAACACCCGTGTTTGAATGAGCTGTAGCATCCACGCCAAAAGCGCCAACCCTACGGCAATGAGCACAATGGAGTTTCCGGCGCGCTCTAGTGACCAACCTCGAGAACCGGGAGTAAACAGGCACACAAGGCCAACCACTACCAGCACTACCGGCCAAAAACGCCACAGAGAGATGTGTACAAAATTACTGAGCAGCGCAATGACCCCTACGCCAATCAGCACGGCGCCCAGCACCAGCACCAAGGGCGGATTGCTCTTAACCGAGTCTGCAACGTTGGTTACTCGAGATGACGCAGAAGAGGCGCCATTAGTCTGTGGATAATCTCCCACTGTATGATAGCTAGATGCCGTAACCCGTGTGGTTGGATCCGGAGGGGGAGGAGCTTGCTTTACAGAAGCATCAGGTTTTGTTGTGGGGCTGGTGCTGGGGTTAGACCATCCAACCTGAGAGCTCATTGCCTCAAAGCCCTCTCCGTCTGTTTTGCCTTGAGAGCCCTTGGTCTCAACCCGTGCATCCACATAGCCTTGGGCTGCAGCCGGATCAGGAGGCATAACGAGCAGGAGGGCAACATAGACGATTGCCGGCACACCCCAGGCAACAATGAGCAGAGCAACAGCAATGATGCGAACCAGCGTGGGGTCAGCATCAAAATACTCGGCTATCCCGCCACAGACTCCGCCGATAACAACATTTGAGCTTTTGTATAGTCTCTTTTTGCTCACTTGCTCACATTCTCTACCATTGTGAGTAACATCCTGGAAAAAGAAGGGCGCCACTGTTAACCTCGCAGCTTGCGCCCTTAAAAACGATGAGTAGCAAAACGATAATACCGCTCTTTGCGCCTCGCCCGCACCCTTGTTAGCAGCTTGTTACCGCTGTGTCCCCTTCCCCCTTCAGCCCTGCCAGTTTTTGCCACAGGCCTCCTTCTGCGAGACAGAGTGGCGGGGCTGATGGGGAAAGAGGGGCGGGGCTGGTGACCGTTACCCGCTGTTGCGCAGCACTGCGGCTATGCCGTTGATGGATATGTGTACGCCGCGGCGGGTGCGGGCGGAAACTTCTTCTGGGCTGCCGTCGAGGATCTTGTCTCTGACGCGGCGCATCATCTCTGCCTGCACGTGGTTGAGCGGGTTGAGATAGGGGATGCGATTAGCCACTACTCTTCGAAGCGCCGGGTTGCGCTCCAGTAGCTCGCTTTGCCCGGTGATAGCCAGTAGATACTTGCACGAACGCTCGTACTCCGCCTTGATGCGAGGGAATATGGCATTGCGTAGAGCTTCATCTTCTACCATAGCGGCGTAGCGCTCGGCAATGTCCATGTCGGCCTTGGCTAATACCATGTCCATGTTGGATATCAGCGTTGAGAACACGGGCCAGTGTCCATACATGGACTGTAGCAGCGCCAAGCCCTCCGTTTGCCCGTGCTTGGCCAAGAACGCTTCAACCGCCACGCCAAAGCCGTACCAACCGGGCAGCATCACCCGGCACTGAGACCACGAAAATACCCACGGTATGGCACGCAGGCTCTCTATGCTGCGCCCTTCGGCGCGCGAAGCCGGGCGCGAGCCAATGTTGAGCGCCGCAATCTCAGAGATTACCGTGGACTCCCAAAAATAGTCCTCAAAGCCTTCCGTCTCATAGACCAGGCTGCGATAGGCAACAAAGGCGGTGTTTGAGAGCTCCTCAAAGGCTAGATGGTAGCGCTCGTCTGTGGGCTCAGTTTGCGAGGGAGCAGCGGTGGCGGCAAGCGTAGCGGCAACGATGACCTCAAGGTTCCGCAGGCCAACCTCGGCATTGCCGTACTTGGCAGCTATCACCTCGCCTTGCTCGGTGAGCCGCAGTTGACCCTGGGCAGCCCCTTTTGGCTGCGACATAATAGCTCTATAACTTGGCTCCCCGCCTCGGCCAACCGACCCGCCGCGGCCGTGGAACACCCTAAGCCTCACGCCGTGCTGGGCAAACACCCTAACAAGCTCCACTTCGGCACGGTAAAGCTCCCAGCGAGAGGTGAGATAACCTCCGTCTTTGTTGCTGTCTGAGTAGCCTACCATCACCTCCTGCACGTCCCCTCGGCTGGCAAGCAGCTTGCGATAGAAGGGCAGGGAGAGCAACGTATCCATGATGTGCGGAGCCGCACGCAAGTCTTTGATTGTCTCAAAGAGAGGCACTATGTTGACATCCAGCGCGCACTCAGACGGGCGTAGTATGCCGGACTCCTTGAGTAGCACCGCTAGCTCGAGGATGTCAGAGAGCTCATCGGTCTTAGACGCGATGGCTGAGCGAATACAGCTTGTTCCGTAGCGCAGGTGCGCCTCACGGGCGGCATCAAATATCGCCAGCTCTCTCACCGTTTCCTCGCTGTATTCCACATGGCGAGAAAAAAGCGGTCGGGCTTTTGTGAGCTCCTCCAGCAAGATCTGCGAGCGGCGAGTCTCATCCAATGCAAGATAGTTGGTGCCGGGTACCGCAACTTCTAAGAGCTCGGCAACGGTACGCTCATGCACATCGGTGTTTTGACGTAGGTCAAGCGGTGCCAGCGTCCATCCAAAAACGCGCACGGCGCGCAGCAGGTTGCCCAGCCTGCCGCGTGCCAGAAGTTCCATGCCGTGGCTAATGAGCGCTTGCTCAATCACGGCAAGGTCAGCTGCAAAGTCATCCACCGATGCGTAGGGCAGTGCCTCTGCGTTGCGTATACAGGAAATCATTTCGGCCACAGGCATGTATGCAAAGAAGGACACATGGGTCGCCACCAGGCGCGCGCGGACTGTGGCCATCGCAAGCCGGTAGGGTTCATCAGCGCGATGCACCGAGTCATCAGGCGATTCATCGATGAGCCGTTGAAACTCCGGCGTAATCTGTGAGGGTAGTCCGGTTAGTGAGAACTCACGGCTCAACTGCTGTGTCTCGGCCATGTAAAAAGCAAACGCCTTCTCGGTGTAGCGAGACAGCGCCTTGGCAAGCACGCCGGCATCCACAAAGGGGTTTCCGTCACGGTCTCCGCCGATCCAACTTGCGAGGTGAAAAAACGGCGGCAAAGCGCCTGCCTCTTCGTCAAGGGCGCGCTCAACGGCAGTGTAAAGCTTGGGCATGGCGGCAAAAAAGGTTGAGTCAAAAAAAGCCAGCACGTTTTCCACTTCGTCAAGCACGGTCAGCTTTGAGCTGCGCACCACCCGCGTTTGCCAGAGCGTGAGTATCTGCGTGCGCAACGCGGCCTCGATTTCTGCAAGTTCTTCTGCGGTGTTGGCCTGCCTGTCGCGCTTGTAGAGCAAGGCGGCAATGGCGTTGATGTTCTCAAGGATAGAGCGCCGCTGCACCTCCGTTGGGTGTGCAGTGAGCACCGGCGCAATGTACGCCGAGTGAAAAAACTCCTTCAAGCGTGCTTGGTCAAAACCGTGCTCTGTGGCAAGTGCCGTGGCAGCCTCCAAGCTGCCCTCGCGCGGCAAAGCGCCGGCAATCTGCTGCTTGCGCCAGCGGAGCAGGTGCTGGTGATCTTCTGCGATGTTTGACAAGGTGGACAAGTGACCAACAGAGCTGGTAACCAGACTCATCTCATCATCGGAGAGCCTGTGCAAGATAGCGTCCATCTCTTCTTGAGCCGCCTTATCATTGAAGCGGTAACTACGCACTGAGAGCTTGTGCAGCGTATCCACTATTTCAGAGATTTCCTCCCCTTCTACCTCACGAACAGTATCTGCCAGTATTCCCCCAAGCAGCTGGATATCCTTGCGCAGAGCCTCATTGGCCGCTTCTATCTCCGCCGCAGTATCTTCATTGTTTTCAAATAGGTACAACATGGTGAACTTCTTTCATTATAGGTAACCTAGCAGTATATCCGTTGAGTGCGTCAAGGGGGCCGAGTTGTTTTCTTTTAACCTGATGCCTTATACATCAGAGTGTAAAAACTCCTCTTCCTTGTCTGGGAGTAGCGAAGCGAAGAGAAGCGAGGCGAAGGGCCTAGCCAGCAATTCGCTGACTGGATTCTCAACTACGCGCCACGCGCTACGCTCAGAATGACATTGTGGGAGTTACTCGGCTGGCTTTGATTCGTCTTTGGTGACCCTGATCATGGCGATGCGGTTTTTGGTTACGCCTTTTACGGTAAAGGTGAAGTCCTCAACTTCTAGGGTTTCGCCCTTTTGAGGCAGGGTGTCAAGCTCGTTCATCATCCATCCGGCTACCGTCTCGTAGTCTTCGCCCTCAGAGAGAGGAAAGCCCAGCTCTATGGCATCAACCACCGGCAGGCGGCCGTCTATCATCCAGATGTTCTCGCTCAGTTGGGCAAGGTGTTTAGTGGAGGGGTCGTACTCGTCGTCGATGTCACCGACAATCTCTTCGATGATGTCCTCAATGCTCACCAGCCCGGCAGTGCCGCCGTACTCGTCCACAACAATGGCCACCTGCATCTTGGTGGTCTGCATCTCGGAGAGCAGGGGCAGTATCGACTTGGTCTCGGGCACAAAGACAGCAACGCGCATATAGCGAGAGACCGACTCATCCAGCAGGCTGCCCAGCAGTGGCTCCAACAGATCTTTGAGCATGACCACGCCCAGGACCTTGTCGCGTGTGTCCTGAATCACCGGCAGGCGGCTCAGGCCTGTTTTGCGCATCAGCGCCACGGCTTCGCTCACACTTTGCGTAGTGTCCACGCACACCATGTCTACACGCGGAGTCATGATCTCTAGAGCAACGGTGTCACCCAGGTCAAATATCTCCGTGATCATGCGCTTTTCTTCGTCTAGCAAGCTGTCTTGCTCGCTCACCATGATCTTGATTTCTTCCTCAGCAAGGTCTGTGGAGTCCACCTGCTTTTTGATGCGAAAGAGGCGCGCCAAAACATTGGTAGAGGCAGCCAAAAAGGTTACCACTGGGGAGAGCAGACGCTCAAAGAACCTGATGGTTCCGCTGACCCGCATGGCGGTGTTCTCTGCGTTGGAGAGCGCTATGCGCTTGGGGAGCAGTTCTCCCAGGATGAGGGTGACGTAGCTCACGATGAGCGTAGTGATGATGATGCCGAGAATCGGTGCAGCCACGGCAAGCCAGCTGAGCCCAAAGCCTGAGAGCCAATTGGCGAGGGGTTCAGAAAACGAAACGGCGGCAAAAGAGGCTGCCAATAAGCCCACTATGGTAATGGCAACTTGTGTAGTGGCCAGCAAACGGTCTGATCTCTGCGCCAGATCCAAAGCGCGAGAGGCCTTTTTTGATCGGTCTGTTTCACCATCAACGAATTGTTGCAAAATTCCACGGCGGGCAGAAATCAACGCCAGCTCACCCATAGAAAAGTAGCCGCTGATAAGTATTAAGATGATGGTTACGGTAACGATTATCGCGGAATCCATTATGTCCTCGTATGACCTGCCTATTCCACTATCTTGATGGAGGCGCGCAGGAGATATTGATCGTGGTCGATGGTGGATATCTCGTCCAGCAAAAAGGTGTTGAAAACCGGGCCGGTGAGCTCAAGTTTATGCTCCTTGGCATAAGCAATCATGTTTTGGGGAAGATCGTCGGCAGCCTGCCCATAAAAGCTGCGAACATAACCGCAGAGCCATTTTCCTCCCACGCTCTGATCCCTGCCGTGAGGATTGAGAAAATAGAACCGCGAGGGCATATTGGGATTGGCAACAAACCGTTCCAGGTCGTTGAAGAGGCCGCCCACGGGATACTTGATGTTGACTCCGGCCTTTTGTGCCGAATTCATGAAGGTGAGCCACGCCGGGTAGAAGGTCGAAGCTTCTTGGTGAACGTTTTCACTGCCCATGATGTAGTTATGCGGCTCAAACTCCAAAACCTCAACATCTTTGCCCTCTGCCTTAAGGCCCTCCTTCATCAAATCGGTCATGACCCCCATGATGCTCAAGGTTTCTCTGAGCTTGATGATCTTTTCTCGGTGCTCCTTGGAGGCTTTCTCCAAAACGCCAATCATCATCTCGGGGGTGCGTATGTCCTTGAGCGCCAGCAGCTCCTTCAGCGATATGCCAAAAGAGGCCATGTCGTTGATAAAACCGGCGATGATTATCTGATTAAGCGAGTAGTATCGGTAGTTGTTTTCGCCGCGCTCAACAGCCGGAAAAAGTCCAATTTCATCGTAATAAATAAGCTTTGAACGGGGGATATCCGTAAGCTTTGAAAACTCACTTATTGAGAGCAAACCTTTAAATGCCATCCTCACCCCGTAGTCGTAGAATTCTCATTCGTGTGAGTATACACGATGTATTACCAGTCCGCATCTCTTGGCAGTGTAATTTGGTGCTCAACTGGCATTTAACTGATGTTCATTTGCATGCCGTCTCGTTCTCCAGCATCTGCGGCGAGGGCTGCCAGGGGTGTTCCATCACTGCGCATCCAGAGGTTGTAACTGGTGCCAAAAATGCGTTGGCCTGTCATAGAGATAGTCACTGAGCGTTTGGTATTGAGGGTTCTGTCTGAGGAAGAGTCCCGAGTCAAAGGCTCTGCCGCAGGCACTGCCCCAACGCGCCATGAAGGTCTTATCCTTAAAAAGCTCGGTGCTTGTCACCTTGGCATCAGTGGTGCCAAAAGGCATGTGAGGAAGCATTTGTGAGGCGTCTGCATAGCGGGCGTCGTCGTCTTCAAAGTGGGCACAGACACTGCGCGAGCTGGCTGAGCCCCTGCTGAGATACAGATCAAAGTGGTCGGAGATGATGACCTTGGCATCATCTGGCGTAAGGGTTCCCAGATAGGGGTCAATGAGGTCAGCAAGCCGCTGGGTGCGCGATCCGGTGCCCTGACGTGTGTTGGGCAAGCTGCTGTTTTCTGTTTCAGCGTTGAGAATGCGTGTGTCTTCCATGCCATTTGAACAGGCAAAATACCCATCGGTGAGTTTTTCCAGATTATTAAATGAGAGGCCCACTTCAAGCTTCATAATCTCGCTGGTCTCAAACTCACCAACCAGCCAAGTAGAGGCCAAGCCTCCGCCGTTTCCTTGGAGCATTGCCTCGGCAAATGCATCAAGGGTTTTGGCGTACTGCACGGCTTGGCGTATTTTGAGGAACTCCGGCGTGCTTGTTTCGCTGTAAAGGTTAAAGCCCTTGATGCGCGCGTTGGCAACGAGAAGTGTTTTTGTTGCATAGACCTCGCCAAAAGACGAGATGCGCCCCGGCTCAGCCTGCATGGTAATCCGTTGGCCATCTTTGGCGTTTATATCCATCCATACATTTGAGAAGCT